>Ga0207969_100112_pt1 | contig 53947 bp, 43 predicted proteins | sample LakWasMet25_LOW6_2_FD_183869 | JGI IMG/M metagenome (GOLD analysis project Ga0207969, IMG submission 183869) | Freshwater sediment methanotrophic microbial communities from Lake Washington under simulated oxygen tension - Sediment Metagenome... | ecosystem: Environmental > Aquatic > Freshwater >...
GGGCGGGCGCGCAGCACCCCGGAGGGCGCCCGCTCCCACAGCACCACCGCCGAGGACTGGAGCGCCTCGCCGATGGTCACCGCGAGCCTCGCCGCCCGGAGCGCCGGGTCGAGAGGCATCACCAGCGCCGAGGCGATGCTCCGCGAGAGCCGCAGGCGCCGCTCCATCTGCCGCAGCGCCGTGGCGTCCTGATGGAGTACCAGCGATGCACGACGGCCTCCCAATGTCACTGTCGAAATGCTGACATTGAGCCAGTGCTCGCTGTCATTATTGTGGCAAGCGACGGTTCGTTCTCTGACATCGCCGCTCGCTTCGGAGGAGCCGTCGAGGGAAGGAGAGAGCGCGTCGGCGTCGGGGGGGCTGAGGGTGCGGAGGCCGTCGAGGTAGCGCTGCCCGACCGTAGCGACCTGCACCGGGCTCGTGCGCCATGCTTCGTTGACGTCCCACACGATGCCGGATTCGTCGAGGATCGCCGCGGGGAGGTCGAGGTCTTCGAGGCGCGGACGGTCTCCAGAGGCGTCGCTCCGAGGCGGCTCCGAGGGGAAGGTGGGGGGAGCCGCGGCCGATGAGGAGAGCTCGTGCATGGCTGTTCCGCGCGGGGGGGAAGGAGGTCGGTGGCGAAGCTGGACCGTGGAATTCCTTCGTCGGTTACAAGGCTCATGCCGCCTCTAAGGGGTGGTGAGGTCAGCGAGGGCGCAGCTCGAGCGCGAGGAAGACGGAGGCTCGTGGGTGGATGACGCCCGGCTGTCTCCAGGTGAGCAGGGCGTCGCCGAGGCAGGCGGAGAGGCCCCTCGCGAGCAGCGGAGGGTCGAAGGTCACGGCGGTGGCGCGTCCTCCGAGGGTGAGGCTCACGACCACGTCGACGCGGCGGATGGTGGCGAGGGCGGCCGGGTCGACGGAGCGCGCCTGCTCGACGCAGCGGATGACCGCGGGGAGCATCGTCGGCAGGGCGAGGGAGGAGGCGGCGGCGGAGGCGCGCTCGGTGCGAAGCAGCCGGAGGTCCACCGGGCGGGAGGCGGTGGCGCGAGGGGGAGGGCGGTGGCGTCGTCGGCGCCCCTGCGCCGCGAGGGGAGAGGCGGCGACGAGGAGCGCGAGCAGGGCGGAGAGGGGCCCGTGGCGGGTCACGTCCCGGCGTCGGTGCGCGGGTGGCAGAGCGTCGGCGGGTGGTAGGCGGGCACCTCGCGGAGGAGCGCGTCGCTCACCTGGTTTTCGCCGATGATGCGTCGCATCGTCTCGGCGGCGGGCGTGGGGATGCGCCGGCGCGAGGGGTCGCGGTAGTCGACGGTGTAGAGCCCGAAGCGGGGGCAGAACCCCTCGGCCCACTCGAAGTTGTCGATGATCGACCAGTGGAAATAGCCGCGGACGTCGAGGCCCTCTCGGATGGCGCGGGCGACGATGGCGAGGTGCTCGGCGAGGTAGCGCGGGCGGTTGGTGCCGGAGGCGTCGGCGAGGCCGTTCTCGGTGACGAGGATCGGGAGGTTGAAGCGACGGAGCTCACGCAGCACCAGGAGGAACCCCTGGGGGTAGAGGTCCCAGTCGAGGTCGGACTTGGGGAGCGGGGTCGGGAGCGAGGTCTGCTGCGGCAGCCCCCGGAGGATGGGGAGCGTGGGCAGCCCGCGCACCAGCGAGAGCCCGTAGTAGTTGAGCCCGATGTAGTCCGCGCGGGCTCGCAGCGAGGGGTCGTTGGTGCGGTCGGTCGGGCCGGTGAGGGTGCCGTCGGCGTCGGCGTCGAGGTCGCCGCGGACGATGGCGTTCATGAAGAGGTCGTTGTTGACGTAGCTCGCCGCGCGGGCGCCCGCCTCGTCGGCCTCGTTGCCCGGGCGGTCGGCGCGAAACACCCGGTTGTGCGTGGCGATGGACACCATCGCGGGGCGTCCGCCGGTGCCCCCGACGCCCGCGTCGGCGCTGCCCGACGCGGTGAAGGTGTCGGCCTCGTGGAGCGCGTCGTAGCCGCGGGCGTGGGCGCGGATCATGTTGGACACGAGCCGCCGCACCCGGTCGAAGTTGAGCGGGGCGCCGGGGGGGAAGACCCCCTGGAGGTATCCGCCCGCGGCGATGACCAGGGGCTCGTTGAGGGTGATCCACCAGTCGACCTGGCGGCCGTACTCCGCGCCGGCGAAGCGGGACCAGGCGGCGAAGTCGTCGACGATGCCGTCTCGCACGAAGCCCTGCGTGTCGTAGGGCATCGAGAGGTCGTGGAGGTAGTCGGGGAGCACGAAGTGGTAGAGGGTCACCATCGGCACGAGGCGGCGGGCGGCCATCGCGTCGAGCACCCGGTGGTAGTACGCGACGCCTGCCGGGTCGGCGGCGGCGCGGCACTCGGTCATGAACTCCGAGAGGGGGCGGGTGCGGGCGGCGGCGCAGCGGTCCCACTGGGCGCGCGTGGGGAAGAGGCGCGACCAGTCGAAGCCGAGGCGGTAGGCGTTCTGGTGGGTGGCCACGAGGGCGTCGAGGTCGGCCTCGAACTGCGTGTAGCTCTGCGGCCCGTCGTTGGCGCGGTCGCCGTTGAGCACCCGCCCTGGCATGCGCTCCCACTGCCCCCAGTCGGTGCGCTCGAGGCCCCCTTCGATCTGGTAGGGCGCCGTCGCCGAGCCCCAGAGGAAGCCCGGAGGAAAGGGCCCGCGGGGCGAAGGGTCGAAGGGCTCGATGGTGAGCGGGACGTCCGCGGGGGGCACGTCCGCGACGGGCGGAAGGTCGTCCGCGGCGGGGACGTCGGAGGCGCCGAGGTCGTCGCGGGCGGCGTCGACGACGGCGGCGTCGGCGGGCGTCGAGGGGGTGTCGTCGCAGGCGGCGAGTGCCAGGGGGAGCAGGACGAGCGCGCGCGCGGTTCGCATGGTGGGCGGGGACGCTACCAGAGCGCGGGGGCCGTCGGAACGTGCGCTATGGTCCGCGCGCATGAGCGCAGCAGAGACGGGTGCGAGCCATCTGGTGGTGGGCGTGGCGGGGCACATCGACCACGGCAAGACCGCGCTGGTGAAGGCGCTCACCGGGGTCGACACCGACCGGCTGCCCGAGGAGAAGGCCCGGGGGATCACCATCGAGCTGGGCTTCGCGGCGCTGACCCTCGACGACGGGAGGCGCGCGGCGGTGATCGACATGCCGGGCCACGAGCGCTTCGTGCGCACCATGATCGCCGGGGCGGGGGGCGTCGACCTGATGCTGCTGGTGGTGGCGGCCAACGAGGGGGTGATGCCTCAGACGAGGGAGCACCTCGCCATCGCCGACCTGGTGGGAGTGCGCGGCGGGGTGTGCGCCCTCACCAAGTGCGACCTCGCCAGCGACGACCTCGTGGAGCTCGCGGTGGAGGAGGTGCGCGAGGTGCTGCGGGGGACGGCGCTCGACGGGGCGCCGGTGATCCCGGTGAGCGCGAAGGAGGGCACCGGGCTCGCGGCGCTGAGGGCGGCGCTGACCGCGGCGGCGGTGACGCCCCGGGACGCGAGCGGAGCGCCGGTGATGCCCATCGATCGGGTGTTCGCTCGCAAGGGCTTCGGGGTGGTGGTGACCGGGACGCTGGTGGCCGGGACGCTGCGCGAGGGCGAGGTGGTGGCGGTCGGTCCTACGGGGCCGGAGCATCGGGTGCTCACGGCGAGGGTGCGGGGGCTGCAGGTGCATGGGGCGGCGGTGAGCGAGGCGCGTGCGGGCTCTCGGGTGGCGGCGAACCTGGCGGGCGTGGAGGTGGCGGAGGTTCCTCGGGGGCAGTGGGTGTTTCGAGAGGGGGTGGTGGCGGTGACGCGCTCCTTCGACGCGAGGGTGCGGCTGCTGCCGGAGACGAGGCGCGCGCTGGGGAGGCGCACGAAGCTGGAGGTGGCCGCGGGGGCCACGCACGCGCTCGCGACGGTGTCGCTGCTGGAGGGCGACTCGCTGGAGCCCGGGGCCGAGGCGCTGGCCAGGGTGAGCACCGACCGGCCGCTGGTGCTGCGGGTGGGAGAGCGCCTGGTGCTGCGCGGTCCGCCCTCGCTGGCGGGCGTCGGGGGCACCGTCGGGGGGCTCACGGTGGTGCGCCCCATGGCCGAGCGGGTGCGCCGCAGGGCGGTGGCGCTGGAGCGTGCGAGACGGAGCGCGGCGGGCGACGCGAGGGCTCGCGCGGAGGTGGAGCTGGAGGCCGCGGGGCTGAAGGGCCTCGACGCGGACGGGCTCATGGCGCGCGCGGGCTACGCGGCCTCGGAGGGCAGGGCCGGGGTGGCGGTGGGCGCCGACCGGTGGGTGTCGGGCCCGGCGCTGGAGGCTTTACAAGCGAAGGTATTGGACGCGCTGAGCGCCTGGCACGCGAAGCACCCGGACGAGCGGGGGCTCGACCGGAGGGCGCTGGCGGCGCTGGGCGACGACGCGGTGGTGGACTCGGCGCTGGGCGCGCTGGTGGCGGCGAAGCGGGTGACGCGCGAGGGCGACGTGATCGCGAGGGCGGGGTGGAGGGCGAGGAGCGCGGACGAGACGCCGTACCTGGCGCAGGTGCGCGCGGCGCTCGCGAGGGCGGGCACGTCGGCGCCGAGCGTGAGCGAGCTGGCGCAGTCGGTGGGCACGGACGCGAAGGGGATCGCGCTGGCGATCAAGCGGCTGGTCGACCGGGGAGAGGCGCTGAAGGTGACGAGCGAGCTCTACGTGGACGCGGCGGCGATGGGGGCGCTGGAGGCGGCGCTGGTGCAGTGGCTGAAGGAGAAGGGAACCATCGACGCGCAGGGCTTCAAGGAGCTGAGCGGGCTGTCGAGGAAGTGGGCGATCCAGTACCTGGAGTGGTTCGACGGGAGGAAGCTGACGCTGCGCGTGGGGGACAAGCGCAAGCTGCGGGGGTGAACAGGGGCGGTCGCTCTCGTCGCTTCGTGACGACGCGCTGGGGAGATTCGTCGATCGAAAGGAGGAGAGATAGGATGCGTTCGATGGGCCAGCGGATCGCGTGGGTGGGGCTCGCGGCGTCCGTCGGCTGCGCGTCGTCCGTGTCGCTCGTCGATCAAGACGGCGCGTCCGTCGATGCGTCCGTCGATGCAGCTCCTCCGGTCGACACGACGGTCGCGGATCGTGAGCCCGCGACGTGTCCCCTCCCGGTCGACGGGCCGTTGCGGACGCCGCCGACTGGCGCCGGGGCGGTCGTGGAGGTCGACGAGGACATTGCCTTCGGCTGCATCCTGCGCGGAGATGGACGCATCCGTTGCCGAGGTTCGGGCGTCTACGGGCTCTTCGCCGACGGCCTCGACGAAGGGTTTCGCGGGAACCGCATGGTCACGCTGCCGGGCCTGGACGACGTGCGCTCCTTCGACGTGAGCGCGTTCGTCGGCTGCGCGGTGCGGGGGGACGGCTCGGTGTGGTGCTGGGGCGACAACACCGGAGGTCGGGTCCACCCCGACCTGCCCCGCCGCATGCTCCTCCCGACGCGCGTCCCCGGCATCGACGGCGCGCGCCGCGTCGCGAACGGCGTCTTGTGGATGCGTCCCTGCGTGTTGCTCGACGGTGGTCGCGTGCACTGCTGGGGCGCTGGGGTGCTTCCGCCTGAGGACGAGGGCCGCGCCATCGACGTGCTCTCCCTCGCGACGCACGTGTGCATCCGCTACGAGGGCGATCGGGCGCGCTGCAACGTCGGAGGTGACGGGGGCGTCGTGACGCTCGGCGAGGGCGCCGCGACGCATCTGTCGGCCGGGACATCCTTCGTCTGCGCGACCGATCGCGCTGGATCCGTCTCGTGCTGGGGGTACGTGCCGCCGAACAGCCGACCCGTTCCGACGCCCGCAGACGTGGGAGTGCGCTGCGCTACGTCGATCGCCTCGGGCGCGTTTCACACCTGTGCGTCGCTCACGGATGGAACGGTGACCTGCTGGGGTGACAACGGGTACGGACAGCGCGGCCCGGGCGTGACCGATCCCGCGCCGTCGCGAGTGCCGGGCATCGACCGGGTGGTGAGGGTGTTCCGCACGGCGTCGAGCTCCTGCGCGCTGCGAGACGACGGGAGCCTCTGGTGCTGGGGTGACGGCCCGATCACGGGCTACAGCCATCCCGCAGGCCTCGGCGTGCCGTTTCGCGTCGAGTGGTGAGCAGACCGTCCAACGATCGAGGCCCCGGGTCACCCCTTGAGCACGATCACCAGCGCCACGACGCTCACCACCAGGATCACCACCGCCAGCGCCAGCACGATCCAGTCGGCGTCGCCCCTGCGCTCCTTCAGGGCCTTCGGGTCGGGCGTCGGGGCGAGCGCCGCCGCGGGCTCCTCGGCGGGCGCCGGGGGAGGGAGCGAGGGCGTCGGCGGAGGCGTCGAGGGCCTCGGCGGGGCGGCCTCGTCGGAGCCCGTCTCGAAGCTGCGGAGAAGCTCCTCGGTGGGGTCGACGAAGCGCAGCGTGCTCTTGCCGATGGTGAACTCGTCGCCGTTCTTCAGGCGCTTCTCGCTCAGCGAGCGGCCGCCCACCACGATGCCGTTCTTGCTCCCGAGGTCGCGCAGCGCGTAGCCCTCGGCGTCGCGCTCGACCTCGGCGTGCTGCCGGGAGCAGTCGCGGTCGTCGAGCAGCACCTCGCAGCCCTCGGCGCGCCCGAGCGTGAGCCGGGAGCCCGCGGGGGGGATCTCCCAGCGTCGGCCCGCGGTCTTGCCCGAGCGAAGCTCCAGGTAGGGGGGCGCGCTGTCGCCGCCGAGGGAGCGCAGGGAGTCCTTGAGGAGGCGCCGGGCGAGCGTGGCGGTGCGCTCCGGGGGGTCGGCCAGCGCGATGACGAAGGACACCTTCACGGCGTAGTCGCCGACGCCGATCTCGTCGCCGTCGCGGAGGAACTTCCTCCGACCCCGCGCGATGGCCACGCCGTTGACGCGGGTGCCGTTGGTGCTGCCCTCGTCGACGATGGAGACGTCGGGGCCGTCGACGCGGATGAGCGCGTGCTGGTCGCTCACCGCCCGCGAGGGAAGGCGCACGTCGACGTGGGCGCCGCGGCCGATGACGACGCGCGGCTGATCGAGGGTGATGGTCTGGGGATCGCTCCCCGGCACCGTGACCAGGAACGTCAGAGCCACGCCGCGGCCGTTAGCGCATCGGTGAGAAGGCCGTCAATTCCCGTGCAATCGGAGGAAGCGCCGCGACGAAAATTGGACGCATCGGAACGCCCCGTCGCATAGGCCGCTCAAGCGCCGAGCGAACTGTGCGGGGACCGCTACCAATGGTCCTCCCGACGTCGACGGGGAGGTTGATCCCCGCCGCGGCGGGAGCTCTCTGCCCGTCTTACAGGGGTCGCGAGGAAGAGGAGAGATTCCATGGGTTCCATCGCCACCGCGGATCGGCGCGACCCGACCGCCGCCCGCCGACCGTTTCACGCCTCTGTCGGCCTCGGCGCGTACGACGCCACCGACGCCGCCGACGCCATCAAGGCCGACGCCATCGACCTCTCGGTCGGCGGCATGAGCGTCCGAAGCCCGCTGCTCCCGGACGTCGGGGTGCAGCTCGAGTTTCGCTTCATGCTCGAGGACGGCAAGTCCATCAACACCCGCGGCGAGGTCGTCTGGACCCACGACGAGGGCTCCCGCTCGGGCGCCTTCGGGGTGAAGTTCCTGGCGATGCCGGGCGACGCGCGGGCCTCCCTGCGCCGCTCGCTGGAGCCCGCCATCAAGAGCCCGTCCAGCGCCGAGACCAAGGTCCGGCTGCACCTCGACAGCATGGACGCGCCCTTCCGAGCGAAGCTCCGGGAGCGCCTCCCCGGCGCCGTGGTCGTGGGCCACGAGCTGTCCTTCCTCAAGCTGGGCGGCAAGGTCACCGTCGAGGGCTCGAAGGACAACGAGGCCGGCGTCATCAGCGCCGTCGACGTCGAGATCGACCCCGCTACGCAGAACCCGCGCCTCATCCTGACCATCGACCTCGACGGCGGCGCTCCCGCCCGAGCGATGCGTGTCACCTCCGTCGCCAAGGCCCCGGTCACCGCGGCCCTCATCGACGCCGCGCGGGTCTCGATCCCGCCGGTCGAGCCCGCGGCGGTGGTCGAGGCCGCGGCGGTGGTCGAGGCCGCGGCGGTGGTCGAGGCCGCGGCGGTGGTCGAGGCCGCGGCGGTGGTCGCGCCCGCGGCGGTGGTCGCGCCCGCGAGCGCCGTGGACACCGCCCGCAACGAGCAGGAGCCCGTCCGGGCGAAGTCCTCGACGGTGATCCTTCCTCCCGCTCCGGCGCCCTCGGCGGTGGACTCCTCCTCGGACGAGGACGAGGACTTCGACGACGACGCCCCGGCGGGCCCCGCCTGGATGCAGCGCGGCGTGTCGGCGGCGCGAGGGGCCTGGGAGGGCACCGTGCGCCTCGCGACCCCGGTGGCCGCGGGCGTGGTGAAGGGCGTCGGGGCGCTGCGTGCGAGGTTCCAGCGCCACGGCGACGGCGCCGTGGTGGAGGCGCCCCGCAGCGGGCTCCGGCCGCAGCACTCGAGCGTGCTCGCGACGGAGAGCGACCCCGACGGGTCGATCGCCCGCAAGCGCAACCGCCGCGTGGTGATGTACGCTGGCGCCGCCGCGGTGCTGACCATCCTCATCATCGCCGTGGCCATCGCCGGAGGGCCGAGCGCCACCACGCCCCACCCGCAGGTCGCGGTGACCGCCGACCCGGCCCCGGTGGCCGAGCTCGCTCCGCCCCCGGCGCCCGCCGCCGCGGTGCAGGAGGTGGCGAACGAGGAGCCCGCTCCGATCGGCGCCGAGCCCCGGATGATCGCGGCCGGCGGCAACAACCTCCCGGCCGACCTCCAGGGCGCGGCGCTCTCCGCGAACCAGGTCGACGGCACCCAGGCCGTGGTCGTCCGCAGCCGCCCCCGCGCGGCGGCCTTCGTCCCCGCGGTGACGCCCTCCCGCCCGGTGGCCGCTCGCCCGGTGGCGGCGGTGACCGTGGCTTCGGCCCGGCCCGCCGTGATGGGCAACTCCAACGTGCGCGTCGGCACCCGCCTCGCGCTGCGCATGGACGGCCCGGTGGCCTCCATCACCGGCCCGGGCGCGCGCGGCAACACCATCTCGATGGTGATCCCCGGCCGACGCTCGCTCGACCTCGCGGCCTCGCTGGCCCGGATGGACTCGCGCATCCTCAACGCGGGGGTGATCAACCGCGCCGCCGGGGCCGAGCTCACGCTGCGCTTCCGCGAGGCCGCTCCGCCCTTCTTCGCCCACGCCCGAGGCAACACCCTCGAGGTCGTCCTCGGCGCCACGCCGGGCGCCCCCGCCCCGGCCCGCCGCGCCGCCGCGCCCGCCCCGGTGCTGCGCGTCTCGCGTCGCTGACCCGCCCTCCGCTCCCTCCGCTCCTCCCCGCCGCCACGGTCCTTGCCACCCGCGCTCGGGGTGTGGGATCACCCGCCCCATGAAGATCGAGACGCTCGCGATCCACGCCGGCCAGCACCCCGACCCCACCTCCGGCGCCGTGATGACGCCGATCGTGCTGTCGAGCACCTTCGCCCAGGAGGGCCCTGGCAACCACAAGGGCTACGACTACTCGCGCAGCGGCAACCCCACCCGCGGCACCCTCGAAGCCTGCGCCGCGGCGCTCGAGGGCGCCCGCCACGGCCTGGCCTTCGCGAGCGGCTGCGCGGCCACCACGACGATCCTCCACACGCTCTCCCCGGGCGACCACATCATCTGCGGCGACGACGTCTACGGCGGCACCTTCCGCATCATCGACAAGGTCATGAAGCCCATGGGCATCACGGCGACCTTCGTCGACATGACCGACCTCGCGCTCACCGAGGCGTCCTTCCGCCCGGAGACCAGGATGGTCTGGCTGGAGACCCCCTCCAACCCGATGCTCAAGGTGTTCGACATCGAGCGCGTGTGCGCCATCGCGAGCCGCAAGGGCGTCCCCGTCGTGGTCGACAACACCTTCGCGACGCCGATGATCCAGCAGCCGCTGGGGCTCGGCGCGACGGCGGTGGTGCACTCCAGCACCAAGTACCTCAACGGCCACTCCGACGTCGTCGGCGGCCTGGTGATGTCCAACGACGACGAGCTCGTCCAGAAGGTGCGCTTCCTCCAGAACGCCATGGGGGCGGTGCCTTCGCCCTTCGACTGCTTCCTGGTGCTGCGCGGCCTGAAGACCCTGCCCGTGCGCATGGACCGTCACGCCGCCAACGCCCAGATCATCGCCGGCTGGCTGCACCGCAACCCCGACGTCGCCCGCGTGTACTACCCGGGCAACGAGGACCACCCCCAGCGCGAGCTCATCCGTCGGCAGATGAAGACCCCCGGCGGGATGATCTCCTTCGTCATCAAGGGCGCGGGCGGCACCGTGGCCGAGCGCTCGCAGCGCTTCCTCTCGGAGCTCAAGGTGTTCACCTGCGCCGAGAGCCTCGGCGGGGTGGAGTCGCTCATCGAGCTGCCCGCGGTGATGACCCACGCCTCGGTGCCCGCGGAGACGCGCGCGCTGCTCGGCATCGACGACGGGCTGATCCGCATCTCCGTCGGGCTCGAGGCGGTCGACGACCTGATCGGCGACCTGGATCATGCGTTTTCCGCGTCGCGCTAACCGACTGCGGTAGATTCCCGGCAACTCTTCTTGAATGACGGCGGCGGAGGTTCTGTGCTGAAGCAAGCGTGGCGTGGGTTGGCGATCGGTTCGCTGGTGGTGCTCGGTCTCGGCTGCGGCGACGACCCGGTGCCGATGACGGGGCGGGCGTTCTGGCGGGAGGGGTGCACCGCCGCCTCGGCCTCGTCGTGCACGGCCAACAGCCACTCGGTGAGCGGCAGCAACGGCTCGCCGACGGTCAGCGTCTCCTGCAACGTCGCCCCGGACACCGGGGGCACGCGCGTGTCCTTCCAGATCGCCGCCGTCGAGGCGGGGCAGAACTTCGAGGAGTCGCAGGAGGCGCTCTTCGCCACCGGGCTGCTCCCCACCGGCACGACGGAGCTGCGCAGCAGCGACGTCCTGAACGGCTTCGTGCAGGTCCGCGGCTCCGGCTGGGCGGTAGGCAACGCCTCGATCGGGGTCGTGGGCAACTGCCACGTCTTCATCGACCGCATCAACGGCCAGAGCTTCAACGGCCGCATCAAGTGCGACGGCATCACCGACGACCTCACCCCGCCGCGCACCCGCTACCTCGCCGGCCTCGCCCCGTCGACCGCGAGCAACGAGTTCGGGGAATTCAGCTTCACCAACTGTGACAACCGCTGAGGCGCCCCACACTCCCCCCATGTCGCGATCCAATCCGCCTTCCCGAAGCGCGGCGGGCCTCAAGGTCCTGCTGCTTGAGAACGTTCACGCCAGCGCGCACGAGCTGCTGCTCGACGCGGGCTGCAAGGTCGAGGCGCTCTCCGGCGCCCTCGGCGAGGACGCCCTCATCGAGCGCCTGAAGGGCGTTCACATCCTGGGCATTCGCAGCAAGACCCAGGTCACCGCCCGGGTGCTCGCCTCCACGCCCTCCCTCATGACCGTCTCGTGCTTCTGCATCGGCACCAACCAGGTGGCGCTCGGCACCGCGCACGACCTCGGGCTCCCGGTCTTCAACGCGCCCTTCAGCAACACCCGAAGCGTCGCGGAGATGATCATCTCGGAGATCGTGATGCTCGCCCGGCAGCTCGGCGACCGCGTCCGCGAGGTGCACGCCGGCCGGTGGAACAAGGTCTCCGCGCACTGCGTCGAGGTGCGCGGCAAGACCCTGGGCATCGTCGGCTACGGCCACATCGGCTCGCAGGTGGGCGTGCTCGCCGAGGCCATGGGCATGCGCGTGGTGGCCTACGACATCGCGACCAAGCTGCCGATGGGCAACACGAAGATGATGGGCTCCCTCGACGAGCTCCTCGAGGTCTCGAACTTCGTCACGCTGCACGTCCCCGAGACGCCGCAGACCCGGATGATGATCGACGCCGGGGCCATCGCGCGGATGAAGAAGGGCGCGATGCTGCTCAACGCCAGCCGCGGCAGCGTGGTCGACCTCGACGCGCTCTCCGTGGCGCTGCGCGGGGCCCACCTCGGCGGCGCGGCCATCGACGTGTACCCCGAGGAGCCCGAGGCCAACGGCGAGGGCTTCGTGTCGGTGCTCCAGGGCGCCCCCAACGTGATCCTGACGCCGCACATCGGCGGCTCGACGCTGGAGGCGCAGGCCAACATCGGACGCGAGGTGGCCACGAGCCTGGTGCGCTACCTGGAGATGGGGAGCACCGTCGGCGCGGTGAACTTCCCCAACCTGGAGATGGCCCCGACCGCGGGGACGCACCGGCTGCTCAACGCGCACCGCAACGTGCCCGGCGTGCTGCGAGACATCAACCGCATCACCAGCGACCTCGGCGCCAACATCCGGGCGCAGACGCTCGCCACGGACTCCACGCTCGGCTACCTGATCATGGACATCGACCAGGACGTCTCGACCGCCGTGGCCGACGCCGTCCGCGCGCTCGGCACCAGCATCAGCACCCGCGTCGTGTACTGATAGTCTCGGCGGCGATGAAGACCGCCGCCCTCCCGCTGCTCGCGCTGCTCTCTACCGCCTGCGCCGGGCCCATCGCCGCGAGCCCCGAGGCGCGCACCGCCCGATACCTCCAGTCGATTCGCGGGAGAACGGCCTCCGAGACGGTCTTCGTGCGGGAGATGCCCAAGGGGGGAGAGCTTCACACCCACCTGAGCGGCGCCGTGTACGCCGAAGCTTACCTCCGATGGGCCGCCGAGGACGGGCTCTGCGCCCGACGCTCGCCTCCGTCGATCGTCGACCCGCCCTGCGATCCGGCGAGAGGCGACGTGAGCGGGGCGGCCATCGCGCTGGACGTACCGCTCTACCGGGCGCTCGTCGACGGCTTCTCGATGCGCAATTTTCCCTATGCGACGGGCTCCGGGCACGACCACTTCTTCGACACCTTCGAGCGCTTCGACGCGCGACGGGAGCGCAGCGGCGACATGCTCGCGGAGGTGGTCTCGCGCCTCGCCCGGCAGAACACCCGCTACGTCGAGGTGATGCAGTCGCTCGGCGTCGGAGGCGCCAACCGAGTCGGCCGAGAGGCCGGGTGGAGCGACGACCTGGCCGTGATGTCCACGCGGGTCCCGGAGAGCGCCGTCGCGGCGGTGGTGGCCGACGCGAGGCAGCGCATGGACGCCCAGGAGGCCCGGATGCGCGCGCTGCTCCGATGCGGCCAGGCGGGGGAGGACCCGGGCTGCGGGGTGACGCTGCGCTACCTGGTGCAGATGATCCGCACGGTGCCTCGGGAGGAGGTGTTCGCCCAGGCGGTGGCGGCGGTGGCGATCATCGAGGCCGACCCTCGCGCGGTGGGGCTCAACCTCGTGGCCCCGGAGGACGACCCGGTGGCGGTGCGCGACTACCGCGACCATATGAGGGTGATCGATCACGTCACGAGGCACGGCACGAGGGTGAACGTCGCCCTTCACGCCGGGGAGCTCACGCCCTCGCTGGTGCCGCCGGAGGTGGCGAGCGACCATGTGCGGCTGGCGGTGGAGCTCGCGGGCGCCCGGCGCATCGGCCACGGCACTGACATCGCGTGGGAGCACGACGCCCGGGGGACGCTCGCGATGATGGCCTCGCGAGGCGTGGCGGTGGAGCACTGCCTCCGCAGCGCGGACGTGATCCTCGGGGTGCGCGGCGCGGAGCACCCCTGGGAACTCTACCGGGAGGCGGGCGTGGCGCAGGTGCTCTGCACCGACGACGAGGGCGTCTCCCGCACGGACCTCTCCCGCGAGTACCTCCTCGCGGTGCAGTCCTTCGGCCTGGGGTGGACGGAGCTCAAGACCCTGGCGCGCAACGCGCTGTCGCACTCCTTCCTGCCGGGCGCCTCGCTGTGGGAGCGAGGCTCGATGAGCGCGGCGTGCCGCTCCGAGGTGCCGGGCGCGGAGCGTCCTGGCGCGGCGTGCTCGCGCTGGCTGGCGGGGAGCGAGCGGGCGAGGGAGCAGTGGCGCCTCGAGGCCTCGCTGCGTCGCTTCGAGGCGCTGTGGTGAGCCCTCGCTAACCCGCTCGCTGCCTCCGCGAGGGGCCGCGCCGCTGCACCGCGCGCACCCGGTCGAGCCGCCCGGTAGGCAGCACCCGCTCTCCGACGATCACCGCAGTCTCCAGCTCTGCTGCGTCGACCGCCGCGGTGAGCCCGGAGGCCTCGTCGTCGAGCACGAGGTCGCTGCCCCGGGCGAAGGGCGTGAGCGCGGGCAGGCAGACGAGTCCCGGCGCCCAGGCGAAGGCCATCACCTTGGTGCGGGCGCCCACCGCGTCGCGCAGCACCAGCGCAGGGTGGTGGTGGCCGATCACCACGCGGCCTCCCCCTCGCCGTGCGCTCGCCCGCTCTGCGCGCAGGGCCTCCGGGTCGTCGCCGTGCAGGGCCACATGGGGGCCGAAGGCCCAGCGCTCGCAGACGGTGACGCCGCGGCTGTGAAGCGCCGCGTCGAGGCCGCGGTCGTGGTTGCCTGGGACGATCACCGCGGCGCAGCCGTCGAGGGCCGAGAGCAGCGCGTCGAGGGCGCTCTGCCCGCCCGGCGAGGCGCGCATCGACGCAGGGCCGTGGACCACGTCGCCCGCGATCACCACCGTGGCCGGGTCGAGGCGTTCTCTCAGCCGGGCGATGCGGGCGAAGAGCTCGCGGTCATCGACGCCGGGGAGCAGGTACCCGCGCGACTGGAGCGAGCGCACGTAGCCCGCGTGGACGTCGGCGATCACCAGGGTGCGGGTCGCAGGGTCGAAGAGCCCGCCGGGGGCTACGCAGCGCAGGTCGTCGTCGAGGGTCAGCATCGCGCGGTCACTGCTGCCCGAGCGTCGCCTGGAAGAGCCGGTTGGCCGCGTCGAGCAGCGCCCGCTCGGGGTCGTCGCCGCGCACGGCGTCGCGGTCCATCCAGGTGCGCGCGGGGATGCTGAGCGGAGACGGGCCATCGAGACGGTGCAGGTGCCAGCGTCGCCCTGTGCGCTCGGCCAGCGCCTCGAGGGCGCGCTCCCCTTCGAGGGTGGTCCAGAGCGTGTGGTCGAGCGCTCGCAGCAGCACGTGCCTCGGGTCGTGCTTGCGCAGTACATCGTGGAGTAATCCAGGGGTCGCCGCCCCGGCCTTCGTCCCCGGCATCCAGAGCTGCGCCACGCGGGCCACCTCGCGGAAGTACGCGCCGCTCAGCACCCCCTCGGAGAGCGCCCCCATGGCGACCTCGCGCAGCCCCTCCGGCGAGAACCACCGTCGCAGCGTCTCCATGGATGCCTCCGCCAGCGAGGCCTCCGCGGTCACGCACACCGCCTCGTCGAGGGCGCACACGCTGGCGGCCTCGCCGGTCTCGTCGCGGTAGCGGGCGGCGACGGCGCGGGCGATGAGCTCGTTGGCCATCGATCCCGCGAAGGTGAAGGCCACGAGGTGGGCGCGCGCCTCGTCGCGGTGAAGCTCCACCACGAAGCGGTCGGTCGAGGGCAGCGACGCGTGGCGGTGCTGGGCGCGGACCAGCTCGCACACCGCGCGGGCGGTGACCTCGTGAACGCCAAGCAGCGAGGCCACCCTCTCGACGAGCTCCTCGGGGGCGAGGTGGACCAGCGACCCCAGCTCCGTCCAGAGGGCCTCGACCGCGTCGGCCACCTGGGCGCTCTGCGCCGCGCGCTGCCCGTGCCACGCCGGGAGCGCCCGCTCGGGGCTCTGGTCGGGGCGCACCAGCACCGCGTCGCTGGCGCGCTCGCTCACCCGCCATTTTCGGCCGCCCAGCACGAAGCGGTCGCCCGGCTCCAGCGAGACCGCGAAGCGCCCGTCGAGCTGCCCCACCACCCGGCGCCCGTGGCGTACCTCCACGGTCACCTCGCCCACGATGGTCCCGATGCCCTGGCGGTAGAGGCGCTCGGAGCGCCGTCCGCTGATGGCCCAGCGCTCCCCGTCGCTCACCGCGCGCGCCATCTCGGGGTAGGCCGCGAGCGCGTCGCCGCCGTGCGCGAGGTAGCCCATCACCCGGTCGAGGTCGTCACCGCTCAACCCTCGCAGCGAGGCCGAGGCGCGCAACCCCTCGCCCACCTCGCTCGCCGTGGCCGAGCCCAGTTGCAGCCGCCCCAGCGCCGCCTGCACCGCCACGTCGAGGTCGCCCTCCCGCAGCGTGATCGGCTCGACCTCGCCGCCCTGCGCCGCGCGGATGGCCGCCGCGCAGCGCACCACGTCGAGGGCGCTGGTGGGGATGAGCTCCGCGCGCGCCGGTACGCCCGGTCGATGATCGGCCCGCCCCGCAGCCTGAAGCAGCCGCGAGGTGGCGTTGGGGGCGCCCAGCACCAGCACCCGGCGCACCGCGGGGAGGTCGACGCCCACCTCCAGGGCGCTGGTCGCGACCACCACGCGGAGTGACCCGGCCCGCAGCTCGTCGGCCACGCGGGCGCGCTCCTCCAGGGAGAGCGAGCCGTGGAAGCACGCGACGCCGTAGCGAGCGGGCAGCACGTCGCGCAGCGCCACGGACCACTGCTCCGCGCGGGTGCGGGCGCCCACGAAGAGCAGGGTGGTGCCGTCGGTCTCGGCCACCTGCCGGGCGATCATGGGGAGCACCTTGCGCCACGCCCACGACCCATCCGGGAAGGCCTGCTCCATGGGGGGATCGGTGATGCGCAGCTCGGCGGGCGCCTCGTTGGCGACGGCGATCACCTCCGTGTCGGGGTGCACCCAGGCGGCGAGGGCGTCGAGCGGGCGCGCGGTGGCGCTCAGGGCGAGGCGCCGCGGGGGAGGGGAGGCGTGAAGGGCGGCCCAGGTGTCGAGCAGCGAGAGGGTGGTGGAGAGCAGGGCGCCGCGCTTGCCGGCGGCGAGCAGGTGCAGCTCATCGAGCACCACGGCGCGGACCCCGGTGAGCATCTCCCGGCCCGGTCCCGCGAGCAGCACGGCGAGGGACTCCGGCGTGGTGAGCAGCACCTCCGGCGGGCGCTCCCTCTGCGCGGCGCGCTGCTTCGGGCTGGTGTCGCCGGTGCGCTGCGCCACGCGGAGCGCTCCGCCGAGCGAGGCCACCATCGCGGTGAGGGCGTCGGTCTGCGTGGCGGAGAGCGCGCGCACCGGGGCGATGTAGAGCACGCGCACCCCGGCCGGAACCTCCGTCGGATGGGCGATCAGCTCGGCCATGAGCGGGAGCATCACCGCGGCGGTCTTGCCGCTGCCGGTGGGCGCGGTGACCAGCAGGGGGCGTCCCCCATCGAAGGCCGAAAAGACAGCGCGCTGCACCGCCGTCGGGGCGTCGCCCCGGGCGGCGAACCACCCGGCGACGAGCGCGGCGGCGCTGCGCCCGGCGGGAGCGACGCTCGACCGACGGACCCGCGGGTGGCGAGCGCGAGGCGTCGCTGGGGCTTCGGGGCGGAGGCGGGCGGTGGCGCTCATCGGGTTGATCGGAGGGGGAGGATCTTTGCGGAGGGAGAGAGCAGTAGCGCAACCACCGTACACGGGGGAGCTGTGACCAGCAGGCGAGCACGGCGCGTCGCTGATTTGGCAACGACGGCCGTGCGGTCGTCGGCGGCGCCATGCTAGCTTCGCGTTGTGGAGGTCGTGCTCCGCAAGCTTGGTCCGAAGCCTGGACGCCCGGTGGTTGGCCGCCTCGTGCGAGCGCCCCGCCGTGGGGCCGTGGTCGTCATCGAATTCCCCGATGGGCTCCACGAGTACGTGACCACGCCGGTGCGTCGCATCCTCCGGGTGGCGGGCGAGGAGGTCTACTACCTCCAGACCACCAACAGCCGGTACCGGCTCGAGGTGCGCCGCGCCTCTCCGAGCGCGACGGAGAACAGCATCGTCCGCTAAGGGGCGCAGCCCTTGAAGCGCGGTGGACGAAGTGACGCTCTGCTACGTTTCGCCCGATGAGCGACGACACGGGCACCCCCTCCGCGACGCCCCTCAATCCCGAACCGAGCGACTGGGTCACGCTGATCTCCTCCGAGATCGATCAGGGGACCGCGGTCCAGCGGCTCGGAATTCCCGCGGAGTTCGCTGCGCATGCGCTCGATCTCGACGAGCTGCCCCGGATGAAGTCGGGGCCGAGCGGCACGTTGATCGTGCTCCGGCTTCCGGTCTCCCAGGGCGGGCAGGCCAGGGAGCCGTGGGTGACCCAGCCGATCGCGCTCGTGGTGATGCCCGGAAGGATCGTCGCGATCTCGCGCGCGCCGCACCCTGTCCTCGATCGGATCGCCGACTTCGCCAGGGCCGATGCCCGCCACCAGCCGAGGCTCATCCTCCGCGTCCTCGAGCTCTGCGCCGAGGCGTTCCTGCACGAGGTGCGATGCATCAACGTGCGGGTCGATGAGCTCGAGGCGGGGCTCAAGGAGTCGCTCGGCAACCGGGAGGTCCTCGAGCTCCTCAAGTGCCAGCGGGGCCTCGTCTACTTCGCGACCGCCCTTCGCGCGATCGAGTTCCTGCTCGAGAGGCTCCAGACGAGCAATCTCCTGCGCGCCGCGCCGGAGGACCACGACCTGCTCGAGGACGTGCGCGTGGAGATCCGGCAGGCGCTGGACATGACCCAGACCTCGGCCGACATCCTCTCGCAGATGATGGACGCGTTCGCGTCGATCATCTCGAACAACCTGAACTCGGTGATGAAGTTCCTCACGGCGGTCACCATCATCCTCATGGTCCCGACGCTGGTCGCATCGCTCTGGGGCATGAACGTCGGTCTCCCGTTCGTCCGCCATCCGATGGCGTTCGCGGGGTTGGTGCTCGCCTCCATCGCCCTCTCGGGGCTCGTGACGGCGGCGCTGGCGCTGCGGCGCTGGCTTTGAGGACGCCCTACAGCGCGTCGGCGAGCTTCGGCACCAGCGCGGTGCAGAGCGAGCGGAGCCACGCCATCGCCTCGGGCTTCGGGCTGAGCGTGCGCTCGTCCATGTAGAGGTCGCGGTTGAGCTCCACCTGGATGGCGTGCATCCCCGCCGAGGGTCGGCCGTAGCGCTGCGTCGTCGCTCCCCCGCGGTACGGATCGTCGTGCCGCACGCTCAGGCCCGCCGCGCGGAAGTGCGCGTCCACGGCGTCGATGAGCCTCCCCCCGGCGGTGCTCCTCCCTCGCGTACCGGGCACCACGTCGGCCCGCCGCCGCGGCGACTGCGCGAGCTGGCTGCGCCCGGTCGCTGGCATCGAGTGTCCGCAGAGCAGCACCGCCGCGCCGTGCCTCGCCCGCAGGGCCTCCAGCTCCCGGGAGAGCGCCCGGTGGTAGGGGCGGTGGTAGCGCTCGATGCGCCGCTCGAACTCCGCGTCCGTCAGCGGCCTCCGCAGCGCCGGCGTCCCGTCGCTCGACTCCCGCCAGATCACGCCGCGCGGGGCGGTGCCCTTCGGGTGCGTCGAGCTCGCCACCGAGGCCGGGTCGTGGTCGCCCTCGTCGCGGTTCAGGTCCACCACGTAGCGGGAGCAGCGCGCCGTGAGCAGCGTCGCGCCCTGCGCCACCACGTCGCCGAAGAGCCCGTCGACCCAGGTGTCCGCGTCGCGCAGCAGCACCCGGTCGTCCACCGTCAGCAGCGCCCTCGCCTCGACCGGGACCTCCAGGCCCGCGTGAGGCACCTCCACCAGCAGCGGCAGCGCCCTCGCGCTCGGCCGGATCAGCGCGAAGGCCTCGCCGTCCGCCCCCTCGCTCATGGCTTCGCCAGCAGCGCCGCGGCCCGCTCGATCCACCCCTTCACGGCGGGGTCGTCGGTGCTTCCGACAGGCCTCCCCGGGGTCTTGCGGGCGGGGCCGGTCTCGTCGCTCCCATGGAGCCTCACCGAGAGCGCCTGCACCCTCCCGAAGCGCCCGTCGTGCAGCACCAGCGGCAGCGGGTCGGGCCCGGTCGCCCTCCTCGGCGCCGGCAGCCACCACGCCTTCGCCCCGTCGGGGAGCGTCGCCCGCCAGCCCGCCACCACGTGGTCGACCGGGTCGCGCGGGGAGAGCAGCGAGGTCGCCAGCGCGTCGCGGGTCCACTCCGCCAGCGTCGTGGTGTCTTTACCCTCGATGGTAAGCCCGTGCGCCGAAGCGTGGGCGCGCACCTCCGCCAGCGTCGCGTCCGCGGGCGCCTCCACCAGCCGCGACGCCGCGTCGACGTGCACGTCCGTCACCGCCGCCGGCGCCGGCGCGTCCATCATCTCGCCGTCCACCAGCGGGCCGCCCCCCATCGCGTGGTCCGGGTCCGCCGCGCGTCGCAGGGCGTCGATCCAGCGCAGCCCGGCGCCCCACTCCAGGGCCATCGCGGCCTTCTTCGAGCGGCCGACGCCGTGGTGGTGGGCGATGGTCCCGCCGGCCTCGTGGGCGGCCCTCAGCGCCCTCGCCCAGGTGGCGTCGTAGGTCTGCCTCGCGCTCGCGTCGTCGGGCGAGGCGCCCACGAAGGTGAAATAGATCGAGCAGCCGTCGGGGTACGCGTGGCTCATGTGGGCCATCACCAGCCCGCCGTGGGAGAGCGCCGCGTGTACCGATTCGTAGAGCGCCCCGAGCCGCGACCACGGCGCCGCGACCTCCATGGTGTCGACCCAGAGTCCCCGCGAGTAGGTGGGCGGCTGACGGTAGCTCACCGCGTGCCGCCGCAGCAGCCAGCGCTTCGCCGGGCCCTCGCCCTCGTCGCGTGCCCCGCCCTTCTTGCAGAGGGCCGTGGCCCTGGCGAGCGCCTCGGCCTGCGGGTCGTCGCCGTCTCCCTCGAAGATCACGATGAGCAGCGAGCGGGTGTAGAGCCTGGTGCTCGCGAGGTCGGCGAGGGCGTTGACCGCCGAGGGGGCGTCGAGCACCCGCCGCAGCAGCCACTCGGCCGCGGGCGAGGGGCGCTCCGGGGTCTTCGGAGCGCTCGGGGTGGTGGAGGTCGCGCCCTGCAGGAAGACGTACGTGTCGATCGGGTCGTAGAGGCGCGCCACCGCGGGGCGCAGCCCCGCCTGGAAGATGGCCCGGATGGCCTCCCAGGCGTCGCGCATCGTGGCGAAGGTGAAGCCCCGGCCGCGCCAGTCGGTGGGGGCGGGCCACACGCGCATGGTGGCCCGGGTGACGAAGCCGAAGAGCCCCTCGCTGCCCACCATCAGCTCTCGCAGGTCGGCTTCGCCAGGGCGCGGCGCGTCGAGGGTGAAGGGCTCCCCATTGCCCAGCACGCCGTCCATGGCGAGGGTCATGTCTTCGATCTTGCCGTAGCGGCCGGAGCACTGGCCCGCGCCCCGGGTCACCACCCAGCCGCCGAGCGTCGAGCACTGGATCGAGCTCGGGAAGTGCCCGAGCGTGGCCCCTCGGCGCTTGAGCTGGTCTTCGAGGTGCGTGCCGAGGATGCCCGCGTCGGCCACGCAGACTCCCGCCTCGAGGTCGACGGAGTGGAGGGTGCGCATGCGCTTCAGGTCGACGGCGACGGCGTCGCGCCCCGCGGCGATGCCGCCGACGACGCCGCTGCCGGCGCCGAAGGGGATGAGCCCGACGCCGTAGGTGCGCGCATAGCCGACGAGGGCGGAGAGCTCGTCGCGGCTGGTGGGCCACACGACGGCGCGCGGACCCGGCGGGCGGTCGAGGCCGCCTCGGGTCGAGAGCAGCTGCCGGGGCCACAGGTCGTGGGCGTAGGCGCTTCGGTCGGCGCTGTCGGTGGAGACGGCGTCGTCGCCGAAGCGCGCGCGGAGGTCGTCGACGAGTGGGTCTCTCATGGGGGCTTCGCTGGGTTCGGGAGAGTGGTGCACCCTGCCGCCCGACCGCAAGCCGCGGAGGCGCCGGGAGCGCGAAGTGGACCGCGGCGTTTGACAAGCACCCGGGAGACCGCCCACCACCTGTCATCCGGCGATGAGCACTCGACGACACCTCCCGATCCTGCGCGACGCCGCGCCCGCGACCGCCCCCGCGTCGCCCGCCGAGGAGGCCGCCTCGGAGCCGCCGCCGTGGCACTGGATCCCGCTGGGCACCACGGTCTCGCTGGTGGGCTTCGGGCTCCTGGCGCAGGGGGCCGCCGCGCTCTCCGTGCGCCTGCTGGGGCGCGTCTACCCGATGGGCGCGACCGCCGCTCAGGTCGCGCACATCAGGGCGGCGCACCCGGCCGCCGCGCGCTCGGTGGAGCTCACCGCGGCGCTCATCCCGCTGTTCACGCTGCTGCTCTCGGTCGCGGTCGGCTCGTACGTGGTGGGGCGCCGGGGCAACGGCACCAACGCCCGTCACGGGATGCTCTCCGGCGGGCTCACGGTGCTGATCTTCTGGGCCGTCACGGGCCGGCTGTGGAGCCTGCTGGCGCTGGTCCCGGTGGCGATGGCTGTGGGGTATTTCAGCGCGCGATGGGGCGTCGCGCGGCGGGCGTAACCGTGTAACGCTGTCCTCTGTCATGGAGGATACGGAAGAGCGCCGGGCGCTTCGGTACTTCTGGGAGGCCCTGGAGGCGACCCGCGCGGAGGTCGACGCGGCGACCCTGGAGGCGGCGGCGAAGATCCCGACGGTGGCCGCGGTGCTGGCCACGCTTTCCCCCGAGGCGCTGGAGGCGCAGCATGCGAGGGACGTCGCGAGGCAGCGGCAGGTGCTGGTCGACGGCGAGTGGGACGAGTACCTCGCAGACCTGAGGGTGCAGGGCGCGGCCTACGCGCAGATGGGCATCGAGTTCCGCGACTGGTACGCGCTGCTGGGGTCGTACCGGAAGGTCATCCGGCGCAAGGCGCTGCCGCACGTCGACGCGCGCGCCGAGGGCGTGCTCGTGGGGATGGACCGCTTCACCGACGTCGCGATGGCGGAGCTCGGCACGGCCTACCTCACGATGAAGGAAGAGCTCGTGCGCAAGGCCGAGGCCGAGGTCGACCGCTTCGTCGACCTCTTCCAGAGCGCGTCGCTGGGCATGGTGATCTGGCAGCTCGAAGACCCGTCCGACCTCGGGTCGTTCAGGCTGGTGACGGCCAACCCCGCGGCGGCGCGCTCCGGGGGCGAGCACCTGGTCGAGGCCGTGGGCCGCCACCTGCGCGACCTCTCGCCGGAGCTTCCGCCCAACGTCGAGCTCTGGGCCGAGACGCTGGCCGACGGCACCCCGCGTAGCTGGACCGCCTCGGTGGGCGACGCCCCGGAGACCCGCCGCCGCTTCGACGTCCGCTGCTTCGCGCTGCGGGAGAACCACCTCGGCGTGATCTTCGAGGACGTGACCGAGCGCCTCCAGATGACCGAGCGCCTCGACCACCACGTGCGCGAGCTGGAACGCTCCAACCGCGAGCTCGACGACTTCGCCTACGTCACCTCGCATGACCTCAAGTCCCCGCTGCGCGACGTGCGCAACCTCGTCAGCTGGATCGTGGAGGACGTCGGCGACTCGCTCCCTCCCACCTCGGCACAGCACCTCAAGCTGGTGAACGACCGGGTGCGGCGCATGGAGCAGCTCCTCGACGACCTGCTGGAGTTCTCACGCGTCGGGCGCGTCGCCGAGGAGCCGCGCACCTTCACGGTCCGCGAGGTGCTCGACAGCGTGCTGGCGCTCGGCCCGGCGCGCCCCGGTTTCTCGGTGACCTTCGAGGGCGCCGACGTGACGATCTGCACCCCGCGAATGCCCTTCGAGAAGGTCTTGCGCAACCTCGTGGGCAACGCCATCAAGCACCACGACCGCCCGGACGGGCGCGTGGTGGTGAGCGCCGCCGTCGAGGGCGACCGGGTGAGGGTGCGGGTCGCCGACGACGGGCCGGGCATCCGGCCGGAGTTCCACGAGCGGGTGTTCAGGATGTTCCAGACGCTGCGGCCTCGGGACGAGGTGGAGGGCAGCGGGGTGGGGCTGGCGATCGTGAAGAAGTCCGTCGAGGTGTTCGGCGGCCGGGTGCACGTCGAGTCCGCCGGGCGAGGCACCGCCGTGGTGTTCACATGGCCCCTCCGCTGGGCCAGAACGGGAGCGTGAGCGATGTCGGGTCGTACCGTGAACGTCCTCCTCGTCGAGGACAACGTCATCGAGCAGGAGGCCGTGCGCCGCGCCTTCAAGCGGGAGCACATCGGCAACCCCATCATCACGGCGGTCGACGGCATCGAGGCCCTCGCGCTGCTGCGCGGCGGCCGCGGGGGCGTCGAGTCCCTGCCCAGGCCCTACCTCATCCTGCTCGACCTCAACATGCCGCGCATGAACGGGCTGGAGTTCCTCACCGAGCTCCGCGCCGACCCCGACCTGCGCGACAGCATCGTCTTCGTGCTCACCACCTCGCGGAGCGACGAAGACCGCGTGGCCTCCTACAACCTCAACGTCGCGGGCTACATCGTGAAGAGCGACGTGGGCGCAGGCTTCGTGCGGCTCCTCGGGCTCCTCGACCACTACTGGCGCATCGTGGAGTTCCCCTGAGCGGAGCCGGAGCCCCCCCGGCGGGGGCTTCACCCGTCGAGCGCCGCGCGCACCGACCGGCCCAGCCGATCGGCGGTGATGGGCTTCTCGATCAGCCGCGCCCCAGGCGGCAGCCGGCCGCGCTCCCTCGCGCCCCGGTCGGTGTAGCCCGACATGTAGAGCACCCGCAGCGAGGGGCGCAGCCCGAGGAGCGAGCGCGCCACCTCCGGGCCGGACATTCCAGGCATGACCACGTCGGTCAGTACGAGGTCGATGTCCCCGGCGTAGTCGCGGCAGCGCGACACCGCCGCGGGCCCGTCGGAGGCCTCCAGCACCGTGTAGCCCAGCGCGCGGAGGGCCCTCACGGCGACCTCGCGCACGGGCTCCTCGTCCTCCACCACCAGCACCGTCTCGGTGCCCTGCGGCACGGGCGACGGCGCGGCGCGCGGCGAGTCCACCTGCTCGAGCGCCCTCGGGAGAAACACCCTGAACGAGCTCCCGTGACCCACCTCGGAGTAGACCGTGACGGTGCCGCCGACCTGCCGGGCGATGCCGTAGACGGTGCTCAGCCCGAGCCCGGTGCCGCGCCCCACCTCCTTCGTCGTGAAGAAGGGGTCGAAGATGCGCTCGAGCACGTCCCTGGGGATCCCTTCCCCCTCGTCGGTGACGCAGAGCACCACGTAGTCCCCCGGGGCGAGGCGGCGGTCGCGCCCGCCGGGCAGCTCCTCGACGAGGCTCAGGTGCTGGATCTCGATCTCGATCCGCCCCCCGCGGGTCATCGCGTCGCGCGCGTTGACCACGAGGTTGACGACCATCTGCTCCAGGGCGTTGGGGTCGATGCGCACGCGCCACGGCTCGGCGTCGGGCGTGAGCTCCACCGTGATGTCCTCGCCCACCAGCCGCTCGAGCATCGGCAGCGTCGAGGCGACCACCTCACTGACCTCGACGACGCGCGGCGTGCCCGAGGAGAGCCGCGAGAAGCTGAGGAGCTGCCGCACCAGCGCGGCGGCCCGGCTGGCCGCGTCGATCACCTGCCCGAGGTCCTGCTGCACCGGCGCCTCCACCGGCAGCCCCGCCTTGATGAAGCCCGCGAAGCCGAGGATCACCGACAGCAGGTTGTTGAAGTCGTGCGCGATGCCGCCCGCGAGCTGGCCCAGCGCGTCCATCTTCACCGCGTGCCGTAGCTGCTGCTCCAGCTCCCGGGCCTCGCTCACGTCGAGCGCGAGCCCGATGGTCCCGACGATGGCGCCCTCCGCGTCGCGCAGCGCCCCGATGTGGCACTGGTACGGCCTCCCCCCGAAGTTCGCGAGGTACCGCACGGACTCTCCCTCGAGGGCCGGCGCGTGGGCCGCGTGAAACTCCCTGCCCGTCGCCTCGTCGCCGAAGTTGTCTCCGACGTCCCGCCCGATACGCGACGCCGAGGGCACGCTGATCGCGTCGAGGGCGGCCCCGCCGATGTGGGTGATCTTCAGCTCCATGTCCGTGGTCCAGTGGACCACCGGGAGCTGTCCCAGCACGAAGCGCAGGTCGGTCTCGCGCCGCTGGAGCGCCTCGTTCATCGCCGCGAGCTCGTTGCGCTGCTCCCGAAGCTGTGTGACCGCCTGCTGGAGCTCGCGCTGGTGGCGGTCGAGCTCGTTGCGCAGCCGCCCCTGCTCGATCGCGAGGTCGATGGCCTTCCGTAGCCGCTCGCGGTTGAGGTCGCTCTTCAGCAGGTAGTCCATGGCGCCGTGCTTCAGCGCCTCGACCGCCACCTTCTCGCTGCCCTGCGAGGTCAGCATCACGACCGGCAGCGAGCGCTCGGACATCAGGTCGAGCACCCGCACCCCGTCCTCGTCCGGCAGGCGGTAGTCGAGCAGCACGCAGTCCACCGCGCTCGACGAGACCGCGGCCATCCCCTCCCTCGCCGTCGCCGCCTCGATGAGCTCGTGCCGGCCGCCCAGCAGCCGGCGGATCTGCTCCCGGTCGATGTCGTTGTCATCGATCACGAGCACGGTCGTCACGGTAGAAGCCATCCCGGTCGCGGGAGTGGGGGATGGTATTCGCGAGCGCATTTCGACCATCCTTCACTCTAGCCTATCGATTCAGTCCTGAGCGAAGGCCCACCCCTGGCTACATGCTCCGACGGCGCGTCCGCTCCCGCGGCGAAGCGCGCTAGATTCGCGCCCATGGATCGCCCGCTGCTCCGCCTCGCGCTGCTCGCCCTCGCTCCGCTCTCGTGCGCCGCCGGGGACGGCACCGAGGTAGCGACGCGAGACGCTGGCGCTGCGCCGCGCGACACCGGCACCGCGCGCGACACGGGCGCCCGTCGAGACGCGCCCGCCGCCGTCGATCGCCCTCCGGTCGCGATGGACGCTCCCCCCGCCGCGATGGACGCTCCCCCCGCCGCGATGGACGCGCCCCCCGCCGCGATGGACGCTCCCCCGGTCGCGCTCGATCGCCCGGCCGCGATCGACGTGCCCCCGGCCGCGGTCGATCGCCCCGCGCCCATCGACCTCGGCGCCCCCGTCGACCTCGGTCGTGACGCCGGCTCGATCACCCTCGGCGACGCGTGGAGCCCGGAGCGAGACGCCGGCGACCCGACGCCTCGCGATGTCGACCGGGTGCTGGGCGGGGCGCCCTCGGACAGCGCGTCCCGCTTCGGCGGCGCCGCCGATCCGGCCCGCGCTCCCGCCATCGTCTACCCCGAGGACGGCACGGTGCTGCCTCCCAACCTCACTGGCTTCGAGGTGCACTTCCGTCCTGGCGCGGGCAACGACCTCTTCGAGGTGTCGCTCCGCGGCGACCGCGGCGCTCTCCGGGTGTTCACCCGCTGCACGGTGGTCGCCGACGGGTGCGTGCTCAGCCTCGACGAGCCCGCCTACGCCGAGCTCGCCCGCGTGGCGCAGCCCTCCGGCGACGTCGCGCTCACGGTGCGCGCGACCTCCGCGGCGGGCGGCGGGGTCGGCCGCTCGGCGACGCGCTCGCTCGGCGTCACCAACTTCGACGTCCGCGGCGGGCTCTACTACTGGGCCGCCTCCAGCGGCAGCATCAACCGCTACGAGTTCGGCCGCGCGGGCGCGCGCACCGAGCCCTTCCTTCGCGGCGACCCGATCAACTGCGTCGGCTGCCACGTGCTCTCCCGCGACGGCTCCCGCATCATGGCGGGGCGCTTCATCCCCGCCCCCTCGGCCACGCGCATCTTCGACGTGACCACCCGCGCCCCGCTCTCCCCGGACTACGGCGCCAACTTCGGAACCTTCTCCCCCGACGTCCGCTGGCTCCTCACCAGCGACGGCAACCGCCTCGCGCTGCGCGACCCGTCCAACGGCAACGAGGTCCCGGGCCTCGCCGCGGGCACCGCCGGGAGCCACCCCGACTGGTCGCGCGGCGGGCGCTCGGCGGTGTTCTCCCGCCCTCGCACCTCCTTCCCCATCTTCGGCACCCCCGGCCACAGTGGCCCCGCCGACCTCTTCACCATCCCGTGGGGCGGCGCCTCCTTCGGCGCGGCCACGACGCTCGTGCGCGCCGACGGCACCCGCAACAACAATTACTACCCCTCGTATTCGCCCGACGACGCGTGGGTGCTCTTCAACCGCGCGGCGGGCAACTCCAACCACAACCTCGACGCCCAGCTCTGGGTGGTCCCCGCCGGGGGAGGGAGCCCGACGCACCTCGCTCGCGCCGACCTCGCGGACTCGATGGGCAACTCGTGGCCGAAGTGGGCGCCCTTCGTCCAGCGCTTCCACGGCGAGCCCTTGATGTGGTTCACGTTCTCCAGTCGGCGCGACTACGGGCTGCGGCTACGGCAGCAGTCGCGCGAGGCCCCGATGCGCACCACGCAGCTCTGGATGGCGGCCTTCCGCCCGGGGCGCGTCGCCACCGCAGAGGCGAGCACCCCGGCCTTCTGGCTGCCCTTCCAGAGCCTCTCCGAGGGCAACCACATCGCCCAGTGGGCCGAGCAGGTGCAGCGCCAGGGGTGTACCTCCGACCGCGACTGCGTGCAGGCCGAGCGGTGCCTGCCCATCTCCACCGGCGCCGTCGCGGTCTACCGCTGCGTGGTGCCCTGAGACCCCCCCTAACGCCGCCAGCGGTCAGTCGGGCTCCGGGGTCTCCCGGGCCTCCAGCACCATGCCGACGAGCAGCATGACCGGCAGCACCACCACCGGCACCCCGACCACCAGCCCCAGCACCGCCCAGCCGACGCTCCCGGTGACGAAGTAGGCGCCCACCCCGAGACCCGCGAGCCCGGCCGCGGTGGCGCCCATGCGCTTCAGCCGCGAGTGGCGCTGCGGCGGGAGCATGGTCTTCCTCACCAGCCGAACGCCGTGCTGGATCCGCGGAGCCTGCGTTACCAGGCTTAGGCGTTCGCGGATGGGGAGCTTGAGGGCTGGCATTCAGTGACTTGCGGACTCTCTACGACCGCGGGGGCCGCCCCGCCAGTGGGGGCGATGGTGCGGGTCAGCCCTCGAGGGCGGGCAGCGAGCGCACGGCCTCGGCGTATTCGCGCACGACGTCGTCGACGATCGCTGCGATGGGCTTCACCTCGCGGGCGAGGGCGATGCCCTGCCCGGCGCTCCAGATGTCCTTCCACTTCTTTCCGCCCTCCTTCTGCACCGCGTCCTGCGCGGCGCCGCGGTCGGCGGCGGTGATCGTGGCGCCGGGGAGCGTCTGCCGCAGGAAGTTGGCGTGTACCCCGCTGACGCCGTCGGTGTAGACGATCTCGTCGGGCGACCCGTTGACCACCATGGACTTGTAGCGCTCGTCGGCGCCGCACTCGGTCGAGGCGATGAAGCGCGTGCCCATGTAGACCAGCTCCGCGCCGAGGGAGAGCGAGGCGGCCACCTGGCGGCCCGTGGCGATGCACCCGGCGGCCACCACCGGCACCCGCAGGTGCTCTCGGAGGTAGGGATAGAGCACGAAGGGCGAGGTGGTCCCGGCGTGGCCGCCTGCTCCTGCGGCGACGCCGATGATCGCGTCGGCGCCGCACTCCTGGGCCTTGAGCGCGTGCTTGAGGTGGATGACGTCGTGCATCACCACCATGCCCCGCTCGTGGGCTCGCCGTGCGATCTCCGTGGGGTTGCCGTAGCTGGTGATCAGCACAGGGACACCGAACTCGATGCAGGCCTCGAAGTCCTGGGCGAGCCGCTCGGGCTCCGTGAGCTTGATGGTGAGGTTGATGGCGAAGGGACGGTCGGTGCGCTGCCTGATCCACGCGAGGGCCTCTCGGAAGGCCTCGTGGGTGCGGAGGTTGATCGAGGGCATCGAGCCCAGGATGCCGGCCTCCGCGGCGGCGACGATCATCTCCTTGTTGGAGATGATGAACATCGGGGCAGACACGATCGGGTACTTCAGCCCGATGCGCTCGGCGAGGGGGGTACGGATTCGCGACATGGCGGTGGGGGGAGTCTCCTTCGGAGCGACTCTACCGCGGGCCACGGAGCTTTGATCGCGCTTGACGCCCCGCGGGCTGTCCCGAGACGGTACGCCATGACCTTCCCCGAGGCCTTCGTCTCGCTCGCGGTGGCGGTGGCCGCGGGCCTCCTGCTCGGCACCGAGCGGCAGCAGAACGCCACCACCGAGGCCAAGAAGGACTTCGCCGGCATCCGCACATTCCCCATGGTCTCGCTGCTCGGCGCCCTCGGCGCGCTCGCCCGTCCGGTCGCGGGCATGTGGCTCCTCGTGGGGCTTCTCGCGGCGGTCGCGGCCTTCGTGACGGTGTCGCACCTTCGCACCTCCGAGCGCGACGACATCGGCATCTCCACCGAGGTGGCGAGCCTCCTGGCCTTCGGCCTCGGCGCCCTCGCGGGGATGCGCGACCTCATGCCCGACCGCGACCGCTTCCTGCTGGTGGGCACCACCGCCGCCGCGTCGCTGGCGCTGCTGGCCCTCAAGCAGCCGCTGCACGGCTTCGTCAAGCGCCTCTCCGTCGACGACGTCTACGCGACGACCAAGTTCGTGGTGCTGGCGCTGGTGATCCTCCCGGTGCTGCCTCGCGAGGCCTACGGGCCCTTCGACGCCATCGTCCCCTTCCAGATCGGCAAGATGATCGTGCTGGTGGCGGGCGTGAGCTTCGCCGGCTACGTCGCCTCTCGCCTCATCGGGTCAGCGCGCGGCCTGCTGGTCTCCGGCCTGCTCGGGGGCCTGGTGTCCTCGACGGCGGTGACGCTCACCTACTCGGGCCGCGGCCGCGACGAGCCCTCCATCGCGAGGCTCTGCGCGGTGGCCATCATCGCCGCCTGCTCGACCATGTTCGCTCGCCTGGTGGTGGTGGTGGCCATCGTCGACCGGCCGCTGCTCCGCTCCATCGCCCCGCCGCTCGCGGTGACCGCCGCGCTGGGCTTCGTCGTCGGGGTGGTGCTCTACCGCAGGGCCGACGCGCCCTCCGAGGAGAAGCCCGGCGCCGAGCCCGCGCTGCGCAACCCCTTCGAGCTGAAGCAGGCGGTCTCCTTCGGGCTGCTCTACGGGGTGGTGCTGCTCGTGGCGAAGGCCGCGCAGCACCACGCGGGCTCCGCGGGGCTCTACCTCTCGTCGGTGCTCGCGGGCCTCACGGACGTCGACGCCATCACCCTCTCGGTGGTGGACATGCACCGGGGAGGGCTCCCCAACGCCACCGCGGCGACGGCCATCATGCTGGCGGCGCTCACCAACACGGTGGTGAAGTCCGGCGTGGCGCTCTCCGTGGGGGGCGCGGCGGTGGGTCGCCCGGTGGCGCTCACGCTGGGCGCCGCGCTGGCCGCGGGGGGCGCGGTGCTCGCGGTGATCGCGTAGGTGGAGGGAGGGTGTGGGGGCTACGCGGTCGCGGTCCAGATCTCCGAGAGGAGCTCCGGCCTGCTGGAGCACCGTGTTGGTCGCGGCCTTCTCCACATCGGACTCGGCGAACGACGGGCTCATCGCTTCTTGCCTCCAGCAGGTCGTCGGGGTTTTGTCTGGCGTCGCTCGGCGTCGAGCTGTCGGGCTCCGCGCAGAGCCGCTTCGAAGTCGGCCTCGACGCGCGAGGGCAGCGAGCGGCGCTGCGCGTCGAAGACGGCGTACTCGCGCTCGGCCTTCGCGACCGCGGCCTCGTGGGACACCGTGCCAGCGTGGGTGAGGATCTCCCGGTCCGAGAGGCGCAGGAAGTCGTCGAGCTTCGAGATCCAGTCCGCCATGTGCATCGGCCGGCGGTTGAAGGCCTGTAGCTCCGCGAACTCCAGGTACGCGTTGACGATGCGGTTGAGCGCCTCGATCTCGTCGGCCGCGAGGTAGTTCTTGGCGATCGACACGTCCGTCTTGCGCGGCGCGTCGCCCGCCCACGAGGTCAGCCCCATGTTGGGCTCGGCCGCGTCGGCGCGGGAGGAGATCACCTCGGCGGCCGTCCGTCCGTGCGCCGCCCAGTGCATCTTGTTCTGCACCCGCTTGAAGAAGAGCTGCGAGGCCTCGGCGCGCGGGTCGTAGTCGATGCTCGTCGCGTAGATCTCCAGCACCTTCTTGTAGAAGACCCGCTCCGACGAGCGGATGTCCCGGATGCGCCCGAGCAGCTCGTCGAAGTAGTCGACCTGCCCGGGACCGGGCGGGTTCTTGAGGCGCTGGTCGTCGAGGGTGAAGCCCTTGACCACGAACTCCTCCAGCCGCGCCGTGGCCCATTGCCGGAACTGCGTGCCGCGCGGTGAGCGAACCCGGTACCCGACCGCCAGGATCGCCGACAGCTCGTAGTGCTTGAGCGTGCGCCGGACCGTCCGGCTGCCCTCCTGCCGAACCTGTAAGTAATCCTTACAGGTTGCGGCCTCATCGAGCTCGCGCTCCGCGTAGATCGCGGCGAGGTGCATCGTGATGTTCTGCGGCGTCGTCTGGAAGAGCTCGGCGATCGAGGCCTGGGTGAGCCAGACGGTCCCGTCGGCGAGGCGGACATGCAGGCGCAGGACGCCGTCGTCGCCCGCGTAGAGGAGGAGCTCGCTCGGAGGAGGGGGGGCGTCGGCGGGGTCGGTCACAGGGGCGCTCCTGCCGCGGTGGCAGCCGGGCGGGATGAGGGGGAAACGGGTCTCATCGGGTGCGACCTCCTCTACGTCGGACTCGGCGAAAGCTGTACTCATCGTCCGTCTCTTGCAGAACGTCCCCGGCGGGCTCAGCCTCCGCGCAGCTCACCCACCACGTGTGGAAGGAGTAACGAAGCCGCGCTCCTTTGCTGGAGGGTGGCTTCAGCTTTTCTTGTCCCTGCACCATAGCCGTCGATGCTCGTGGACGACCGGAAACGCGGTCCACGGCAGAAGGAACTCCTGTCGGTCGTCGAGGATGACGACGTAGCTGAAGTCCTCCAGGGCGATCATCCAGCGCACCGCCGTGCGACGTCGCGTCGACCAGACTCGCAGGCGTCCGGCAGCGCCGCCGAGCCGTCGCCCGAGCCGACGCCCGACGCCCCGACGAAGTAGCCCGGCGCCTTCACCCCCTCGGCCCCACGGTCACCACCCACGCCCGCTCGTCGCGCTTCTCCCACCCGATGCTCACCGGGAGAAACCTCTCGATCACCCTCGCGTTGGTCGTCGTGTGAAGCGTCGGCTCCGTCGTCACGAAGCGCCCTCCGCCCGCGAGCGCCATCGGCAGCAGCAGCTGATCCGCCAGGTGCTCTCCCACCGGGACCTCCGCCGTCATCCACGCGAGCGCCTCCTTCGCCACGGCCTCGCCCACGGCCTCCGCCGAGCGGCCCTTCTCCCCGCAGAGCGTGAACACCTCCGCCGAGTGCTCGCACGCCACGTCCACCACCACCACGTTGCCCGGCCCCTGCTCCCTCGGCAGCGCCTCCGTCTTCAGCCGCGCCCACGGCCACTCCAGCACCGCCTTCGCGGCCGTGAGCTCGCGCCGCGCGATGCCCTCCGGCAGCCCCGCCACGCGCGCCACGAGCCGCACATCGCGCACCGCGCCTCGCTCCATGATCTCCATCCAAGCCAGCGCTCGTGACGGCGTCACCCGCAGCGTGAAGCGCCCTCCGCCCGCGGGATAGAACCCCGCCCGCTCGATGGAGCACGCCACCGTCGGCCCCATGCGGTTGATCACCGGCACGAAGGCCCGCTCGATGAAGTCATACGAGGGCGCCATCGGGTTGTGGGTGCCTCCCTCGAAGGTCACCACCGACGGACCCTCCGCGCAGAGCAGCGCCGGAAGCACCGTCTGCATGACCAGGGTGGCGCTCCCCGCCGTCCCCACGCGGAAGGTGTACTCCCCCGCGCGCACCGGGCCCGGGGCGAAGAGCACCTCCCTCGACCCGAGCTCGGCGCCCTCCACCCTCGCGCCGCTCAGCTCCGCCGCCGCGCGCAGCGCCGTGAGGTGCTGGCGAAGCAGCCCCGGCTTGGAGCGCCCCGCGCGGACGTTCACCATCCGCAGCGCGGTACCCGTCACCAGCGAGAGCGAGAGCGACGAGCGCAGCATCTGCCCGCCGCCCTCTCCCTCGGAGCCGTCCAGCGTCACCGTGTTCGTCTCGTCTCGCATCGAATCCATCCTCCGTACCTCGTTGCCCGGCGGGTCAATCCTGAACATGGCTCACCCCAAGCTTCGCCCCACCGCCCCATTCACCCCTTCACGCAGACCACCTGGCGCAGCGTGTACACCACCTCCACGAGGTCGCGCTGCGCCTGCATCACGGCCTCGATGTCCTTGTAGGCGCCGGGCGTCTCGTCGATCACCTCGGCGTCCTTGCGGCACTCCACCCCCGCCGTCGCCTTCGCGTGGTCGTCGAGGGTGAACACCTTCCGCGCCTTCGTGCGCGTCATCGCCCGCCCCGCCCCGTGGCTGCACGAGTGGAAGCTCTCCGGGTGACCCTTGCCCCGCACGATGAACGACCGCGCGCCCATGCTCCCGGGGATGATCCCCAGCTCGCCCTCGCGCGCTCTCACCGCGCCCTTGCGGGTCACCCACACGTTGCGGCCGTAGTGGTGCTCCCGGCTCACGTAGTTGTGGTGGCAGTTCACCGCCTCGAGCGACGCCTCGAAGGGACGCACCAGCCCCGTCGAGCGCACCGCCTCCACCGTCGCCCGCATCATCAGCTCGCGGTTCACCCGCGCGTACTCCTGGGCCCACCCGACGGCGTGCAGGTAGTCGTCGAAGTGAACGGTCCCCTCCGGCAGGTACGCGAGGTCCTGGTCGGGCAGGTGGATGTGGTAGCGGGCCATGTCCTCCCGGGCCTTCTCGATGAAGTGAGACCCGACGCGGTTTCCTACGCCGCGAGACCCGGAGTGCAGCATGAACCACACGCGGTCGCCCTCATCGAGGCACACCTCGATGAAGTGGTTTCCCGTCCCGAGCGTCCCGAGCTGAGAGCGCTCCGGCCCCCGGCCGAGCCGAGGGTGCTTCTCCACGATGGCCGCGTACCCTTCGCTCAAGGAAGCCCACGCCTCGTCCACCGCCGCCGGCACGTCGTGCCACGCCCCTCGGTCGTTGCGCCCGCCGTTGTCCGTGCGCCCGTGCGGAACCGCCCGTTCGATCGCCGAGCGCAGCCCGAAGAGATGATCGGGCAGGTCGCTCGCCATGAGGCTGGTGCGCGCCGCGATCATCCCGCAGCCGATGTCCACGCCCACCGCCGCGGGGATGATCGCCCCGCAGGTCGGCACCACGCTCCCCACCGTCGCCCCCTTGCCGACGTGCACGTCCGGCATCACCGCCACCCACTTGTGGATGAAGGGCAGCGCCGCCAGGCCCGAGAGCTGATCGCGGGCCATCTCCTCCACGGCGACGCCCCGCGTCCACGCCTTGATCGGAACCCCGCCCTCTACCTCGAAGACCTCGTAGCCGCGCTCGCTCATGTCCGTTGACCTCCTGATACGGCCTTATCGCAGGGCGCGTGCCATCGCCGTTCTACGGGAATTCCCGTAGATCGCTCAGGTCGGTACGATACCGTGGTATCAGCGACCTTATCCCCATGGCGAAGAAGAAGCCCACGGTGGTCATCGGACTGCTGGGTCCGGTGCTCGACTCCGGAGCCCGAGAGCAGCGCTGGGAGCGGTGGCGCCCCTCCGTCGCGGTCTGCCAGCACCCCGACCTGCTGGTGTCTCGCTTCGAGCTGCTTCACCAGCCCCAGTACGCCACGCTGGCGAGGCTGATCCGCCAGGACATCGCGGCGGTCTCACCCGAGACGAAGGTCAACCTCGTCCCCTTCGCCATGGCCGACCCGTGGGACCTCGAGGAGGTCTACGCCTCGCTCCACGACTTCGCGCGCTCGTACCCCTTCGACCCCGAGCGCGAGGACTACCTCGTGCACATCACCACCGGCACCCACGTCGCCCAGATCGTGCTCTTCCTGCTCACCGAGTCGCGGCACCTCCCGGCCACGCTGCTCCAGACCTCGCCGCCCACGCGCGCCGACCGCGACCCCGCCGCCCGGGCCGCCGGCACCTGGCGCGCCATCGACCTCGACCTCTCCCGCTACGACCGCCTCGCGTCGCGCTTCGCCGCCGAGGCCCGTGAGCGCGCCGGGGGGCTCAAGGCCGGCATCGAGACCCGCAACGCGGCCTTCAACGCCCTCATCGACCGCATCGAGCGGGTGGCCGTGGCCTCGCGCGCCCCGATGCTGCTCACCGGCCCCACCGGAGCGGGCAAGTCGCAGCTCGCGGGGCGCATCTTCGCGCTGAAGAAATCGCGGCGCCAGGTGGCCGGGGAGTTCGTCGAGGTCAACTGCGCCACGCTGCGAGGCGACGGCGCGATGTCCACCCTCTTCGGCCACGCGAAGGGGGCCTTCACCGGCGCCATGACCGAGCGCGAGGGGCTCCTTCGCAAGGCCGACCGGGGCACGCTCTTCCTCGACGAGATCGCAGAGCTGGGGCTCGACGAGCAGGCGATGCTGCTGAGGGCGCTGGAGGAGAAGAGCTTCCGCCCGATGGGGAGCGACCGCGAGGTGAAGAGCGACTTTCAGCTCCTGGCGGGCACCCACCGCGACCTGGCGGCGCGCGTGGCCGAGGGGCGCTTCCGCGAAGACCTCCTCGCGCGCATCGAGCTCTGGACCTTCGCGCTCCCAGGGCTCCGTGAGCGCCCGGAGGACGTCGAGCCCAACCTCGACTTCGAGCTCTCCCAGTGCGAGCGCTCGCTCGGGTCGCGCGTCACCATGAGCCGCGAGGCGCGCTCCCGCTTCGTGGCCTTCGCGACCTCCCCGGAGGCCCCCTGGCCGGGCAACTTCAGGGACTTCAGCGCGGCCATCACCCGCATGGCGACGCTCTGCACGGGGGGCCGCATCGACGTCGCCGCCGTGGAAGAGGAGCTCGCCCGGCTGCGGGCCCGCTGGCGCCTCCCGTCGTCCGAGCGCCCGTCCCCCCCGGGAGCGGGCGACGACCCGCTGCTGCGCTCGACGCTCGGCGACGAGGGCCTGGCGGCGCTCGACCGCTTCGACCGGGCGCAGCTCGCGGAGGTGGTGCGGGTGTGCCGCGCGTCGCCCTCGCTCTCCGCCGCGGGCCGCGCTCTCTTCGCCGTGTCCCGCAGCGGCAAGGCCTCGGTCAACGACGCCGACCGGCTGCGGAAGTACCTCGCGCGCTACCGCCTGTCCTGGGAGGCCGTGCGGGGGTGAGGGCTCACCATCTTCGATGGACGACGCCCCCGTCGGGCCCCATCGTCTCTGCAGGATGGAGCTTCCTCCGCTGGATTTCCGTCGCCTCTTCGATGCGGCGCCGAGCCTCTACCTGCTGTTGACGCCCGACCTCGTCATCGTCGCAGCCAACGACGCCTTCCTCCGCGCGACCATGACCCGCCGCGAAGACATCGTCGGGCGCCCGCTGTTCGAGGTCTTCCCCGATGACCCCGAGCGCACCGCGGGCACGGGCCTGGGCAGCCTCCGGACGTCGTTCGATCGGGTGCTGAGAGAGCACGTCCCCGACGAGATACCCATGCAGCGCTACGACCTCTCGCTGCCCGACGGACGGCTCGAGAGGCGCTACTGGAACATCCGCAACTCCCCGGTGCTCGGCACCGACGGCGAGGTCGCGCTGATCCTCCACATCTCCGAAGACCTGACGGAGGTCGTGCGGCGGCGCGAGGCGGAGATGGAGCACGACCGGCGCAACGAGGAGCTGCGCGCCCGCGCGGGGAAGATGGCGGCGGAGATCTACCTGCGCGCGCAGCAGGTGGAGGACGCCAACCGTCGACTGCGGCAGCTCAACGACGAGCTCAGCGCGTCGGCGCAGTCGGAGCGGGAGGCGCTCCACGCGCTGCGCCAGACCCAGAGCATCCTGGTGCAGACCGAGAAGCTCGCGGCGCTGGGGCAGATGGTCGCGGGGGTGGCGCACGAGATCAACAACCCGCTGGCCTTCGTGACCAACAACCTCGCGGTCGCGCAGCGGGACTTCGAGGCGGTCGCCTCGCTGCTCTCCCTCTACCGCAAGGCCGACGTCGACATCGCCGACGCGCAGCCCGAGCTCGCGGCGCAGATCGCCGCCGGGGCCGAGCGCATCGACCTCGACTACACCCTCGGCAACCTCGGCCCGCTCTTCGCGCGCTCCCGCGACGGCCTCAAGCGCATCCGGCAGATCGTGGAAGACCTTCGCACCTTCGCCCGCCTCGACGAGAGCGACCTGCACGAGGTCGACATCAACCCCGGCATCGAGTCCACGGCCAACATCATCCGAGGCCGCGCCCGCAAGAAGAACATCGACATCGTGCTGGCGCTGGAGCCCATCCCGACCATCGCCTGCTACCCCGGCAAGGTGAACCAGGTGGTGATGAACCTGCTCTCCAACGCCATCGACGCCTCGCCGGCCTCGTCGCAGGTGCTCTGCCGCACGGCGCCCGGCGACGACGGGGGCGTGGTCATCGAGGTCATCGACTCCGGCACCGGCATCGACCCGGCCATCGTCGACCGCCTCTTCGACCCCTTCTTCACCACCAAGCCGCAGGGGGAGGGCACCGGCCTCGGGCTCAGCATCAGCTACGGCATCGTGCAGGACCACGGCGGGTCCATCTCCGTGTCCTCCACCCCGGGCGCCGGGGCGCGCTTCACCGTGCGCCTGCCGCCGCGCCCCCCGGCCCGCGAGCCGACCTCCTACGAGCGCATCTCCTGAGCCGGGCTCCCCGTGGCCCCGGGCAGCTCGATGCTGAACATCATCCCGCCCTGCGCCTGGCGCTGCGCGTCCACCGAGCCGCCGTGCATCTCCACGAAGGCCTTCACCACGCTCAGTCCGAGCCCGAGGCCCCGCGCACCGAACTCGTAGGTGCCCGACGAGTGGCGCTCTGTGTCGAAGCCCGTGAAGAAGGGCTCGAACAGGTACTCCATCGACGAGTCCGGCACGCCGCTGCCGGAGTCGCGCACCTCGATGCGGGCGCTCCCGTCCAGCCGCCTCGCGCTCACCGTCACCGTCCCCCCGTCGGGCGTGAACTTGATCGCGTTCAGCAGGAGCTGGTTGAGGCTGTCCTCGATCTTCGACGCGTCGACCTCGACGGACCCGAGGTCGGAGGGCGCGTCGACCACCAGCACCTGGTGCCGCTGGTCGACGAAGGGCCGCACCTCGTCCGTCGCCTCTCGCACGATCACCGCGATGTCGATCGGCGCCTTGTCCATGCTTCGAGCGAAGTGCTCCCCGTGCAGCAGCACCATGAGCTGCTCCGAGCGACGGTAGAGGCGCTGCGCCGCCCGCTCGATGCGCGAGAGCCAGTCGTGCACCTCCGGCGGAGCGAGCCCCGGGGTGCGCAGCGCGAGCCGGGTTAAGCCCAGCTGGATCGTGAGGGGAGTGCGCAGCTCGTGGCCCACCACCCGGATGAACGCGCTCTTGAGGTCGCTCGCCCTCGCCAGCGTGGCGTTCTTCACCTCCAGCTCCTCCAGCAGCCGCCGCCGCTCGGCGACCAGCTCGTACCGCAGGCACGCCTCACGGATCACCGACTGAAGCTCCTCCGGATCCCAGGGTTTGGTGATGTACCGGTACACGCTCCCCCGGTTGATGGCGTCGATCACCGCGGGCAGGTCGGCGTACCCGGTGAAGAGCAGCCGCACCGCGTCGGGGTACGAGTCGCAGATGCGATGGAGAAACTCCACCCCGGTCATCTCGGGCATGCGCTGGTCGGTCATGACCACGTGCACCTCGTGCTCGCCGAGCAGGCGCATCGCGTCCGAGGCCCGCGTGGCGCCGAGCACGGTGTACTCGAGGCGCAGCAGGTCCTTGACGCTCTGGATCACGTCCGGCTCATCGTCGACCACCAGCACCGTGTGCCGTTTCGCGTGCTTCATCGGAGGTGTACACCCTCTCGCGTCCCGACTCGTCGGCTTCTATGGCGCCGCCCCACCCTGGCGTCGAGCCGTGGCACCCCCAACCAGCGATCAGAGCCCGTGGTGCCGCAGCGTCGCCATCAGGGCGTCGGGGTCGAAGGGCTTGGTCAGGAACTCCTTCACATCGAGCTCCGCCGCCCGCCGGCGCGCGTCCGCCTCGTTGAGCGCGCTCAGGATCACCACCGGCACGTCCCGGGTCGAGTCGTCGGCCCTGAGCCGCCGACACACCTCGAAGCCGTCGATGTCCGGCAGCATCAGGTCGAGCAGCACCAGCGAGGGCCGGTGCGAGCCGAGCTCCCTCAGCGCGCTGTTGCCGTCGAGCGCGGGCCGGTATCGGAACCCGGCGAGGCGCACGTAGGCCCCAAGCATCTCGTTGAGGTCAGGATCATCCTCGACCACCAGCACGTCGGGATTCACGGCTTCCATTCTCTCCATCGCTCTACCACATGAACCCTGCTCCTCGGGCGTGGTAGCCTCCCGAGGCCCCGAAACCGCCCATGAGGGCTTCTGAAGGGGACGAAATGTCATTCACCGACCGCCCGACTCCTGCCGCCGTGGGCCACGCGATCGACGAGTACCTCCGCTTCGCCTACGAGGGTCCCCTTCCCCCTCTGGTCGCGAACCTGGTCGACGAGGTCCGTCGCGCATCCCCCGACGGGCTCTACGAGTGCTCCGCCTTCGAGCGCGACGGCGAGTCCCGCTACGCCCTCCGTCTGGGCAACCGCTACTACCCCCATATGAAGCTGGTCATCGAGCGGCTGCCCTCGGGCGAGGCATGGTTCTTCCGGGCCGACACCCACGACCAGCACGTCACCGTCGAGCCCTCCGACCCCGACTACCCCGCCTTCCAGGCCCTCACGGCCCGAAACCGCACCATCGCCGCCGCCATCGAGTCCGCCTGGTCCCATGACGGCCTCGACACCTTCCGCGACTTCCTGCGCCGCGACCTCGACGCTCGCGGCCACTGATCGCGCCCCCTGACGATCGTCCAGGAAGGTGCGCCCGATGACCCACCTCGGGCATCACACTCCACGATGGCCGACGGACCCACCTCCCTTCACCGCCCCGAGCGAGTCGTCGTCGTAGGCGCCGGCGTCGGTGCCCTGAGCGCCGCGATCGCCCTGTCCTCCCGCGGGCTCGACGTCACCGTGGTCGAGCGCTCGGCCCGGGTGGGCGGCAAGATGCGCGAGGTCGAGGTCGCCGGCCGGCTCATCGACTCCGGGCCCACGGTGCTCACCGTGCGCGCGGTCTTCGACGAGCTCTTCGCCGCCGCGGGCGCCTCCCTCGACGACTACGTCACCCTCGACCCGGTGGAGGTGCTCGCCCGGCACGCCTGGGCCGACGGATCGCGGCTCGACCTCTACCGCGACGTCGACCGCACCGCCGACGCCGTAGGCGCCCTCGCCGGAGCCCGCGAGGCCGCTGGATACAGGGCGTTCAGCGCCTACGCGAGGCGCATCCACGAGCACGTGGAGGGGCCCTTCATGCGCTCGCAGCGACCCACCCTCGGCACGGTGCTCCGCTCGCAGGGGCTGCGGGGGATGCTCTCGCTCGCCCGCATCGACGCGACCCGCACGCTCTGGTCGTCGCTCGGGGACTTCTTCCGCGACCCCAGGCTGCTGCAGCTCTTCGGCCGCTACGCCACCTACTGCGGGTCGTCGCCCTTCCTCGCGCCCGCCACGCTCAACGTGATCGCCCACGTCGAGCGAGAGGGCGTCTGGGTCGTGCGCGGCGGCATGGCCCGCCTCGCCGAGGCCCTCGCCCGCCTCGCCACGGAGCGCGGCGTGACCTTCGCGCTGGGCCACGGCGTGAGCGAGGTGCTCACCCGAGGAGGCCGCGCGACCGGGGTGCGCCTTGACGACGGCCGAGCCCTCGACGCCGACGCCGTGGTCTTCAACGGCGACGTGGGGGCCCTCTCTGCGGGGCTCCTGGGCCCTGCGGCGCAGCGGGCGTGGAGCGTCGACCCGGGCCTCGGGCGCTCGCTCTCGGCGGTGACCTTCAGCGCGGTGGCGAAGACCGATGGCTTCCCGCTGGTGCGTCACAACGTGTTCTTCAGCCGCGACTACCCGCGGGAGTTTCGGGAGATCACCGAAGGGGACTCGCTCCCCTCCGACCCCACCGTCTACGTCTGCGCCCAGGACCGCGACGACACCGCCCGCACCCCGGTCACCAGCGACGGGCGCGAGCGGCTCTTCCTGATCGTGAACGCCCCTGCACGCGGCGACCGTCGCCCCTTCTCCGAGGACGAAATCGAACGATGCGAGACCACGACCCGACGACACCTCGACGCGCTCGGTCTGAGCCTGGACTGGGACCGCTCACGGCGATCGATCACCACGCCGACGGACTTCGAGCGGATGTTTCCAGCGACGGGGGGCGCCCTCTACGGCCCTCCCTCGCACGGATGGACCTCTCCGCTGGCGAGGGCTCCGTCGCGCTCGAAGCTCCCGGGGCTCTACCTGTGCGGAGGGAGCGCGCACCCGGGGGCCGGGGTCCCGATGGTGGCGCGGAGCGGGCTGCTGGCGGCGGAGAGCGTGCTCTCGGACCTCGCTTCGACCGCGACCTCCCCCCTGGCGGCTACGCCTGGTGGTACGTCGATGCGCTGAGCGACGACGGCCAGCACGGCGTCACCCTCATCGGCATGCTGGGCAACGTGTTCTCGCCCTGGTACGCGAGCTCGCGCGCCGAGGCATCGACCCGCGGCGCCAGGGCCAACCCCCTGGAGCACTGCACCATGAACGTCGCGCTCTACGGCCCCCGCGCGACCACCTGGGCGCTCACCGAGCGGGGCGCCTCCGAGGTAAGCCGAGGCCCGTCGCACCTCAGCCTGGGCGCGAGCAGCCTGCGCTGGGAGCGCGGCGAGCTGCACATCGAGCTGCGAGAGAAGACCTCGCCCTTCCCCTCGCTGATCCCTGGTCGCATCGTGGGCCGGGTGAGGGTGATCCCGACGGTGCAGCACGGGGCCCCGCAGGCGCTCGACCCCGCCGGCCGTCACCTCTGGTGGGCCGTGGCGCCGCTCTGCCGCGTCGAGGTCGAGCTCACCGAGCCCTCCCTCCGATGGTCCGGCACCGGCTACCACGACGCCAACGCGGGCGACGCCGCCCTCGAGGACGACTTCCACGGCTGGGACTGGTCCCGCGCCGACGTCGACGGCCGCCCGGTGATCCTCTACGACGCCACGCTCCGCGACGGCCGCCGCACCCGCTCCCGCCTCGCCCGGCGCTACCGCCCCGACGGCAGCGCGGAGCTCATCGAGCTCCCCTCGGAGCACCCCCTCGGCCGCACCCGATGGGGCATCTCCCGAGGCACCCGCTGCGACCGAGGCGCCCGCGCGAAGGTCGCCCGCACCCTCGAAGACGCGCCCTTCTACGCCCGCAGCGTGCTCTCCACCTCGCTGCTCGGGTCGCGCGTCCACGCCATGCACGAGAGCGTCGACCTCGACCGCTTCGCCTCCTCCTGGGTGCGCTTCCTCATCCCCTTCCGGATGCGTCGCCGCGCGTGACCCCCGCCGACGCCGCGCTGCTCTCCTGGGCCACGGTCGTCGCCTCGGTCTACGGGGTGGCGGCCGCCCGCTCGCTGCGCCGCCCGATCCCCTCTGGCACCTCAAGGCCACCCTCCTCGCTCTCCACCCCGATCCTCCTGGTGCGCCCCTGCGCGGGCGCCGAGCCCTCCCTCCCGCTCACCCTCTCCAGCCTCGGGGCCCTCGCCGACGACCCCTCTCACCGAGCCTTGCTCCGGCTGCGCTACGCCGTCGCGACCCCCGAAGACCTGGCCATCCCGGCGATCGCCTCGGCCTGCGGACGCCTCGTCGCCCTGGGGCTCGACGCCCGGCTGGTGGTGACCGGAGCGACCGCCCCCAACCAGAAGAGCGACCAGCTCGCGAGGGTGATCGCCTCCGAGCCTGAAGCCCCCGTGGTGGTCAACATCGACAGCGACGTCGACCTCGCGACCTTCGACTGGGACGCGCTGCTCTCCCCCCTCTCCGACCCCTCCGTCGCGGCGGTCTGGGCGCCCCCGCACGAGGCCCCCGGGGAGACCTCCGCCGACCGCGCCTCGGAGGCCCTGCTGGGCGGATCGCTCCACGCATTCACCCTCCTCTCTGGCATCGACGGCGGCGGCCTGGTGGGCAAGGCCGTCGCCATCCGCCGCAGCGCGCTGGACGCCATCGGAGGCTTCGACGCGCTCTGCCGCCACCTCGGCGAGGACATGGAGCTCGCCCGCCGCTGGAGGGCCCTCGGGGCCCGCGTGGTGGCCTCCCGTGGCGTCGCCGTGGCGCGCGTCTCCGGCCGCTCGGCCAGCGCCGTGGCGGCCCGCTACGGGCGATGGCTGGCGGTCATCCGGGCGCAGCGGCCGACGCTGCTGGCGAGCTACCCCGCGCTCTTCTTCGCGACGCCTCTCCTCACGCTGACGGCGACGGCCGCGGTGCTCTCCGGGCTGTCCGGCTCCGCCTCGCTGGGAGCGGCGGCGCTGGTGCTGCTGCTGAGGGCGGCGGTCGGCTGGGCGGCGGCGAGGGCGAGCGGCCGACCGAGGGCGATCCCCTCGCTGATCACCGACGCCGCGCTGGCGGACGCCCTGCTGGCCTGGGCCTTTGCCAGGGCACTCAGCAGCCGCGCGGTGCGCTGGCGGGGTCGCGAGCTGCACATCGAGCCTGGCGGCGAGCTGCGCGAGGCCCCGATGAGCGCGCCGCCGCACTGATTCAAGGCGCCTGACATCACCATCGCACCCCAGGTGTGGCGCGCCGCCACGGTCGTGTGAGCGCTGCGCCTACCCAGGACTCCCGCGATTTTCGCCGCTCCGGGCGGTCGGCATGGACAGTGCGAAAGGCCCTCCGCATGAGCACGCGGACTGCGACGAGCCTTGGTGATCTTGAGACCTCAGCCGCATCGGACTCCGAGCGCGAGCTGCCACCCGCCATCCACGCCGAGGCGGGCTACCTGGAGGTGAGAGGCGTCGGGGGCATCGGCTACTACCGGGACGTAGCCGGGGAGAACCCGGCCATCGTCCTCATTCACTCGATCAACGCGGCCGCTTCGGCCTATGAGATGCGGCCCCTGTTCGAGGCCTTTCGCGGGCGTCGCCGGGTGTTCGCGCTCGACCTGCCGGGCTTCGGGCGCTCGCAGCGCGGCGACCGGGAGTACCGCCCCGCGCTCTACGCCGACGCCATCGAGCGCTTCATCGTGGACGTGGCCTCGCCCCAGGGCGACCCGGTCGACGCGGTGGCGCTCTCGCTGTCTTCGGAGTTCCTGGCCAGGGTGGCGGTGCGGGCGCCGGAGCTGTTTCGCTCCCTCACGCTGCTCTCTCCCACCGGGCTCGGCCCGGCGCGCCCGGGAGGGAGACTCGTCCGCGGAGCGCTCGACAAGGTGCTCGGGGTGGGGGCCATCTCCTCGGGTCTCTTCAGGGCGCTGCGCTCCGAGGCGTCGATTCGGCACCACCTGAAGAGGTCCTTCGTGGGCTCCATCGACGAGGGCCTCGTGCGCTACGCGGTCAAGACCTCGGCGGTGCCGGGCGCCCGCTTCGCGCCGGTCGCCTTCCTTCGAGGGGCGCTGTTCACCCCCGACGCGCTGCGCTCGCTCTACGAGCCACTGAAGGTCCCCTCCCGGGTGCTCTTCGATCAGGACCCCTACACCCGCTTCGACAAGCTGGAGGAACTCACCCGCAGCAACCCCAGGGTGAGCGCCCACCGGGTCGCTCCCTCGCTCGGCCTGCCCCAGTTCGATCGCACCGGCGAGGTCGTCTCGCTGATCGAGCAGCCGGGATCCGGCGCGGGAGCCATCCCATGACCGGCTCCCCGGGCGTCTCCGCGAACATCCTGGTGGTCGACGATGATCCGGAGCTCGGCGAGATGGTCGCGACCTTCGCCCGGCAGCTCGGCCACGAGGCGACGTTCACGCGGCAGCCTGGGGAGGCGCTCTCGATCCTGACCACGCAGCCCTTCGACCTCGTGATCACCGACCTCGGCATGGCCGTGATGGACGGGCTCACCCTCTGCACTCGCATCGCGGGCGCGTGGCCGGACGTGCCGGTGATCGTGCTCACCGGGCACGGGAGCATGGAGTCCGCGGTCAACGCGATGCGCGCCGGGGCCTACGACTACCTCACCAAGCCCGTGAACACCGAGGTGCTGGCGATGTCCATCGCCCGCGCGCTGGAGCACGGGCGCCTGCGCCGCGAGGTGACGCGCCTCCGAGACGAGGTGGGCCGGGTGAAGCCCTCCCGCGCCCTGGTGGGGTCGAGCCGGGCGATGCGCGAGCTGCACGATCTCACCTGCCGGGTCGCGGCCACCGACGCCACGGTGCTCATCACTGGAGAGAGCGGCACGGGCAAGGAGCTCGTCGCCCGCGCCATCCACGCGATGAGCGCTCGCAGCCACGGCCCCTTCGTGGCGATCAACTGCGCCGCGGTGCCGCACCACCTGCTGGAGAGCGAGCTCTTCGGGCACGTGAAGGGCGCCTTCACGGACGCCCGCAGCGGCCGCCCCGGGCTCTTCATCGAGGCCAACGGCGGCACCCTGCTGCTCGACGAGATCGGCGAGATGCCCCTGGACATGCAGGCCAAGCTGCTCCGCGCGCTGCAGGAGCGCACGGTGCGGCCGGTGGGCGGCGACCGCGAGCTGCCCTTCGACGCGCGTGTCATCGCCGCCACGCACCAGGAGCTCGACGCTCTCGTGGAGGCCAGGACCTTCCGCGAAGACCTCTTCTATCGCATCGCGGTGGTGATCGTCCCGGTGCCGACGCTGCGTGAGCGCAGCGACGACGTGCTGGTGCTGGCGCAGCACTTCCTCAACCGCTTCGTCGACCGCTTCGGCAAGCGGGTGGTGGGCTTCCACCCTTCGGCGATCGCCCGGATGTCGGCCTACTCCTGGCCTGGCAACGTGCGCGAGCTCGAGAACTGCCTCGAGCGCGCGGTGGCCCTGACCCGCGGCGACACCATCACGGTGGACGACCTGCCCGAGCGGATCCGCACCTTCCAGCCCGAGCGCCCGCTTGCCGCTCCGGAGGAGGCGACGGAGATGATGACCCTCTCGGAGCTGGAGCACCGGTACCTCCAGCGGGTGCTGTCGCTGGTGGGGGGCAACAAGTCCCGCGCCGCGCGCGTGCTCGGCCTCGACCGAAGGACGCTCTACCGCATGCTCGATCGAGAGCGCGGCGAGCAGGGGGGGCGCGACTCCTCGGTCCAGCTCGGCGAGCGCCACGAGCACCAGCACTGACTACGATCTCCCTTCGGATATCCTCTCCATCCCATCCATCCATCCATCCGTCCCGACTCCATCGAGGAGGCACCTATGGCCACGACGAACGGTCCCGAGCACCCTGGCTGGTGGACGACGCAAGAGAGCAGCGCCTGGGCGCGCGTGAGGGAGGCGCTTCGCCGCGACTGGGCCCAGACGAAGTACGACTTCGGAATGAAGTTCGGTGAAGACCTCCAGCAGGAGCTGACGGACACGGTGCGCCAGGCCGCGGGGACCGAGCCGATCCCCGGGCCTCACGTGGCCAACGAGTCGGCCGGATGGTCGGATGAGGCCGCGGTGCGATACGGCTATGGAGCGGGCCTCTCTCCCAACTACCGCAGCCACCTGAGCTGGAACCACGAGCTCGAGTCCCAGCTCAAGGCGGACTGGGAGGCCCTGGACTCCGGCCGCCCGTGGGAGGAGGTCCGCCTGGCCGTCCGCTACGGCTGGACCCGCGCCTCGCGCCCTCACGAGTGAAGTCCCCTCCACCCTCCCTCATCCTCTCTCCCGATACTCCCCGCCGAAGGATCACCGCTGAACTGTCACCCGCTCACCTCCCACCTGGAAACCCGCGAGAAGGTGGTGGCGAGGACCCGAAATGGGATGAGCCCACCGCGCTCGTCCCCTCTCGGGAGAGCGCAGTGGGCTCATCGACCATCGGGGCGACTGAGCACCCCCGAGCGATCACAACATGACGGTGTATCCGATGTTGAGTCCGAAGGAGGTGTTGCCGCCGATGAACGTGCCCTGCGGCGTGCGGATCACCTCCGAGGTCGAGTACACGAACTGGAGCGCAGGCGTCAGGATGCCCGAGCGGCCCACCATGATGTTCATGCCGAGGCGCGGGGCGAGCGCGAAGCCGGCGCCCGGGCCGTCGGCGTACCCGAGGCCCACGCCGAGGCCGAGGAAGGCGAACAGGCTCTGGTTGATCGGGAGGTGGTAGCTCGGCTCGACCAGCACGTTGAGCGAAGAGGCCGAGGTGCTGACTCCGTTGTTGGTGGTGTTCGAGTAGTTGAATCCGACGATGCCCGAGAGCTGCAGGTTGTCGGTAAAGAACCAGCCCACCGTCGGCGAGATGTTGAACTGCGTGAGGTCACCCGCGAGGGTCAGTCCGATCGAGCCGCCGAGCTCCACCACGCCGGGACGGCCGTACGCCGTGCTGCCGCCGATGCCGGCCTGGGAGACGATGCCTCCCGCGGGGACCAGGGGCGCCGCGACCGGCGGGGCCGGGTCGGTGTCCGAGCGCGAAGGGGGCAGCGCGGCGGGCGGCGTGCCGCTACCGACCTGGACGTTGCCGCTCACCGCGGCGCCCGTCGACGTGTTGCCTCCCGTTTGCGCGAAGGAGGCCGAAGAGAGGGCCGTCACGCTCGCCATTACGCCCATCGCGAAGACGACTTGAGAAAACTTCATGAGACCTCCAGAGCGTTGATTGTTTCGTGCCGCGATCATTGGCGGAACCTCTCCGCAGATTCGCCGCACACCCCCTTTTTCGCACGCCTCATGCCAGCGCTTGTTGTTACAAAAACGCTCATTCTCGCGCCGATGCGAGGCATCCGCTGCAAGACCGCCACAGAGGCGTGTCTCACCGGCTGTGCGGTGTGCTGATAAAGTACAGTGAAGAGAAAGGACGGATTTAGACCACGGCGGTCAGGGCGTCGTCGATGCGGGAGTACTTGAACGAGTACCCGTCGGCGATGAGCGCGGCGGGCACCGCGCGCTGTCCGGTGACGACGACCTCGGCCATCTCCCCCATGGCGAGGCGCAGCGCGAAGGCCGGCACCGGCAGCCACGAGGGCCGTCGGAGGCGGCGCCCGAGGGCCTCGGCGAAGTCGCGAAAGCGCACCGGCTCCGGGGCGGTCACGTTGACCGGGCCGCGGAGGGTGGGGTGGTCGAGGGCCCAGACGATCGCGCCCACGACGTCGTCGCGGTGTACCCACGAGAACCACTGCTGCCCGTCGCCCACCGGCCCCCCGACGAACATCTTGAAGGGGAGCAGCATCTTCTCGAGCGACCCGCCTCCGTCGCCGAGCACCACGCCCAGGCGCAGCCGCACCTCTCGGACCCCGAAGGTCGAGACCCGCTCGGCCTCGCGCTCCCACTCCCTGCAGACGCCCGAGAGGAAGTCGTCCCCCGAGGGGGTCGCCTCGGTCACCTCCTCGTCCCCGCGCGGACCGTAGAAGCCCACCGCCGAGGCGTTGACCAGCACCTGCGGCCGACGCCCTGCCGCGCCGATGGCGTCGACCACCCGGCGTGTGGTGCGCACCCGGCTCTCCAGGATCGCGGCCTTGTACTCCGCGTCCCAGCGCTTCGCCCCGATGGACTCTCCTGCGAGGTTGACCACCGCGTCGAGGTCCGCGACCCCTTCGGCGGTGATGGCCTCGAGAGACCTCGCGTCGGCCACCCCAGGCAGGGCCCTCCTCGCCTTCGCCGGGTCTCGGGAGAAGGCCACGACGGCATCGCCTCGCCCCGTGAGCGCGGCGACCAGCGCCCTGCCTACGAAGCCCGTGGCTCCGACTACACCGACTCTCATGATGGACTCCTACGGCTCAGGGGATGAACCGTAGGATGCTCCCCCCTAGCGGGGAGGCTGCAACTGGAAGTCCGGCTCCGGGAGCTGTGCGGCCGCGGGGAGGCGCCCGCCGGGCTGGGCGGCCCTGCGCTGGGCCGAGGCGGCCTGCTGCTGGGCCTGCTGCATCTGCCGCATCATCTGGGCCTGCTGGGCCTGGAGGGCGGCGATCTGGTCGCGCACGTTGTTGACGGCCACGACCGGGGCGTCGAGGGAGACCTCGAAGCGGGCGCCGGTGTCGCCGACGCGGGTCGCGTGGAGGGTGCCGTGCACGGCGTCGGTGGCGTTGGCGTCGGGGGAGGGCGGAGCGCCAAGGAGCGAGAGGATGGCGGCCGGGGTGAGGTGCACCACCGCCGCGCGGTCGTCGGGGACGGTCGGGGCGAGGCGGTCGCCGGTGAGCATGGCGCGGTAGCGGGCGACCGGGTCGAGCGCGTCGACGAGCACGAGGGTGTCGCCCTCGGGGACGAGGAGCACCGAGCGGCGGTACTGGTCGCGCACCTCCGCAGGGACCTGCGGCGGCAGGCGGGCCGGGTCGGGGCCGAGGCGTAGCCGGAGCGATCCGGCGGGGAGCCCTGCAGTCGGAGGGAGGATGGCGAACTGATCGGCCGGGTTGGCGCCAGACGGCCGGGGGGTGCGGGGCACGGCTGTGGCGGTGGCGCGGAGGGCGGCGATCTGCGCGGCGGCGCCGGGGAGGCGGACGATCTCGACGCGGGAGACGCCATCTCCCGGGATGAAGCCCATCGCCCGCTGCCCATGGCGGCGGAAGCCGGTCAGGTCGCGCAGGGCCTCCTGGAAGCGCACCATCTCGGGCCCGAAGGCTGCGGCCATGCGGGGGTCGGTGGCGTCCTCGGAGAGCAGCGGGGCGAGGGCCGAGACGTCGAAGCCCGTGGCGAAGTAGGCGGTGGCGGCGGCCGGGAGGCGGCGCAGCAGGTCGAGCGCGGCGTGCTGGCCGACGGACGAGCCGACGAGGGCCCGGGTGCTCGCGCCGCCCGCGTGGGCGAACTCGATCTCCGAGCGGAGGTGGTAGCTGGTGTCGTCGAGCACGAGCGAGGCGTGGGCCTGGGAGAGGTCCTCGAAGAGCTGCTGGGTGTTCACGGCGCTGCGGTGCACCGCCTCGTACTGGGCGACGAGGCCGCGGTTGGTGCCCGCGTCGTTGCGCCGTGGGTCCTGCGCCTCGAGGGCCGCGAGCTGCAGCGCCAGGACGCGCCGGGCCGGGGCGGGGCGAACGACCGCGTCGAGCAGGGCGTTGTTGGGGGGAGCGCTCGCCGCGGCGCGCACCAGCCAGCGCGAGAGCGGGCGCACCTGATCGCTCGGCCCGCAAATCATGGACCACTCGCGGGCCGAGCGGCGCGCGACCCAGCAGGGGGCCGCCGCTACGCCGCCGTCGCCCCGCAGCACGTCCTGCGCGGTGCCCGTGGGCTCGAAGAGCCCGTCGCCCGCGTCACGAAAGCCCCGCCCCGCCTGGGCGTTCTGCACGACCTCCATGCCCGGGCGCAGCGGCCAGGCGACGGTGACGTTGATCTGCCCGTTGGGGGTGTTGGCGCTGCTCGGCGCGAGGATGGCCGAGAAGGGCGCGTCGGGGTCGATGTCGACGCCGTGCTCGCCGAGGCCCGGGGTGATGCCTGGGGCGGCCTGTCCGAGCGCGAGCCGGGTGGGCACGCCCGGGGCGATGAGGTTGAGCACCTTGCGAAGGTTGCTCCCTCGGAGCGCCAGCAGCGCCACGTTAGGCAGCTCGGGGATCGTCAGATCGGCGGCTGAGCCCGCATCGGTGGCGCGAGGGGCCGGGACGTCGGGCCTCGACGGGGTGGGGTTGTTCTTCTCGCAGCCGAGGAGAGCCAGGAGGACGAGCGCGTAGCGGGTCTTCATCGCCGCGGCTGCCTAGCATCGGAACGCGGACATTGTCACGCGTCCAACGAGCAGGGGATCGAGTGGAGAGGGAGAGGAGGAGAGCGGAGGGGGGAGCGGACTACCAGGCCGCGCGGACGCCGACGAAGGCTTCCAGGCGGGTCCAGGCGATGGGCTGGCCGCGACCGCCGTCGGTCCCGGTGGAGTTGCCCAGGCGGACATCCGAGATGTTGGAGAGGCCGCGCAGGGTGGCGTTGATGCCGAAGACTTCGTTGAAGCGGTACTCGCCAAAGGCGGTGGCGTCGAGGCGCACCGAGGTGAAGCGGCCGTCCGAGCCGAAGCCCACGCCCGGGACGGTCTGTGCGCCGACGCGGTCTGCGATGTAGCCGTACTGGTACAGCCCGACGCCGCCCTCGAGGGACAGCAGGAAGCGACCGTTGAACGAGTGCGAGTAGCTCGCGTAGCCGCGGTTGCGTACGAAGAAGTTGCTGAAGAAGCTGTTCTGCGAGTCGCGCAGGAAGCCCACGCGGAAGTTGGCCCGGGGGTTGATCAGCCAGCGGAGCTCGGCCTGGCCGATGATGGTGTCGATGTTGTCGCCCGCCTCGAAGAACGAGGCCTGGTAGCCAACGAGGGCGAGCAACGAGATCTTCTCGGTGAGCAGGCCGTTGATGCCTACCCGGGTGCTGACCGGGAAGGAGGAGAAGAGACCTGTCGGGGAGCGCTCGGGATGGAGGTAGTTGGTCGGGGTGACCGATCCCTCCCAGATGATCGCGGTCTTCGGGAGGAAGCGCCAACGCAGCCGCGCGTAGGCCGAGTGCGCGAAGTAGTCGTAGAAGTTGTAGTTGGTGCTGTCGAACAGGTTGAAGATGAAGCTGTAGCCCATGCGGAACTCCAGCGTGCCGCGCGGCGGCGCGTACGCGAGTTCGGCGGTGGCCGTGTTGTAGTTGCGGTTGAAGGTCTGCGCAGGGAGCAGGTCGCCGTCGGCCCCGATGCTCGACTGGGCGCCGGGCTGGATGGTGCGGAGGAAGTCGTCAGCGATGACGAATTGCCACGTTCGCCCCGGGAAGAACTCGAAGCGGAGGTTGCCGTCGACGCCGAGGTTGCGGAGGTTGCTGGTCGTGTCGGGCGAATCGAGGGCGATGAACTCGTGATAGACGAGGGCGACGCCGCCGCGGAAGTTCACCGTCGGGAGCGCAGTCGCCGGGGCGTCGGAGTTCGCGCGACGCTGCGGCCCGAGGGAGGAAACGTGGAGGCTGGGGGTCACCCGCAGGCGCAGCGCGCTCGTGGGGTTGTTGGCCGTATAGAAGACGTTGGAGTCGTAGCCGACCTCGGCTCCGATGCCAGGGTGCAGCTCGAAGTTGCCGACGCGGATGCCACGACCCTGAGTGAGCTGCCGGTCCTGTAGCCAGACCTGCGCCGACGCAGGCGCTGCGAGACCAAACACCACGCCCGCCGAGAGCGCTGCCAGCGATCTTCGATTCATCGTTCCCAACCCGTTTCCCACCGACACACCAGAGACCCGGCCACCACGCTCACGTGACTCAGTTCACGGGGCTCGTGACGAGCGGCCGCTCTGGTGCAAGCGAATCTACCGTCAGTTGCGTGGGATCTTCTTCAGGAATGCTCGGGTCTACCCGGACCGTGATCACCGTGCGGGTCGGATCGAAGGTGCCCGTCTCCTCGCCGATACACTGCTGAGCCTCGACCCTGAGGTTCTCCGAGCGCTGGCGGAAGATGACCATCAGCTGAAACTCATGGTTGCGCTGCCCGTCGTTGTTCAGGCTCACCGAGTTCTGGAGCAGCTCGTGGTGCTCCCGTGCCGAGCGGAGCGTGACGTCGATCTGGGTCAGCTTGTCGTTGATGCAGTTGACCTTGATGAGGTCGCGATCAGTGCGCGCCCGATCGAGAAGGTCGCTCACGCGGCGACGCGTGGCCGTGATCGAATCCAGGGTCGAGCTCGCCTCCCGAAGCTGGTCGGCCCCCGAGAGGTTAGCCGTCCGCTGGCTGCCGACCTCCGCATCGGGGCGCGCCGTCGGCGTCACCGTCTGCGCGTCGGCGCCTCCCACGGAAAGTCCAAGTGCGACCAGCGCACCGAACCCAACCCGCCGTACCGCCAGAATCATCACGCGTCTTCCTTCCTACGGCCCCTGGAATCAGGGCCGACACTCTACCGACCATCCCCAGGATGTCAACGCTACAGGCAGGTCGCTGCCAGAGCGTTGGATCGCTGAGAGGGCAGGTATGGGTTTCCGTCTCCCCTCCCTGCATTCATCGTCGGACCGGGCAACGTCATCATCGCACAGATCGGTCACCTGCGTCCGAACATGAAGCCCGCAACCCCTCCGCCGATCATCCCCAGCTCGGTCACGGCCATCCGGGCGGCTGGCGGGGCCGAGGATTCGAAGAGCAGCATCCCCAGTCCGAGGCCCAGGAGGCCGCCGCCCAGCGCGCCGAGGTCGAGCCATCGGGTCTGCGCGGGCGTCGGGTCGAAGGCGCCGGCGGTGATCATCGCCGCGGTGGCGCCCAGGACCGTGCCCGAGAGGGCGAAGATTCCGAGGTGCCGATCGGACTGCGTGGCGATGCCCGTGACCAGGCCCAGGGCCGTGCCCCAGACCGACCCGGACACCACGAAGGCGCCCGCTCCGGGCCCAGGGTGAAGCGAGAGACCCAGCGCCACCCCGAGGCCGAGGCCCAGCGTGGCGCCCCCCAGCATCACCGAGGAGGCCATCGGGACCTCGCGCCACGGTCGACCCGAGGAAAGCTCCGCCGCGAGGCCGACTCCGATGAGGGTGCCCGTCACCAGCCCCGCGTTCACCGTCGCTCCGAGGCCGGCGCGCAAGGGGCGGCGGTCGACCGCCCACGCGGTCACGGCTCCCGCGGAGGCGCCCAGCGCGGGGAGCCATGGCGCCGTCAGCGGACCGTCCAGGGAGGCGAGCGCGTCGATCCAGAGACCCACCGCGGCGCCGTAGGCGATGGTGCTTCCATAGAGGGTCACGGCCTCGTAGCCGCTCCGGCGCCGGGGCTGCGTCGGCGGGCGGAGCCTCATCTCAGGCGCTCCGGCCTCGAGCGAGCGGGCCACCCGGAGCAGCACGGCCAGG
>Ga0207969_100113_pt1 | contig 53466 bp, 47 predicted proteins | sample LakWasMet25_LOW6_2_FD_183869 | JGI IMG/M metagenome (GOLD analysis project Ga0207969, IMG submission 183869) | Freshwater sediment methanotrophic microbial communities from Lake Washington under simulated oxygen tension - Sediment Metagenome... | ecosystem: Environmental > Aquatic > Freshwater >...
AGCGGGGCCCGTCGGTGCCTGCGTCGACGCCGCTGTCGACGCCGCTGTCGATGCCGCTGTCGATGCCGCTGTCGATGCCGCCGAGGTCATTGACGGCGGAGTCCGCCGGGCCGCCGACGACGGAGGCCCCGTCGGTACAGCCGTAGACGAGCACCGCGCTCAGTAGGATGGTCCCCCATGGTGTTGTGGGGGGTCGGGCTTTCATGCCTGGTCTCTGCGACATCGCGTGTTCTCCTTGCGGGTGGTTGTAGACGGTCGGTTCCCACCGGGCGGAGGGCTCAGGCTCCGTCCGCGGCCGAGTGTCGGGCATGGCCGTCCGGGCGTCACCCCTCTCGTGCGCCGCAGCGCGCGGCTTGCCGTTGCGGTGCGAGGCGCGATACCTAAGCGAGACCCCCCTATGGAATCCTCACGACAGCGCCTGCTCCAGCGGCTGCGCACTGATGCCTGGCGACGGGGGACCTTCCGCCTCGCCTCCGGCCGCGACAGCGATTTCTTCATCGACTGCAAGCAGGTGATCCTGACCGCCGAGGGGCACCGGCTCTGCGGCGAGGTGCTGTGCGAGGTGATCCGCGAGTCGGGCCTCGGCGAGGAGGCTGACGCGGTGGCGGGCGTCGCGCTGGGCGGGTGCCCCCTCGCGAGCGCGGTCTCGCTGACCTCGGCCCTTGGCGGCGGCCGCAGCTGGGACGCCCTCTACGTGCGCAAGGAGCCCAAGGACCACGGGACGGCGCAGCGCATCGAGGGGAGGGTGTCGCTCGCGGCCTCTCTGCGGGTGGTGCTGCTCGAAGACGTGCTGACCACCGGGGGATCGTCTCGCATGGCGGTCGAGGCGCTGCGGGCCGACGGGCACACGGTGCTCGCGGTGGTGGCGCTGGTCGACCGGCGCGAAGGCGGCCGCGAGGCGCTCGAGGCGATGGGGCTGAGGGTGATCCCGGTGTTCAGCCGCGCGGACTTCCTGGGTGAGTGAGGTGCGCCGCGGGGCCCTGGCGCTGGGGCTGGCGGTGGCGGTCGGGGCGTGCGCGTCGCCGACGGTGAGCCTGCGCCAGGGGCCGCGGGCGTACACCGCCGAGAGCTACGACGCCGTGCTGCAGCGGTGGACCCGAGAGGGCCACCAGTACGCCCTCCAGGGCCTCGACGACCGCATCGCCGTGACGGCCACCTACGAGAGCTGGGACTTCCGCTGGGCTTACGTGGTGAGGTATGCGCAGGACTTCCGGCTCACCACCCCTGAGCGGCAGGAACTCCTGCAGCACACCCTCGAGGCCGCCCAGCAGGAGCACGAGTTCTACGTGGCGCTCTACACGCAGAGCCGCCGCTGGGGCGAGCTCACCCGCCCGACCAGCGCGTGGCGGGTGCTGCTGCTCAACGACCGTCGCGAGGAGGTCGCCCCGGTGGCCATCGAGCCCATCAACCGGCCCGGGGCGGTGGAGCTGACCTACTTCCCCTACACCACGGTGTGGCGGCAGGCCTTCCGTATCCGCTTCCCGAAGTACCTGCGCAGCGCCAGCGGTGCCGAGGTCGAGGTCATCGACGAGCGGGTGCGCTCGTTTCGCCTGCGCTTCAGCGGCCCCCTCGGCACCACCGACCTCGTATGGAACGTCACCCCCTGACGGGCGTCGCGCTTTGAGGGAAGATCCAAGGCGTGGGAGCATCGACGGGTCTGTCCCGCTCGCAGGAGGCCTCATGCATGTGACCCTGGTCCTGACCCACGAGTGCAACCTCGCGTGCTCGTACTGCTACACGGGCGAGAAATTCCGCCGCGAGATGGACTGGGAGACCGCCTCCCGCTCGCTCGACCTGCTCTTCGACTCCCCTCGCGAGCAGACCCCCTGGAGGGTCGAGGCCCCGATCGACCTGGGCTTCTTCGGCGGCGAGCCCCTCATCTGCTTCGACATGATGGAGCGCGTCGCCGTGGAGGCCCGCGCCCGCGCCGAGCGCGAGGGCCGTCGGCTGCGCCTGGCGGTGACCACCAACGGCACCCTGGTCACCGCCGAGCGCGCCCGCCGCATGAAGGAGATCGACGTGCAGGTCACCCTCTCGCTCGACGGCTGCCGCGCGGCGCACGAGGCCACCCGGCCGCAGCGGGGCGGGCGTTCGAGCTTCGACGACGTGGTGGCCGGCGCGCAGCAGATGCTCGCCGCGGGCCTCGGGCTGCAGGTTATCGCCGTGGTCGCGCCGGAGAACGTGCGCTGGCTCGGCGAGAGCGTGCGCTTCCTGGCGGGCCTCGGCGCCAAGGAGATCATCCTCAACCCGGCCTTCGAGTGCGCCTGGAGCGACGCCGACCTCGACCTCTGGGAGCGCGGGCTGGAGGAGGCGGTGGAGGTCTACGCGGAGGCGATCCGCGCGGGGCGGCCCATCGCCATGCCGACCTTCGACAACAAGCTCCTCGCGGCCGCCAAGGGGGGGCTCGCGAGCTGTGACTCGTGCGGCTCTGGCGACCGAGAGATCGCCGTGTCCCCGAGGGGCAACCTCTTCCCGTGCGCCCGGATGGTGGGCGAAGACCGCGACGACAAGCTGGTGATCGGGCACCTCGACACGGGCATCGACCGGGGCAGGGTGTCGGGGCTCAAGCGAGGCCCGGCCGACCCGGCGTGCGGCGAGTGCGCCGAGCAGTGGCGCTGCGGGGCCTCGTGCGCGTGCGCCAACCTCGCGGAGACCGGGACGACGCACCTGCCGGGAGGCACCCAGTGCTGGTACGAGCAGGCGACGGCGCGCATCGCAGACGGCGCCGGTCACAAGCTGCTGGAGGAGCGCGACCCGACCTTCCTGTCATGGACCTACGGGCGGGTCGCCGCGGCGGCGCGGTCGGCCGGGCAGAATCCGGCGCGGGTCGAGCGCAAGGTCAGGCTGCCGCTGGCGACGTGAGGGCCGTTGGGCGCTAGACAACGCGGGCCGCGCGGGGATAGCACCGCGACCGTGGCACGGCGTAGGGTGTAGTGGCGATGCAGGTCGATGACATCCATCAGCGGACGGGATCGCTCGTCGCGGGGCGCTATCGTCTGCTGCGGGTGATCGGCGAGGGCGGCATGGGGGCCGTCTTCGAGGCGGAAGACCTTGCGGGCGGCGGATTACACGTCGCGGTAAAGCTCATCAAGCCGGAGTTCATCACCTCGACGGAGGTGGTGGGGCGCTTTCAGCAGGAGGCGCAGACCGTGGCCTCCATCGGGCACCCCAACATCGTGCGGGTGCTCGACGCGGGCAGCGACGACGACGGGCCCTTCCTGGTGCTCGAGCTGCTCCAGGGCGAGACCCTCTGCGACGTGATGGAGCGGCGCGCGCTGGGCTTCCGCGAGGCGCTGACCATCGCCGCGGGCACCGTCGACGCGCTGCGCGCGGCCCACGAGCTGGGCGTCGTGCACCGGGACATCAAGCCCGAGAACATCTTCCTCCTGGGCAGCGGCGACCGCCCCACGGCGGTGAAGCTTCTGGATTTCGGCATCTCGAAGATCCTGTCCGAGCGCGCCGCCGGGGGTTTGACGAGGGTGGGCACGGCGGTCGGGACGCCCGATTACATGTCCCCCGAGCAGGCGGGCGGAGGGCGCGTGGACGGCCGCGCGGACCTCTGGTCGATGGGGGCGGTGCTCTACCAGGCCATCACCCTGCAGACGCCCTTCGACGGGGAGACCTACCAGCAGCTCCTCTCGCGGATCATGCTCTACCCCCACACGCCGCTGCAGCACTACGCTCCGTCGGCGCCGCCCGCGCTCTGCGCGCTGATCGACCGGGCCCTCGCCAAGGAGCCCTCGCAGCGATACGCCAACGCCGGGGAGATGCTCCAGGCGGTGAACGAGGTGCTCGCGACGCTCCCCGCCGAGGACGCTGTGACGAGCCGCGGCGACGAGGCCACCAGCATCTACTCGGTGAACGACGGCGCGACGCTGGTCGTGCCCGACACCTTCTCGGCCCCGCCCCCGGCCTACTACCCGAGCCCGGTGCCCCCGCCTCCGCCGAGGGCGCGCTCGTCGGTTCCGCCCGGGGCCCCTCCGCCGGGGTCTCCTCCTCCGCCCGTGCGCACCTCGCTGCCGCCACCCCCGGCGCTGCGGCCGATGATGAACCCGATCGAGTTCGTCAGTGCCACCGTCGTCGACCCCGCCGGCCCCGGGGGCTTCGAGTCCGCCAGGGGGTGGTCGCCGCCCTCCTATCCGCCCGCGGGCGTACCCGCACGGCCGCCCTCGTCACGGCGGGGTGTGGTCTTGCTGATGGGCGCCGCCATCGTGCTCGGACTCGTGGTCGTCGCGGCGCTGCTGCGGTCGCGACCCGAGGCCCCCGGGCCCGTGGTGGCGTCCGAGAGCCCCGTGGCCGCCGCGCCCGTCGCCGATGCGCCGCCCCTGGCTCCGTCGCCGCCGGCGCCGATCGTCAACCAGCTCCTCGCCCCGACGCCCCCCGCTGCCCCCCCGCCGCGGCCTGCTCCGTCGGCCCCCTCGGTGCCCTTCTTCCGCCCTGCGCCGACCGCCGAGCCCTCGCGCACCTCGTCGTCCGAACGTCACCGCAGCTCGTCCTCGAGGACGCGCACGACGGTCCCGGACGGGCCGCCGCTCGACTCGCCCGCGATCATGCAGGGCGTCCGGCCGCAGATCCCGGCGATCCGCTCGTGCCTCGACGGCGCCCGCGCCAACGTAAGCTTCTCGCTCGACATCGACGCCCGCGGCCGGGTGCGCTCGGTGAACCTGATGTCCCCGCCCTCGTCGAGCCCGGCGGGGCGCTGCGTGACCCGAGTGCTGTCCCGGCTGAGCTACCCCTCCGGGCACCCGACGAGCAACGCGCGGCTCTTCCTCACGCCCTGAGAGAAGATCCCCCTCAGCCGCGGAGGATCAGCGCGGGGCGGAGGCCTCGCCGAGGCGCCGCAGCGTGTCCCAGGCCATCGCGTACTCGTGGTAGTGCAGCGTCTCGGTGGCGAGCACCTCGCGGAGGTCCCTGGTGGCGCCGGCGGCGTCGCCGGTCGCGAGGGCCTCCATCGCGTCGTAGAAGAGCGCCTCGGCGCGCTGGCCGCGGGTGTGCGCCGCCGCGAGGAGCTGCTCGCGGGTGATCTGGCCGACGGCGCGCTGCGCCAGCCGGGTGGTCCAGGGGACGTGCGGGTCGTCGGTGGCGGCTACGGCGGTGAGCGCGCTGGTGGCGCCGGCGTCGTCGGTCAGGTGGCCGAGCCGGGCGGCGGCCTTCGACCAGAGGGCGAAGTAGACCTGCCACGCGGGCTCGAGGGTGAGCTGGGCGCGGGCGCGGCGAGAGAGGTCGAGCGCGTCGGACCATCGCGCGTGACCCAGGCAGAAGGCGACCGAGAGGCCCGCGATGCTGCGGTTGTCGGCGGAGGCGTCGAAGGCGGCGTCGAGGGCGGCGCGCACCTCCCCTTCGCGGCCGAGGGCCTGAAGCACGATGGCCCGCTCGTACTGGGCCTCGGCGAGCTCGCGCCCCTCGGCGAAGCGGGCGAGCGCGTCGAGGGCGGCGAGGGCCTCGACGAAGCGGGCGCGGGCCTCGTCGGGGCGGCCCGTGCTGGCGAGCACCTGCGCCCGGCGTACGGCGAAGCGCGGGCGAAACGACGAGTCGCTCTCGCTCGGTCGCAGCGGGAGCGCGAGGCCCGCGTCGAGGTGCCGCAGCGCCGCGGGGCCGTCGTCGTGGCGCCACGCGACCTCCGAGAGCGTCAGGTAGGCATCGCGCGAGGAGGGCGTCGCGCGGGCCGCGCGCTCGAGGTGGGCGGTCGCCTCCGGGAGGTTGCCGGCGGCCAGCTCGAGCTGCGCGGCGAGCTCCTCCACGTCGGACTCGACGACCGCCGGGGCGCGCTCGGGTGAGGCGGCGCGCCAGCGGTCGAGCAGCGAGCGGGCGCGCTCGACGGCGCGGCGGCCGGGGGCGACATCGTCGGCGCCGACCTCGGTCTGGAGCCAGCGGTGGGTCTCGATGAGGGCGTCGCGAAGAGAGTCGAGGTCGCTCGGGCGCAGCGCCGAGGCGGCGTCGAGGTGGGCGCTCGCGAGCCCGAGGTCGTGGTCGCGGTCGGCCGCCGCGGCGAGGCAGCGCGCGAAGCGGGGGTCGGAGGCGTAGCGCTGGCGGCCGACGCGGCACACGCCCGCGGCGGCGAGGTGGTCGAGGGGAGCGACCTGGCGGGCGAGGTCGTTGAGGGCGTCGGCGCCTCCCTCGCTGCGCGCGATGCCTCGGATGGCGGTGGCGAGCCCGGATCCCTCGGCCCCGGCGCCCAGCGCGCTCAGCCGCTCTCCCGCCTCGGTCAGCTCTCCCACCCGGAGGTAGACCATCGCCAGCTCGGCCGCCGAGCGCTGGAGCCCCGCGCGGAGCTGGCGCACCTCGTCGAAGGACAGCCGGGCGAGCTCGCTGCGACCGCCTCGCGCCTCGACGGCGGCCTGCCGCCGGGCGATGAGGTGGGTTGCGGCTGAGTCGAGCACGTCGCGGGCAGGGATGATCGCCGCCACCTCGCGCTGGATCTCCGCGAGCTCGCCCTCGCGCACCCAGGGGCGCTGGAAGTCCTGGCGGTTGCGAGCGCCCCACTCGGTGATGCGATCCCAGGTCGGGCGGGCGTCCGCGGGGGGAGACTCCAGGGCCAGCAGGATGCGCGTCGCGCCGAGCGCGCTGCCCTCCTCGCCGCGCGTCGACGAGCTCTCTAGCAGCGCCCTCGCGGGCGCCTCGAACTCCCTGGGGAGGCCGCCGCGGGCGAGCTCGTCCGGGGAGTACCGCACCAGCGCCGACTGCAGCCGCTGGATGGCCCTCGGGGTGTCGCCGGACTGCAGCGCCTCGTAGGCTCGCGCCGCGAGGAGCCGGGCGACCTGGGCGCGCAGGTCGCGGTGGGCGGCGTCGCCCGCGGGGTGCTCGTCGAGGAGGCGCCGCGCGTCGTCGAGCGTGGCGGCGGTGACGGCGGCGGGGGCGGTGGGCGGAAGCGTTCCGCGATGGGGGGCGCTCGCGCAGGCGCCTGAGAGCGATGCGGCGAGGCAGAGGCCGAGGGTGGAACGGAGCGTTGCGCGCATGGAGGTTCGTCACAGTAGCGTCGCGGGTCGCACCGTCGCAACCGCCACTTCCGCGCTCGCGTTTGGCGTGGAGCGCGCGGCCCGTGCGGTGCGATGTTCGGCCCGTGAACCACCCGAACAGCACCGCGCCGACCCGATGGTCGGTGGCCGCCGCGGCCGCGCTCGCAGTCGGTGCGATGGCGACGAGCGCCGACGCGGACGACGAGGTCGACGAGGCGGTGATCCGCGCGCCCAGGACGGCTCCTGCGGAGACCCTCATCGGGCACGCGGAGATCGAGCGCACGGGGGCGGTGACGCTCGCGGACGCGCTCCGCCCGCAGGCCGACGTGGACACCCTCGGCGGCGGCAGCCCTGGCGCGGTGGGGCGGCTGACCCTGCGGGGCTCGACCCCGGAGGAGGTGCTCCTGATGGTCGACGGGCTGCGGCTCTCGTCGCGGTCGAGCGCGGCGACCGTCGGCGGCGCCGATCCCAACATGATCCCCACGGCGATGGTGCAGCGGCTCTCGGTGCTGCGCGGCCCCTCGTCGGCGCTCTTCGGCCCCAACGCGGTCGCCGGGGCGATCGAGGTCACCACCCGCGCCCCGACGGTGCCCCTCGCGTGGACCGGCAACCTCCAGCTCGGCGCCCTCGCTCCGCCCCTCGACGCCTCGGCCCTCCCGATGGTCGACGACGACGACGGCGATGACGGCGGCGGCGGGGGGTGGTTTCTCGGCGGCCGGGGGCAGCTCACCGCGGCGACGCGGCAGGGCCCTCGCTTCGCCGTGCTGGGCGTGAGCGGCTCGGCCAACCGCGGGTGGATCCCCAACACCAGCTCTCACTTCTTCGACGCCACGCTGAAGGTCGGTCGGGTGCTCCCAGGCGGCGGCCTCACCCACGCGTGGGTCAGCACCTTCGACGCCGCCACGGGCGCTCCGGCGTGGGGCAGCCTGCTCGACGCCGACATGTTCGACTTCGACGACCGGCAGGCCCGCCGAGGGGTGATGGGCGCGGCGATGGCCCGGGTGGCACTCTCTCCCCGCGACACGCTGGAGGCCACGGTGGGCTCTCGGGTGCAGCGCACGCAGCTCTTCAACCCTGCGGGCGCCGACCTCGAAGCCGGGGCCGAGCGCGCGGAGGACGAGCACCTCGCCAGGGAGCTCCAGGCCCGGGTGCGCTGGCAGCGAGCGTCGGGCGGTGCCCTCGGCGCCCTCTCGGTCTCCGCCGAAGGGGGCCACGACCTGCTGGCGACCCGCACCCTCGCTCGCTCCGCGGCCCGGGGCGCGCTCTCCGTGCGCGACCGGCTCGACCTCGGCCGAGGCGCCGTGCTCGACCTCGCGCTGCGCGCCGACCTCGACGGGCAGTACGGCGCGCAGGTGTCGCCTCGCGTGGCGGCGGAGTGGTCCATGGGCCCGTCGCTGAGGGCCTTCGCGGCGGTGGGCCGGGGGTATCGTCCGCCGAGCTTCGCGGAGCTGGCGTGGCCGACCATCGCCTACGCGACATCGGTCGGCGCGGCGCGAGGAGAGCGGGGCAACGACGCCCTCGCGGTGGAGACGGCGTGGGGAGGAGACCTGGCGCTCCTCGGCGGCGAGCCGGGGGGGCGATGGACCTTCGCCGCGCGGGCCTTCGCGCTGCGCACCGAGGGGCTCATCCGCTGGGCGATCGACGGCGAAGGGTTCTGGCGGCCCACCAACGAGGCCCTCGCCTGGCGGGCGGGAGGCACCGCCGAGGGGAGCTTGCGGCTGCACCCGCGGTGGACCGTGCAGGCCTCGGCCACCTGGCAGACCACCGTCGACCAGAGCGGCGAGGAGCTCGCGGGCAGGCTGCGGTCGAGGGCGAGCGCGAGGGTGATCCACTACGCGGCGGTGGGCTGGAGGGCGTGGGCCGAGGCGCTCTGGTTCGACCGCAACGGCGTCGACTCCGCCGGTCGCGCGTGGCAGGGCGTCTTCGTCAACGCGAGGGTCGGACGGCAGTTCGCGTCGGGGGTCGGGGTGTTCGCGATGGCGGAGAACCTGCTGGACCTCCGCTTCGAGACGGTGCGAGGCGTGCTCACCCCGGGGCGCACCGTGTGGATCGGCTTCGCCCTCGACGTGGACGAGGACTGACCGCGCTACTACTGGATCGCGTGCGTGGAGCGCAGGTAGCTCACGAGCAGCGTGAGGTCGGCGTCGGAGAGGCGCGTCGTGGGGATCGCCCTCATCCGTCGGTTGCCGTTGCGGATCAGCGTGCGCATCCGGGCCTCGGCCCAGCGCTTGTTGGGCGTGGGGCCCTCGTCCTCGCCGTCCTCGTGGCAGCGAGCGCACACCCGCTGGTACACCGCGCGCCCCTGCGCTACGGGGTTGCCCGCCGGAGCCGTGGTGGTCGCAGCCGCGGTGGTGGTCGCAGGCGCGGTGGTGGTCGCTGGCGCCGTGGTGGCGGGCGCGGCGGTGTCGACCGGGGTGGCGGCCTCGACGGCGCCGGCATCGACGGCCTCGGGGGTCGCGGCGGTCGGAGCGCCGGCGTCGGAGACCTCCACCGAGGTGGTGGTCGGGGGCTCCGTGGTGGTGACGGTCGGGGGGGCGGTCTGCACCGCGGGCGCCGGGGTCGAGGCGCAGGCCGCGAGCGAGAGGATCAAGGCCGTGGAGAGGAGTCGTCGCATGGCGGCGGACCTTACTTCGGCTCCCTCGGCGGGAGGAAGCCTCGGGTCTCGCTCAGCCGCCGCCGACCACGGCGCGCGCCCGCACGCAGCGCATCCCGAGGATCGCGCTCCTCGTCGCGGGCATGTACGCGTCGTCGCGGCTGGCGGCGCGCAGCAGGGTGACCGAGTCGGAGATCCAGCTCCCGCCCCGGATGGCGGGATAGCCGCTCGCGCCGCGGGGGCAGTACGGATCGCTCTGCGCCCTCCCTCCCCAGCAGCCCGGGTCGCTGTAGGGGGAGAAGGCGTCCGCGGTCCACTCCCAGACGTTGCCCGCGAGGTCGAAGAAGCCCGCCGTGTTGGCGAACTGCCCGACCCGTCGGGTGCCGCCGCCGTCGTCGCCGGGGCAGCGGCTCCACTGCGCCCGGTCGCAGCTCGCCGACGGGGTGGCCTCGCCCCAGGGGTATCCTCGGCCGGGGTTGAGGCCCGCGGCGAGGGTGTAGCGCGCGGCGAACTCCCACTCCGCCTCGGTGGGAAGGCGCCCGCCGTCCCACACGCAGAAGGCCTGCGCGGTAGGGTGATCGACGCAGTTGATGGGGTGGTAGTCGCGGCCCGGGGCGCCCCAGTTGCAGGCCCCCGCGACGCCTGGCTCGGACACCGCGCCGGTCCATGGGACGAGCGCCCCGGGGTAGGCGAGGCGCGACGGGGGCGCCGGGTGGCCCGCCTCCCAGAAGCGGCGGAAGCGCGCCACGGTGACCTCCGAGGCGTCCATGGCGAAGGCGCCTACGGTGATCATCCGCTGCACCGGCGCGGCGCGAAACGCCCCGGTGTCGCCCATGGAGAGCGGACCCCCGAGGAGGTTGACGATGCCGCAGCCGGACTCCGAGGCGGAGGGGCAGCTTCGCTGTGAGGGGGCGACGCAGACGCCGCGGCCGTCGCAGGTTCCGCCGGGGCAGCGGGTGCCGAAGGGCGCGTTGTCGTTGGCGACGCAGCGGGCGACCGGGCCGGTGCAGCGGTTGACGCCGAGGCGGCACACGACGCCCGGGTCGCAGGCCGTGCCCTCGGGGCAGGGCGGCCCGAGGTCGACCGGGACGTCCACCACGACGGGGCCGCTGTCGAAGCCCGCGTCGAAGCCCGCGTCGCGCTCGGGCTGGGGGAGGTCCACGGGGACGTCGAGCGCGCTCGCGTCGACGCGGTCGCTGGGGCCGACGTCGTAGGAGATGAGCACCACCCGAGCGCCACAACCGAGGGAGCCGAGCGCGGCGCAGAGGCCGAGCAGACGAAGGGAAGCGGGAGCAGCGGCCACGGCGAGACCCTATACCCCATCGCCCTCGATGGGGGACCGGGAGTGAGCGTCAGGAGCTGCGGGCGCGCAGCGCGGGGCGGGCGAAGGAGGCGATGGCTCCGCCGAAGGTTCCGCTGCAGCGCGCGTCGGGCACCGTGAGGATGATCGACGGAGCGAGCGGAGCGACGAAGGTGGCGCGCCCCTGGAAGACGAAGACCTCGCCGCTGCAGAAGTTGTCGCCGTCGTCCGGGGCTCCTACCGCGATGTCGTCGAAGCCGTCGCGGTTGAGGTCGCCGACGAAGCCGAGGCCCTGGCTGAAGCGCCCGTAGCCCTCCATCCCCGTGGGGGCGGCAGGCGCCGAGAGCACCGGACCGGGCACCATCCGGCCCGATCCGCTGCCCAGGAACACCCGCGCGGAGTGGAAGCCGTTGCCCGCGATGAGGTCCGCGAAGCCGTCGCCGTTGACGTCGCCGAGGGCCGCCACGGGTCCGCCGAGGTTCTCCCCGTCGGTGATCGTCGCCGCCGTCGCGGAGAGGCCGTCGGTAGCGCCCATGAAGACCTGTAGCCCGGGCACTCCGGTGGTGCCCTGCGAGACGACGGCCAGGTCGGGGAGCCCGTCGCCGTTGACGTCGCCGGCGGCCGCGACGGCGCTGGCCGGCTCGCCCAGCGCGATGGTCTGCGTCGGGCTCGTCGCGATGCCCGTGGCCGAGCCGCGGTAGACCACGAGCGAGGAGCCTCCCTTGCTGCGCATCAGCACCACCAGCGAGTCGAAGGCAGCGCCCGGGGCGAGGCGCCCGAGCACCGCGAGCCGATCGCCGAAGTCGCTGAAGCGATCGGGCGTGGAGATGGTTACCGGCGTCGCTGCGAGGCCCGTCGCGCTACCAAGGAAGACGTCCACGCCGGGGCTGCAGCCCTTGAAGCAGCTGAAGCCGACGGCGAGGTCGGCGTAGCCGTCGTGGTTGAAGTCGCCGCTGGCGATCCCGGTGCCGTAGCTGCCGATGACCACTCGGGTGCGCACGATCCCCGTCGCGCCGAGCCCCGTGGCGCTGCCCGGAAACACATGGACCTGCTGGGCGATCGGGGCCGTGGCCACGAGGTCGGCGAAGCCGTCGCCGTTGAAGTCGCCCCCGGCGAGGTCGCGGCCGAGGGCGCTCATCGGGAGGGCGAGGGTGAGCGTCGTCGCGGGGCGCGCGGCCGGACCCGTGGCGCTGCCCGGATAGAGCATCACCCGCTCGGTGCCGGGCTCGGACACGGCAAGGTCTGCGAAGCCGTCGCCGTTGACGTCGAGCACGGCCCCAGAGGCCGCGTCGCCGGTGATCGCCCTCGCGGGGACCAGCACCTCCCAGGTCAGCGCCGAGGGTGCGAGGCCCGCGTTGGCGCCCACGCGCCCGTAGGAGCGCCAGAAGTAGAGCCCGGGGGCGAGGGCTCCGCTGCGGGTGATGCGGGCGCCCGCGCCGACGAAGCGCTCGACCACCATGGTGCACGCCCGGTCTCGGCAGAGCTCGATGACCGCGCCGTCGGTGCCCGGCGCGAGCGCCACCTCGAAGACCACGTCGCGGTTGCCGTTGAGCGTGGAGAGCGACGCGGGCGCGACGAGCCTCGGCGCCGCGATGGGGCTGCACCCCGTGGCGCTGCGAGAGAAGCCGACGTTGCAGACGATGTCGCAGGCCGACGCGGCGCAGCTCGGCGAGGCGTTGGGGGCCGACGGGCACGCGTTGCCGCAGCGGCCGCAGTCGGTGGCGCTGGTGCGCGTGTCGACGCACGACTCGCCGCAGAGCGTGGTGCCCCCGGTGCAGCTCGGGGCGCAGGCGCCTGCGGTGCAGAGCATGCTGGCGGTGCACGCGTTGCCGCAGCGGCCGCAGTGGGTGGTCGAGTCGATGCGCGCCTCGCACCCGTTGGCGGCGACGCCGTCGCAGTCGTCGAAGGCGGCGTTGCAGCGCGCTCGCCCGCAGACCCCGGCGGCGCACTGCCCCTGCCCGTTGATCACCGTGCAGGCCCGACCGCACGCTCCGCAGTGCGAGGCGTCGACGGCGAGCTCGACCTCGCAGCCGTTGGCAGCCACGCCATCGCAGTCGGCGTAGCCCTGCTGGCAGCGGGTGCCGCAGCCGGTCGCGGCGCAGGTGGCGTCGGCGTGCGGGGCGCCCGCGCAGGCGTTGCCGCAGCGGCCGCAGTGGGCGACGGAGTCGGTGCGCGCCTCGCAGCCGTTGGAAGAGGCGCCGTCGCAGTCGGCGGTGCCCGCGGCGCAGGAGAGGGCGCAGGCGTTGGCCACGCAGCGGAAGAAGGGGTTGATGACCTGGCAGTCGTAGTCCTGCTGGCACTGGGCGCGGCAGACGCCGTCGAGGCAGGAGAGCCCGGCGGGGCAGTCGCTGGTGCGGTTGCACTGCGCCGCCACGGCGATGGCGTGGCAGGTGAGCACGCCGAAGCGGTCGCTCTCGCTGCAGCGCTGCCCCGCCGCGCAGTCGCGGTCGGTGACGCAGCCCGTGCGGCAGTAGTTGCCGGCGCAGACGGCGCCCTCGTCGCAGTCGGAGTCGAAGCGGCACTGACCCGCGGGGGGCTCGACGTCGGTGCATCCGAGCGCGACCGAGAGCAGCAGGACGATGGAGCGCAGTTGCATGGACGCGACGATACAACCGGGAGGGTGCATCGCGCGCGGCCCTGTTCTACCGTCGCGCGCATGAAGCCACGCCTCCGCGCCCTCTCGGGCATCAAGCCCACGGGGACCCCCCATCTTGGCAACTACTTCGGCATGGTGCAGCCCGCCATCGCGCTGCAGGAGACCCACGACGCGTACTACTTCGTGGCCGACTACCACGCGCTCACCACCAGCCGTGACCCGGCGCAGCTGCGGCGCACCAGCCTCGAGCTCACCGCGACCTTCCTCGCGCTGGGGCTCGACCCGAAGCGCGCGGTATTCTTCCGTCAGAGCGACGTGCCCGAGGTGGTCGAGCTCGCGTGGCACCTGTCGTGCGTCACGGGCGTCGGGCTGCTGATGCGCGCCCACGCGTACAAGGCCGCGCTCGACAAGGGCGAGGCGGGCACCCTCTCCAGCGGAACCTTCTTCTACCCGGTGCTCATGGCCGCGGACATCCTGCTCTACGACAGCGACGTGGTGCCCGTGGGGCGCGACCAGGTGCAGCACATCGAGATGGCGCAGGACATGGCCGGGCACGTCAACGCGATCTACGGCGACTGCCTCCGACGGCCCGAGCCGCTGGTGGAGGCGGAGGTGCCGACCATCCCCGGGCTCGACGGGCAGAAGATGTCCAAGAGCTACCAGAACACCATCGAGGTCTTTCTCCCGGAGAAGGCGCTTCGCAAGCTGGTGAGGACCATCAAGACCGACACCCTCGGGCTCGACGACCCGAAGGACCCCACCACGGACAACGTCTTCGCCCTCTACAAGCTCGTGGCCTCCGCCGAGGAGGTCGAGGACATGGCCGCCCGCTACCGCGCCGGAGGCTTCGGCTACGGGCACGCCAAGGACCGCCTCGCCGACGCCCTCAACGCCCACCTCGCCGCGCCTCGGGAGCGCTACCTCGACCTGCTCAAGGACCCATCCACCCTGGAGGACGTCCTCCAGGACGGAGCCCGCCGCGCCCGCTCCGTCGCCCGCGACACGCTGGAGCGGGTGCGTGAGCGGGTGGGTCTCCCCAGGCTGCCTCGCTGACCGCCGCGCCAGGAAGGCCGTAGTCACCCCATGCGCGCTCCCTCCCTCCGGACCCTCTCCCCCGTCGCCGCGACGCTCTCCCTGGCGCTCCGGGCGGCGGCGTCCGTCGCCCAGGAGATGCCACCGCCGCCACCCCCCGCGGCTCCCCCGGCGGACCTTCTCGCCCGCTCTCCCGAAGCCTCGCTAAACGAGGGACTGCGCCTCGCCGTGCACCTGCTGCGAACCCGCCAGACCGAGGACGCGGTCGCCGTCCTCGCTCGCATGGTCCAGGAGCGCGCGGTCGATGTGCGCGGCTACGATCCCGTCGCGGTGCTCTTCCGGCTGGCCAACGGCCGGGCCCGTCCAGGGACGCCCACTGGGGGATCGCTGCCCCCAGCGGCCCCTGCGACCGCGGCCCCTCCAACACCCCCGGCGCCTCCGGGCGAGGAGCTTCCGCCGCCTCCTCCCTCCGACGAGGCCGTCCGGGCGAGGGTGATCGACGGCGTGGTCGAGCGACTCGCCCGCTGGGACGAGGCCGGGGCGAGGAGCTTCCTCTCCAGCGCTCTGGGCGATGCCCCCGTCGCTGGTCCCGACGCCGCGACCCTGCAGGCGCTCCGGCTGCTCACCCAGGGCGGCGTCAGCACCGTCGGCGGGCTCCCCGGGGGCTACGCGCCGACGCCCCGCTACGCGCCGATGCAGCTCCTGCCCGACCGCCCCGCCGGGACCATCGAGGGCCTGGAGGTGCTCACGCTCTACTTCTCCATGGCCAGCTACGGGCTCATCCTCGGCACCTGGGGCGGGCTCGCGGCGACCGATGACAGCCGCAACGCGCTGCGCGTCGCGCTCCCTCTGGCGGGCATCACCGCGGGCCTGGTCGGCTCGATCGTGCTCGACCGATCCCGCTCGGTGCGGCGAGGCCGGGGCTACGCGTTCAACTCGGGGCTGATCCTCGGCACCCTCGCGGGCACCGCCGCGGTCGCCTACGCCGACCCCGACGAGCCCGTGGACGGATGGGGCTACGTGCTCGGCGCGACCACCCTCGGCGTCGGCGCGGCGCTCGGCCTCGCCCACGTCGTCGACGCGCTCCCCGGTGCGGTGAACTACGTCACCTCCGCGGGCCTCTGGGGCAGCATGGTGGGCCTCTCGCTGAGCCTCGCGATCGACGGCGACGGCACCCGCGGGCAGACCATAGGCAGCGGCATGCTCATCGGCGAGGGCGTGGGCATCGTGCTCGCGATGCTCACCGCCGACGCGCTCAAGCCAACACCCGCGCAGACCCGCTGGGCCGACGTGGGCGCTTGCCTCGGGGGCATGCTGGGCGCCTCGCTCGGCGCCGGATCGGACTCCGTGGAGGGCGTCGGCGTCGGCATGGCGGTGGGCATCCTGGCCGGCGGCGCCCTCGCGTGGTTCGCCGCCATGCCCAGCGAGGCCGATCGCTCGCTCTACCTCCAGCGCAACGCCTCGACGGAGCTGCCGCTGCGCTTCGGCGTCTCACCGCTGCCGGGCGGCGGGCTGCTGCACGTCGGGATGTAGAGCGGCTCAGCCGCGAGGGGTGCGCTCGAGGAGGCGGGCGTACACGTCCGCGCGTCGCAGGCCGAGCGCCCGGGCCACCTCGCGGGAGGCGTCCGCGGGCTTGAGCCCCGCGGCGAGGGCGGCGTCGAGGGCGGCGTCGAGGGAGGCCTGTGGGGAGAGCTCGTCGCCCGCGCCCTGGGCGATGGGGGGAGCGCCCTCGAGCACCAGCGAGACCTCACCGCGCACGATCACGGAGCCCGAGGCGAGGCCCCCGACCAGCTCTCCGAGGGAGCCTCGTACGATGGTCTCGTGGAGCTTGGTGAGCTCCCGGCAGAGGGCCACCCGGCGGTCGTCGCCGCACACCGCGCGCAGGGCGGCGAGGGTGTCGGCGGTGCGCTCGGGGGACTCGTAGATCACCGTCGGGAGCGGATCTCTCGCGGCGGCCATCATCGCGGCGCGCCGCTCGCTGCCGTCGCGGGGCAGGAAGCCCACGAAGCGGAAGCCCCCTCCCGCGAGCCCCGACACCACCAGCGCGGCGAGCGCGGCGCTCGGGCCCGGCAGCGCCTCGATGCGCACCCCTCGCTCCACCGCGGCCCTCACCAGCGCGGCCCCGGGATCGCTCACCATGGGCGTGCCCGCGTCGCTCACCAGCGCGAAGGTCTGTCCCGCGGCGATGCGGTCGAGCATCTCCGCGCCTCGGGTGCGCACAACGTGGTCGTCGAGGCGCTCCGTCGGGCGGTCGATGCCGTGGGCGCGCAGCAGCGCCCGGGTGTGACGGGTGTCCTCGGCCAGCACCACGTCGCAGGCCTTCAGCGCCGCGAGCGCGCGGAGGGTGATGTCCTCCAGGTTGCCGATGGGCGTCGCGACGACGAGCAGCGCCCCGCTGCGCGGGTCAACCACCGAGCTCCATCGCGTCGCCGAGGTTGGCCTTGAGGAAGACCCGGAGCTTGTCCTGCAGGCGCTTCTCGAGCTGCCGCACCCGCTCCCGGGAGATGCCGTAGCGGTCGCCGATCTCCTGGAGCGTCGCGGGCTCGTCGGACATCAGCCGGTCGCGGAAGATCGCCGCCTCCTTGTTGATCAGCGTGGCCCCGAAGGCCTCGAGCTGCTCCTTCACCATGTCACTGATCTCGGCGCCCGCGAGCGTGTCGTCGACGCGAGCGAGGGGCGAGGGGAGCAGGTCGAGCCGCGAGGTGGGCTTGCCGTCGCTGTCGCCGATGGGCGCGTCGAGGGAGAGGTCCGCGCCGGAGAGCCGACGGTCCATCTCGATCACCTCGTGCTCGGGCACGTCGAGCTGGCGGGAAAGCTCCGCGGAGGTGGGGTCGACGCCCAGGGAGACGAGCCGCTGCTTCTCCTTGTTGAGGTTGAAGAAGAGCTTCCGCTGCGTCTGCGTCGTGCCCAGCTTCACCAGGCGCCAGTTGTTGAGGATGAACCGCAGGATGTACGCGCGGATCCACCAGGCGGCGTAGGACGAGAGCTTCACCCCGCGGTAGGGGTCGTAGCGCTTCACCGCCTGCATCAGCCCGATGTTGCCCTCCTGGATGAGGTCCATGAGGTTGCGGTACGCGCGGCGGTACTCGAAGGCGATCTTCACCACCAGCCGCAGGTTGGCCGTCACCATGCGCGCGGCGGCCTTCACGTCCTGCGTGGTCGCGTAGCGCACCGCCAGCTCGTGCTCCTCGTCGGGGGTCAACAGCTTGTGCCGCTGCACCTCCGACAGGTACGCCGTGAACGCGTCGTAGCGCCTGAGCCCCGGCTCCTTCGGCACCGTCAGTCGGACGTCGGGCACCCCCGCGTCGTCGTCGCTCAGGTCGCCGGCGAGCTCGCCCACCACCGCGTCGTCGCCGTCGTCGTTGGTCTCCAGCTCGCCGTCATCGGAGGCTCGCGCGGGCCTGGCTTCCTCCTCCTCGAGCTCCTCGTTGGGGCGCTGCTGCTTCGGGGCCCGGGTCGACGGGGACTTGCGCTTCGCCGTCCGCGGCGTCGCGGCGGTGTTCTGGTCGCCCGTGCGGGTCTTCGTCGTCACGTCTCGGCATCCTCGCGTTGGGGGGGGCAGCGGACCTTACGGGGCTTCGCGAACGACGTCCACGGCGGCGCCAAAGGGACGAGCCACAACCGCGGAGCGCGGACCGTATTCCGAGCCTCAGGCGACGAGGGTGAGGGGAGAGAGCAGCGCGAGCGGCGTGTCGTCCTCGGCGGCGGCGAGCGCCACGCGCACCCGAGTCTCGTGGCCGTCGCGCTCGGTCCACACGAAGGTCGGCTCGACGGTGTCGGCCCCGAGGCCGAGCTCGGGAATCCCCATCCGCGAGACCCCCACGTAGCTCCCTCGCGACAGGATCGCCTCCGCGCCCTGGGCGTCGAGGAGCCCTCCCCGCGCGAGCGACTCGATGAAGGGCAGCCGGTTGATGACCCGCATCGGATCGCCGAGCCCGCCCATGGACACCACCCGCCCCGCGCGCCCCGAGAGCAGCGAGGAGGCCCTCCACGCGGCGCCGATCCAGAGCTTCGGGGAGCGCCCACCGTCGACGTCGGCCCTCACCACCCACGCCTCGGAGAACCACTGCGCCACGCGCCCCGACTGGCCCCGCGCGAAGGCCGCCACCAGGTGCTCTCGCGCCCGCTGGGGCATCACCAGGTAGGCGTCGTCCTGGGAGATCTCCGGGGTCGAGGCGAGCGCGAGCCGCTGCCCCGAGGCGAGTTCGCTCAGGTCGTCGCGCGCCGCGAAGGTGACCACCAGCGGCGTCTCTCCGAAGGGGTACGCCTCCGGGTCATCACGCAGCGAGGTAGAGCCGTCATCACCATCACCCGATCGCACCAGTCGTAGCGCCATGCGGGGTGCACCATAGACCTCGCGGACCCTGGGGCAAGATTCACGCGCCACCGCGTGGGCTGTTCGTGTCGCCGCGTCTCAGGTGTGGCCAATCGCGACCATGGGCCGAGCGCGCCCTTCCATCGTCTCGTCGCGGTTCCTACGCTGGAACGTCAGCTGCAGAGAGCCTCGGCAGCACCGCGCCACGCGAACGAGGCCACGCATGAAGCTTCATCTCCCTCTCCTGTTGAGCATCGCCTGGGCCTCCCTCGGAGTCGCAGCCTGCGCCCGCGAGGTGTCGCCGCCCTCCGAGATCGACGGCACCCCGAGCGCAGACGCTCCTCAGGGCGACCCGGCGATGCGCGAGACCGAGATCGGGACGCCCCCGGAGCCCGTCGAGCTGCTGCTGCTCGGCGCCACGATGACGGGGCGCGAGCAGGTTCCGGCCATCTATGGCCGCGGCGCTACGGGCACCGCGACCTTCGCCCTCGACGTCCTCGGCTCGACCCTCGACTACACGGTGACCCACACCGTGGCGGCCCCGACGGGGGCGCACCTCCACCTGGGCATCGCGGGCGAGAGCGGCGAGGTGCTGCTGCCGCTCCCGATGACGCCGGGTGTGCTCTCGGGCACGCTGCAGCTCACGCCTGAGCAGGCGCGCCACATCGCGGAGGGCAGGGTCTACGTGGACATCCACTCGGCCGATCACCCCGACGGCGAGATCCGGGGACAGGTGGTGCTGCCTGGAGAGATCGTCTACGTGGCCCGCCTCACGGCCGATCAGGTGAGCGGGTCGACGGCCTCGAGCGGCGAGGGCATCGGGGCCTTCCTGGTCGACGGCACCACCAACCGGATGCGCTTCCAGCTGAGGTCGCGAGGGATGGTCGGGGCGCCGACGAGGGCGGTCGTCGGGATGGGTCCTGCGGGCGTCGAAGGCCCGGTGGTCCTCGACCTCACCGACCCCAAGACCCCCGCCGCGATGAGCCTCTCCGGGGCGCGCTCCATCGAGTCCTCCGAGCCGCTCGACCTCGGTCGATGGTACGTCGCGCTCCACAGCCGGAGCTTCCCGATGGGCGAGCTGCGCGGCCAGATTCTCCGCCCCGGACAGGAGCTTTACCTCGCCCGCATGAGGGCTCAGGAGTCGGTGCCGCCGGTGAGCAGCCAGGCCAGCGGCAGCGTCGCGGTCATCGTGGACAGCGACCGCAGCCGGATCATCTATGACGTCGCGCTCTCCAACATGACGGCCACCCAGGCCTATCTGGGCGAGGGTCCGGTCGGGGTGCGCGGCGCGGTGTCGGTGCCCTTCGAGGTGTTCGGCAGCTCGTTTCGCGCGATGCGGATGCTCACCCAGGACTCGACGCTGCTGAGCTCGCTCGCCGCAGGAAACGTCTTCGCCAGCGCGGCCTCGGCGAGCTTCCCGGACGGCGAGATCCGGGGACAGCTCCGGCGGGTGGGGCTGCCGCGCTGAGAAGGTCAGCCTGAACCTGCTGCGCCCCCCGATTCAGCGGTCGGCCGCGCTCGAAATACCCCGCGTATGTCTCGCGCGGCCTCCCTCGCCTCGGGGTGCTCGCGACGGTTCATGCTGACCTTCTGAGAGCCTGTCAGGGGTTCAGCCGCCGCCGAGCGCCCGTCGGGGGCGGTCGATGGCGGGCCACCGCAGCGCCGCCTCGACCTGCGGCGGAGGGACGATCACCTCGCCGTCGTCGAAGAGCTTGAACACCAGCAGCGCGTGGAGGAGTGACAGGTGCCGGGCGTCGAGGGCCTCGGGGTGGGCGAGCGCGTAGGCCTCGTCGAAGTCGTAGCCCGCGTCGATGCGCGTGGGGGTGATGAGCACCCACTGGGTGAGGTGCTCGTCGACGCGAATCGCGGCGCCAGGCGGAGGCTCTGTCGGGGAGGACGAGCGCTCGAGCGAGGGGGGGACGTGGAGCTCGGGGTCGAGCACGAAGCGCACGCGGTGCCGCATCGGATCAGCGGGCGAGCGAGGCGACCGCGGGCTGGGAGCTGCGCGGCGCGGGCGCGGTGGCGGTGGCGCGGAAGGCAAACCAGGCGAAGGCGCCGAGGAGCGTGAACGCGAGGGCGGCCACCCAGGCGGTGCCCGAGAAGGTGGCGTGCAGCGAGGAGGCCTCGACGGCGCGGCCGAAGAGCGGAGAGGTGGCGGCGAAGAGGAGGCGGCGGCCCATGCCCTCGACGGAGAGCAGCGTGGCGCGGTCGCGGGGGCCCTCGATCAGGCGGTTCATCAGCGCGCGCATCAGCGGAGAGAAGACGCCGAAGGCGCTTGCGAGCAGCACCATGAGGACGATGCAGAGGGTGCCGTGCGCCTCGCCCATGAGGAGGTACGCGGCGGTGAGGCCCACGCCCAGGGTCACGGCGATGGTGCGGGAGCGGACGCGCGCGAAGAGCGACCCGACGCTTCCGGCGACGAGGGCGGTGCCCACCTCCTTGGCGGCGGCGAGCAGGCCCATGGTGAGCACGGTGTGCTGGAGCCAGGTGCCGTGGAGGTGCGCCTCGAGGTGCGGCTGGTCGGCGAAGAGCGAGAGGCGCAGCAGCACGAAGGCGATGGCGCCGAAGGCCACCACGCTGGCGAGGCGGCCGTTGGTGCGCAGCGTGTGGAAGGCGCGGCGAAGGTGGTCGGCCACGTGACCCTCGTGGGCCGTGGCGCGCTCCGGGAGCGAGAGCGCGATGACCCCCGCGACGGCGGTGGTGAGGGCGGTGAGCACGAAGACCGCAGTGGGGTGAACGTACTGGTAGACCAGCGCCCCGACGAGGACGGCCACGAGGTTGCCCACGCCCTTGGCGGCGGTCGACCAGCCCTCCCAGCGGGGGTAGAGCGAGACCTGACGCTGCGCCGCGAGGTGGTCGTAGAGATAGGCCGAGTCGGCGCCCGAGGAGAGGGACATCGCGAGCGCGCAGAGCACGTTGGCCGCGGCGAAGGCGCTGAAGGAGTGGCCGAAGATGAAGAGCAGGCAGGCGAGGGACATCACGAAGCCGCCCGCGCTCATGGCGACGCGGCGGCCGTAGCGGTCGGCGCCCATCCCGGTGGGCACCTCGAAGGCGACCGCGGCGACGCAGAACACCACGTTGAGGTCGAAGACGTCGGCGACGGAGAGGCCGCGGCGCTGGAGGTAGTAGACCTGGAAGGGCGCAAAGGCCCAGGTGAGCGCGAGCGTGCGGTACGCGAGATACGCGAGGAGCGGGCGACGCTGGAGCCAGGACCACAACACGGAGGGGGGGCCGATCCTACGCGCGGTGGAGAGGGAATCCAGTTTGGAGCTCTCTACGACGCGCGAAGCCCGGACCGTATCAGGATCGAGCGCGACTTAGAACGTGGTCGGGTGTGGGATCAGGCCTTGAAGGCGCGGTCGTAGAGCACGACGGTGGCGGCCATGGCGACGTTGAGGGGGTAGGCGCCCGGCAGGATGACGGTGTCGTGCTTGCGCAGGATGGCGTCGGGGAGGGTGCCGTCCTCGGGGCCGAGGAGGTACACGGCCCTCGCGGGGTGCTTGTAGGCGCGGATGTCGAAGGCCCCTGGGGTGAGCTCGACGCAGACGAGCCGCGCGTTCACCGGGATCGCCCCGACGAAGGCGTCGAGGGTGGTGAAGTGGAAGAGGGGCATCGAGAGCTCGGCCTGGATCGAGCTCTGCTCCTGCGGGTTGCGGGTGCCCACGCTGAACACGAAGTCCGCACCGAACACCCTCGCGGTGCGGATGAGCGCGCCGAAGTTGTGGGTGCGCTTGACGTTGTAGATGCCGATGCCGACGAAGCCGTTGTCGGGGATCAAGGGGAGAATCCCGGCGGCATCGCGGCGCCGGGCGTCGGCGCCGTGGCGCTCGCGTCGGGGGGGCAGCTTATCGAGCGCTCGAAGGTGCCGCTGCAGCGGAAGGCGAAGAGCCCGTCCGGCCGGCGGGCGCGGCGGAGGTCGGGGGCCATGTCCATGACGGACATGATGCGCCCGGCCTGCTCGCTCTTGGCGCGGTAGACGTCCGTGAGGCGGAAGCGAAGCCCGAGGTTGAGCGCGCTGTCGGCGAAGTTGGGCCGGAGGTTGATGCGGCCGTCGATCTGGAGGTCGAACTCCTCGGAGTGGGCGCCCACCCGGGTGAACTGCACCACGCCGCGGCGGATGTCCGCGTTGGCCTCGAGCCGACCCGCGCGAATCTGCTCGATGGTCACGCCGCCGAAGTGAGGGATCTGGAACTGCGCGCGGCCGTCGCCCACGGTGAGCCGGTCGGTGGTGAGCCGCATGGTCCCCTCGGTCTGCGCGACGTCGCCGTCGGGGATGTTGACGGTGATGGTTCCGGAGAGGTTGCCGCCGAGGGGGAGGCCGACCATCGAGACGAGCGGGGCGACCTGGCCGAGGCGCACGTTGTCGAGCGTCACCTCGAAGGCGCGCAGCGGGGAGATGCGAGGCGTCGCCGGGGTGCCGAGCGCGATGGAGGCGTTGCCTTCTACCGAGCCGCCCATGCCCAGCATCGAGAAGGAGAGGCTGGCGCGCTGGGCGAGCAGGGCGAAGAGCGAGATGTGGAGGCGCAGCTTGTCGATGCTCATCGACACCGGCCGGTCGGTCGAGCGCTGCGGGAGCAGGGTCACCCGGACGTCGCGGGCCTCGACGCCCGGGAAGAAGGTCGGCGAGAGCGAGCCGATGGCGAGCTCCATGTTGGACGGCGTGGCGCGCCCCGAGGGGGACATCCGCGGGGCCTCGGCGGCGGCCACGATGGCCTCGCGCAGCCGGTCCCACGGGAAGGTCGCGTAGAGGAACACGAAGAAGAAGAAGAGGAAGAACAGCGGGTACCCGATCACCCGCAGCAGGATCGGCCGCAAGGCCAGCAGTCGCTCCTTCATCGGGCCTCCTCCTGCCGACGCTCGGCGGCGGTGCCGTTGCCGGCGCCTCCCTGGGCTCCGCCCGCGGCGCCCGTGCGGTTGCCCTCGGGCACCCGGTCCCAGGTGGTGATCACCAGGTCGTCGATGTCGTACTTGTTGGCCTCGCCGAAGCGCCGCCGGATGCGCACCGAGGTGATCGCCACGGGGAAGGCCGCGGAGTCGATGCGCTCGAAGAAGTCCGCGAGCGCCTCGAGGCTCACCTGCCGCAGCCTGATCGACACGCTGCGCTGGGTGAAGCGCGGGCCCGCCGGGGTAGCGGGGCGATCCTGCGCCTCGGCGACCTGCACGTTGGCCGCGTGGGCCTGCTCCTCGACGTAGCTGGTGAGCGCGGGCGCCCGGGTGCGGTAGCGCGCCAGCATCGCCTCGCGCCGCTGGTTGCGCGCCGCGATGCGGGGCCGCGAGCGCTGGATGAAGCGCAGCGCCTCGACCATGTCCGCGCGCTCGCTGTCGATCGCGTCGAGGCGACGCTTGGACCACATCCAGAACCCCAGGAAGCCCAGCAGCACGAAGACCGCCGCGAGCGCGAGGAGCAGACGCTTCTCCCTCGGGGAGAGCCCCGCGAAGGCACCACGTACCGTACTAAGCGCCGCCGCCACTTCGGCCTCCCTGGTTGCTTGTGCCGCCCGTGGTGCCGCCGCCGGTCCCCGTCGTGCGGGGCCTCTCGGTGCGGGCGCCGGGGCAGCGGAACTCGATGTCCAACGTGTACTTCTGTCGGTTGTCCCCGGGGGTGGTGGTCACCCGCCCGGGGCGCACCTCCGGGAAGCAGGGGTAGCTGCTCAGCCACTCGACCACCTTGTCGCGGTCGGACAGCGTGCTCACCACGCCCTGCAGCTGGACGTGCTCGCCGCGGATGTCGAGCTGCTCGACGTCGTGGCGCACGGTGTCGTTGATGCGCTGCGAGAGCACCCCCAGCACGTCGAAGGCGTCAGCCCCGGGCATCGGGTCGACGTCGTCGCGGTGGGAGTCCCCCCGGGCCATGGCCATCGCTCGCGTCGGGTCTTCCACCGGCTCGCCGTACACCTCCTGGGTCACCGTGCGAAGGGTCTCTTGAAGCCGGTTGCGCTCCGCGGCGAGGCCCTGGTAGCGCGCCCAAGTCGCCGCGCCCCAGAATCCCACCATCGCCAGCGCCGCCGCGGCGAGGTAGGGCGCCCGCTCCCGTAGCACCTGCGCCCCACCGGACACGGCGAGGCCCCCTTTGCGGAGGTCGACGCGCTTCGAGCGCCCGAGGCCGCGCGCCGCGAGCGCCACCGCCACCGGGGCCTCCCAGAACGCGAACTCCCCCGCGGAGGGACCGAGCTGGATCGCACCGCTCGGCAGCGGCATCACCAGCTCGGTCGGGAGCAGCGTGGCCTCCAGCACCGGCTGCTGCGTCCACTGGGCCTCGAGCCCGCAGAGGTACGCGCGCTCGATGGGAGGGCCGTCCGCCGCCGCCCAGGCCGCCACGCTCTGGCGCATCGCGCGGGCGCGGGCCGCGGGCGTGGTGAGCGCCGTCACCGTGCGGGCGAACACCGTGACGCCGCCGCGCAGCACCGCCACCTCGGCCCGGGAGTCCTGCGCGTAGACCAGCAGCACCGGCCCCGGCACCGCGAGCTCGGGGATCTCCGCCGCAAGCTCGCCGAGCGCCATCGGCGACACGCCCAGCTCGCGCGGCTCAAGGCCCCCGAGGACCATCGCGTCGAGGTAGCCCTTCACCCGCTCCCGGATCGCCGCCACCGCCAGCAGCGGCACCGGGTCGCCCGGCGCGGTCACCTGCGCGTCGACCACCGCGTCGTCGACGTCGAAGGGCACCGCGCCCTCGAGCTCCGCCAGCAGCGCCTTCTCCCCGCGCTTCCACACCGCGCGCGGCAGCGAGATGGCGCGGATGGAGGCCTCGTGGCCGGGGAGCGACGCGTAGACCCCGTCGAGCTCGGCGGCCTGGCCCCCCGGCGTGGTGCTCGCGAGGAGCCCCTGCACCAGCGAAGCGAGCTCCCTCGTGGCCGCCTGTAGCCCTTCGGGGCCGGGCGGGCGGTTGACTGCGAACACGGTCTCCAGGAGCAGCTTCTTGTACGCGGTCTTCAAGACCGCGCCCTTCAGCTGCGACTCCGTGACCTCGATGCCCAGGTAGCGTGCCATCCGTCTCGGTCCTCAGTCTTCCCGCCAGTAGATCACGGTGCCACCCTGCGCTTGCGACACGCCGAGCCCGCCCTGCGAGGTCGTCGCGATGTTCATCCCCGCCGCGCGCATGAAGGTCGACGGCAGCTCGGGCTGCGGTCTCATGTCGATCACCGCGTGCACCCTCACGTGCGCGGCCCCCACCTCGGCCTCGGCGTACACCGAGAACACCTTGCTCTCGACGGTCACCGAGCGCTCCAGCCCGGACACGTCGCGCACCACGAAGGGCCGCATCCCTAGCTGCGTCAGCATCGTCCCCATCGGCGGCCGGCCCTGCACCGTCCCGACGAAGTTCGACGGCGACGAGAACAGGGGGATGCCCATGGAGAGCGTCATGCCCTGCACCATGGTGATGGTCGTGATGAACGCCGAGGCCTGCGAGAGGTCCTGGCACTGCGGCGCGTCGGGCGAGTAGGCGCACACCAGCGCGAGAAGCGTCTGCGCGTTGGCCGTGTTCACGTTGACCGCCCCTTGGCCCCACACCGTGAGCGTGCGCCGCCGGGGGTTCGCCGGGTCCGGGTCGACCACCGCGTGCCAGAGGTCGTCGTCGCCGAAGCCGCGGATCATCCGAAGCTCCTCGATGCTGTCGAGGGGCGCGTTGCGGCGCCGACCGGGCGGACGCAGCCGCTGGTAGAAGCTGTCCTCGGGGGCGGTCGACGCCGCGGAGGCCGTGCTGGCCAGGAGGCTCTGCGCGTCGAAGGTCGTCTCGTCGAAGTCGATGTAGTCGATGACGTTGGAGAGCAGCGTCGGACGGTCGGTGAACTGCCCGTCGGAGTCGCGCTGCTCGAAGAAGCCGTTGAGCCCGGGGTTGAAGACGAGCCCCTGAAGCTGCCGCGCCAGGAGGATCTGCGCCACCGACGAGCGCACCGCGCTGTTGACGTTGATGCGCGAGTCCTCGTCGATGATGACCACCGGAGAGAGACCCGTGAGGCCGCCAAGGTTCTTCGCGGTGTCGAAGCTCACCCGCGCCAGCTCGCCGAGCGCCCCGGCGCCCTCCTGAGAGCGAAACGGGCCGATGATCAGGTCGGCCTGCTCCCACACCGGAATCTGCGGCGGCGCCGCGAGCCCGCGACCCATCATCGCCATCAGCGGCGTGAGAATCGGCGCGATGGTGCGACGGATCACCGGCTCGGAGTTGAGCACCACCCGCGCAAGGTTCACCGCGCTGCGGGCCTGCGCCTCGGCGATGAGCTGGTCGCGCGCCACCGCCGCGGAGAGCGAGTAGACCTCCACGTCGTCGCGGGTCTGCTCGGCCATCACGAACATCAGCGCGATCGCCGCGAGCACCATGATCAGCGCCACGCCCGCCTGCTCCCGTCGGCCGCGCGAGCCCCGGCGTCGCGTCGCGCGGCGCCTGCGTCGGGGCTTCGGGGTGGTGGTCTCGTCGCTCATCGGTGTCTCAGTAGATCGGCAGACCGAAGGTCAGCACCCGGGTCATCACCAGCGGGGTCTCGGTGCTGTACACGCGCTCCTCGCGGCGATCGCCCTCCTCGACGGAGAGCAGCACGCGCACCCGCGCCGGGAGCCGACCCGGCTGCCCCGTGGCCTGGGTGGTGTCCCAGATGTCGGTCCACTGCTCGGTGGTGGAGTCGAAGTACTTCAGCTCGAAGCGGCGCACGTTGGGCACCAGCACGTCGAGCACGCCGCCGTGCTGCGGGTCGGTGTCGATGCGCGCCTGCTCGCGGCGCAGGAGGTCCATGCCGCCGCCGCCGCGCCGGTCGGCCAGGCGGTAGCCCACCTCGCAGGCGTCGCCCTCGTGGCTGCCGCGGCGGAGGCGCCGGTGCGTGAAGGTCGCCATGTCGAGCTGCGACCCTCCAGAGCCTCCGCCCCGCCCCATGAACTGCGTCGTCGCCGCGAGCAGGGTCTGCGTCTGGTTCACGTGCAGCGAGAGGTACGCCCCGCGCAGGTCGCGCGTGATGCGGCCCAGCGCCGTGCGCATGAGGTAGTCGTTCTCCTGCCGGTAGCCGATGCGAGCGCGCAGCCTCGAGGTCTGGTCGAAGGACGCCCAGATCATCGTCGACACCATGATCAGGATCGCCGACGCGACCATCACCTCCAGCAGCGTGAGCCCGCGCTGGGCGCGGCGTCGGCGGCGGCGGGCGGTCACGGCGTCCTCGGCGGGGGCGTGTTGCTGGGGGAGTTCGGCGGGGTGCCCGGAGGATTGCCCCCGAGGGCGTTGAGCATCTCCGCGGTGGGCAGCGTCTGGCCGGGGTTGGTCACGTACTCGACGATGGCGAACGAGTGCTCCCGCTCTCCCTCGCGCCAGCGCACGGTGACCGTCAGCCGGCGGATCGCGCCCTCCAGCAGCGGCTTCACCGTGGGGTACACCGTCGTGAGCAGGGTGCCCGCCATGTCGCGCGGGGAGGGCGCCCCGGTCGGCGCGCCGCTTCCACCCGCCGCACCGCCCGCCCCGCCCATCATGCCCATGGCGCCCGCGAGCCCGCCGAGGGCCACGCCGCCGTCGCCGCCGCGCACCCCGCTGGCGCCGCCGAAGGAGGTGCCCGACGCGGCGCTCGCGGCCTGCCCGAGGATCTGGTTGCCCGCCGCGGTCTCCACCGTCGCGGGGTTGGGCAGCTCGATCTTGTCGACCTGGGCGTCGCAGGTCACGCCGTCGGTGCAGCAGGGCTGCTCGCCCATGGTGGGCGGGTCGTCGAGGGCCTTGTCCAGCGGTGGGAGCTGGTTGCGCGCCAGCCACGCCTCGGCCTCGGTGAGCCGGCAGCGGCCCATCATCGTCGCTCGGGTGAGCGCGCGGGAGTGCATGGTGCTGCGCGCCGCGATGATGTTCGACGAGAACACCACCGTCATCGCCATCGCCAGGATCGCGATCGCGAACATCACCTCGATGAGGGTGAACCCCGACTGGGCGCGGCGCCTCACTGCTCCGCCTCCCGGATGCGCTGGTCGCGCAGGTCGACGTCGCGCTCGTCCGTCGAGCTCTCGTCGATGCTCGGCAGCTCGATCGCGTGGTCGAAGATCTCGGGCCTGCCGGAGGCGCCGTGCAGCATCACGGAGAAGGTCTCGTCGTTGCCGCCGTGGAGGTGCACCACCGCGGGCTCGGCCGAGCCGCCGGTGAAGAAATAGATGTGCCCCTCGCCGGTCTCCCGGGGCTCGGACTCGTGCGAGCTGTAGAGCCGCGTGAACTCGACGCCCTCCAGCTCTCGCACCCGGAAGCGGTTGCCCTGCGGGCGGGCGAACTCCGCCCTCGGGGCCCGCGGCCGGAGGTTGATCTGCGCCTCGGCCTCGCGCCGCGCGATCGCCTCGATCTGCTCCGCGTCGACGGTCGCGCCGCCAGCCCGCAGCGGGTCGTTGGGGTCGAGCACGTGGGCGTCCTCGGTGTCCTCGATCCAGACCCGGTTGCCGCCCATGGAGAAGACGAGGCGCGTGGCGCGGCCGGTGGTGAGCGAGTGGACGTAGGCGAAGCGCATCGCCGCGGCCACGCGCGCCGCCCCCGCGCGGAGGCGCCCTCGGCGGGTGGCGCCGAAGCCCACCACCGCGCTCGACGCCATCAGCCCCGCGAGCAGCACCACGATCATCATCTCCAGCAGCGTGAACCCGCGCGACCGCGACCGCGCCGCGCGGCGCGTCGGTGATCCATGGTCGGCGGGGCTCACGCGCACGGCTTCGTGCTCAGTTGCGGCGTCGCGGGACGTCGTCCTCGTTGCCGTCGATCGCGTCCGGGCCCTTGGAGTGGACGCTGCTCTCGCCGCCCTCACACGAGATGATGTAGTCGTTGTCCCACGGGTCCTTGGTGCGCTGGCGGCGGTTGAGGATGCCGTCCGAGACCAGGCGCTCGACCGTCGGGCAGCCGGAGGGGTGGTCCTGCCGCCAGAGCTCGATGGCGTGCTCCATGGTGCGCACCTCCTGCCCGGCGGTGTCGACGCGGGCCTTCTTGGCCTGGTCGAACACGGCGATGCCGACGGCGCTGGCGATCAGGCCCATGATCACCACGACGATCATGATCTCGACCAGGGTCATGCCGCGCATACGGTGGCGTCGGCGGGGCGCCGGGCGCGAGAGCGCGCGCAGGGCGAGGGCGAGGCGATGGCGTAGGGTGTTCATGCCGGTATGGCTCCTTTGCGTAGGCTCGTTCATTCGACGCGATCCAGCCCGAAGGATCCCTCCGGGCCACCTGACACAACGTCCGCCGAGGCGGGGAACTTCCCCCCCGGGCACGTGAAGAGAAACTCCCGTCCCCAGCCGTCGAGGCGCACCTGCGCGAGGTAGCGCGGCGCCCCGTCGGTGACCTCCGGAGGGCGCACCAGCTCCGCGATGCCGCTCGGGCAGCGCCCGTGGTCGGCGCGGAAGGCCTCCGTCGCGCGCTGCACCGACACGATGGCCGAGCGCGTGGCGTGCACCCGCCGCCCGTGGTCGCTCACCGACACCGCGCCGGTGAGGGCCAGCAGCGCGAAGCCGCCGCCCACGAGGCCCCGGGCGTGCCGCACCGAGGCCCAGGCGAACCACCGGCGACGGCGCTCCCAGGAGAACTCCACCGTCCGCTCGATGCCGCGCCGCGGGCTCAATTGGCGAACTCGTTGAGCTGGAGCAGCGGCATCAGGATCGCGAACGCGATGCCGCCAGAGGTCGAGCCCATCACCACGATCATCACGGGCTCGAGCAGCGAGGTGAGCACCGACACGCGCGCGTCGATGGCGTTGTCGTAGGAGCTCGCGACGGCCTCGAGCATGGACTCCAGCTCGCCGCTGCGCTCTCCCACGGAGATCATCTGCGTGACCATCGGGGGGAAGCGCCCGGAGCGCTTCAGCGGCTCGGCGATGCTCTCGCCCTCCTTGATGGACACCGTCGCCTCGGTGATCACCGCCTCGAGCACGCGGTTCTCCATGACGTTCTTGACGATGTCCATCGCCTTGAGGAGCGGCACGCCCGAGGAGAGGAGCGTCGCGAGGGTGCGGGTGAAGCGCGAGATCGCCACCATGCGGGTGAGCTCGCCGAACACCGGCACCCGAAGCTGGAAGGCGTCCCAGCGGTAGGCGCCCTCCGGGGTCGACTTCCAGCGGCTGAACCCATAGCCCACCAGGACCGCGAGCAGGATGAGCGCCCACCACCAGTTGGCCACGATGTTGGACACCCCGATGAGCGCCGCGGTGTACCAGGGCAGCGCCTGGCGGAAGTCGTCGAAGATCGCGCTGACCTTCGGCACCACCACCACCATCATCATCCCGACGATGCCGACGCCCATCAGGGCCATGAAGGCCGGGTACGCGAGGGCGCCGACGATCTTGCCCTTCAGCTTGACCTGGCCCTCCATGAAGTCCGCGAGGCGCATCAGCACCGCCTCCAGCGTGCCCGAGGCCTCGCCCGCCGCGACCATCGAGATGTACAGCCCGGGGAACATCCTCGGGTGCTGGGCCAGCGCCACCGCGAAGCCCGTCCCCTCGTTCACCCGGTCGCGCACCTCGCGGTAGGCCTCTCGCAGCTCCTCGCTCTCCAGCTGCTCCAGCAGCGCGGTGAGCGACTCCACCAGCGGGATGCCCGCCTTCACCAGCGTCGCGAGCTGGCGCGTGGAGAGGGCCACCGCCTGGCCCGGGTTCGACGCGAGGCGCTTGAGGGCGTTGAGGATCTTCAGCAGCCCCGGGGCGCTCACCGCGAGCCCGCTGGCGCCCGCCCCCGCCGCGCTCGCGGCCGCCCTGGCCTTCGAGTCCACGGCGCCCTGGGCGAGGGGCGTGGCCTCGTCGAGGAAGACCCCCTGGCGGCGCAGCGCCTGGCGCACTCCCTTCAGGTCGTCGGCGTCGACGGTGCCCCGCACCGTCTTGCCGCGCGCGTCGACGCCCGTGTATGCGAAGTGACCCATCGCTGGCCTACACGTCGTCCTGGGTGGCGGCGAGCACTTCCTCGAGCGTCGTGTGACCCTCGAACACCTTGCGGATGCCGTCGTCCCGAAGCGTGTCCATGCCCTCCTCCACGGCGCACCGGCGGATCGTCGGCGAGTCGACGTTCTTCAACACCAGCGAGCGCACCGCGTCGCTCACCAGCAGCAGCTCGTAGATGCCCGTGCGGCCCTGGTACCCGGTGTTCTGGCACGCGGCGCACCCGCGCGCACGGTAGAGGGTCACCGGCACCCCGGCGGCGATGCGGGCCGCCACCTTGGCCGCGGGCGAGCCCCCGAAGGCGCTGCGGCCGTAGCGGGTCTCCGGGCGGGCGAGCTTCGCCGCGAGGCGCTCGGCGTCGATGCCGATGCGCGCGAGGTCGACCTCGCGAGGGGTGTACGGCTCCTTGCAGAGCGGGCAGAGAACGCGCACCAGGCGCTGCGCCAGGATCGCCAGCAGCGAGCTGGTGAGGTGGAAGTTCTCGATGCCCATCTCCACGAGGCGGGTGACCGCGCCCGCCGCGTCGTTGGTGTGGATCGTCGAGAGCACCAGGTGGCCCGTGAGCGAGGCGTGCACGGCGATCTCGGCGGTCTCCTTGTCGCGGATCTCGCCGACCATCACCACGTCCGGGTCCTGCCGGAGGAAGGCGCGGAGGCAGGAGGCGAAGGTGAGCCCGATGCGAGGGTTGACCTGCATCTGCGAGAGCCCGGCGATGTCGTACTCGATCGGGTCCTCCGCCGTGAGGATGTTCACGTCGGGGGTGTTGATCTTGTTGAGGCACGCGTAGAGCGTCGTGGTCTTGCCGCTGCCCGTCGGGCCCGTGACGAGGATGATCCCCTCCGGCCGCCCGATGAGGTCGTGCATCTTCTCGAGGCGGTCGGGCGCGAAGCCGAGGTCGGTGAGCTCGAGCATCACCGAGGCCTTGTTGAGGATACGCATCACGATGCGCTCGCCCACCCCCTGGCCGATGGGGATGGTGCTCACGCGGATGTCGATCTCCTTCGCGCCGATCTTGAAGCCGATGCGCCCGTCCTGCGGGAGCCGCTTCTCGGCGATGTTGAGGCCCGACATGATCTTCACGCGCGCCACGATGGAGGGCAGCACGCTCTTCGGCGCCGTGCGCATCTGGTAGAGGCGGCCGTCGATGCGGTAGCGCACCGCCACCTGGCCCGCGTCGGGCTGGATATGGATGTCGCTGGCGCGCTCCTTCACGGCCTCGACGAAGAGCGAGTTCACCCATCGGATGATCTGCGCGTCCTCGTCGCTCTCGAGGATGTCCGTGCGCTCCTCGCTGGCCTCGGCGCCCTGGGAGGTGAGCTCGTTGGTGCGGTTGATCTCCGCCTGCGCGCGGTTGATCGCGTCGAGCACGGCGCTCGGCGTCGCGGCCACGGGCTCGAGCTCGCGCTGGAGCACCATGCGCAGGTCGTCGAGGGCCACCGTGTCGAGGGGGTTGCCCAGCGCCACGAGCAGCGAGCCGTCGGGCTCGTCGCGCACCGGGATCACCTGGCGCTGACGGGCGAAGGCGAAGTCGAAGCCCACCTCGCGGAGCAGCGCCACGGGCATGTCGCCGGTGCGGGGCAGCGGGTCGAGGAAGGGCAGGCCGAGCTCCTGGGCCAGCGCCTGGCTCAAGGGGGTCTCGTCGACGCCGTCGCGGGAGAGGACGTCGAGGAGGGTGCCGCCGCGGTCGATGTGGGCCAGCGCCTCGGACAAGCGGTCGGGCTGCACCACCCCGTGGCGGCGGAACACGTCGGCCATGTACTGAGCTGCGGACATCGTCTGTGGGCTCCTAAGCGGGCGTTGCGGTGAAGGCGTCGCGCTCGGCGCTCTAAGGGGTCGAGGGGACCGCGACGGGCATCGCCGGAGCCATGAGCACCGGACCGGCGTTGGGGACCGGCACGCCGCTCAAGGGAGTCGGGGCCGAGGGCGCTGCGGGGGCCGCTCCGGGAGCCGTCGGGCTGCGCGCCTCGACCGGGAGCTCGATGCTCTCGCCGGGCTGGTGCGGCGGCGGTCGAACCGGGCGGGAGCTGCTCTCGAACTCCGCGCGGCCGCGCAGCTCGCGGATCGACTGGCGGATCTCCTCGACGAGGCCGTTGGTGCGGGAGTAGTCGCGCGGCGGCTCGTAGTCCCGCTCGCCGAAGACGAAGTACCGGTCGAGGAACTCCTGTCGCTCTCGCATCTTGCGCTCGAAGATGCGCCGCAGGTCGCTCTGGTCGCGGATCACGTAGGGCGTGAGGATGAGCAGCAGGTTGGACCGCTGCGTGGCGCGCGTGGTGTTGCGGAAGAGCGCCCCGAGGATGGGGATGTCCCCGAGGATGGGGATGCGCGTCTCGGTGTTGGTGTCCGTGTTTCGGATGAGGCCGCCGATGACCACGGTGTTCTGGTCTCGCACGACCACCACGGTCTTGGCGGTGCGGCGGTTGATGGTCACCGCGCCGAGCTGACCGCCGGCCGAGGCGCCCACCTCGGAGATCTCCTCGTCGATCTCCAGGCGCACCTCGTTGGAGTCGTTGATGTGCGGCACGATGCGGATCTTGGTGCCGACGTCCTGGCGCGGGGCGGAGAAGCCCTGGCCCATGCCGAGCAGGCCGCCGAGGGCGCCCGCCTGACCGCCCGCGGCGCCCGCGAGGCTCGACGCGATGCCGCCGATGTTGGTCTGCAGCGGAACGTTCTGCCCGACGTTGATGTCCGCCGGGGAGTTGTCCGTCGCGATGATGTGCGGCGTCGAGAGGACGTTGGCGTCGCCCGTCGAGGCCAGGGCGTTGAGGGTCACGCCGAAGGCGGGGATCGACACGCCGATGCCGGGGATGAGGTTCTGCGAGCCGGCGACCTGCTGGCCTCGCACGCCGAGCGCGAGGCCCGTGAGCGTGTCGGCGCTGGGGATGATGCTCGAGAGGGGGTTGAAGCCGCCGAGGGCGATGCCCTGCTGGCCGCTCTCGTCGAGGGGAAGCGCGCCGTGGAAGTTGAGCCCGAGGCGGTTGGAGCGGTTGATCGACAGCTCCATCACCACGGCCTCGATGAAGACCTGCCGGCGAGAGCGGTCGAGCTCGTCGATCACCCGGCGAAGGGCGATGTAGTCCCGCGGCGACGAGGTGATCACCAGGGCGTTGGAGGGCTTGTCGGCGGTGATGCGCACCGGGCCCTCGAACACGGCGTTGGTCCCGCGGGGGTTCTGCCCCGCCGCGCCCGCCTGGCGGCCGCCGCCGGTGATGTTGTTGAGCACCGTGGCCATCTCCTCGGCGTCGCCGTGCTGGAGCCGGAGCACCCGCACCTGGCCCTCGCCGTCGATGGAGACGTCGAGGCGGCGGAGCAGCTCCAGCACCCGGACGTACATCCGCTGCGTGGCCACGATGACGAGGCTGTTGGAGCGGTCGTCCGCGAGGATGCGGCCGAGGCGCAGCTCGGAGGTGCCCGCGGTAGCGGGGCGCGCGGGGCCCGGCGTCGCTCCGCCGCCGAGGATCTCGGTGAGGCGCGTGGCGAGCTCGCTGGCGAGGGCGTAATGCACCGGCTCGACCCAGATCTGCTCGCCCACGCCGCTCACGTCGACCTCCCCGAGGATCTGGAGCATCCGTCGGATGTTGGCCGCGAGGTCGGTGATGATGAGGGTGTTGGTCGCGGCGTACGGGGTGATGTCCCCGTCGCGGGACTTGAAGTGCCCGAGCACCGTCGCGGCGTCATCGGCGGCGATGCTCCGCAGCCGCACGATGCGGGTGATGAAGCGGTCGTCCGTGGGCGCGTCCTGGCCGGAGCCGTAGGTGGGGAGCACCTGCGTCGCGGCCCCGGCGGTCTCCTCTACCTTGAGGTAGCGCCCTGAGGGGACGACGGTCATGCCGTTGACCGCGAGCACCGAGAGGAAGGCCTGGTAGGCCTCCGAGGGGGTGACCTTCGTCGGCGAGTAGATGGTGGTCTTGATCGACCGCACCTTGCCCGGGAGGATGAAGCGTCGGCCGGTGATGTTGCCGATCGCCCGGATGAGGTCGGGGAGGTCGGCGTCCTGGAGGTTGAAGGTGATGCGCGCGCCCGGCGGCAGCGCCTGGTACTCCATGCCCGCGTCGAACTCGTGGATGTTGGCCCCGGCGCCCGCGGCGCCGGCCACCGAGGTGACGCCCGGTATCGGCGCCACGACCTGAGCGGGCCCGGTCGGGCGGGCCGGCGGCGGGGTCGGGGCCGGCGCTGGGGCCGCGGGCGCGGCTGCGGCGGTGGGCAGCGGCCTGGCGCCAGGGGCGGGCGTCGCGGCGCCTGGGGCGACGACCACCGCGGGGGGATTGAGCCGATCGCGCCGCGTGCGCACGGGGGTCGGCGCCTGGGGCGCAGGCTGCGCGAGCGCGACCGCGGCGTGCGTCAGGACGACGGCGAGGGCGGCGCAGAGCGCGACGAGCGGAGACAGGGCGGTCGGTGATCGGCGGGTCATTAGCGTTGGCTCAGCGGATGTGGAAGTCGATGTTGACGGGCTGTCCGTTACGGGTCACGGACACCTGGAGATTGTCGCTGGTGCGGAGGCGCGAGTAGGCTTCCAGCGCGCGGTCGGGGGAGCCGATGTCGAGGCCGTTGATGCGGTTGAGGACGTCGCCGTTCTGCATGCCCAGGCGCCCGAGCAGCGAGTTGCCGCGCACGCCGAAGAGCTGCACGCCGATGACGCGGCCGCCCTGGTCGACGGGCATGATGCGCGTGGTGCGCATGAGCTCGGCCTGGCTCTCCAGGATGCGGTCGACGGTGCTGCGGCGGACGTTGAACTCGGTGGGGCTCACCCGCTCGATGCCCTCCAGCACGCCGCCGAGCGCTCCGCCCTCGGCGTGCGGGGCGGCGGCGACCGGCGCGGCGGGCGCGGCGGGCGCGGCGCGCGGGGGCATGTTCTGCGCGAGGAAGCAGCGCTGGCCGCCGGGCGGACGCAGCAGCGCGTAGGCTCCGAGGGACTGGCACCACGACACCATCCCCACGTTGCGCCCGTCGAGGGTGGAGCCGAATCGGTAGGGCATCGCCGGGCCGTTGGGCGCCGACTGCACCAGCACGAAGGACCACAGGATGTCGTCGCTCTCCACGGCGCCGACGATCTTCGCGGTGGTGTCGCAGGGCCCCGGTCGCACCTGCCCGTCGTTGGGGGGCGTGGGGTAGCAGGCCTCCGGGGGGAGCAGCGGCTCCTCGGGCGGCGGGGCGGCGCCGGGCTCCGGGGCCGCGTCCGCAGGAGGGCCCGCGTCGCAGTCGAGGCAGCCGGCGTCGGAGTCGAAGATGTTGCGGTGGATGATCGCCGCGCGGTCGCGGACGTGGTGGTTGGCCACGGGCTCGCTCGCTGCCGCGATGGCCGCCGAGCCGGGCAGGGCCCGCGCCAGCGAGTCGGTGTCGGCCGCGAAGAGCCGCGCGGCCACGAGGTCGTTGGTGCCGCGCGCCGCGAAATACGCGCACGGAACCAGCGCCCCCAGAGGGATCACCCAGGGGTAGCGACGAAGGATCCCTTCGAGGTTGTTGAGCCAGCGAGCCATCGGTGGAGCTTCCCTATGCGCTGCCCGTGCCACCAGGGCGCGCGCTGAATTCCCCGCGCTCCCAGGGCGAGGGGAGCGCGGCGCCGGTGGAGCCGGGTGCCGAACTGGCAGGGGGGGTACGGGTCATCGCGGAGGGCCGTTGCCAGACTGGCAACGCTAGCGATCGAAGACGCACTGGTGGTTGAGGCCGCAGCGCAGGCCGCGCCGGCACTCGTTGTTGGTGCGGCAGGGCTCGCCGAGGTCGGCGGTGCCTCGCTCGACGGCGGCGGGGCCGGAGCCCGCGTCGCGCACGGTGGCGGTGACCGAGAGCGATCCGCAGGTGCGCGGGGCCGGCTGACCGGGGAGCGTGGGGGCCGCGAAGGAGCGGCGCTCGACGATGTTGATCTGCACCGGGGCCTCGGCGGTGCCTGCCCCGCCGTTTGGCGCGCCGGACGAGTCGATGGCGGCGACGTAGTACTCGACCCTCGGCGGGAAGATGTCGTCGCAGGGGATCATCGCGCCGTAGCCCGACGGGAGGCGAAACTGCTGGCCGAGCGCGGGCATGCGCACCTCGGTGTAGCTGTGCGCTCCGACGCTTCGGTAGAAGAGCGAGACGTGGTCGATGGGGGCGGTCGATCGGATCTGCGCGAACACCGGCACCGCGGTGCGGGCGAGCTGCTCGGGCACCGGGAAGTGGATGACGGTGCCCGTGCCGAGCTGTCGCATCGGGATGGAGGCGTCGCCCACGCGGACGCCGCCGTCCTCGACGACGACGGCGGCGGGCCCGGCGGCGTCGGCCACGGTGGCATCGGGGCTGGGGGTCGCGGCGTCGGAGGTCGCAGCCGCGTCGGTGGCGACCGAGGCGTCACCGCGGGCAGGGCGCACCACCGGACGAGGGCGGGGCTGCGCCACGACCACGCTGGCGAGCGCACCGAGGACGAGGACCAACGAACCGATCGCGAAGGTGGGCTTGCGCATGGCGGGGCGGGACCATTTCCCAGCCGGGCGGACAGGTCAAGGGTGCACTGATGGGAATGCTCGAAGCGGCGCTCTAGCGAAGGGGATTGTGGCTGTCGATCTGAAGGCGGCCGGAGTGCGGGGCGCGACGATCGGGGCGCGGGCGATGAGCGCGCGACGAGGGAGCATGTGGCGCGACCTCGACCGGCGGAGCGACTGCGACCGCTGGAGCGACCTCGACCGGCGGAGCGACCTCGACCGGCGGAGCGACTGCGACCGCTGGAGCGGCTGCGATGGGGGTGGGGATGGGGGGCGCGGCGTGCGCTGCGGTGGTCGAGGGGGTGGGCGGCGTGCGGCCGAAGAGGGCGAAGAGCAGCGCGGCGATCGCGACGGGGGCGAGCAGCGCGGCGATCCAGAGCCTGGAGCGCGGCGAGGGCGAGGGGGGAATGGACGTTGGGGCGGGCTCCAGCTCCGGCGCAGGCACGACGTAGGGGACGGGCGCGGGCGCGGGCGCGACGTCTTGCGGAGGCGTCGGGGCCTCGACGGACTCGCGAGGGCGGAGGCTATCGAGCAGGGCGAGGCGCAGTGACTCGATGTCGGGATGGCGGTCGGCGGGCTTGAGCGCGAGGGCGCGCATCACGGCGGCGGCGAGCGCGGGGGCGAGGTCGGGGCGGTGCTCGAGGATGGGGGTGCTGGCTCCCTGGACCTTGCCGAGCACGAGGCCGTGGAAGGTCTCCGCCTCGTGGGGCAGGCGGCCGGTGAGCATCTCGTAGGCCATGGCGCCGACGGCGTACTGGTCGCACGCGGAGGTGACGGATCGGGGGTCGGTGATCTGCTCCGGGGCCATGTACGCGGGCGTGCCGACCATGGCGCCGGTGGCGGTGAGCTTGCGGTCTTCGAGGAGGTTCTTGGCGATGCCGAAGTCGAGGAGCTTGGGCACCTCCTCTCCGCCCTCCTCGCTCACCAGGAACACGTTGTCAGGCTTCACGTCCCGGTGGATGAAGCCCCGCTGGTGGGCCTGGTGCAGCGCTCGGCACACCGGGTCGAGGGTGCGCACCGCCCACGCCGGGTCACCCGCGCCCTGGCGCTCGATGCGGGCGGCCAGCGACTCGCCCGAGAGGAGTTCCATGACCAGCCACGGGCGGCCGTTGTCGACGCCGAAGTCCATCACCTCGACCACGTTGCGGTGCCGCACGGCGTTGACGGCGCGCGCCTCCTGAAGGAAGCGCTCGACCACCGACGGGTTTCTCCCGAACTCCGCGTGCAGCACCTTGAGCGCCACGCGCCGCTGGATGGCCGTGTGCTCGGCCTCGTAGACGGCCCCCATCCCACCTTCGCCCAACCTTCGGATCACCTCGTAGCGCCCGCCGATGTTCGCCCCCGCCGCGATCTCCGGCAGGGAGCCGAGCTCCGTGCGCCCTGACGACGGGGGGGCCGCGCCCGCGCCATCGCGGGTGTCCGTTCCGTCGAGGGTCGCGTCGTTCGCGTAGTCGGCCATTGAGGGGTCCCGTTGCTCCGCCCGGTCCGGTTCTGGGGGCCCGACTGTACCCGAAGCGCTTCGCTCGGGGTGCTCCTCCGCATCCCCCCCAATGGGTCGCGAACGCACCGGCGAGCCTCGCCGGAATTCCGGCGAGCTCGCCGGTCGTGCTAGCTCCCTCCCCTTGTGATGCGTCGATGGATCGCTCCCCTCCTTGCCGCTGCGGTCGCGCTGGGTCCCCTGGTCGGCCGAACGCAGCCCGCGCCCGCCCCTCAGGGCCTCGCCGACACGCGGACCTTCGGCGGCGTCTCCGAGGCTCGCATCCTGGAGGCGATCCGCAGCGCCCGGGTGCTCGGCCGGCAGAACGTCGGCAGCACCAGCGTCAACCTCCACCTTCGCTTGGAGGGCGGCATCGACGCGGCGTGGAAGCCCCGCACGACGAGCCACGGCGAGAGCTACCGCGCCGAGATCGCCGCCTACCGGCTCAACCGACTTCTCGGGCTCAACCGGGTGCCGCCGGCCATCTCCCGGCCGATACCGCGCTCGGCCCTGCGCCTCGCCCCTGGCAGCCCGGTGATCTTCGACCGCGACAACACCGCGCGGGGCGCGGCCATCTACTGGGTCCCGGTGCTCCGCCCCTCGCGCATCGACGGCGCCGAGGACCAGGAGCGCTGGGGCCGGTGGCTTCGCCAGGGCCGCACCGTCCCGCCCGATCAGTCGCAGCGCGCCGAGGAGATCTCGACGCTGCTGGTCTTCGACTTCCTCACCGGCAACTGGGACCGCTGGAGCGGCGCCAACGTCCCGATGGACGCGCAGGGCCACCTCATCTACCGCGACAACAACGGCGGCTTCGAGGAGCCCTTCGTCGAGGGTCTGCTCCAGCGCTCCCGCTCGCTTCTCCACCGCACTCAGCGCTTCCGCCGCTCGGTGATCGACCGGGCGCGCGCGATGACCGAGGCCTCGGTGCGCGCGGAGATGGCGCTCGACCCCGACCGCAACGCGCCCCCGCTCAACGCAGCGCAGATCCGCTCGCTGCTCCGCCGGCGCGACCTGCTGCTGGAGTACGTCGACGGGCTCGTCCGCCGCCACGGCGAGGGCGCCGTCTACGCGTGGTGACCCGTCAGTCCGAGAGCAGCGTCGGCAGCAGCGCGATGCCGCCCGCGATGAACACCAGGTCGAAGATCATCAGCAGCTTGAACCAGTCGGCGAGCTGCTCGACCGAGGCGCCGCCGAAGAGCTCGCGGGTCGCCACGACGCCGCAGAGCAGCGCCGGCGACACCAGCGGGTAGAGCACCACCGCGAGCAGCAGGTCGCGGGCGCGGGTGCGCGCGATCAGCGCGCCGAAGAGCGTGCCCGCGGCGACGAAGCCGACGGTGCCCAGCAGGAGCAGCGCGGCGAAGGGCACGAAGTGCTCGAAGAGCGGAGCGTGCAGCAGCAGCGCGACGAGAGGCGCGACGACGCACTCGGTGACGAGCACGAAGACCAGCGCCCCGAGCGCCTTGCCGAGGAAGAGCGAGGCGGGGGAGGCGGGGGAGAGCAGCACCGCGCGCAGGGCGCCCTCCTCGCGCTCGCGGTCCCAGGTGCGCGAGAGCCCGAGGGTGCCGGCGAAGGCGACGGCGATCCAGAGCACGCCGGGCGCCACCTGCCGCCCGGTGGTCTCGTCGACGAAGAGCGACATCGACGAGAGCACGGCGACCAGCGCCGCGAAGAGGGTCATCGTCGGGACGACCTCTCGAACCCTCAGCTCGATCACGAGGTCCTTGCGAGCGACGGCGAGGGCGTGGCGGAGCATGGTCATCGGCGCCGGGGCCGCGATGGCTGGTCGAGCTCTCGCAGCCGCTGCTCGACGGCCGCCCGGTCGATGGCCCCTTCGCCGCTGAGCGCCGCCGTGAGCGCGGCCCGCGCGGCGTTACGGTCGCCCTCCTCCGTGGCGATGATCCCCCGCAGCACCAGGGCGGGAGCGTGCCGCGGAGCGTCCGTGAGCACCCGGTCGACGTAGGCGCGGGCGAGGGCGTTCTGCTGCGTACGGTGGGCCAGCTGCGCGGCGCGCAGCCTGATGGCGGTGTCGCCCGGGGCGCGGTCGATCGCCCCGTCCCAGGCCTGCATCGCCTCGGGCTCTCGCTGCGTGTGCTCGAGCACCTCCGCGAGCCCCGCGTAGGCCGACGCGTCGGTGCCCACCTGGGCGATGGCGCGGCGAAACGGCGCCTCGGCCTCCGCCCAGAGCTGCAGCGCGAGAAGCGCGCGACCGAGGCCCGCCTGGGCGCCCGTCTGCGTCGGGGAGATCCGCAGCGCCGACTCGAAGGCCGCTCTCGCGCCGGCGCCTTCCCCGGTGGCGACCAGCGCCTGGCCGAGGGCGGTGAGCGCCTCGGGCCACTGCGGTCGGTCGGCGGTCGCTCGCTGCAGCAGCGGTAGCGCCGCCGCCGCGTTGCCCCGCCGACGCAGCATGAACTGGCCCAGGGCCAGCGCCGATTGCGGGTCCGTCGGGTCGGCCGCGACCGCGCGACGGTAGGCCGCCTCGGACTCGTCGAGGCGCTGCGCGACCTCCGCCAGGGCCCCGAGGCCGAGCTGCGGCTCCGGCCGGTCGGGCATCGCCTGCGCCGCCTCGCGGTACGCGCTCTCCGCCGCGCCCAGGTCGGCCGCCATGCGCCGCGCGTCGCCGGTCGCCAGCTGCAGCTCGCCGTCGCCCGCGCTCATCGATCGGGCGGCGTTGAGCTCGCGCTCGGCGAGGGCGACCCGCTGCCACACCAGATAGGCGCGAGCGAGGCACACCCTCCGGCGCTGCCCCGCGGGGATCGCGTTGCACGCGGCCTGAGCGGGTCGGTAGGCGCCCTGGTCGATGCGCACTCGCGCGGCCTCCCAGCGAGCCTCGGCGCGGAGCGAAGGGTCTCGGACGCCGTTGAGCACCCGGGCGGCCTCCTCGAAGCGCCCGGCGCGACGCAGCGCTCGGCCGAGGGCGATGGCCCCGCTGGGGGTGCTGGCGCCGGGGCGAAGGGCGGCCAGCGAGGACTCCTGGGCCGCGGCGACCGCGGGGACCAGCGTGAGAGCAGCCACAAGCAAGCAGGTCTTCATGGGAGTCATGGGATCCCTTCTTAGGGTACTCGGGGCGCGGGCGTACGCGGTGAGACGCAGCCATCGCGGAGGATCATCACTCCGGGCGCGGGGGTCATCGCGTCGAGCAGGGCGGGGCTCGGGTGTACGAGCAGCGCGACAGCGCACCCGCCGAGGAAGGTCGCGTCCCAGCCTCCGTCGCCCATGCCCAGGGCCGGGGGCCAGGCGCCCGCCGCCTGCAGCGCGTCGACCTTGCCTCCGTGCAGCGGGATGGGCCTTGCGAGGGTGGGCAGCACCCGATCGCCCTCGGTGCGAAGCGTCGCGCCGGAGACGGTGGCGTGCGTGAGGCCTGCGCGCCGGAGGGTCGTGGCCACCGCGGCCTCGAGGCTCCCGGTCACGACGTGCACCTCGACGCCCGCCCTCCCGGCCTCCTCGACGATGAGCCGCACGGCCGGCCGGATGCGCTCGGCGACGCGCTCGGCCACCAGCGAGAGCAGCGCGTCGAGGGCCGAGCGGGAGCGATCGCCGAGCACCTCCGACTGGATCTTGCAGATGTGCTCGATGCTCATCCGCCCGGCGCGGTAGGCGCCGATGAAGGCGAGGGCGAGCTCGCCGAGGTCCGACGGGGCCTCGTCGCCGAAGACCTCGCGGGCGCCCGAGAGCAGCCCCGCGAGCGCCGCGGGCCCGACCGGGTGATGGCTGAGGGCCTCGATGAAGAGGTCGTCGCCGATGTCTCCCTCCCAGAGGGTACCGTCCGCGTCGGTGGCGATGATGGGGCGGTAGGGCGCCGACGCCTCGCGCGCCGCCCGAACGAGACCCCGCAGCCCCTCTTCCCTGATGCTCTCGTCGTGGCTCATAGCCGTCCTCCAAGGCCCACCCAGGCGCCGTCCCCGAGGGGGCGGGCCATCCATGTGAGCGCGACCTGCGACCTCCGCGCCCGCAGCCCGTCGATCAGCAGGAACACACCCCCGGCGACCGCCGCGGCGCCCGCCGCGACCAGCACGGTGTCCCGGGTCGTCGCGGAGTAGACCTCCTCGCGCCCGTTCGAGAGCTCGGCCACCTGCTGCCCATCCTGGGCGATGGCGACGAGGCCGATGGTGAGCGCGGTCGCTCCTCCCGCGAGCAGGGCCCCACCCAGCGCGGCCTCGACCGGCCGACGGGTGGTGACCCACTGCGTGCGCGGCGGCGCGGGGACCGCCGCCGGAGGCGGCGCGGCGACAGGTGCGGGCGTGGGCTCGACGATCGGCGCCGGAGTGGGAGCGGTAGCCGCGGGGGCCACCGGGGGGATCTCGGAGAGCAGCGTGCGGGCGCTGACGCGGGCCATGGCGATGGCGTCGTCCCAGCCGGCCACGACCTCCTGGGCGCGCTGCTCTCCTCGCACGACGCCCTGCGCGTCGAGCCAGCGGAGCGTGAGCGAGACCTGACGGTGGCGGCCGCGCGAGACGGAGACCACGACCACGCCGCGGGCGTGCAGCGGGGTGAGCAGCGCGGAGGCGCACTCCGCGGCGTCGCAGGCGAGCCCCGCGGGGGAGAGCGTCTCGACGCGGGCGTGGGTGTCGGAGGCGCGCAGCACCTCGGGCTGCCCTGTGGCGAGCACCTCCGCGACGGCGTCGCCGAGGCGGAGGCGGTCGGCGGCGGAGATGCCGCGATCGCTGCGGGGGGTCGCGGTGTGCACGACCAGGGGGTCGGCCGACGCGGCGAGAGGGCACAGCGAGAGGATCGCGGCGAGTGCGGGGCGCTTCACGGCGGTGTTCTACCGCGCGTCGCGCGCGGAACGGAAACGGATGACCGCCCTTAGCGTCGTCCGCCGGTGTTGCTGTTTCGAAGCTGGCGGAGGCGCTCGGCCTTGGCGGCCTTGCGGGCGGCCACGTCTTCGACCTCGGGCACCTCGACGCGCACCTCGCCCTCGCCGGAGCATCGCGCCTGGCAGGCCAGCCGCAGCCCGACGATCTTGGCGATGGACCCGAGGTGGTTGATCTCCTCCTGGCAGATGGGGCTGAGGTTCTCCTTGCCCTGCTTCACGGTCACCTTGCAGAGGCCGCAGGTGGCGACGCCGCCGCAGGAGGTGGCGATGGGGTGACCGGCCTCCTGAAGCACGGTGAGCAGCGACGATCCGGCGGGGCCGACGACGACCTTGTCGGAGCCGGCGATGGCGATGCGGGTCATTGACCTATTGATCCTCGTGGGCCGTCGCCTCGCTGCGGGCGAGGTCGACGTCCCTGACGAACTTCTGGAGCATCGCGAGGATCATCTCCCTCGCCACGCGGTTCTGCCCCCCTTCGGGGATGATGATGTCGGCGAAGCGCTTGGACGGCTCGACGAACGCGATGTGCATCGGCCGCACGGACTCGTAGTACTGCTGGCGCACCTGGGCGAAGGTGCGTCCGCGCTGCTCGAGGTCTCGCCGAATGCGCCGCATCAGCCGGATGTCCGAGTCGGTGTCGACGTAGAGCTTCACGTCGAGGCGGTCGCGGATCGCCGGGAGCGCCAGCACCAGGATCCCCTCGACCACGATGATGGGCGACGGGTCGAGCCGGTCGGTCTCCGGCTTGCGGGTGTGCGTGGCGAAGTCGTAGCGGGGCTTCTCGACCGAGCGGCCGGCGCGCAGGGCGTCGAGGTGCTCGCAGAAGAGCTCGTTGTCGAGCGACTCCGGGTGGTCGAAGTTGATGCGCGCTCGCTCCTCGTAGGCCAGGTGGCTGACGTCCTTGTAGTAGGCGTCGTGCTCGATGGCGGTCACGTGGTGGGCGGGGAGCGCCTCTACGAGGGAGCGAGCGATGGTGCTCTTGCCTGATCCGCTGCCACCAGCGACGCCAACGAGGAGGACTGTCACGACGGCGCGGACCCTACCGTTGTTCGCCGCGCGGACACCAGCGCTCGTTGGCGCCGACGGCCCGCGACGAGGCCCAGCATGACGAACGCAGCCCACCCCGCGGCGCCCTGGCGCGAGCCCGGCGTCGCCGAGCAGCCCTGGAAATAGTTGCCCTCGGCGGGGTTCACGCACTCCTCGGCGGAATTGGTGATCGAGCGACCGAGGGGGTCGAGCGCCTGCACGCTGAAGCACACCGGGCCGCTCGCGTCGCTGGAGCTCAGCCGGAAGGTGCGCTGCGCCACGGCGTCGCTGGTGGAGCCGGAGCTCTGGAGTCTCGCCCGGTCGCGCTCCCTGGGGCCGGAGACCCCGGGGCCGCGGGTGCTGTAGATCACATACTCGACGTCGCTCTCGGGCCAAGGGGTGCCGAGCGTGGCGTCGAAGACCACGCGGTTGAAGCGCACGGTGATGTCGTAGGCGTTGGGGTCGCAGGGGTCGCTCGACACCGCCCTCGCGCTCGCTCCTCGAATGCCCGCGAAGGGGGGAGGGCCGGCGGAGGGCCCGCGCCCGGTGCGGAAGCGCAGCGAGAGGGCGCCGGTGAGGGGGTCGGAGTAGTTCGCCCGGTAGCTGGCGTAGGGGTCGAAGGGCCGGGCGCCCGCGCTGCTCCAGACGAGCTCGTCGCCGACGACGGAGACCGCGCCGGGGAGGCAGCCGGGCGTCCCCACGGGCTCGACGCAGAGGGTCGCCCCCGACGGAACGCGCCCCACGAAGCGCAGCCTCACGGGGCTGTCGGTCGGAACGTCGAAGCCCTGGTCGGCGGGGAAGGAGTCGCGCAGCGCGCCGAGGTCGATCGGGTCGCCCGCGTCGCCCGCGTCGCACTGTGCTCGGGCGAGCGGAGCGACGAGCGTCCCGGCGACGGAGAGCACCGCCGCCAGGGCCGCGTAGCGGGGGCGCATCACCTCGGCTCCCAGCGCAGTCCCTCCGCCACGCCGGGGAGGATACGCTGCTGGTTGAGGCCGTCCTGGTTCATCAGGAAGATGCCGCCGCGCGACGAGCTGAAGGCGATGAGCCGACCGTCGGGCGAGTAGGTCGGGTCGGTGTTGTTGCCCTGCCCCTCGGTGAGCCGACGCGCGGCGCCGCCCGCGAGGTTGACCGTATAGATGTCCGAGGCGCCCCCGGTGCGCCCGGCGTAGGCGATGGTCTGGCTGTCGGGCGCCCAGGAAGGACCGGTGTTGTAGCTCCCCTGGAAGCTCACCCGCCGCTGGCCTCCGCCGCCCGCGTCCATCACGTACACCTGCGGGCCGCCGGAGCGGTCGCTCACGAAGGCGATCTTGGAGCCGTCCGGCGACCACACCGGGGTGATGTCCGCGCCCGGGTCGTTGGTGAGCCGACGCAGGTTGCTGCCGTCGGGCGAGGCCAGGTAGATCTCGCTGTTACCATCCCTGGTAAGCACCACCGCCATGCGGCCGCCGCCGAAGGCTGCGCCCATCACCAGGCCATCGGCGCGGAGCACCGGCTCGCTGCGGCCCTGGCGGAAGAGCGCGAGGAAGCCGTCGGGGGTCTGCGAGGAGAAGTAGATCCCGCCGGGGCCCCAGGCGGGGGTGAAGTTGAGCCGGCGGCCCGAGGAGACCTGTGCGAGGTTCTCGCCGTCGCAGTCGACGGAGAAGATCTGCTTGCGGCCGGTGCCGGTGCGCCGTGCGAAGGCGATGCGAGTCCCGAAGACCCCCGCGGTGCGGGTGTAGAGCTGGATCAGGTCGTTGGCGATACGGTGCGCCAGGGAGCGCGGGTTGCCTGGCCCATAGCTGCGCGTGAGCCGCGGCGCGGAGGGGCTCCCCGGCTCCCAGACCTTGAGCTCGATGCGCGTGGCGTCGCCGCTCCCGGTGACCTGCGCCTTGACGACGGCGGTCGCTCCGACGCCCACCCAGGAGGGGGCGTTGATGTTGAGTCCCTCGGCGTCGAGGTCGGCGGTGAACGAGCGCGAGTCGAGCACCCGGAAGAGGGCGCTCAGCCGCAGGTCGTTGGAGACCACGGCGGAGACCGCGTCGCCGCCGGAGCCACGGAAGGCCGGGATCGCGACTGGCAGAAGCCGCGCCTCGAGCGCCGAGAGGGTGATGGTGAGCTCACCCGTCCCGGGTTGGACAGGAGGATTGGGCGGGAGCGGCTGCGCGTCGGAGAGCAGCGGGGGGAGCACGGCGGTCGCAGTCGCCGCCGCGATAAGAATCCAAGGGATCTGCCGTCGCATCGTCCGAGCAGTCTAGCGGACGCGGCCAGGTATGCGAAGCGTGACGAGCCAGAGCTCAGTGCACGATGCTGCCGAGAGGCACCTGCACCCGGAACACCCGCCCCGCGACGCTCGCGAGCTCTTCGGGCGTAAGGTCGGGGACGCGGGTGTGCGCCGTGGCCAGACGCTGCACCTGGCCGAGAATGTCGCCGTCGAGGCTGTCGTTGCCCGATGGGGTCACGAGCTCGGCCGACTCGATCGCGCCCGAGTCGTCGAGGCGGACACGAAAGACCACCATGCGCGGCTCGTTGCCGGTCAGCGCGGTGGAGGCACGCAGATTCTCCTGGAAGAGCTGTCGAACCTTGGTGCCCGCGCCGCGGGTCGCGACGTTGGGGTCGGTGGTGTCGCCGTGCGCGCTGCCGCTGGGATCGCCCGGCCCCGAGGCCGTGGGATCGGACTCGGCCTCCATCGCCGCCATGTGGGCGATGCGGTTGAGCTCGGCGAGGTCCTGGTTGCCGGAGCCGCGGCGGGTGCGGCCGGTGATCGCGGCCATGTAGTCCTGGGCGCCTGCATCGCGGGCCAGCGCCACCCGCGTCGGGTCGGCGGTCGGGGTGACGGCCTGCGGCGCCTCGCGCTCGGCCCGGATGGGCACCTCGCGGTGGATCTGCCGCCGCGGGTCGAACACGCCGCCGCCCCGCTGCAGCAGGTGGGTCTCGAGCACCTGGTCTTCTCGGGGCGGGCGCGCCCTGGCGGGCGGACCGTGGTCCGGGCGGCCGATGCGCAGCGAGAGCACCACCACCAGGCCGTGAACCAGCACCGCGGCGAGGAGGCCCATCGCGACCCCGGGGCCGTCCGTGGTCTGCGCTCGCTCTCGCTGCCGCAGCGGCGACGGCGGCGGAGGCGACGAGTTCACGCCCACCGCAAAGGGGATCGACGGGTGCGATATGCCAGGCACGCTCTGGTCGCGCATCGGAGGCGGTCGGTGGGTCGGCGGAGGCGTGGTCACGGTTCGCTACTCCCGGTGCATCGTCTACCAGAACCCGGGCAGGCGCGCCGGGCTTTGAAAAGGTGCAACGAAACGTTGCTGTCCCCCGCGCGTTTCGTCCCCCGGGGTCACGAAACGTGAACCCTCTACAAAGCCGAAACCGAGGTTATCCGCGGAAATCGAGCATGGCACCAAGGTTGCTCAAAGGTTGTGCAGCTCGGCGGATAGCTGAGACGGAGGTTGGACAACATGATGCAGCATCAGGGTGATCGGGCGGAGCGGATGGTAGGGCTGGTGGCAGTGAGCTCGGAGAGCCGCAAGGCCGTCGAGGCGGCGTTTCGCTCCTACGAATCGCGGCTCTTCCACGCTGCGCTCCGGGTGACGCGCAACGAGGACGACGCCTGGGACGCGGTGCAGGAGGGGATGGTGAGCGCCCTCCGCCACGCCGACCGCTTCCGCGGGGACGCCGCCGTCGCGAGCTGGATGTACAGCATCGTGGTGAACGCCGCGCTCTACCAGCGCCGCCGCGCGGCCGCTCGCAAGCGGGGCGTGGACAAGTACACCGACCTGGTGTGGCCCGACGCCGAGCAGTCCGTCGACACCTGCACCCAGCACCGCGACCCGGAGACCTACGTGATGGCGCGCGTCGACCTCGCCCGCGCCGCCGAGCAGATCGCGCTCCTCCCGGAGGAGAAGCGCACGCTGGTGGAGCAGGCGATCGGAGGGGACTCCTGCGGGGAGATCGCCGAGGCCGCGGGGCAGCCGGTGGCGGCGGTGAAGAGCAGGCTCTGGCGCACCCGCCGGGCGCTGCGCGAGCAGATGGGCCTCGACGCGGCGGCTTGAGCGCTACTGGCTGGTGAGGGGGTCGGTCACGATGCCGAGGCGCTCGACCCCGGCTGTGCGCATGGCGGCGAGCACCCTCACCACGACGCCGTAGGGGATGCTCTCGTCGGCCTGCACGTAGGCCTCGTGGTCGCGCTGCACGATGGCGTTGGTGCGAAGCTGCTCGGCGAGGCGCTCGAGGGTGGTGCGGTCCTGGCCGATCCAGATGGCGATGGGGGTGGCGGGGTTGGCGGCGTCCTCGTGGCCGATGGTGACGCGCAGCTTCTGCTCGGCGTTGGGGATGGCGGGAGCCTCGGCGTTGGGCAGGTCGACCCGAAGGCCCGCCTGCACCATCGGCGCGGTCACCATGAAGATGATGAGGAGCACGAGCATCACGTCGACCAGCGGGGTGACGTTGATCTCGCTCATCGGCCCGCCGCCGCTGTTGCTGGAGAACGACATCGCGGCCCTACTTGAGGATGTGCCGGCGCACGATGTTGAGGAAGTCGTTGCCGAAGATGTCCATCTCCGTGGAGATCACCCGCAGCCGGCGGACGAAGTAGTTGTACGCGATGACCGCGGGGATCGCGGCGACCAGGCCGACGGCGGTGGTGAAGAGCGCCTCGGCGATGCCAGGGCCCACGCGGTCGATGGTGGCCGTGTCGCGCGAGGCCGAGAGCTGCATGAAGGCGTGCATGATGCCGTAGACGGTGCCGAAGAGGCCGATGAAGGGCGCCGTGCTGCCGGTGGTGGCGAGGAAGGGCACCATGCTCTCGAGCACCGTGGTCTGCCGCGAGAAGGCGCGGCGAAGGGCGCGCTCGACGTTCTCGATGCCCGGCGCGTCGTCGCCCTCGTGGGCGGCCTTCACCCGCAGCAGCTCGTCGTAGCCCGCGCGGAACATCTGCGCGATGGGGCTGCGCGGGCGCTGCGAGGCGGCCTCGGCGGCGACGTTGAGCTGCCGCGTCTGCTCGAAGATCTGGAGGAAGGCCTCGTTCTCCGCGAAGGCCCGGCGGAGATACAGCCACTTGTATCCGATGATGTACCAGCAGGCGATCGAGAAGATGAGGAGCATGAGCACCACCATCTTCACCGGCAGCGTGGCCTGGGCGACGAGCTCATAGGAGCTCGGCATATGCGACGCCCCTCCGCCCGGTGACTGTTGGTGGAAGGTCACAAGGAAACCGTAGATCACGTGGTGCATCGCGCGCCGAGGGGCGTATCCCCCTACGCTCTCCCGTGTCAATCGCCGCGCGCAGTGGGCCTCCACCTCGCGCGGGGTGACAGCGCCGACCGCGGGCTGCACAGTCCACCACCAGAGCACCCATGAACGAACCGACGGTACAGATCGCCGTGCCCGCCTTCTCCCGCTCGATGAAGGCGCTCTCCGCGCTCCTCGTCGGCATCTGGCTCGTCGAGGCCCTCGTCGGGCGCTCCGGGGGCGTCGGCAGCGCGCCCGACCCGCTGGGGCCCTTCGCGGCGCTGGTGCTGATCCCGTCGAGGGTGGCGCACGGCGAGGTCTGGCGGCTCATCACCCACCCCTTCGTGCACGACCCCTCGGGCATCCAGTCCGTCGTCTGGACGGTGATCGCCCTCTGGTTCTTCGGCGGCACCATGGAGTCGCGCTGGGGCCTGCGCCGCACGCTCTCCGCGATGGCCGTCGCGTCGGTCGTCTCGGGCCTGGTGCTCGTCGCCGTGGGCGCGCTCTACACCCCCTTCTGGGCGCAGCGCGCCTACTCGCCGGCCGCCGCGACCGCTCTGCTCACGGCCGCCTGGGGCATGACCGAGGGCGACCGGCCGACGTCCTTCTTCGGCATCGTCTCGCTCACCGGGAGGAAGTTCACCGCGCTCTTCGCCGTCCTGCTGGCGCTGGGCTTCCTGGTGTCGCGCAGCCCCGAGTCGGTGCTCGCCCTGGTGGGCTTCCTCGTGGGCGCGGTGCTCGGAAACGTCCGCCCCCGACGCGCGCCGAAGCAGACCAGGGAGAGCGGCCCGAAGCTCAGGGTCATCAAGGGCGGCGTCGACCCGCGCGACCTGCCCAACTGAATCAGTCGTCGAGCGCCGCGCCCCGAGGGCGCTCGTCGTCGCCACGCCCCACCTGGAACACCGAGGCCCGCACCAGCGGCGGAAGGTCGTCGCGCTGGACGCGTGACCCGCGCGCCGCCGAGACCGCGTGCGCGAGCGCGGCCTCGAGCTCAGGAAGCTCTCCGGGCCACGGGTACGCGCGCAGCGCCGCGAGGGCCTCCGGGGTGATGCCGAGCGGGCTGCGGTCGGAGCAGCGACACGCCCGATCGATCGCGGCGTAGACCAGAGACTCGAGGTCCTCCGTGCGCTCGCGCAGGGTGGGAACCCGCGCCACGCGCCCCGCGAGCCGACGCGCCAGCGAGGTCGGGAGGTCACACTCGGCCGGATCGCGCGGCAGCCCGAGGATCAGCCGCACGTCCACCCCGTAGGCCGCCTCGTCGCCGAGCCGCCGAGCCGAGGCCCGCTCCAGGGCGCTCGCCAGCGCGGTGAGCCCCTCGTGGCCCAGGGCCACCGCGTGCTCGATGAGCAGCGTCGCGCCCGCCGCGCGCTCGAGCCAGCCCGGCCTCGTGCCCTCTCCGCGGGCGTCGCCGAGCAGCGTCGGCAGCACCGCGCGAGGATCGACCGCCGACGCGTCGAGCACCATCAGGCCCCGCTCGGAGCGAGGGCCCATCGCGTGAAGTCGACCCGCGGACGGGCGCAGCGACACGCCCGGCGCGCTCACCAGCGCGATCGGCCCGTCGGTGGGAGCGAGCGCATCGAGCGAGGCCTGGAGGGCGCGGGTCACCGGGGCATAGGCGATCCACCGGGTCGAGCGCGGGCCGAGGGCCACCACCGAGGTCGACTCCACCACCAGCGCGCCCACCCTCGCGAGCTCGGTCTCCGCCGCGATCGCCCGCTCGACCTGCGTCGCCTCGCGCCGCAGCGCCTCGGCCGCCCGGTGGCTCGACCGCTCCGCCGCGAGGATGCGCAGCAGCGCCCCCTCGACGCTGCGCCGCACCTCCTCGAGCTGGCACTCCTCCTCGAAGCTCGGCGGCGCCCATCGGTCTCCGCGCGGGATGACCACCGCCCCGAGGAGCTGATCGGAGTCGCAGAGCGGCATGGCCGCGAAGGCCTCGTAGCCGTCGAGCGCGTCGACCACCGGGCGAAGCTCGGGGCGGCGCACGAGGTGCGGCCGCAGCGTGTCGACGAAGACCACCGACGGGCGGGTGCGGAGCCAGGTGACCAGCACCTTCTCGGACTCGATGGAGAGCGGGCGCACGGAGGGCATCCCGGCCACGTCGACCTGAAGCACGCGCGAGCCCTCGAGCACCCAGAAGGCCGCCGGAGCGCGGAGGTTGCGCGCCGCCTCGCGCAGCGGGTCGAGCACCGCCGCCGCGAGCTCATCGAGGGCCTCGGCCCGGGCGAGGCCGCGCTCGATGCGGGCGATCGCGTCGAGCAGCCGCCCGTCCGCGGGGCGGAACCACCGGTCGATGACCGGGAGCACGAAGGCCGCCGCGCCGAGGCCGATGGCCATCGAGGTCATCGGGGCGTCGGGGGCGAAGACCAGCGCCACGGCGCCCGCGAGGAAGCCCAGCGAGGCCGCGAGGGTGCGGCGGGCGAAGGGGCCGGCGTGCGCCGCGGAGGCGCTGGAGTGCCCTACCACCAGGCCCAGGACCAGGGCCGCGACGCCAAGCGCCCAGGCGAAGAGGGCGCCGTCGCCGCTGCCCGAGAGGCTGCGCGCCAGCGAGGCGAGGCTGAGGGCGGAGACGCCGAGGGTGGGGTAGATCCAGCGGGCGCGCTCGACCGGGGCGGTGGGGCGGCGCGTCGCGGCGAGGTGAAGCAGCGCGGCGATGGCGACGGAGACCGGGGCGAGGGCGCGCGAACCGGGGAACCAGTGCTCCGCGCCGGGCCAGTGGCCGAGGGTGCCGAGGACGGCGACGAGAACCCCGGGCAGCGCCGCGCGGCGGAGCGACTCGGTGCGCATCGGCTGCGCGTAGGCGAGCACCGTGGAGAGCCCGATGAGCTCGCCCGTGGCGACGGCGTGGGCGATGCGCAG
>Ga0207969_100114_pt1 | contig 53061 bp, 37 predicted proteins | sample LakWasMet25_LOW6_2_FD_183869 | JGI IMG/M metagenome (GOLD analysis project Ga0207969, IMG submission 183869) | Freshwater sediment methanotrophic microbial communities from Lake Washington under simulated oxygen tension - Sediment Metagenome... | ecosystem: Environmental > Aquatic > Freshwater >...
CCTGGGTGAGCCTCGCGCGGAAGAGCTCGTCCTCGACGGCGCGGCGGGCCATCGCCTGGCGGGCGAGCTCGGCCTGCGTGGGGGAGTGCGACACGGTGATGAGGTCGTTGCCCGCGGCCATGGCGCGCACCGCGCCTCCGGCGATGCCCCAGGTGCGACGGATGGGGAGCATCTCAAGGTCGTCGGTGACCGCCACGCCGCGCATCCCTGCCACGTCGCGGAGCAGCTCGGTCGAGCAGCGGGCGGAGAGCGTCGCGGGGAGCTCGCGGTCGACGCCCTCGTACACGACGTGGGCGATCATCACGGCGGCGACGGAGCTCGCCACGGAGACGAAGGGCACCAGCTCGATGCGGCGCAGAGACTCCACCGTGGCGGAGACCCGGGGGAGCACCTGGTGGCTGTCCTCGCGGGTTCCGCCGTGACCGGGGAAGTGCTTGGCGCAGGCGAGCACCCCGGCCGCCTGGAGCGCGCCCACGAAGGCCTCGCCGTGCCTCGCCACCTTGGCGGGATCGCCCCCGAACACCCGCCCCGGAACCACCCCGTTGTGGGGGTCAGTGCAGACGTCGAGCACCGGCGCGAGGTTCATGGTGACGCCTGCGTCGAGGAGGCTCTGGGCGAGGGCGGTCGCGACGCGGGTGGTGAGGTCGACGTCGTCGATGGCCCCGAGGGTGGTGAGCGAAGGGAAGCGGACGAGCGGCGGAGAGAGGTGGGAGACCGAGCCGCCCTCCTGGTCGGTGGCGATCACCAGCGGGGGTGAGCCCGCGGGGACCAGGGCGTTGAGCGAGGCCGTGAGCGCGCGCAGCCCCTCCACGGTCGGGGCGTTGGCGGCCGTCAGGATCACCGCCCCGAGGGCGCCCTCCCGGATGCGGTTGGCGACCCAGGGGTTCACCCCCCGGGAGCGCCACCCGACGAGGAGGCACTGCCCGGCGAGGGCGAGGAGGTCGGCCGGGGGGGGCGGCGGCGCCGGGACGCGGCGCTGGCCGAAGCCCGCGACGGAGTGGAGTCCCAGGGTGAGCGCGGCGAGCGCGGTGCGTCTATGCATGGATGAGGTGTCTGGAGGCTCCGCGACGCCGGAGGCCCATCGGGGGAGAGACCTTGCGGCGGAGCGTTCGTGAGGGTACCTGACGCCCCTATGTCGGAGAAGCCTGCTGTGAGTGAGGGTCCGAGCGCGCCGAAGATGCCCGAGATGCCGGAGATGCCCGCGCTGAAGGTGAAGAACCTCGCCATCGGCGGGGCGATCCTGGTGGCGATCTGGGCGCTGGTGATCTCCAGCGGCTCGAAGGTGGCGATGGGGGTGATGGCGGGGCTGACCGTGGCGCTCGCCGTCGCGGCGGTCTGGGTGTGGCGCTTCATCATGAAGCAGCAGTCGCTGCTGAAGATCGTGCAGAAGGGCGCAGCCAGCCCGGAGGGGCGCGAGGCGGCGCTGAAAGAGCTCGCGGCGGCCGGGGACAAGGACGTGATGAACGTCGTGGTGCGGGCGCAGCTCGAGGCGCAGACCGACCCCGACCAGGCCCTGGCGACGCTCGACAAGATCGACATGAAGAAGGTCCCGGCGATGGCGCTCGACCAGGTGCGAGGGCTCAAGGCCCAGCTCCTGCTGCTCAACGGGCGGCTGGAGGACGCGTCGCAGCTCTGCCAGGACATCCAGCCCAGCAAGACCCAGGAGGTCTCCGCCCGAGGGATGCTCGCGGCGACGGTGGCCGAGACCTGGGCGCGCACGGGCCGGGCGAAGGAGGCCAGGGAGATGCTCGCGACCATCTCGCCCGACGACGCGGCCTACGCGCAGTCGCGGGTTCCGCTGCTCTTCGCGCGGGTGTTCGCCAACTTCGCGGAGACCAAGAACGGCCTCGTGAAGAAGGACCTCACGGCCATCGCCAAGGAGAACATCAACCTGCTGGGGAGGTTCCTCGACCCGCGCTTCAAGACCGCGCCGGAGCTGGCGCGCATGGCGCAGGAGGTCGCGATGGCCGACCCGGAGATGCAGAAGATGGCCCGCAAGATGGCCCCGCCCGGCGGCGGCGGCCGACCCGGCACCGCCATCCGGCCGACCCGGCGCTAGCGACGGAAGAGATCGTCTGGCGGGGGGCTGCGCCCCGCAGATCATCGGGGGGCGAAGGCGCAGCGGAAGCCAAGGTTTGCATTGCGGTCGCTGGGCTCTCCCCGGCTGCGACTCGCACCTCGCTGTTGCTCCGGACCTTCATCGAAGCCACCGCCACGAATCGAGCGCATTGCACGCGCTTCGGCCCTCCCCGGCGCCGTGGCGCCATAGGGCAGGTACCAATCAGCGGTCCACTCTGCGACGTTGCCTGCCAGGTCGAGCGCTCCGACCGCGGCGACGCCCGCTGGGAAGCTTCCCCCCGGCGCCGTCGCCTCGAAGCCGTCGTCCCAGGCATGGCGCTCGGCAACGGCCATTCCGCGACGAATGAGCTCGGACTCGTATCGCTGGTCAGCCCCGTTGGACCGGGCTCCACCGGGGGTCTCGTTGCCCCACGGCCATACACGCCCATCGCTTCCGCGGGCGGCGAACTCCCACTCGACCTCCGTTGGCAGTCGGCCGCCGAGCCAACGACAGTAGGCCGTGGCCTGATGCCAGTCGATGCAGTTGATCGGATGCAGATCACGCCCCGACTGCACGGTGTTGCACCAGCGTTCCCAGAAGCGTCGGTCTGCGTGAGTAACCCCCTCCCACTGCACCGAGCCTGGCGCAGCCTGGCACTCTCCCGCGCGGACGCAGCGGGCGTAGTCCGCCACCGTGACCTCGATGCGGTCGATGCAGAAGGCTCGCACCGACACAGGGTGTGCCGGGCGCTCGAAGCTCCTCCCCTCCCCATCAGGGGACCCCATCACGAAGGTTCCGCCGGCGACGAACACGGCGCCGCGAGTGCACGAGCCCACCGTCGGATTCGCCGCGGGCGCGATCGGAGATCGTCGCCTCACCACCGCGCCAGCGTCCGTCTCAATCGGCGCGCGAACCACCGCCGACGAGCCTCGAGCTGGTGCGAAGGGTGAGCGCGTCACGAGCAGCGCCCCGCCGACGCTAGCGAGGACCATCACCCCCACGACCGTCCGCCCACGCCAGCGATGGCCCGACATGGGCGGCGGCTCCGGGCTGCGAGACGGAACATCGGGCATGACGATCGGCGGGTGCGATGCCGACGGTCTCGCTGGAGGCGCAGAGGCGAAAGGCTCTGGGATCAACGCAACAACCCCGGCGCGGTCTGCAAGCTCCAGCAGGGCCGACGAGGCCGACGAGGCGTCAACGAAGCGCGACGAAGGATCCCGGTTGACGCACCTGGCGAACCACTCATCGAAGCCCGGTGGCAGCGTGGCAGCGAGGTTGTGCGCCGCCGCACGAACGGAGGCTGGCTCCAGCGGGCGTGAGCCGATCTCCAGCATCAACGCCATCACGTTGAGCGATTCGCCGGGCTCGAGGTTGGCGTCCTGCCAGTAGTGCTTTCCCGTCAACAGGTAGAACCCGATGAGACCCAGCGCCCACACGTCCGTCGCCGGGCTCACGCGGCCGTGCCGCGTCGCCTGTTCCGGGGCCATCCACAGGGGTGACCCGATCAGGGAGGTGAGCACCGCGCTCGACCTGTGCTCCGCGGCAAGCCTGGCGATGCCGAAGTCGAGCACCTTCAAGCGCACCGGGGCTCCATCGTGGCGCCGCGAAACGAAGAGGTTCTCGGGCTTCAGATCGAGGTGGATCACCCCGGCGCGATGTGCTTGTCCGAGCCCCAGACCCACATGTTCGAACACCCCCGCGACCTCCGCGAAGGTCAGCCGGCCGCGTCGCTGGACCAGTGCGCAAAGGTCTTCGCCGCGGAGCAGCTCCATGGCAATCCACGGCGTCCCCGTGGCCGCATCGACGCCGACGTCAAAGACCTCGACGACGTGGTCGGACTCCATCCGGGTGGCGACCTGCGCCTCGCGCATGAAGCGTTGCCGATGCTCCTCATGCTCGACGAACTCGGGCGCCATGATCTTGAGCGCGAGCCGCTTCTTCAGCCCGATCCGCTCGACCTCGTAGATCGCTCCCATCCCACCGGTGTTGAGCAGCTGAACGACGCGGAACGACTCCGCGAAGATCGACCCGGGCTGCAGATGCACCAGCGCCATCGTTCGAGCTGCGTCCTCTCAGCGGTTCGGTGCGACAGCGCAGCGAAAGCCCACGGTCGCGGTGCGATCAGTCGGGTCCATCCCCAGGCGGTTGGTCGAACGTAGCGCCCTCGGGGTGTTGCTGGACCAGCCGCCTCCCCGATAGACCCGCTGCGTCCCGGAGGGCGGCCCATGGGGGTCCGTGACCGGGCCGAAGGAGTACGGACCCAGGTAGTCCGCGGTCCACTCCCAGACGTTGCCGGCGAGGTCGAGCGCACCCCACGGCGACGCCCCCGCTGCGAAGCTCCCCCCGGGCGCGCTAGAGGGCCAGCCATCATTGGTGCCGTGGAGCGTGCTCCCCACGCCTAGCGATCGCATCGTGGCTGCGCACTCTGGCCCGCATGCGTTGGTGGTCGCTGCAGACGGGAGCTCGTTACCCCACGGGTACCGCCGCTGATCGTCCCCACGCGCGGCGAACTCCCATTCTGCCTCGGTGGGCAGACGCGCGCCGCGAGCCGCGCAGAATGCCTGCGCCTCCTCCCAGGTGACGCAGTTGACCGGGTGATCGCCGGTGCCCGCCGCCACGCTGTTGCAGAAGCGGGAGTGCGCGATGCGATCGGCGCTCGTGATGCCTCGCCAGGACACGGCGCCCGGCAGCGGGACGCAGGGCCCGGCGGCGGCGCAGGCCTCGTACTGGCGCGCGGTCACCTCGACGCGATCCAGGCAGTAGGCCGAGATCGTGACGCGGTGGGGAGGTCCCTCTGCCGCCTCGCCATCGGGCAGGCCCATCACGAAGTCTCCAGCGGTTATCAGCACCATGCCGTCGAGACAGGGTCCCGCTGGCCGGGGTAGAGCGACGCTCGTCTGCACGGCGGTCACGGGCGTGGCGACGGCAGGCACGGCGCTCGGAGCCGCGCTCGGCGCAGCAGGCCTCGGAGCGCGTGACACGACCGGGGTGCGAACCCGGCTGCGAGTGCGGGAGACACAACAACCGCGAGCATCGGTGACCTGGCCGGGGCGGCAGGGAGGCTCCAGACACTGCGACCACGCAGGCGAGGCCTGCACGAGGAGGAGCGCGAACAGGGCGCGGACGAGCGCTGTGCGTGATCGCCGACCGGCGACCATCTCAGGCGATCGGTCATTCACCTCGACGGCGGTGCCTTCGACGGTTGTCATCCCCGGGCGCGCTCGAGGCAGGTGCCGGGACAGGGACCGAGTCGATGGTCGGCGGCGCGGCCGGCTGGGGCGCGGCAGCAGGCGCGGGGGCCTGCGCAGGATCAGCGGACACGCTGCCCGATGCGGCACTGTCGGGCACCTGCAGCCCTCCACCGGAGCTGGCGCTCACACCAACCGCCTGGACGAAGCGCTGGGTGAAGTCATTGACGACCTCGCGGGTCTGTCGGAAGAACTGCGCACGGTCGCGGTTGGCGTTGCGCTGAGAGGCGGAGAGGGCCTCCATTTCTGAAGACATCGCCTGGTCCTCATCGTCGGCGCCGGCGAACGCGAGGCTCTGCCAGACGCCGGGCGCGATGCGATGGGCGAGGAGCCGCACCTGCCGCTGCCGCTGGTCTTCGGCGACCTTGGTCCATCGGTAGAACCACACGGTCTGACCGTTCGCCACGAGCACGGCGTTTACGTCCAGGGTGATGCCCAGGGGCGTACTTCCCAGCGCGAGGTCTTCCTGCGTGGAGAGCAGCTCTCGCACGGCTCGGCGATCGGCGCTGCGCAGCGGGAGCTCACCGGTGGCATTGCCTTGAGGGTTGGCCTCCTCGTAGCGGCGCTCCCAGCGACCGTCGCGGGACGCCCTCGCCTCGACGCGCTCGAGCGAGTTGACCTGCAGGAGCACCTGCGCGCCGATCCGTCGCGCATACTGGATGGGCGATTGATGGTTATCGCCCCCTGCGTAGGTTCGGAGCGCGCGCCAATTGGCCACGATGTATCCGGCGTTGGAGAGCGCACGCTCGATCTCGCCCATCTGCACACCGCAGAAGGTCTCCAACACCCTTGCCTCGTTGCCAGAGTTTCCGGTCGCATTCTCGGACTGCCCGGTGGTCTGCGCGACCGACTCGCTGATGCAGTAGTCCGGCGCCTGCAGGGCGATGTACTGCACGCGTCCCCGCTGTCCGCGGATCGTCGCGGTCTCGGTGACCTCTGGCTCGGCCTGGCGAGCGGCTGTGGAGAGCACCAGCCGCGACGTGGCCAGCACCCTCAAGTTGTCAGTGCACCCCTCCAGCACCTGCAGTGCGCCCACGGTCGCGAGCGCAGCGGCGATGCCTCGTACCCCCAGATGTTTCATCGGATCTCCCAGCGCGAGCCGGCGACCAGGTAGAGTTGTTCCTGCGCGCCGACGATCTGGCCGCCATCGTCGCGGGCGCGCATATCAATACAATTGGGGAACCGTGCGATCGGCACCACGTAGTTCTGTCCCGGCTGGACATAGGAGCCGTCGATCGGGCGCCACGCGGAAGAGTCGCCTCCGCACTCGCGCGTGTCGAGGGAGGTGATCGCACGGTCGAGGGAGTTGATCACGACCATGACGGGCGGCGGGCGCGACACCGGCGGCGGGGCGCAGGCGGCGAGTGCGTTCGCAGCGGCGATCGTGGCGGTGATGGCGGCGAGGCGGCCCCTCGACGTGAATGCGTGGTTCATGGGTGTCATCTGCTCAGAAGTGAACCATCGAGAAGCCGACGGTGGCGCCCACCACCTGAGAGCCATGGGTGATGGGAGCGACGGACGGGACGAGGCCTGCGAAGGTGCGCCCGGAGGAGGCATGGGCGAGGCCGTGCTGGCTGCGCGCGTTGGTGATCTCATACACGGTCTGGAACGCCGCGGCGCTCAGTATCCCAATGACCGTCATGTACTGCTGATAGCCGTCCCCGTCATCATCGAGGGTCGCGTTGCCGACGAGCATGAAGAGCTGCCCGAAGCCCAGGGCCGCCGCCGCGGAGAGCAGGAAGTTGCCGCGGCCACTGAACAGCGACGAGAAGCCCCCCTGAGCGAGGGACGCGAGCGACGTATTGACCAACATCAACAGGTTGGCGACCGCGCCACTACATTGGACATCGTAGAAGCCGCCCCCAAAAGAACCGGAGGACACGTATGTACGTGTGCAGAGCGGTTCGCCCCCCGAGTAGAGCGCCGACAGGCCGATGTGCAGCCCGATCGCGACCGGGGCTCCGAGTCCGATGCGCCATCCCAGGCCGGTGCGCGAAGAACCCGAAGCGCTGGAGACGTCTTCGAGTTGTAGGCCCGCGACCGTGGCAGCGCTGGCACTCGCCATCCGCGCACGAAGCGATCCGTCGCCGTTGGCGAGCAACCCCGGGCGGACGGTGAATCGGGCGTCTGCGGCGAGAGGGGCTGCTCCGCCCCCAGAGGAGATCAGCCCCGGCGGAACGGTGGTGATATCACCTGAGGATCTATTGAGATCCGGCAGAGTGCGGGAGGGCGCCGTGCTGCCACACGCAGTCCCCATAAACGCTACAGCCAGCAGCCATCTCATGCCCCACGCCCCTCAATCACCTCCCGCGGCCCCTGAATGGGGCTTTCCCGCTGGCGGCGGCGCAGTAGAGCCAGCCTACCTGCGCCTTGTCAACCCATTTTCCATTGTCCCCGAGTCGAGAGAGCCGCAGTGGGTCACGGCCGACCTGCTTGCCCTTTCGAAGCTGCGGTACGCTCCCGGCCGCCATGACCTCTCCGTCCCTTGTCCCGGGAGCGCTCTTCGCCAATGACTATCAGATCATCCGCGAGCTCGATCGCGGTGGAATGGGGGTCGTCTATGAAGCCGAGCAGCGGAGCGTAGGCCGACGCAGGGCGATCAAGGTGATCCTGCCCGACGTCGCGCGGTCGCAGAAATACCGGGAGTACTTCCTGCGCGAGGCTCGCGTGGGCAGCTCCATCGACAGCGACCATGTGGTCGAGGTCACCGCCGCCGGCTACGACGACACCATCGGCTCGCTCTGGCTCGCGATGGAGTTTCTTCGCGGCGAGACGCTCGCGGCTCGGGTCGCCTCCCGCGGACCGCTCACACCCGCCGAGCTCCTTGCCTGCTACCGGCAGTTGGGCCACGCCCTCACGGCGGCGCACCGCGTGGGCGTCGTGCACTGCGACCTCAAGCCCGAGAACGTCTTCCTCTGCGAGAGCCGCCGCTCCGACGCGGAGGCCATGGTGAAGGTGCTCGATTTCGGCATCGCGAAGGTCGTCCAGGAGTACCGGACCTCGGTGATCGCCACCGCCGTCGAGGGCTCGCCTCGGTGGATGGCCCCGGAGCAGGCCACCCGAGGCGGCCGCATCAAGCCGGCGACAGACGTCTGGGCGCTGGGCCTCATCGCATTCCAACTCCTGACGGGCACGCACTACTGGCGCAACGCGCAGACCCCTGGCGGCGTGCTCCCGCTCCTCGGTGAGATGATGACCAGCGACCTCGTCGCCGCTTCGGGGCGCGCGAGGGAAAACGGCTACCCTCGGCCTCTACCCGAAGGCTTCGATGCGTGGTTCGCCCGCTGCGTGGTGCGCGACGTCGACCGGCGCTTCAACGAGGTCAGCGAGGCGATCGAGGCGCTCCAGCGGGCTCTTGGACCACAGCACGTCCACCGCGCCCCGCTGGGCACAGGCACGGTGGCCCTCCCCGAAGGAGACGGCGAGGCCCACGCGCTGAGACGCTCGCTCGTCGAGGCCGAGGCCAGCGGAGATCTACCGCGCGCCGTGACCTTCGGAGAGCGGCTCGTCGCGCTGGCTGGCGCCGGCTCCGAAGACGTGGCGCACCTGCGCCGCGTGCTGCTGGCGCTGGCGCGGGCAAGCGAGCGCGCAGGCGAACGCCGCGCCGCGCTGGGATGGGCCGACCGCGCGGTCGCCCTGGAGGAGAACCACGCGCCCTCGCGCTACCTCCGCTCGGTGTTTCGCTTGCGCGCCGGGGACGTGACCGGCGCGCTCGATGACGTCGAGCGCGCGGCGTCGCAGTCGCCTGCGACGTCTGCGTTCGAGCAGCATCGCGCGCGAGTGCTGCTCCTGGCGGGTCGGCACGAGGAGGCTGCGCTGCGATGGGACGCCCAGGCCGCGGCCGACCCGGCAAACGCGGCGGTGCGGATGTCGGCCGGCGCTGCGTGGGCCGCCGCACGGCAGTGGCCGCGCGCCGAGGAGGCCCTCTGCCACGCAATCGAGCTCGGCCCTAACGTGGCAGAGGCGTGGTGGCGGCGCGGCGTGGTGCGCGGCGAACGCGGCGACCTGAAGGGCGCTCAATCCGACCTGGATGAAGCCGTGAGGCGAGCACCGCATTGGGGTGATGCGTGGTACGCGCGAGCGCGGCTAGCGCGCCGTCTCGGCGACGCAAACAGCGCGCTGCAGGACCTCGTACGCGCCGCGGAGTGCGGCCATGCCCTCGCGATGATCGAGGTCCGGGAAGGGTTCACGCAAGGCTGAACCCCATCCGCGCCAGCGGAGGTGGCGGCCGCTCCAACCCGGCGACCCGGCCGACCCGGCGCTAGCGCGCCCTCGGAGATCGCGCGGAGGGGGCTTGCGGCGCCCCTTCTCCTGGTGTTGAGATCCGCGCCGTCGACATCACCGCTCGCGGGCTGACGGTGACCGAGACCATCCCCCCACAACCCGCAATCGAGGACCCCGATGGCTGAAACCGTACATCTCTATCTCAAGGCGAATGGCTCTGATATCAAGGGTTCGAGCAGCCAGGAGAGCCTCGGCCGCAAGGACTCCATCGAGTGCGTCTACTACGAGCAGGGCGTGAAGACCGCTCGCGAGTCGGGCTCGGGCATGGCGACCGGTCGCCGCCAGTATGAGCCGCTGCTCATCCGCAAGCGCATCGACAAGTCCTCGCCGCTCATCGCCAAGGCGCTCGTCGAGAACCAGGCGATCGACGCGCAGTTCAAGTTCTTCCGCCCGAACCCCAGCGGCGACGGCACCACCGAGCAGTTCTACACCGTCCACATCAAGCAGGGCCGCGTCGCCTCGCAGAAGCAGGTCGTGCCGGACACCATCGTCCCCGCGACCTCTACCGAGCCCCCCCTGGAGGAGGTCACCTTCGTGTTCCACACGATCTCGTGGACCTACACCAACGGCGGCGTGACCCACGAGGACACCTGGGATCAGAACCGCTGATCGCGGACTGACCTCAAGACCTCGTCCCTAGACCGCATCGGCCCCGCTCGCACGGCGCTCCCCCAACCGGGAGCGGCGCGCAGGGTGGGGCCGACGGCTATTTCAACACCAGACCCTCGAGGAAGTTTCTCACCAGCGCGTCGCCCTCCTGGGTGAGCACCGACTCGGGGTGAAACTGCACCCCCACCACCGGGCGCTCCCGGTGGCGCAGCGCCATCACCACCCCCTCCTCGGTCTCCGCGCACACCTCGAGCGCCTCGGGCACCGTCGAGCGCGCCACCGCCAGCGAGTGGTACCGCGCGGCCACCATCGGGTTACCCACCCCGGTAAAGATCCCTCGGCCGTCGTGGCGCACCGCCCAGGCTCGCCCATGCACCGGCTCCGGCGCCCGCTCCACCCGCGCTCCCCACGCCGACGCGATGCACTGGTGACCCAGGCACACGCCCAGCACCGGCGCCCTCCCCGCGGTGATCAGCGCGCCGCTCACGCCCGCCCTCGACGGATCGCCCGGCCCCGGGGAGATCACCACGTGCGAGGGCCCCCACGACCAGAGCTCGTCGGGCGAGCGCTCGTCGTTGCGCACCACCCGCAGCTCGACCCCGGGGCCCGCCACCCGGGCGATGAGCTGCGCCAGGTTGAACGTGAACGAGTCGTAGTTGTCGATGAGGAGGATCACCGCGGCGACCGCACGCCGACCCTGGGGCGCACTACGGCGCGGGGCGCGCCCGGCCGTGGGCGGTGTACATCGCGGGCGACCCGGTGCGCGTGTCGCTCCAGGTCGACCAGAGCTCGCCCTGCGGGGAGAGCGTCAGGCCGTTGTAGTCCCCGTGCCAGATCTGCGGGTTGCGGCTGCTGCTCAGGCGGAAGGGCCGGTCGCTGACCTGCTCGTTGCGACCGCAGGCCATCGAGGCGCCGCCCGGGCAGCGGGCGTAGGCGACGGCGCCCTCACCAAAGCGGTTCTCCATCCAGGTGACGTGCACGTCGTGGGTGACCGGGTCGACGAGCATCGCCGGGAGCATGTGCAGCGCGCAGCTCTCCGGGTCGTCGTTGACCTTGCGGTGCTGCCAGCTCTCGCCGCCGTTGGTGCTCGTCGCGAGGATGATGTCCCACGCTCCGGTGGCGTCGCCGCTCACGTAGACCACGTGCACGGTGTCGGCGCCGTCGAGCGCCACCGGGGGCTGCACATAGACCGGCGAGTCGGTGGGGCGCGACACCACCCGCATCGCCTCGAGCGTGCGGAAGCCGTCGCGGCTGCGCCGGAAGAGCACCCGGTTGGCGGGCGACCCGAAGCGGGCGTTGGAGTCGGAGCCGCCGCTGCCGTCGCCCACGGAGAGCCCCGCCCAGGCCGCCGCGACCACCGAGCCGGGGCCCGCGGCGAACTGGATGAGGTTGTGCGCCACGGTGCTGCCGGCGATGAAGCCGAGCGCCGCGAGGCGGACCGTGGGCGACCAGGTGGCGCCGGCGTCGTCGGAGCGCTGCACCACGAGGTCGGCGTTGCGGGCGCCCTGCGCGAGGTAGCCCAGGTAGAGCACCGACGGGGCGCCGGCGGTGGCGCCCGGGGTCGAGAGCAGCCAGGGCTTGTCGCAGATGCCGCCCGTGCCCTGCGGGCAGACGTTGGCGGGATCGACCTGGCGGGGCGTCGCCCAGGTGGTGCCGTCGTCTCGGCTCTCGGTGATGCGGACGTGCACCGCGGTGACCTGCGAGCTCAGGTTGCGCTGCAGCCCGATGAAGGTCATGCGCAGCACGCCGTCGAGCCCGTAGTCGAGCACCGGGTCGCTGGAGCTGTTGAAGGTCGGGTCGCGCACGGTGCCGTCGCCGAACCACTGGGTGCCGGTGCCGGGGTAGCGCGAGGTGCCCATGTACACCTGGCCGCCGACGTTGGCGGAGATGTAGCTCACCGCGACGTGGCCGTTGGTGGGGTGGATCGCGACGTTGCCCTCGGCCTCGACGAAGCTGTCGAGCCGCGGGCCGCTGGCGTCTCCGTTGGGCCCGGTGAAGGTCACCCTCGGGAGGGCCGGGGCGGTGCGCTCGCCGGAGGCGCCGACGGTGAAGCAGGCGGAGTCATCGGGGCGCACGCCAGGAGGCGCGTCGTTGACCTGGCAGACGCGGCCGGCGCCGCCCTCGGCCGGGCGGCAGACGTAGCCCTCGGCGCGGCGGCAGTCGTCGTTGCTGGCGCAGGTGCGCATGCACACCGGGAAGCCCTGGATGCGCCCGCAGGTGGCGTCGCCGGGGCAGCGCGTGCCCTGGCAGACCGACACGCAGTAGCCGTTGCGGAAGCCGATGGCCGTAGACAGGCAGACCTGGCCGCTGCTGCAGCTCCCCTGCACCGGAGGGAAGCTGGCGCCCGGGGACTCGCAGGGCTCGCCGATGCCGCTGGGCATCACGCCGACGTCGACGGGCGCCGCGGGGACGTCCACCGGCGGGGGAGCGTCTACGGCGATGGGACCCGTGTCGACCCCGGCGTCGACCGGCGTGGGCGAGACGGTGGTGGTCTCCGAGCAGGCTGCGAGGGAGGCGAGCAGACCCACCAGGGTCCACCGTCGTTGCGGGGTCGTGCGCATGTACTCTCCGTCGCCGGTGGGATCCGATCTACGGCGGCGCGGGGACCATTCACCATCCGGGGCGCTTCATCAAGGCTTCGCGTCACCGTCGAGCGATCGGAGGCCCAGCGACTCTCGCACCTCGGTGACGATCATCACCGCGAGCCGGTCGTAGAGCTCGTTGCCCTCGGCCGCGCTGCCCAGCGAGGGCGAGCCGAAATAGCCGCGCTCGCTGCCCATGGCCTTGAAGGTCACCTTCCCCTCTCGGATGGCCTTGGAGAGCGAGATGGGCACCGGGGTGAGCGAGGCCCGCACCTCGTCGCGCACCAGCTCGGGGCGAGCGGCAAGCACCAGCGAGGTCTCGTAGCTCCCGGCGTGGCAGTCCCCCCGGCGAAACTCCTCGCTCAGGGTGCGCCCCCATCGCTTCGTGAGCTGATTGGGAAACACCGCCCCTTCCACCGCCGCCACCGCCGCGGCGAGGGCCTCGACGTGCTCGGGCTCCAGGTGGTTGTTGACCACCACCACCCGCTCGAAGCCAGCCGCGCGGTAGGCCTCGCAGAGCTCGCGCACCACCGCGCGGGTGGTCTCCGCGGAGAGCGAGATGGCGCCCGCGAACTCCGACGCGTAGCGGGTCACCCCGTAGGGGAGCGTCGGGCACACCACCGCGGCGAGGCCCTGCGCCCGAAGCTCGGCCGCGGCGCGCAGGCAGGCGTGCTCGGAGAGCAGCGCGTCGGTGAGAAGCGGCAGGTGAGGACCGTGGGGCTCGGTGCTCCCCACGGGCAGCAGGGCGATCGGGTGGGGCTGACGGAGCAGCGCTTCGACGTCGGTGGTGGCGAGCTCGGCGAGGTGGAGGAGGGTCATCGGTGCTTACCTGCGACTGTAAAGCCTGGGAGCGGGGGGTCGCCCATGAGAATCGTCTGTGCCGGGTTGTGCCTGAGGCCGCAGGGAGTGTGGCGATCGGGAGACACGGGGCACGAGGAATGTCGTGAGAACGCCGAAGGGCACGGGAGCTGCTGAAGGCCCTCGTGGGAGATGAAGACCATGCGAGCTCAGTGGTGGATCGGTGTGACCTTGGGGATGGCCGCGCAGCTGGTGGCGGTGGACGCTGCGGCGTGCGGGGGGTGCTTCGGTCCGCCGCCGCCCACGCCGCGAGACGTGCAGGTGGTGACCGACCATCGGATGGTGCTGTCGCTCTCGTCGACGCAGACCACGCTGTGGGACCAGTTCCAGTACAGCGGCCGGCCGTCGGAGTTCAGCTGGATCCTGCCGATCCGCTACACCGCGGGGCTTCGCGTCGCCATCGCGGACGACGGCTTCCTCGGCTACGTCAACGCCGTCACGGCCCCTCGGCTCTTGCCTCCGCCCTTCCCCTGGGCGCCCTGTCCCTTCCCCCCCAGCGCGGGGGGCTTCGCCGACGCCTCGACCCGACAGGACGCCCCCTCGGCGGCGGACAGCGGCGTCACGGTGCTTCGCATGGAGGTGGTGGGCCCCTACTCGGTGTCGGTGATCCGAGGCACCGACCCGATGGCGATCCGCACCTGGCTCCAGGACAACGGGTACAGCGTCCCGCCTGCGCTCGGCCCGGTGATCGACTTCTACACGGCGATGAGCATGGACTACATCGCGCTGCGGCTGCGGCCCGACCCGACGGGCCTGGTGCCTCGGATGCAGCCGGTGCGGGTGACCATGGAGGGCTACGTCCCGCGGCTGCCGCTGCGGATGATCGCCGCGGGGGTGGCCGACAAGGTGGGGCTCTCGCTGGTGGTGTTCAGCGACGCGCGCATCGAGGCGAGCAATTTCCCCAACGGCGAGCTCTCCGACGGGAGCTTCACCTGGGACTGGGCTGGGCCCCAGAACCCCGCGCAGGACTACCTCAACGCCTTCAACGCGCTCAACCGCTCCAACGGCAACCGGCTCTGGCTCACCGAGGTGGCCAACCGCACCAACGTCGGGAGCTGGTTCATCCGCCGCACCTCACCGCCGCCCTCGGCGGACGCGAGCGTCGAGACCACGCCGACCGATCCGATGGACGACCTTCGGGTCATCACCTCGACGCTCACGGCCAACCCCTATGTGACGCGCTTCCGCGCCGACCTTCCGGCGATCATGCTCGACCGCGACCTGGAGCTCGGCGCCAGCGACCGCGGGACCCGTGACGCGCTCTACCAGTACGCCCGGCAGACCAACATCCCGCCGCGCCCCATGTGCCTCGGACCAGGCGATGGAGGGTTCATCCCCAGCGACGTGTTGGTGGTCCCTGCAACGGACGGCGGCGTGGCGGCGCTCGATGGGGGCGTGGCGACAGACCTCGGTGGGGCTTCGACGGACGCCGGCAGCGACCCGATCGCCGCCACCGCGGAGGGCGGGGCCTCGTGCTCGGTGGGCGCCCCGGGAGCGCGAAGCACTGGCTGGGGTGCGCTGGCGCTCGGAGCGCTGGCCGCCGTGGCGCTGCGACGGCGTCGTCGGTAGGGGGGACTTGTTGTGGGCTGCGGCGAGGGTGCCCCCCATTGGCGTTAACCGTCGCTTGAAGGGGGGGCGGGGCAAGCCCCGCCCCTACGCAGAGCCGGACACTTCTCCGTAGGGGCGGGGCTTGCCCCGCCCGCATGGGAATCGAGCGGTTAACGCCAATGAGGGTGCCCCCGCGCCGCAGCGCGGGGAGAAGTGCTCGATCAGGTGCGGGCGGCCCAGGCCGAGCAGCTACCGCCCGGATGGATCGGGCCCTTCACGACCTCGCAGCCGCCGCACGCCGCCTCGCCGGCGCTGCGGAAGAGCCTGCACGAGCGGCAGGGCTTCGCGGGATCGGTCGCGTGATCGACGTACTGCAACGCCGTGCGGGTCTGGATGTCGGCGGGGGTCAAGCCCGTGGTGCTGGAACAGCTCAGCTCCTTCTTGCCGCAACCCTCGACGGCCGCGGCCACCGGCGCGAGCACCAGCAGGGCGAAGCCACCCCCCACACGACGAAGCACGGAACGACGATCGACGGTTGAATCAGACATTGTTCTCTGGACCTTTCCTGCGTCGGCCAACAGCCTCCGCGACATAGTAGACGAACCTGCATGGCTCTCTAGGGTCCCTGTCTCCGTTCGGGGAGAGGGGGGGCGAGACGATCAGCGAACGCACTCTCCGGTCATGGGGTTGCAGCGCGTTCCCGCGAAGAAATTGCTGCAAAACAGGTTGCCGCCCAGCAGGTCGCAGCGGGGAGCGCAGACCCGGAAGGTGGTGCTCCAGCAGGTGTTGGAGGGGAACGGCCCCCCGGCGCCGACGCCGCTGCACTGGGCGCTGCCCTCGCAGGCGCACGCGAACTCGTCGATGAGCCGGTTGGAGTTGTCGTCGACGCCGTTGCAGCACTCCCCGCCGCTGGTCGCGCTGGGGCGGCAGTCCGAGTCGCTGCAGTCGCTCACCCCGTCGCAGTCGTTGTCGACCCCGTCGGTGCAGGCGCCCACGCCCATCTCCCTCGCCGCGGTCGGGCGGCAGCACATCCGCTGCGCCGCGCACCCCGGGTCGGCGCAGTCCACCAGCCCGTCGCAGTCGTTGTCGACCCCGTCGGAGCAGCTCCGGGCGTCGCCCTCGGCGCCCGTCGGGCGGCAGCAGGCGCGGGTGTTGCGGCAGTCGATGTCCGCGCAGTCGGCCTGGCCGTCGCAGTCGTTGTCGCGGCCGTCACGGCAGGTCAGGTCGCTCGACTCCGGCGCAGGGACGCACCGGCACGTCGGGTCGGCCGCGCAGTCCGCGTCGGCGCAGTCGACCTGGCCGTCGCCGTCGTCGTCGCGGCGGTTGTTGCACACCTCCCGAGGCGCTCCTTCGGTGATGTTGAGCACGAAGTTGCCCCTCGCCCCGGTGCCGAAGCCGTCGACGAAGACGTAGTACACGCCCGCCGTCGCGGCGAAGCTCACCCTGGAGGTGGTCCCGCTCGCGTCGTCGTTGCAGGCGAGCTGCGTGCCCGTCTCGCAGGGGGCGCGGCGCACGTAGAGCACCGTGTCGAAGTTGCTGCCGAGGGTGTCGATGGTGAGCGTCGTGTCGCGCACCACGCGCAGGGCGTAGACCACGTCGCCGCCCCCTCCGCCCGCGCACCCGGGGAAGCCCATGGTGACCGGGGTGAAGTCGTTGCGGGCGCCGTTGAGGCTGCCCATCGTGCTCGACGGGACCGTCACCACGATGGGCGCCGCGCAGGTGTCGTTGGGCGGCGCCACGGAGCACGACGGCAGCGGGGCGCAGAACATGTCCGCGCAGTCGACCTGCCCGTCGCAGTCGTTGTCGCGGCCGTCGGCGCAGGACATCGCGTCGGCCTCGGTGCCCGTCGGGACGCAGCTCGGGCAGAGGGGCGACATCCGGCAGGCCGGGTCGGAGCAGTCGCTCAGCCCGTCGCAGTCGTTGTCTCGGCCGTCGTTGCAGACCTCCGGCGAGGGGACGCAGGCGCACATCCCGAGGCCCGCGCACTCGGCGTCGGCGCAGTCGGGCTGCCCGTCGCAGTCGTCGTCGAGCCCGTTGGAGCAGGCGGCCGCGGTGACCTCCCGCCCGGTGGGCGTGCACATCATGCAGAAGGGCGACGCGGCGCAGTCGACGCGGTCGGCGCAGTCCGTGAGGCCGTCGCCGTCGTCGTCAGCGCGGTTGTCGCAGACCTCGCGGATCCCGACCGAGACGTTGAGCTGGAAGGCGCCGCGGGAGGTGTTCCAGCCGTCGACCACGATGAAGTAGGTCCCGGGCTCGGCGTCGGGGAGCACCAGGCGGGAGTTGGTCCCTGAGCCGCCGTCGTCGTCGCAGGCGATGGGGGCGGTGGCGCAGTCGCCGCGAAACACCAGCAGCGCCGTGTCGTAGCTGCTGCCCTCGGTGTCGATGGTGATGGTCTGCCGCGTCGGGTTGCGCACCACGTAGACCACGTCCGGCGCCCCCATCCCCGCGCAGGCCGGGGTGAAGTCATCGGCCGCGTTCATGGTGGAGCCGCTCGTCCTCCCTGGGACGCTGAGGATGCGGGCGGTGGCGCAGGTCTCGTTGGTCACCCGGCAGGCGTCGGTGGGGGCGCAGGCCGGGTCGGCGCAGTCGGTCGAGCCGTTGCAGTCGTTGTCGCGGCCGTCGTTGCAGACCTCGATGCGGCCCGTGGGGACGCACATCATGCAGCCCGGGGTGCGGGCGCAGAGGTCGTCGGCGCAGTCGAGCCGCCCGTCGCAGTCGTTGTCCACGCCGTCGGCGCAGGACACCGGGCTGTTCTCGGGCCCGCTCGGGACGCACATGTTGCAGAGCGGGGCGGTGGCGCAGTCGCGGTCGGCGCAGTCGACCAGGCGGTCGCAGTCGTTGTCGAGCGCGTCTCCGCAGCGCTCCGGACCGCTGGGGATGCACATCCCGCAGGCGGGGGTGGCGGCGCACATGACGTCGGCGCAGTCCGAGCGCCCGTCGCAGTTGTTGTCACGGCCGTCGTTGCAGGCCTCCGGGGCGCCGGGGTTCACCGTGCGGTCGTTGTCGTTGCAGTCGCGTCCGCCCGCGCAGGTCACCGGGGCGAAGCCGTCGCCGTCGTTGTCCGTGGGGCGGGTGATGCAGGCGCGCCGGGCCTCGTCGCAGGAGTCGGTGGTGCAGGGGTCGCCGTCGTCGCAGCGGATCGCCATCTGCGGGACGCAGCCGCGGCCCGCGAGGCAGCGCTCGACGCCGTTGCAGAAGCTGCCGTCGTTGCAGGCGTTGTCATCGGGGAGGTTGACGCAGCCGCGGCCCGGGACGCAGCGGTCGGTGGTGCAGGAGACGCCGTCCGAGCAGGCGAGGGGGGTGCCCCGGGTGCAGCGCCCGGCGGCGCAGCGCTCGGCGCCGTCGCAGGGGTCGCCGTTGTCGCAGTTGGCGTCGCTCGCGCACTCGACCGGGGTGCAGTCTCGCAGCGGGTCGCAGAAGGCGGGGGAGATGCAGCGGTTGTTGTCGGGGGCGAAGACGCAGCCGCGGCCCTCGACGCACTGGTCGACGGTACACACGACGCCGTCGTTGCAGACCGGCGCGGTCCCCGGGACGCAGCGGCCGGACTGACAGCTCTCCACGCCGTTGCAGGCGAGGCTGTCGTCGCAGTCGCGGTCGGAGAAGCACTGGGGGACGGGGACGTCGGGGCGATCGGGGACGATGGGGACGTCGGGTGTGTCAGGGCGATCGAGTGGCACATCGACCACGACATGGGCGTCAGGGACGTCCTCGGGGACATCGAGCTCCGAGCGGCCGCACGCCGCGAGGGCGTAGCTGGCGACGAGGGCACCGGCGAGCGAGAGGGCGTGGCGCTTCATGGGTTGACCTGCAGGCGAAGGGTAGTCGGCGCGAAGGATGAGCAGCGTCCCGAGGATGCGCCATCGGCGCACGGCGGGTGAACTCTCTGGCAACGGGGCATAGCAGGAGGTGAGCCGCGGGGACGGTGGGGGCGCTCAAGGTCCTGTGGCGTCGTAGACGCAGCGGGTGAACCCCGTGGGACCACCGAAGTACGTCGCGATTCCTCCGAAATGGGGATCCACCCTCACGTCGTCGAAGCCGTCACGGTTGGCATCGAGGACGGTTGCGTTGGCCGGAAAGAGGTCGGGCGCGGGCCCCGGGGGTTCGCAGCGCGGGAGGTCGAAGTAGTGCGGTGAGTTCACGCCGCGGGCGAAGCTCGCAAGCTCGATGGAGTAGATGGAAGCGTCGCCACTAACCCCAGCGACGTGGAGCAGGTCCATCCTCCCGTCGCCGTCGAAGTCACCCCAGGTCGTGCTTGTGTAGAGCGCGAATGGTGCCCACGGGGAAGACGAGGCAGGTGTCGTCCACCCGCTCCGGCCCCCGAAGCGCACCTCGTCGAGGGATCCAGCGCGGGTGTACTGAAACCTGCTCGCGATGTCCCCATAGCCGTCACCGTTCAGATCGAACACGAATTGGCAGCTCGTAGAGTCGTACCCGTCCGAGGAGGAGACGCCCGAGCCGACCGCGACGTCATTGAAGCGGGAGGCGAAGCGAGGGCCCCCCCCACGAATCGCCGCGCAAGAGCGCTGCACGGAGGTGATGCCGGACTCCCAGTCCCGGTACTGGATGTGGGAGCCGACGAGGTCACCGAAGCCATCGCCGTCGATGTCCCCACCCAACTCCAGGTCAGCCCGCTCGGAGAACACCGCGGGGGGCACGTCGTCGGACGTCCCCAAGGTCACGAGCGGCAACGGCTGCGAGTCGCCGGGCGCTAGCGAATGACGGACACCATCGCGGACCCACACGTCCTCGATGCCGTCCCCGTCGATGTCGGGGAGGAATCCGGTGACCTCGCGCCCCGTGTCGACCGACGGCACCACGAACTCCCACACAGGCGAGGGCGAAGCCGACACGACACCTCCACGCCGGGCGAAGAGCCGCCAGAAGTGGACGCCGGGCGTCAGCGGGGCGTCGGGACGGTGCTCGTCCGACGAAAGATCGCGCGTCGACTCCACGCGAGTGCAAGCCCGGTCGGCGCAGAGCTGGAGCCGGACGCCGTCCACGCCCGAGGCGCGCTCCCAGCGGAAGCGCGGACGCTGCACGCCCAGGGCGACGGTAGAGAGCGGCGCGATGGGCCGCGCGTCGAGGCTGGTGCAGACGCCGCCGATGCAGTGCCCGAGCGCACCACAGCTCACGCCGCAGCCGCCGCAGTGGTCATCGCTGAAGGCGAGCTCCGTGGAGCACGAGCGGTCGTCGCCGCAGTTCGCGTAGCCCGGTCGACACGTCCTCACGCACGCGCCCCCGGCGCAGACCTCGGTGCTCGTCAGACGGTCCACGCAGCGGACGCCACAGGCGCCGCAGTTCTGCGCATCACTGAGCACCGAGGTGCAGACCGGTGACGCACGGTCGCAGTGCAGCGTACCCGCTTCGGGGCACGGCACCTCCACGCAGCGGCCGAGCGTGCAGGTCTCGCTGACGCCGCACCGGATGCCACATCGTCCGCAGTTCTCGTGATCGGTCTGCTGATCGACGCACACCGAGTAGCAGAGGGTGAGAGCAACCGGGCAGGCCTGACAGCGTCGATCCAGGCAGCGCTCTGTGAGCGGACATGCGTGACCACACGCGCCGCAGTCTCTGTTGGTGTCCAGGCTGTCAGCGCACCCCGCCACGTCGGCCCTTGAGCAAGTGGCGTAGCCGTCGGGGCACGGGGCGCAGTGACCGCCATTGCACCGGGAGCTGTCGGAGCAGACGGTGCCACAGCTTCCGCAGTTCGCGTGGTCGGTGTCGAGGTCGAAGGCGCAGGCGTACAGCGTTCCACAGCCCGAGCGGTTTCCGACGCAGGCGCAACGACCGCCCACACAAGGGGTCACGGTCATCGCGCCCACGTTGGTGCAGCGCACCCCGGGCGCGCCGCAGTTTCGCGGATCGCTGAGGAGGTTGAACGTCGGATTCCTATCGGTCCCCACGTCGCGCGCGACCACGGGAACGTCCGGCCGATCGACCGCCCCGCCGTCCACCACGTCGGCCACGTCTGCTGTGTCGACGGGCGCGGCATCGCCCGCCCCCCCGGGCGCGGGAGGCGCCAGACACCCCGCGAGGAGGGCGGCCAGGACCCCCACAAGGCCGATGCGCCACACCATGACGGACCTCGTTGCGCGCGGCCCTCGCGCGGTTCAGCCGCCCGCCCGTGCGCTCAGGCCGTCTTCGGCGTCTTCTTCCGCGGCCGCTTCGCCTTCGGCCGCTTGAAGGGCGCGTAGGCCCGTTCGCGTCCCGGGACATCCCCCGTCAGGTACCGCCCCGCGCGCCCGATGCGCGCCGCGCTCGTCACCAGCAGCGTCAGCACCCGGCGGAAGAGCTCGCGCTTCTCCGCGGCCTCCTTCGACGGGGCCAGCCGCTTCACCGCCGCCCTCAGCCCCGGGAGCGCGTCGTGGAGGCGCTTCACCGCCGCGGCCTCGCCCTTGGGGAGCGCCGCCAGCCACTCCCGGTGCGCGTCGCTGTCGGCCAGCGCCAGGAGCTTCTCGGTGTCATCGAGCGCGTCCACCGGGTCGGCCGGATCGCCCTGCCGCAGTCCGCGGAGGAAGGCCCTCCCGGCGGAGTCGTCGGCGAAGCGCAGCAGCAGGGCCCGGTCGAGCCGCCGCTGGTCGGCCCGCACCGCCCAGAGCAGCGAGCGCTCGGCGTCGGTCTCGGTACCGGCGGCGCTGATGCGCAGCACCCCGGCGATCTGCACGTACTCCTGGGCGAGCGCGACCCCTGCGGCGAAGCGCTCGAGCTCCCCCACGGTGAGCGCCCCTTCGCTCAAGGGCACCAGCAGCAGCGCCCCGGCGTCCTTCGCCGCCAGCCTGGCCAGGTTGTCGGCCCACGCGAGCCACGCGGCCGCGTAGGGCGGCGGCCGCTGGATGTCCTTCGTCGGGAGCGCGCCCGCCGCCGCGATCACGCTCTCCCGCGTTGGGATCGATGGAGCCTTCTTCCCCGCACTCTTCGAGTTCGCCATGCATCGACGGTAAACCAGTCTGCATCGGCGCGGAAACAGTCTGCATCGGCGCGGAAACAGTCTGTATCGGCGCGGAAACAGTCTGCATCGGCCCTCCGCAGCGTGCATCACCCCCGCGAGGGTCTACATCGGGCGAAAACAGCGTGCATCGGGCCGGAGCAGCGTGCATCGGGGCCGGAGCAGCACTGCTTCCTGGTACGACCGAGAGACCGTCAGTAACCGGAGCCAGACCCCGGAGCCCGTAAGGGCGGGGAAGCAACCGACCACGTCAGCCCAGCGCGGCCTCGCCCGGAGGGGAGCAACCGACCAGTTCAGCCCAATGCGGCCTCGCCCGGAGGGGAGCGACCGACCAGCTCAGCTCAATGCGTCTTCGTCGCGACGAGCGACGTCATCGAGTGGGGAACCGACGAAGAACGGACTCGGATCCGGAGCCCGTCGCCAAGGCCGCACTGGGCTGAGGTGGTCGGTCGCTCCCCTCCGGGCGAGGCCGCACTGGGCTGAGGTGGTCGGTCGCTCCCCTCCGGGCGAGGCCGCACTGGGCTGAGGTGGTCGGTCGCTCCCCTCCGGGCGAGGCCGCGTTGGGCTGAGGTGGTCGGTCGCTCCCCTCCCCCTCACCCCACCCGGTCCACCTCCGTCCGGAACGCCACCCCGTCTTCGCCGCCGCCGTGGCTCTCCTCGATGAGCCGCTGGTGCAGCAGCTGCGTCGACAGCACCCCCACCACGGCCATGTTGTCGGCGTTGCTGAAGCCCGCGTCGCCGCCCTTCGCGGCCACCCTCCGGGCCTTCTCCATCAGCGCCGTCACCGCCGCCGCATCGAAGACCCCCACCGCCTTCAGCGCCCCCTCGGTGGTCAGCTCGCGCACCCACTCCGGGGCGTCGGGCGCGGTGAAGCACGCCGCGTCGGGCGCGCGGTAGGGCTGCTTCGGGCGCTCCAGGATCTCCCTCGGCAACACCTCCGCCGCCGCCCGCTTCAGCACGTGCTTCTCGTCGAGGCCCCGCAGCTTGAAGCGCGCGGGCATCGCGTTGGCGAAGGCCATCACCTCCCTGTCGAGGAAGGGAAACCTCCCCTCGACGGAGTTGGCCATCAGCATCCGGTCGCCCTGCGACGCCAGGATGTACGGGTTGAGCAGCGTCACCACCTCCAGGTACTGCGCCTGGGCCAGCGGATCCCACCGGGGGAAGTCCGAGGGCAGCGAGGCCACCAGTGAGGCCACCGCCGAGGGCCGCCCGTCGGCCGCCATGCGAGCGCGCATCTCCGCCGAGAAGAAGCGCTGCAGCGCCGATGCGCTCGTCCACCGAGGACCATGCGAGAAGGTCGGATCCTCCGGGTGGTCGATGCCCCTCGCCCAGAACTGCAGCGCGAGGCCCCGCGCCGCCGCAGGCGACCGCGCGAGCCAGGGGTAGAGCCGATCGAAGAGCTTGGGGCGCAGCTTCGACTGCGGCTGCCTCGACCAGAAGCGACGCACCTTCGCCTCTCGGAAGAGGTCGTAGCCGCCGAGCATCTCGTCGGACCCCTCCCCCGTCAGCACCACCTTCAACCCCGCTTCCCTCACCAGCTTGGACAGCAGGAAGAGCGGCGCCGGCCCCGTGCGGAGCAGCGGGCGCTCGGCGTGGGCGACCACGTCGGGAAACACCCGCGCGATGTCCGAGCGCGACGCCACCACCTCGGCGTGGTCGCTGTGCAGCCGCTCCACCATCAAGCGCTGGTAGGGGGTCTCGTCGTACTCAGGGTCCTCGAAGCGCAGCGAGAAGGTGTGGAAGCGCCCTCGCACCGCGTCGCGCGCCAGCCAGGCCACGTAGCTGCTGTCGATCCCGCCGGAGAGGTAGGCGCCCACCGGGACGTCCGCCCGCAGCATCCGCAGCTCGGAGGCCTTGTGGAGCCGGTCGCGCAGCCCCGCCACGGCCTCGTCGAGCGTGCACGAGTCCGCGTCGCGGGGGGCCTCGCCCTGCACCCTCGGGTACTCCGGGCTCCAGTACACGTGGTCGTGCCGGGCGCCCGACTTCGTGTAGCGGCGCACCACCCCGGGAGGCAGCTCGGAGATGCCCGCGAAGACCGAGGTAGGAGCCCTCGACGCCCAGAAGGTGAAGGTCTCCTCGACGCCCCTCACGTCGAGCTCACGGGGCACCTCCGGGTCGGCGAAGATCGCCTTCACCTCGCTGGCGAAGCGCACCCGGCCGCCGCCCTCGTGTACGAAGAGCGGGCGCACGCCCACCCGGTCGCGGCAGAGCACCAGCTCCTCGGAGGCGGTGTCCCAGAGGGCGATCGCCCACTGGCCGTTGAAGCGAGCGAAGGCCTCGATGCCCCACTGCTCCCAGGCGTGGATGATCACCTCGGTGTCGGAGTGAGTGCGGAAGACGTGCCCCGCATCCTCCAGCTCGGCGCGCAGCTCGACGAAGTTGAACACCTCGCCGTTGAAGACCAGCCAGCGGGTGTCGTCCTCGTTGGCCATGGGCTGCTGCCCGCTGGCGAGGTCGACGATGGAGAGCCGCGCGTGCCCCAGCGCCGCCCGCCCGTCGCGGTACAGCCCGAACTCGTCAGGACCACGGTGGCGGATCGCCCGCACCATGGCGCGCACCAGCTCCCTCGACGGGGGCGGGAGCGCTGCGGAGAGATTCACGATCCCGGCGATGCCACACATGGTCGTTCTCAGCCCCCTTCAGATTGGCGCGGTCAGCGTACCGCCGCGTCATGCAGCGCGCCCACCCAGCCCTCGTGCATGCGCTGCTGGGTGAAGCGCTCCAGCACCCGCCGACGCCCCGCGGCGCCCATGCGGGCCCGCCGGTCTGGGTCTCGCAGCAGCGCCACCATGGCCGCCCCCATCGCCGCGTGGTCGCCCCTCGGGACCAGCTCTCCGGTGACCCCGGGCGCCACGATCTCCGGGTTGCCGCCCACCTCCGTCACCAGCGCCGGCCGCTCGGAGAGCATGGCCTCCAGCAGCGTCACCGAGGTGCCCTCGGAGAGCGAGGCCATCGCGAAGAGGTCGCTCGCCGCGTAGATGGCCGGGATGTCGCGGCGCACCCCCGCGAAGACCACCCGGTCGCCCACCCCCAGCTCCGACGCGAGGGCGCGAAGGGGGGCCTCGTCGCCGCCGCCCACCAGAAGCAGCCGCGCGTCCGGGAGCTCCCTCGACGCGACGGAGAAGGCGCGCACCAGGGTGGGGTGATCCTTCACCGGGTGGAAGCGTGCGACGCAGGTGATGACCTGCGCGGAGGGGTCGAGCCCCAGGCCAGCGCGCACCCCCTCGGGGTCGAGCGAGGCGCGCAGCGAGGGGTCGAAGCGCGAGGGGTCGACGCCGTTGTAGACCACGTCGATGCGCGACGCGGGGATGCCCTCGTTCTCCACCAGCAGGCGCTTGATGTACCCGCACACCGCGACCACCCGCCGGGTGTACTGGAGGAAGACCAGGTTGTTGGCCGCGACCCGCTTGGGGCGCCGCACGTCGGGGTAGTGGCGGCCGTGCTCGACGAAGACCAGCCCCGGGCGGTGGCGCATCGGGCCGAGGGCCATCGCGGCGTAGGAGTAGGGCGTGTACTGGTGGGCGCAGACCACGTCGGGGCGCACGTCGGCGATGAGCCGGTGGAGGTCGACGGCCACCTGGGGCTGCAGCCCGCTGGTGCGCCCGAGCACCTCGACCCGCACCCCGTCGGCGCGCAGCGACTCGCCGAGCGGACCGATGCCGTCGAGGCACACCACCACCTGCGAGAGCCGGTCGCGCGTGGCCTTGAGGAAGTCGTGCACGAGCACCTCGGCGCCGCCGAAGGTCATGCTGTGGAGCACATGGATCACGCGCATCGGGGATGTGTCTTCCAGCTACCGGGAGCGTCGAGCCGCCCCATCGGCGACACCGTGCGCGACCGCCTCGCGGCCCGTCAAGGCTTCGCCGCGGGGCCCTCAGCCTTTCTCTTGCCGTGCGCGCAAGGCTGTATCTAAGCTCCGCGCGTTTCTGGCGGGCGAGCCGGTGGTACGTGCATCCTCGCCCTTTAGAGGAGAACGCACGCTCGTGAAGACACTCAAGCCTCGTCGGAATTATGCGGTGATCGCCGCGCTGCTCGGAACGGTCCTGCCATCCGTCGCCGGGGCCCAGACCGCGACGGGCTGGGCCCTCGATCGGTATGAGCCCACGACCACGGGTGACGTGTTCTTCATGTCCGAGCACCCCTGGTACTCGTCCACCCGGGCCTTCTCCGTGGGCATCGTGGCCGACTACGCGGCCAACCCCCTGGTGCTGCGCCAGGAGTTCGCCGCCGCGGACGGCTCGACCACCTCGACCACCACCAACATCGTCTCCGGGCAGTTCGTCGGCCACCTGGGCGCCGCGTTCTCCTTCCTCGACCGGGTGGGCCTCGGCGTCTCGATGCCGCTGTCGTTCTACCAGGGCGGCAACGCCTCGCCCGCGGGCACCGGCTCCCTCGGCCCCGCCGCGGGCGTGGGCGTCGGCGACCTCCGCTTCGGGGCGCGCATCCGCCTCGTGGGCCACTCCGACCGCGACCCCATCTCGCTCCACGTCGGCGCCAACCTCTGGGCCCCCGTCGGATCGCGCAGCAACAACACCAGCGACGAGAGCGTGCGCTTCGAGCCGCGCCTCACCCTCGCCGGCCGGGCCAGCATCATCCGCTGGTCCGCGGGCGCGGCCTTCCAGTTTCGCGGCAACATCGACGCGGTCAACCTCGCCATCGGCAACGAGCTGCGCTTCAACGCCGCCATCGGCTTCGTCGCCCTCGACGACAACCTCACCATCGGCCCGGAGGCCTACGTCTTCTCCGCCGTGCGAGACCTCCCGGCGGGCCACGGCCAGGGCAGCGCGTCCTTCCAGTCCGGCCAGTGGGGCGGCGAGCTGATGCTCGGAGCGCACTACCTCATCGCCGACACCGTCCTCGTCGGCCTCGGCGGCGGCGTCGGCCTCGAGCGCGGCTACGGCATCCCCGCCGGGCGCGGCCTTCTCTCCGTCGCCTACGCCCCGGTCACCCGCGAGGCCCCCGCGGCGCCTGGCGACCGCGACCACGACGGCGTGCTCGACCGCGACGACATCTGCCCCGACACCCCGCAGGGCCCTCACCCCGACCCCGCGCGCCGCGGCTGCCCCCTGCTCGACACCGACGGCGACGGCGTCTACGACAACGAGGACATCTGCGTGACCGTCCCGCAGGGCGAGCACCCCGACCCCACCCGCCGCGGCTGCCCCCTCCCCGACAGCGACGGCGACGGCGTCTTCGACCCCGACGACCAGTGCGTCACCACCCCGCAGGGCGAGCACCCCGACCCCGATCGCCGCGGCTGCCCCGACGGCGACCGCGACCACGACACCGTCCTCGACCACGGCGACGTCTGCCCCGACGTGCACCGCGGCCCCTTCCCCGACCCGGCGCGCGCGGGCTGCCCGCTGCCCGACCGCGACCATGACACCGTGCCCGACGCCACCGACGCCTGCCCCGACGTGCCGGGCGCCCCGTCGGAGATCCCCGCCCGCAACGGCTGCCCCGTCGGCGGCGTGGTCATGGACGGCGGGCGCATCAACATCCTGAGCCCGGTGTTCTTCGACACCGACCGGGACACCATCAAGCCGCAGAGCTTCGCGATCCTGTCGCGCGTCGCCGACGTGCTGCGCGCGTCGGGCTTCATCCGCCGCATCCGCATCGAGGGCCACACCGACGACCGCGGCGACCACGACCACAACGTCGACCTCTCCAACCGCCGCGCCATCTCCGTGATGCGCTGGCTCACCGAGCACGGCATCGACGCGACCCGCATGGAGGCCCAAGGCTTCGGCCCCGACCGCGCCATCACCTCCAACCAGACGGTGGTGGGCCGCGCCCGCAACCGCCGCGTGGAGTTCGTGATCCTCGACCCCGCGCAGCCGGAGAACACCATGACCCAGTCCGCGGCCACCGCCGACCCGGGTGAGATCCGCGACACCGGCAGCCGCCGTCGCCGCGCCCCGCGCTGATCGCTCCTCCGCCCCTCCCCTCCCGATCCCCTCCCCTCCTCGTCGACACCGCGCGCTCTCCTGCGCTAGCGTGAAGTCCTGCTCATGGCCGCGAAGACCGCCGCGAAGAACGAACGCTCCCTCGGGTGGGTGCCGCTGGTGGTGATGTCCATCGTGTACGTCCTCTGCACCTACTTCGCGGACGCCATCGGCCCGCTCACCTCGGCGCCGGGCTTCTATCGCATCTCCGAGCACACCCCCCCGCCGCTGCGCGGCTGCGTCATCCCTCGCGCCAGCCCGTAAGCAGGAACCCTGGACGCGAGGTGCCCGCTGCACCAGACACAGGATTCGGGGAGGACCCTGTGAGCATCATCGCGCACCTGACCGATATCCACATGGTCGAGCCCGAAGCGCGGCGCCCCGGAGGCCTCACGGCCCTGGCGCGGCGGGGGTTTCTCAACCTCGGGCGGGCGATCGACGAGGGGGGCCGGCGGCGCTCCTTCGCCGAGGCGCTGAGCCGGGCGATGGCCCTCGGCTTCGATCACCTGGTGGTGACCGGCGACCTCACCGAGGAGGGCACCCTCCAGCAATTCGAGGCCGTGGCCTCGGTGCTCGACGAGGCGCACGTCAACCCCGCGAGGGTGACCCTGCTCCCTGGCAACCACGACGTCTACGCGCACGCCAACTCGTGGGTCGACGCGCTCGAAGGGCCCTTGAAGGCCTACGCCCGCACCAGCGCCCCGGGGATGCTGGTCGAGCTCGCCGACCTGGTGCTGGCGCCGGTGTCGACCACGCGCGCCCAGCGGTGGTGGCGCTCGGCGGGGGAGGTCTCCACGCCCGAGCGACGCTCCATCGCGCTCGCGCTGCAGACCGCGGCGAGGCGTGGCGTGGCGGCGCTGATCGCGCAGCACCACCCGCCGACCAGGGTGCACCGCGCGGCGTGGCACTGGTTCGACGGGCTGCTCGACCACGCGGCGATGCGGCCGGTGCTGCGCGCGCTGGAGAACACCTACGTGCTGCACGGCCACCTGCACCAGCGGCGGGACGACCGCTTCGAGGGAGAGAGCCTCGCGCACATCTTCGGCGCCGCGGCGGTGGTCGAAGACCCTGGCGCCCTCCGTCGCTACCAGGTCGTGGGCGAGACGCTGGTGCCCATCGAGGTCTCGGCGAGCTGAGCGCCCCCTACGAGGAAGGGATCGATGGAAGCACGTCACACCGTCTCCAGGACCCGCGAGGCGCGGCTCTCCAGCGCTCGCTCGGCCGTCGTCGCCGCCATGTGCCTGCTCGCCGCGCAGGGCTGCCTCTCGTCGAGCTACCGCGTCCCCCCGGAGGAACTCTCCCGCCTCGCCCAGACCGCGCCGGAGCAGCGCTGGCAGGCCGTGCGAGTCACGCAGCGGGTGTTCGAGTCCGAGCACCCCCCGGCCAACGTGGCGCCGGTGCAGGTCGACGCCCCGGTGATCCTGCTGCCCACGGTGTTCTGGTATCGGGGGCGCTCCTGGGGAGTTCCCGGACACTGGCGGGGCAACCCCAGGGCGGGGCGAATCACGACGCCGCCGGGCACGATGGCGCCGGGCGTACCGCGATCGGGAGGGCGCTCCGGTGGTGGCGGTGGTGGTGGCGGCCGGAGCAGCGGGCCGGACCCGGCGATCGTGGCCGTGGCGGTGCTCGCCGCAGCGGGGATCGTGTTCGTGCTCGCGGGCACCGAGGGCGCTCGCTACGACGGCTGGGTGGGCCTTCCTCCTGACGAGGAGGTCTACCTGGAGTACCCCGACGGCTCGGTGCTCTCGGTGCCGCTCTCGGCGCTCACCCCGGAGCTGGCAGCGGGGGCGATCGCCGCCACGATCTACGAGGGCTACGAGGGGCGCTACCTCCGCCTCGGCAGGGCGCCGCTCAACCGGGTGGGCTTCACGCTGCAGACGGGGCTGCTCACGGCGATGGTTCCGCACACGGGCGTCGGGGCGAGCGGATCGGGCTTCGGCATCGGGGGTCGAGCCTTCTTCGGGGGATTTCCGGTAGCCCCGCTCGGCGTCGGGGTGAGCGCCGACGTGGTCGCGGGCCAGGCCGGGAGCCTGCTCGCGCTGGTGGGCCCCGAGCTCCAGGTGATGCCCGTGCTCTGGGCCGGCGTGTACCTCGGGTCGGGCTGGACCTCCCTCACCGCCGACGACAGCTCGGTGCGCACCGGGGGCTGGTACGTCCGCGGCGGCGCGATGCTCGAGCTGCCGGTGACCACCCGCTTCGCGGCGAGCCTGCGCGCGGGCCTCTCGCGGCTGGACTACGGATCGGCCGCGGGCGTGCTGCTGATGCCCGAGCTCTCCCTCGGGCTATCGCTCTACTGAGAAGGTCAGCGAGACCAGCTCCAGCCGATGGTGGCGCGCGGCAGCACGCCCATGAAGCGGAGCGGGTCGTCGCCGAGCGGCACGCAGAAGTCGAGGCCGAGCATCATGGTGGCGCCGGGGCCGCGGTTCCATTCGAGGCGCGCGCCCACGTCGAGGTAGGCGAAGCTCGGTCGGGTGTCGACCAGCATCTTGCCGCCCCCCTGGCCGTACATCGCCCACTGCACCGTCGGGCCCACGAGGAGGGTGAGCGCCGCGGAGGTCCATCGGCGGGTCACCATGGCCGTGACCTCGGTGGAGAAGTCACCGCCGATGAAGGCGCCCTGGTAGGGCAGCGCGAAGAAGAGCGCGCTCGGCTCGACCCCAAGCGCGAAGGACCAGCCCCCTCGGCGGGCGAGGGTCATCCGAAGCTCGAGGCCGACGCGGTGGGCGACGAGCGCCACGGTGTCGTAGCGCACCCGGAGGTCGAGGTGATCGGAGAGCCCCCGGACGAACTGCGCGGAGCCCACCGGCAGCGGCACCACGGGCGTGCCGCCCACCTCCGGTCCGATGAGCAGCACGCCCCCGGAGAGCAGCGTGGAGCGCACCCCGTGAGGAATGGTGTCGGCCGTGTCGACCGGGGTGAACGCCAGGACGAGCGCGAGCGGAACGATCAGGGCGGTGGCTCCCGGTTGAGGGCGGCGGCGACCGCGAACACGTCGCCGACGTCGTAGAAGTCCACCGCGAGGAAGTTGGGCAGGTGGCCGCTCTCGCGCATGCAGCGGCGCGCGCGGTCGAGCAGCACCGGGTCGTGGTTGACCTGCTCGGCGAGCCCTCGACCCGCGACCGGTGCGTTGAGGAAATGGTTGAGCACGAAGAGCGGATGGCTCGCGTCGCCACGGTTGCCGGCGCAGCTCATCTCCGCCGGCGAGCTGAACGCGTAGGCCGTCTCCCACGAGTGCTCGTAGAGGTTCTGGTACCAGTCGGGCGAGCCGCCGCCGCTCTCGGTGAACACCACGAGCCGACGGCCCGAGGCGATCATCTCACGCAGCTTGGGCCACGGCGCCCCGCGGGGCTGCGTGTGGAGGTAGTCCCCGAGGCCGCTGCGCGACACGGCCTCGGCGGTGTCCTCCGCGGAGACGTGGCTCTCGATGAGCAGCGTGACCACCTCGTCGGGGTTGCCGTCGAGGAAGGCCCTCACGCTACAGAGCCCATCGGCGAGCGGCCGCCGCCCGATGCGACAGTCGTCGTGGCAGAGGTAGGCCTCGCCCCGGTAGTAGTGCGTGTCGAGCATCAGCGCGCGGATGCCGTCGCGCAGCCCGCGGCCGATGGGGTGCCGCTGGTTGGGCACGTACCAGCCCTCGTCGGAGTTGGACATCGCGTTGTGCGCGGTGGGGTAGACGACCTGGTCGTAGCGACGGTCGCAGAGGGCCTCCGAGCCGTTGCACGCTCGAACGCTCGCCGGGTCGCGGAGGCGCGCTCCCGCGTCGGCGAGCCGTGGGGCGTGGCAGGCGCCGAGGTCGGAGCCGTCCATGCAGGCCGCCACCAGCGAGGCGAGCGCGAGGCAGGCCCGGGCGTGGAGCGACCGACACCCCGAGGGTAGGGTCGGGCGTCCCCTCGCACCGGGGCGCCTGGCGCTGGCAGGTGTGAGGGTCACCGCCCTCCACCAACTAAGGGAGCTCCAGCGTCGGGTCAAACCCCCCGCTTGCTCTCACGCAGCAATGACATTCACGCCTATCCGACCCTCAGGTCGGCGCGTGGAGGCGCGTGTGACCCTTCAGCCCTTCAGCCAGAAGGCCGTGAAGGCGTCGCCTCCGTCCTCCGGGTCGGCCGCTCGCGAGGCGCGCACCCAGGGCGAGCGCTTGAGGTGCTCTCTCACCGCCAGCTTGAGCGCCCCGGTGCCGTGACCATGCAGCACGTAGCCCGTGGTCGACCCCTGGCCCAGCACCCGGTCGAGGAAGGTGTCCACCATCCCCAGCGCGTCGTCGGCGCGCAGCCCGCGCACGTCGCAGGTGTTGGACTCCAGCCGCAGCGCCCGCTCCAGCTCTCCCGGCGCCTCGCTCGCCGCCGAGGAGGGAGCGCGCCCACGGACGACCTCCCCCGCGCCCGGCTCGTCGCCCGCGTCGAGCTGCACCTCGTCGACGGCCACCATCAGCTTCAGCGCCCCGGCCGCCACGCGGAGCTGCCCCCGCGACGGCGCCTCAAGCACCTCCACCGTGTTGCCCAGCCTTGGGACGTAGACCTTCATCCCAGGGCGCAGCTCCTCCTCGCGCACCTTGCGACGCCCCGCCCCGGCGGGCTTCAGCGCCTCCAACCCTCGGCCCAGCGCGCCGTCGATGGAGGCCAGCTTCGCCACCTCGTTGACCGCCCGCTCGACCTCGCGCACGTCCTCCTCGCCCACCTTCTTGCGGCGCAGCTTCGCCTGCGCGTCGCGCAGCTCCTCGCGAGCGCGGCGCAGCAGGCCCACGAGCTCGGAGCCCTCGCGGGAGAGGCGCTCCCGCTCCTTCACCCGAAGCGAGTGCTTCTCGGCCTCGAGCTCGACCCGCAGCGCCGTGATCGCGCGCGACTCGTCCTCCGCCGCAGAGCGCGCGAGGCGGGTCGCCCGCTCCTCGTCCTGCAGCCGCCGCAGCACGTCCTCGCGGCTCCCTGCGTGCTCGGGAAGGAGCCCCCTCGCCCGCTCGACCACGTCGTCGGGGACCCCGAAGCGACGGGCCACCGCCAGCGCGCTCGACGCCCCTGGGACGCCCATGGTGACCGCGAAGGTCGGGGCCATGGTCGCGAGGTCGAAGCCCACCGAGGCGTTGACGAAGCGCTCGTCGCGCACCGCCAGGGTCTTCAGGAGCTCGTAGTGGGTGGTCACCGCCACCGCTGCGCCGCGCGCCGCGAGGGTCTCCAGCACCGCGGCGGCGAGGGCCGAGCCCTCCTCGGGGTCGGTTCCTCCGGCGAGCTCGTCGAGCAGCACCAGGGCGCCGGGGCGCACGCCGCGCAGCACCACCGCGAGGTTGCTCACGTGCGCGCTGAAGGTCGACAGGTTGCGCGCCAGCGACTGGTCGTCGCCCACGTCGCAGAACACCGGGTCGAACCAGCCCACCCGGGAGCCCTCCTGCACCGGCAACGCGAGGCCCGCGCGCACCATCATCGCCGCGAGCCCGAGGGTCTTCAGCGCCACGGTCTTGCCGCCCGCGTTGGGGCCCGACACCACCAGCACCCTGCCCGCCTGGAGCGCGAGGTCGTTGGGCACCGCCCCCGCGGTCGAGAGCGCCAGCAGCGGGTGCCTCGCCCTCCGCAGGTCGAGCACCGGCTCGGACTCGGGCTCCACCGCGATGGCCTTGAGGTCGTTGGCCAGCGACACGATGCCGCCCAGCAGGTCGGCCGCCACGCAGGCCTCGTGGGCCTCCTCCAGCCCGGCGATCTCCGAGCGGCAGCGCTCGGCCAGCTCCATCAGAACCCGGGCCTCCTCGCGCTCCATCTCCGCGGTGAGCACCTTCAGCTGGTTGCCCAGCAGCACCACGGGCCGGGGCTCGATGAAGAGCGTCGCGCCCGACCCGGAAGAGCCGTGCACGATGCCCGGAACGCGGATGTGCGAGTCCGAGCGCACCGGCAGCACGTAGCGGCCGTCGCGAAGGGTGTAGAAGCGGTCCTGGAGCACGGCGGCGTACTTCGCCATGAACTCCTCCAGGCGCTGCACCACGCGCCCTCGCATGTCGTGCACCTGACGGCGGCAGCGGGCGAGGTCGGCGCTGGCGCGGTCGGCGAGGGTGCCGTCGGGGTCGATCGCGAGGTCGAGCGTCGAGAGCAGCCGGTCGAGCGCGGGGTCGCTGTGGAGCGCGGCGGCGAGCGCCGGGTGCGTCGCGCGGCGGGCCTGCGACCAGCGGCGGAGGGTGTGCGCCGTGCGCATCGCCTCGCGGAGCTGGTGAAGCTCCAGGGAGGTCACCTCGGCCACGCGCTCGATGCGCAGCAGCACGTCGGTGACATCCGGCAGCGGACCGGTGGGGATCGGGTCTCCATCGCGGCTGGCGCGCAGCGCCTCGGCGGTGCGGCGCATGCGCTCCCGGGCCTCGTCGAGGGTCTCCGAGGGCGCGAGGTCGCGGGCCCGCAGCTGGGCCTGCACGCTCTGGCAGCGCGACGAGAGCTGCGCCGTGAGCGCGGGCCATTCGAGGTCGTGGATGGATTTCGTGGACGGTTGCATCGTCGGTCTCTCGTGCAACGACGGCGGTACTCCGCGTCGAGGCGTCTCAGGTTACGGGTATGGGTAAGGGTGAGGTGGCGGGTGATCACCGTAGGGGCGGGGCCGCCAAGGACTGGGGCGCCGGACACGGTGCGTCGATCGGAGCGCCGGAGGGAGTAGCAAGGCCCGGGTGCTTCGGCAAGGCGCCCGCCCGGTCACCCCCGCAGCGAGCCCTGGAGCACCCCTCGCTCCATCAGCTCGGCGAGCAGCCCGGCGAGGCTCTCGATGAAGACCGCTCCGGCCGCCAGGTCGTGCCTCGACAGCACCGAGCGCACGGCCCCGGCCGCGGGCGTCACCCCGTCGTCGAGGGCGTCGAGCACGTCCGCCGCCATCGGGGTGAGCTCCAGGGTCTCCACCGTGTGCAGCGTCGAGTGCCGGTGCAGCAGCAGCGCGCGGGGGCGCTCGACCGCCGCGCCGTCGACGAGCTCCCAGCGAAGGCGCAGCCGGCGGTGCGTGGGGTCGAGCGCGGCGGGGAGGTCCATGGAGAAGTCGGCGAGGCGAGAGGGGTCGAGGCGGGCGTCGGAGAGCCCGACGTGGTGCTCCGCGAGGTCGTGGGAGAGCGCCTCGGCGAGCCATGGGGACGGCGAAGAGAGCCCGTCGCCCTCGGTCGCTCGCACCCACCGGGCGAAGGCCGGGGTCACCTCTCGCACGTAGCGGGTGCGCGGCGGGGCATCCTCCAGGAAGCCGGTGAACCAGCCACCGAAGCGCTCGACCCCGGCCGCCGAGAGGGTGCGAGGGAGCCCTTCGATCACCGCGGCCCAGAGGCGCCCCCGCACCAGGTCGCGGTAGACCTGCCAGCGACGAGGGTCGCCGCCGAGGGTGGAGAGCGAGGGCTCGTCGAGCCGCGCCCCGAGGCACACCCGCGCGAGGGCCCGCTGCTGCTCGGTGAGATCGCTCATGGGGCCGCTCCGCGCACGATGGCGTCGAGCCGGTCGATCTCCGCGGAGAGTTCCTCGAAGGGGGGGAAGCCGTTGTCGCGCTCGAGCAGCACTGGCACCGGACCGGTGCGAGAGAGGGCGAGCGAGAGCAGCCCGTAGACCTCGTCGCAGACCGCCTCTCCGTGGGTGTCGATGCGGAGGCCGTCCGCGCCGGTGAAGTGCCCCGCCACGTGGATCTGCACCACCCGGTCGGCGGGGACGCGGCGGAGGAAGTCCCTCGCGTCGGTGCCGTGGTTGCGGGCGTTGACGTAGGCGTTGTTGACGTCGAGCAGCAGCCGAGCGTCGCAGCGAGAGGTGATCTCGTTGAGGAAGTCGGCCTCGTCCATCTCCGCGGCGCCGGGGTGCGCGTACCAGGAGATGTTCTCCACGGCGATGGGGAGCCCGAGGGCGTCTTCGAGGAGGCGCACCCGGTCGACCACCGAGCGGATGCTCTCCTCGGTGAAGGGCAGCGGCAGCAGGTCGTGGAGGTGGGCGCCGTCGACCGCCCCGAAGCACAGGTGGTCGCTGTGCCACGGAGTCTTCAACGCTTCGAGGAAGGAGCGCAGCGCGCGGAGGAAGTCGCGAGGAGGAGGGTCGCGGTCGCCGAGCGCCAGGCTGAGCCCGTGGGACACCGCGGGGTAGCGGGCGCTCGCGTCGGAGAGCATCGCCTCGAAGAAGCCGCCCCGGCCGATGTGGTTCTCCGGGGAGACCTCGATCCAGCGCAGCGTCGGGGGCGCCCGGTGCATCAGGTCACGGAAGAGCGGGGCGCGGAGCCCCAGCCCGACGCCCTCGACGCGCGCCATCGCTCAGCGGGGACGGCGCGCCGGAGCGGGCGCAGGCGTGGTGGCAGGCGCAGGCGCAGGAGCGGGCGCAGGAGCGGGCGTCGTGGCGGCGGGCGCGGGCGTCGTGGCGGGCGCGGCGTCGGGCGCAGGGGCCGCTCCAGGGGCCGGGGGATGGTGCATCCCGCCGCAGCCGCCAGCCTGGCCGCAGCTCATGGCCTGGCCAGCGCCCGGGGCGGGGGGAGCGCCCGGTCCAGGCGGAGCGCCGTGGCCGCAGGCGCCGGCATGCGCGCAGGCGCCGCCCTGAGCGCAGGGACAACCCTGGCCGCAGCCACCTGCCTGATGGCCGGGACCGCCTGGGTGATGGCCGGGGCCGCCGGGCTGGTGGCCGGGGCAGGCGCAGGCCGTGGTCGTCTGGGCCGCCACGGGGGGAGCGCTCGCGCAGCCCTGCGCCGCCAGGCCTCCGAGGGCGGCAGACACCATCACCAACATCTTCGCTCGGATCTCGTTGTTCATGCTCGTTCGACTCCTTCGTGGGACAGGGGCTCCCCGTCTCGTGTCGGGGCGACAGTACGCCAAGGGGGGGGTTACGGTTTCAGGCTTCTCAGGGCGCCAGCCATCGGCGTCCAGCGAGAGCGCCGAGCAGCGCTCCCAGGGCCGGCGGCGCGAGGTGCGCGAAGAGGGTGTGGTCCATGTCCATCACAGGGCAGAGGAGGTGCTGGGCGAGGGCTCCTGCGAAGCCCGCCGCCAGGCCCGCCACGGCGCCAGCGGCCGTCGGGCTCACCACCGCGCTCCGCCTCGCCCCGAGGAACACCAGCGCCCCGGCCACCGCCGCGAGGAGAGCGCCGTGCAGCCCACACCAGAACGTGCCCGCGCTCGCCGCCGCGCCCTCGAGATGCACCGATCCCTCCACCGGCACCGTCACTGCCGCGTTGATCGCCTCATAGCCAGCGAGCGCCGCGGCCACGAAGATCCAGCGGAGGCGCGCCGGGAGCCCGAGGCCGTTGCGCCCGCCGTGCAACAGCAGCGTGAGCGCGATCGCGAGGCCAGAGAGCGCCGCCCCGAGGCCCAGGGCGATGCGCCCGACGGGCTGGTGCGCGAGGTCGGGGCGCGGGACGATCGCCAGCCCCGCCGCCGCGACCGCGACGACGAGCGCCGCGAAGGGGAGCGCGCGCCGCCACGGGCTGAAGGGAGAGACGGCCTGGTGGTCCCGACGAAGGGCCTCGCTCAGCGCGGGCGGCAGGGGCTCCTCCTCGTCGGAGCCCGAGGCCGCCAGGGAGCTGAGGGCCTGGTCGGCGGCGACCATGGCGCGGCAGCCGTCGCAGGCCGCGACGTGGGACTGGAGCGATGCGTCGAGGGGCTTCGCCTCGGAGAGCGCGTCGACGACCTGATCGCAGCCGCTCATGGGGTCCTCCCTACGCCAAGCGCCCGGCGCAGCGCCTCGTATCCGCGGTGCGCCCGCACCTTGAGGTTGCTGGCGCTCACCCCGGCGACCTCCGCGGCCTCGGCCACCGAGAGCCCGTCGACCTTGAGCAGCACGATGGCCTCGCGCTGCGGGGGAGAGAGCTCGCCGAGGCTGCGTTCGAGCTTCTCCAGGGCGTCGGAGGAGAGGGACTCGAAGCCTCGCGGGGAGGCTCCCTCGGAGGGGCCCTCGGGGAGCTGGCCGTCGTCGCTGAGGGCCTCGGGCCGACGGCGGCGGTAGCGGAGGTGGTCGAGCCAGGTGCGGCGGGCGATGGCGAAGACCCAGGGCTCCACCGGGGCGCCGCTGCGGTAGGTCTCTCGGGCCTGGTGCACCTTGAGGAAGGTGGTCTGCGTGAGGTCGTCGGCCAGCCGGGGGTCGCCGCAGAGGCCGCGGAGGAAGCCGCGGAGCCGTGGTGCGAGGCGGCGGTAGAGGCGCTCGAAGCCGCGCGCGTCGCCCTGGAGGAAGGCCTCCATGCAGGCCTCCAGCGGGTCGTTGCGGTCGTCGGCGGCCATGAGCGCGCGGGAACGTACCGCAAGCCCGGTCGCGACGGAGTGGAAGAGCAGGGCAGACACCAGAGAGGGAGTGCGCCGCCGGAGGGGAGACGGTTACAGCGCGCGAGCCGGTGGCGGGTGGGGGGAGACCGACGGGACGAGCGAGAGGCAGTCGGCGGGGAGTCCGACGGTACGACCTGGAGTTCGGAGTACGAGCGCGGGGCCGTCGTCGGGGAGTCCCCGATACGAGCGCGAGGCCCCTGTCCTCTGGGCTCATTTCTCACGGTGGAGGCCGTTGGCTTCTGGGCCCCCTTCCCCGCTGCCTCGCGCTCGTACTCCGAATCCCAGGTACGACCGCGAGGCCGTCAGTAACCCGAGCCAGACCCCGAGCGTCAGCGAGGGGGAGCGACCTATCACGCCCTCCCAGCGCGAAATTCTGATGACGCCTTTGCCCGGAATCCGACCACGTGTCCGAACGACGACTGGCAGCGTGAGCGGGCTCTCCCCCTCACTAACGCTCAGGGTCTGGCTCTGGTCGCCGACGGCCTCGCGGTCGTACCGTCGGATTCCTCGCCGACGGCCTCGCGCTCGTACCGTCGGATTCCTCGCCGACGGCCTCGCGGTCGTACCAGGGAAGCGGTCGCTGATGGCCTCGCGCTCGGACTCCGACACTCCAGGCCGCGATCACAACAATTGTGATCCGCGATCACAACAATTGTGATCCGTGATCGTGCGTGTTCACGGCCGCTACCGGTCACATCGACCCCGCAAGCGGGTGCGCGACGAACCACCCGCGCGTGCGCGCCAGAGCCAGCCACGCCGCCGCGACGCGGTCGAGCCGCCCGCTCTCCCCTGGTGCCAGCGAGATGCACTCACCGGTGATCTCCCGCAGCGCCGGTCCCCAGGCGTCCGGGTCCTCGCTCGCGGTGAGCTCATCCAACAGGAAGGGCACCGCCGCCCACCCCATCGCCACGATGCCGCGATACGCGCGATGGGCGACGCGCTTGTGCGGGTTCGAGCAGCCCCCGGTCTCGCGCTCCCACTGCGACACGAGCAGCCTGAACCTCGCGCACGGGTTCTTCGCGGCGTCCTCCTCGATCGCACGAGCGAGCACCGTCTCGACGTCCTTCGGAGCAGCGCTTCGCGGCGTGGTCTTCCTGGCCATTGGACCTCTCCGATGCTCCCCTGATCCGATCGATGGGCGCGCAGTGTGCGTGCTGCATCACACCCTCTGCAAGCATGTTGAAGCCTTGTATGGTCAGGGAATGGCAACCCCTCGCGTGAAGAAGAAGCCCGCTGCGAAGAAGCCCGCTGCGAAGAAGCCCGCCACGAAGAAGCCCGCCACGAAGAAGCCCGCCGCGAAGAAGCCCCCCGCGAAGAAGCCGCTCCCCGCCGCGCTCGCGAAGCGCGCGAAGGCCCTGCACGATGCCGCGCAGCAGCGCCTCATCGAGCAGGGGCGCGAGGCCATCGCGCTGATCCGCGAGCGCCGAGAGTCCATCGCGGACAACTACTTCGACGTGGGCATGGCGCTCATCACCCTGCGCAGCGAGGCCATCGCGCTCGCCCTCGGCTACGACGACGTCGCGACGATGCTGCGCGCCGAGCTAGACCTCTCGATGGGCACGGCCGCCAAGCTCATCGAGCTCGCCACCCGGGTCGATCGCTCGCTGCTGCGGGGGCTGCAGCAGGAGCGCGCGGCGGCCATCCTCGCGCTGGTCGACGCCACCCCCGAGGAGGACACCCCCGAGCAGCTCCTCGGGCGCCCCTTCCCCCTCCGCGACGGCGGGACCATCGACCTCCGCACGGCGCCCGTCGCCGAGATCGTCGGCCTCGCCCGGACGATCCGTCAGGCGCTCGCGAAGAAGAAGCCCGCTAAGGGCTTCACCACGACGCCCGCCGACCGCAAGGCCTTCGCCGCCCTCATCGCGCCCGTCGTGAAGGACAAGACCCTGCGCGGCGCGGCGACCTTCAAGCTCATCGCGTCGCGCGGCGAGCAGGGCCCGCTGGTCGAGTCGCGCGTCCCGCTGAAGGACCTCCAGCGGGTGGCGGGGCTGCTACACAAGGGTCGCTGAGCGAGCGCCCTACGGCGTGAGGCAGCCGAGGTTGCGGTCCCAGAACTCGTTGGCGATGAGCCCGTGGCGGTCGACCTCCCGCTTGAGCTCCCGTAGCTCCCGCACGCCAGCGCCCCACATGGCGTCGAGCTCCGCCACCCCGGCCTCGACGGTCTTGCCCAGGTAGACCTTGCCGCCCAGTCGGGCGCAGTGCGCCGCGAGGGTGCGGTACATCGCCTGGCTGCACGCCCAGCGCTCTCCGTTGCGGTCGAGGTACGCGACGGTGAACACCATGGTCCGGTCGTTGGATGTGGCGGAGAGCGGGTGATGCCGCAGGTCGCGCGGGGCGTAGAGCAGGTCGACCAGCGCGGGGTAGTGGTCCACGTCGCGCACCTCGCGGTCGAGCGCCTCGAGGAACTCCGCGGCCCGGTCGGGGTGGATGCAGTACGCCTGCTCCGCGGCGGTCATGCGCCAGCGGGGCTCGGCGTAGCGCTTGGCGCGCGCGTCGGCGTCCTGGAAGAACGCGAAGTCGTCCACCGGGTCGAAGGAGAGCGGCTGACCGTTGGAGAGGTGGTAGTTGATGTCCTGGAACGACGCCTCGCCGCCGGGCTCGACGAAGCCGTACTCGCCGAACACCCGCATGAAGCAGTCGCGACGGTTGAGCAGCCCTCGGGGCCTCCCCTCGTGCGACTCGGGGAGGTACTTCGTGCGGCCGATGAGACCGCGCATCGTGCGGTGGACGTCCCGGGCCCACCAGAGGGTTCCGAAGATGCCGTCGGGGGTCTCGGGGTTGCCGTCGTCCTCGGGCACCGGGGGGCAGCCGAGCGGATCGTCGGGGGGAAGGTGCTTCGACTCGAAGCGCAGGTCGCGGAGGTAGTTTCGGACGGCCTCGTTGTCGTGCACCTCCCGTCCGAGGGTCTGCACCCGGGTCTCCGTGCGCACGCAGAGGGGGGAGCCCGGCGGGGCGATGCGCCGCAGCGCGTAGCGGGCGCGGGTGACCACCCCGAGGTATCCCTGCGCCCCGGGGACGGCGTGGAAGAGCTTGTATTCCAGGCTCGTGGGGCTCTGACCGGGGTGGCAGTCGTAGACGCGTCCGTCGGGGCCCACGAGGGTGAACTGCCGGAGGTAGCGCTCCTCGCGCCCCCAGCGGGCCGACATGCGGGAGAAGCTGTTGGCCGCGAGGCCGCCGCCGATGCGGACGAAGGACGCCGAAGGGGCGCAGTAGGGCACGAGCCCTAGCGGCAGCGTGCGGTCGAGGACCTGCTGCCAGGTGGCGCCCGCGCCGACGGTGAGCGTCGGCCCGCAGGGGTCGTCGAGCTCGATGCTGATCGTCGCGAAGGAGGGGTTGTCGAGCAGGATCACCGTGTCGTCGTTGAGCGACTGGCGGTCGAGGGAGGCGCCCCCTCCGCGGAAGGTCAGCCGGCGCCCGTGCAGGGGAAACTCCATCAGCGTCCGACGCAGGTCGGCGAGGTCGAGCGGTCGGAGCACCGTCGAGCGGCTGTGGTCCATCGAGTTGTACGACCAGAGCACCTCGCGGCACGAGGGGTCGCCCTCGCTGCCCACGTAGCAGCGGGGCGGACGCAGCGCCGAGGGGACGCACGCCGTCGGCAGCGCGCCGAGCACGCCCAGCCACTGCCGCCGTGAGAGGAGCCCAGGGTCAACGCGCTTCATGAGAGTAGGGGCTCCCTTCGCGGGGCGGCGGGCGGACGCCGCCGTCGGGCGGGGCGTCGTCCGCGAGGGTCAGGCAGGCGCGGTCGGTCGAGTCGGGCGCGGCGAAGGGGCAGCCCCGGCGCTCGGGACCACGGGCGGAGCGAGCACCCGTAACGGTGCAGGGGCAGACGTCGCGCGCGTCGGGCACCCCGTCGCCGTCGGCGTCGCGGTCGGGGCAGCCGTCGTGGTCGTCGATGCCGTTGATGTCCTCGGCCAGCGTGGGGCACTGGTCCGCCGGGAAGAGAAGGTGGTCGTGGTCGGGGTCGTCGCGCTCGTCGGGGCAGCCTCGGAGGGAGGCCGCGCCCACCACCCCGAGGCACTCGTCGGCGTCGTCGCCCACACCGTCGCGGTCCTCGTCGCCGGGGGGCTGCCACTGGAGCCCGATGGTGACCCGGTGCGATCCGTCGAGGAGCCCGCCGCAGCCGTGAGCGCCCCCGACGGTGATGGTGAAGGGCCCGACGCGACGCTGCGAGCCGTAGCCTAACTCCCACGCCGCTGGGCCGCCGCCGGGGTCGATCGAAGCGACGAGGGAGAGGTAGGGCGACCCGATGGTGTTCACCATGGCGAAGGCCAGCAGGGTGCCGATGTCCGCGAAGATGGGAGAGAAGATGCCGAGGGCGCCGAACACCGAGGCCAGCGGGTGACGCAGCCCGACGGAGAGCACCAGCCGGTCGCGCGACGCCATGCTCCCAGAGGGCCCGTCGCCGAAGGCCATGAGGTAGCCCACCGAGGTGACGAGCCCGTAGCGGAAGGAGCGCAGCTCGAAGGCCGCGTCGAGCCTCGCGGTGGGCGCGCCGTGGCCCGCGAAGGGGACCCCGGAGGTGGGCGCGGTCGCGGCGAGCTCGAAGGCGAGGCCGGTGCTCCAGTTGTGGGAGCAGCGCCCCTGGCGGCAGGCGTTGCCCGTGGGGAGCGTCGGGCCGAGCGCGCTGCCCGCCGTCCGAGGGACCCAGCGCAAGAGAGCGCGCGCATCGCCCAGGCCGGGCGGAGAGATGTCCGCCGAGGTGGCGGAGGACTGGTAGCCCGCCACCGGGAGCTGCAGGCCGAGGGCCCAGCGCCTGCCGAGGCCCACCTGGGCGCCGAAGGTGCTGAGGAAGCGACCGCCGACCGCGCCGGGCACCGGGTCGTCGAACCACTCCAAGGCCATGCCGAAGTCCACCTGCCCCCGGGCGGGCGCCACGGTGCCCTCGATCGCCGGCAGCGACGAGGGATCGACCGAGAGCGTCGGCACCCACGAGGCGCCAGGGTGCGAGAGCGCGGTCGACGGCGACAGCAGCAGCGCGAGCGCCATCGCCCTCCGGAGCGGGGTCACGCAGGCCTCAGGTCCCCGGCGCCAGCATCGCCGCCATCCTCGGGACGTTGGCCACGCCCTGCCCCGCCAGCGCCTCGTCGGCCGCTCGCAGCGCCTCCGCGTCGCCCTCGATCGCCGCGAGCACCCGCCTCGCCACCGCGGCGTGTACCCTCATGTCCGCCGCGTCGAGGAGCCTCGCGGACCTCGCCAGCGCCTCGGCCGCCCCGGCCCGGTCGCCCCGCAGCGAGGCCACACCAGCGCGCAGCAGCCCCGCGAGCCCGTCGCCCCAGAGGGTGGACTCCCGCTCGCACCGGGCGGCCTCGGAGAGCGCGACGCGCGCGTACCACCAGCGCTCCGGAGGGCTCCACGCCGAGGCCGCCGCCGCGAGCGCCGCGCGCCCCCGCAGGTAGCGCATCTGGATGCGAAAGGCCTGCACCCGAAGCAGAAGCGAGCGCTCCAGCGCGATCCAGCGCCGACGCAGCGCCGCCCAGGCCGCGCGGCCGTCCCCCTCGTAGAGGGCGACCTCCACGGTCTCGTGAAGCTCTACGAGGTGCACCGAGTGGAAGCCCGCGTGCGACCAGTCGGCCACGCGACGGAGCCCCCGCCTCGCTCGTTCCGGGTCGTCCGTCGCCAGGCCCGCCACGCACTCGAAGCGGATGAGCGCCAGCGTCTCGGTGTAGCGGTCGCCCCGCTCTCGGGCGTCGTCGAGCATGCGAGGGAGCTCGTCGAGCAGCCCCCGCCAGTCGCCGAGGTAGTAGCGGGCGTCGAGGCGGAAGATCATCGCGGTGCTGCGCTCCCAGGCGACGCCGCTGCAGCGCCCCTCGATGATCTCGAAGGCGCGGCCGAAGGCGTCGTTGGCGAGCGCCCATCGCCCGGCGCCCCAGGCCGCCACGCCGGTCATCACCTCCGCGAGGGCCAGCGCGTCGGGGCAGTCGATGCGCTCCGCGAGCCCCCTCGCCTCGCGGATCATCCGGTCGGCGTGCGCGCGGCCCCTGGGGCCCCCCATGGCGTGGAAGCCGGCCTCCATGGAGAGCGCCTGGGAGAGCCGCACTGGCTCGCCGAGGTCGAGCGCCAGCAGCAGGCTGAGCGAGTGGAGGCTCGCGGCGCGGGTCGGGTCGATGACCGAGATGCCCGCGGCCACCGACCAGCAGGCGTCGAAGCGGGCGAGCCGCGCCGGGTCGCACCGGGAGGCGTCGCGGACGGCGTAGGAGGTGCCGCGGGCGACGATGCGGGCGCGGTGAAGCAGCAGCGAGGCGAGGCTGCGCGCGGGGGTGGCGGGGAGCGAGACGCCCACCACGTCGAGCACGCGAGAGGCCACCGCGAGGCCCTCGTCGATGTAGCCCGCGCGCAGCAGCTGCTCGGCGGCGCGGCGCTCGCAGTCGACGCGCTCGTCGGCGACAGCCCCCGCGGCGGCGGAGAGCCAGGCCTCGGCGGAGTCGCGCCCGCGGCCTGCGCCTGCGAGGGCGAGGGCGAGCTCGCGGTGCAGCCCGCGGCGGGCCTCGGGGTCGTGGCGCCCCAGCTCCAGGGCCCGGCGGTAGAGCCGCGCGGCGTTGTCGAAGGCGAGGGCCTCGGAGGCGCGGCGGGCCGCGAGGGCGACGTAGTGGGCGGCGCGCTCGGAGGAGCCCGCGGCGAGGTGGTGGGTGTAGAGCACCTCGGGCTCGGGGTCGCGCTCGGCCTCCCAGGCGAGGGCGAGGCGAGCGTGGGCGGCGCAGGCGTCGGGCGGGCGGAGGCCCGCGACGATGGCCTCGCGCACCCGGTCGTGGAAGGTGACCAGCAGCGCGCCGTCCTCGCCGAGAGAGCGCACCAGGCTCCCGGAGCGGAGCACCGAGAGGGAGGCGTAGGCGTCCGCGGCCCCGACGGCGCGGAAGGCCACGGAGGCGGGGAGCGCGCCGCCGGAGAGCGCCACCAGCTCGACGAGGCGGCGGGCCGACTCGGGCACCCTCGCGACGCGGGCGCGCACCACGTCGTCGAGGGAGAGCCTCGGGGCGAGCGGTCCGGCCTCGATGAGGTGGCGGCCGAGCTCCTGGACGAAGAAGGGGTTGCCCAGGGACTCGGCGGCGACGCGGCGCGCGGCCTCGGGGTCGTCGCGGCCGAGGCTCAGCGCGGCGAGCGCGGCGCAGGCGTCGGGGCCGAGCGGCGCGAGGTCGATGGCGTGGGGCTCCAGGCCCACGTCGGCGTCGAGGAGGGCGCGCACGCAGGGGCTGCCGGTTCGTCCCTCCGGGCGGAAGGAGAGGATGAGCTGGAGCGACCCGAAGGAGCCAGGGCGGAAGAGCTCTCGGAGCAGCTCGGCGCTGTCGGCGTCGGCCCAGTGGAGGTCGTCGAGGGCGATGACCACGGGGAGTCCCCGGGCGACCCGGAGCAGCAGGGCCCTCAGCCCCGCGGCGGCGGCGCGGCGCACCTCCCAGGGGTCGATGGCGATGGGCCCGGAGCGGTGGCGGAGGGGAAGGATGCCGGGCACGGCGCCGAGGGCGGGGAAGAGCCTGGTGAGGGTGGTGACGGCCTGGGAGAGGGCGGCGTCGACGCTGTCGGGGTCGTCGCGCAGCCGGGCGATGAGCCCCTCCATGACGCCCTCCAGGGCGTTGTAGGGGACCGACTCGCGCTCGTAGCAGCGGCCGCCAAGCACCAGGGCGAGGCCGTCCCTGGAGAGCGCCGCGAGGTGCTGCTGGACGAGCGCGGTCTTGCCGATGCCCGACGGCCCCGACACGGCGACCATGACCGCGGCCCCGGAGGCGGCCCGCTCGAAGGAGGCGCGCAGCGCGGCGGTCTCGGCCCCGCGGCCCAGGAGGACGGGCGCCGAGGGGCGTGGGCGCGGCGCCGGAGGGGCGACGCCGTGGCCGAGGGCGCGCAGCACGTCGGGCCCTGTGGGCCGCTCGGAGGGGTCGGAGGCGAGGAGCGCGGCGCAGAGGGCGGAGAGGTCGTCGGGCGCGCCCGGGGCGTGGACGCGGGGGTCGGGCGGCGGGGCGAAGTGCTTGCGGAAGGCCACCTGGAGGGCCTTGCCCTCGAAGGGGAGCTGCCCCGTGAGGAGCTGGAAGAGCGTCGCCCCGAAGCTGTACCAGTCGCTCGCGGCGTCGAGGGGCTGCCCCAGGAGCTGCTCGGGGGACATGTACCCCATGGTGCCGAGGCCGAGGCCGTCGACGGGCGGGGCGTCGGGGGTGAGGTCCATGACCAGGCCGAAGTCGAGCACCACGGCGCGGCCCTCCGGGGTCACCAGGATGTTCGAGGGCTTGATGTCCCGGTGGAGCTTTCCCGCGGCGTGAAGCGCGGCGATGGCCTCGGCGACCTGCACCAGCACCTCGCGCAGCCCTCGGGGGTCGAGCGCCGGGGGTCGCTCCGAGGCGCGCCGCACGACGCGAGGGTCGAAGCCCGAGTCGACGGTGGGCGGGACGTCGGTGGTGGCCAGGGACGAGGCCAGCCCAGGGGTCTCCGGGGCCCTGGCCCCGTGGGAAAAGCGCAGCAGGTCGACCCCCTCGACGTACTCCATGGTGATGCACCAGTCGGTGCCGTCGGACACCAGCTCGTGCAGCGTCACCAGGTTGGGGTGCGCCACGTCGGCCAGCGAGCGGAACTCCCGCTTCAGCATCCGCATGTGCGCGGGCGACGCGCGGCGCATGACCTTCACGGCGACGCGCTCGTTGCGCAGCCGGTCGAAGGCGTGGAAGACGTCGCCATAGCCGCCCGAGCCGAGCAGCGTCTCGAAGTCGAATCGCGCCCCCATCGGGGCTTTGACGGCGGACCGTCCAAGCATCGGCGGCGACTCTACATGATCGCCTCCCCCCAAACCGCCGCGCCCGTGCGACGAAAGCACCCCCATGAAGAAGACGCAGCCCGATCTGACCCCCCGACCTCCCAGCGGCTTCGTGCGCGTCCGCGGCGCCAGGGAGAACAACCTCCGCGACGTCGACGTGGAGATCCCCCGCGACGCCCTGGTGGTGTTCACCGGCGTGTCGGGCTCGGGCAAGTCGTCGCTCGCCTTCGGGACCCTCTACGCCGAGGCCCAGCGGCGCTACCTGGAGTCGGTCTCGCCCTACGCCCGGCGGCTCTTCGACCAGATGCCCGTGCCCGAGGTCGACGAGATCGACGGCCTCCCCCCCGCGGTGGCCCTCCAGCAGCAGCGAGGCACGCCCACCACCCGCTCGTCGGTGGGCAGCGTCACCACGCTCTCCAACCTCCTTCGGATGCTCTACTCCCGCGCCGGGACCTATCCCCCCGGCCAGCCGATCATCTACGCCGAGGGCTTCTCTCCCAACACCCCGGAGGGCGCCTGCCCCGCCTGCCACGGGCTCGGCCGGGTCTACGAGGTGACCGAGCGCTCGCTGGTCCCGGACGACTCGCTCACCATCCGGGAGCGGGCCGTCGCCGCGTGGCCCACCGCGTGGGGCGGACAGAACCAGCGGGACATCCTCGTGACCCTCGGCCACGACGTCGACCGCCCGTGGAGGGAGCTTCCGAAGAAGACCCGCGACTGGATCCTCTTCACCGACGAGCAGCCCGTGGTCCCGGTCTACGCGGGCTTCACGCCGGAGGAGACCCGGCGCGCGGTCAAGCGCAAGGACGAGCCCAGCTACATGGGCACCTTCTCCAGCGCGAGGCGCCACGTGCTTCACACCTTCGCCAACTCGCAGAGCGCGCAGATGAAGAAGCGCGCGCTGCAGTTCATGCTGAGCAGCGAGTGCGGCGAGTGCCGGGGCAAGCGACTGCGCCGCGAGTCCCTCTCGGTGACCTTCGCGGGCTACGACATCGCCGACCTCTCGCACCTGCCGCTCCAGCGCCTCGGGGCGATCTTCCAGCCCTACGCCGACGGCACCGCCTCCGACGAGGCCGCCCAGGAGGCCGAGCACCCCGAGAAGGCCCTGGTGATGCGGCGCATCGCGCAGGACCTCGTGGCCCGCGTCGCCGTCCTGCTCGACCTGGGCCTCGGGTACCTCTCTCCCGAGCGCAGCACCCCGACGCTCTCTCCCGGGGAGTTGCAGCGGCTGCGCCTCGCGACGCAGGTGCGCTCCAACCTCTTCGGCGTGGTGTACGTGCTCGACGAGCCCTCCGCGGGCCTTCACCCGGCGGACACCGAGGCGCTGCTCCGGGCGCTCGATCGGCTCAAGGCCTCGGGCAACTCGCTCTTCGTGGTCGAGCACGAGATCGACGTGATCCGCCACGCCGACTGGATCGTCGACGTCGGCCCCGCCGCGGGCGAGCACGGGGGGCGGGTGCTCTACAGCGGTCCCCCGGAGGGCCTGCGTCGCATCGAGGCCTCGCAGACCCGGCGGCACCTCTTCGATCCGCCCTCGCTGCCGCCCCGCGCTGCTCGCAAGGCGCGCGGGCAGCTCTCGCTCGAAGGCGTCACGCGAAACAACCTCCGCGGGCTCGACGTGTCCTTCCCGCTGGGGCTCTTCACCAGCGTCACCGGGGTGTCGGGCTCGGGCAAGTCGAGCCTGGTGAGCCAGGGCCTGGTGGAGCTGGTCGCCCAGGCCCTCGGCCACGAGCTGCCGGGCGACGAGGAGGAGGGCGAAGGGCTGGAGCGCCCCGCGGTCGCTCCGGTGGGAGGACGCATCCGCTCTGGGATGGAGGGGGTGAAGCGCCTGGTGCGCGTCGACCAGCGCCCCATCGGCCGCACGCCTCGCTCCAACCTCGCGACGTACACCGGGCTCTTCGACGCCGTGCGCAAGCTCTTCGCCTCGACGAAGGCCGCGAAGGCGAGGAGGTACGACGCCGGGCGCTTCTCCTTCAACGTGGCGAAGGGGCGATGCGAGCACTGCGAGGGCGAAGGGTTCGTCTCCGTGGAGATGCTCTTCCTGCCGAGCGTGTACGCCCCGTGCCCGGTCTGCGAGGGCTCGCGCTTCAACGCCGACACGCTCTCCATCAAGTACCGCGGGCGCTCCATCGCCGACGTGCTGGGGATGACCGTCGACGCGGCCTATGGGTTCTTCGAGGACGATCCCGGCGTCCGGAGGGCGCTTCACGTGGTGCGCGAGGTGGGCCTCGGCTACCTGCGGCTGGGCCAGCCCGCGACGGAGCTGTCCGGCGGCGAGGCCCAGCGCATCAAGCTGGCGACGGAGCTTCAGCGCTCGCAGCGCGGCGAGAGCCTGTACGTGCTCGACGAGCCCACGACGGGGCTGCACCCGGCGGACGTCGAGCGGCTGATGGCGCAGCTCGAGGCGCTGGTGGACGCGGGCAACACGGTGATCGTGGTGGAGCACGACATGCGCGTGGTGGCCGGGAGCGACTGGGTCATCGACGTCGGGCCGGGCGCGGGTGAGGAGGGTGGGCGTGTGGTGGCGGCGGGTCCTCCGGCGGAGGTGGCGAAGGCGGCGGAGAGCCGCACGGCGCCGTACCTGGCGCGCTTCCTGTCGGGCGCGGCGATGTGACGGGTGGGGGGCTCAGACTCGATCGTCCGTCCGCCGAAGCGCCGCCCCGCGGCCTCGCTGGGCGGCCGGTAGAGCTTTCCTTCGTAGCGCATGGGGAGGGTCAGTCGACGAGGCGGTTGTTGGTCACCGCGACCACGGCGGAGCCCCCGTAGGCGTTGACGTAGACGAGGTCGAGGTCGCCGTCGCCGTCGACGTCGTAGGGGAAGGCCCCGCGCGGGATCTGCAGCCGCAGCAGCCGCGTGGCCCCTCGCGCGTCGACCCGGTAGATGGAGGTCGCGAGCTGGTTGTCGGCCGCGAGCACCTCCAGCCGGCCGTCGTTGTCGAGGTCGGCGAGGGTGAGCTCCACCACCGGGTCGATGGGCCCGAGCGCCTCGCGCGCGAAGACCCCGGCGCCGTTGTTGCGCAGCAGCTCCAGCTGCGAGGCGCGGCTGTTGGTGATGACCACGTCGAGGTCGCCGTCGCCGTCGACGTCGCCCGCCTTCGGGTACCAGAGCTCGTCGGTGCTCGCGCCGGGGAAGACCTGCCCCGCCGTGAGCCGCCGCGCCGCGTCGCCGAGGAGCACCGTCATCGCGTGGGCCTCGTTGTCGACCACGAGGGCGTCGACGGCGCCGTCGCGGTTCCAGTCGCCGGCGGCCAGGTAGTTGATGTCGCCGCGGAAGGCGCTGGTCACCGTCGGGCCGAAGGCGCCGGGCGCCGTCGCGAGCGCGACGCCGAGCCCCCCGGCGGTCGAGAACACCAGGTCGGGCAGCGCGTCTCCGTCGACGCGCACGAACACCCGGCTGTACATGGTGACGTTCGAGCGGCGCTCGGCGCCGAACGCGCAGCCGCCCGCTCCCGGCCACACGGAGAGCACCCCCGCGGCCGACGAGAAGACGTCCGGGCGGCCGTCGCCGGTGATGTCCGCCACGCCTCGGTAGACGGTCGTCCCGGGGCCCGCGCAGCTGCTCCGCGCGCCGAGCCGCCGGTCGGCCTGGAAGGGCCAGCGGTCGAGGGCGGATCCAGCCCGCGCGACGACGAGGCTGAGGGGCCCAGCGCCGTCGAGCGCGGCGATCTGCTGGTTGCGGGAGACGCTCTCCGGAGCGAACGCGCTGAGCTCGGGCGCGCGGAGCCGCCGGCCGCCGCGGTTGTGGGCCACGAAGCGCCCGTCGAGGACGACGTCGTTGCGGCCGTCGCCGTCAGCGTCGGTGATCACCGGCAGGCGGCTGTTGGGGCGGGTGTTCTCGTAGTCCCTCCGGTCGGGGAAGCTGCCGGTGCCGTCGCCGTAGAGGAGCTGGAGGAGGTCGTCGCTGGTGGTGGCGAGCGGTTGGCCGATGACGACGAGGTCGGTGTGGCGGTCGCCGTCGAGGTCGCCCGCGGCGAGCTGCACCGGCCGAGGGACGGCGTAGGCCGCGGCGCGGCTGAGGGCCCCGGAGGCCTGGCCGAGCAGCACCGTGACCTGGGCGTTGTCGGCGATGACGAGGTCGTCGCGGGCGTCGCCGTCGAGGCGCGCCACCAGCATGCGAGCGGGTTGCGCGCAGCCCGCGCAGGTGGCCGGGAGGCCCGCGGCGAAGCGCCCGCCGCCGAGGCCGCGGTAGACGACGGTGCCGTTGGCGAGGTCGGGCGCGCCGTCGCCGTCGAAGTCGCCGACGGCGGTGGGGGCGTCGCCGAGGGTGATGGTGGTGGGCACCCTCGTGAAGGCGCCGGCCGCCGTGCGGAGGTGAACGACGGGCGATCGGAGCGACGAGTCGATGAGGTCCGAGCGACCGTCGCGGTCGAGGTCGGCGGCCAGGCGCGCGGTGAAGGTCAGCGCCTCGACGGGCGCGAAGGTGCCGTCGCCGCGGCCGCGCGCGATGTACGAGTTGGGCGTCGAGGCGGACTGCACCCGCACGAGCACGTCGACGCGGCGGTCGCCGTCGAAGTCGGCGTAGTCGAGCGAGGCGGAGTAGCCGGTGACGGTGAAGCTCCCGGCCGGGACGAAGTCGGCGCCCGGCCGCGCGACGGCGAAGGTGACGCGCACCGACCCGACGGGGTTGAAGGTGTCGAGCAGCACCGCCTCGCGGAGGCCGTCGCCGGTGAGGTCGGCGGCGACGGAGTACGAGGTGCCGAGGCGGGTCCACTCCTCCGGGGCGTCGAAGGCGAGGCGGCCGGTGACCGCGCCGGCGTCGACGGGCGCGGCGTCGGGGCGGTCGGGCGCGACGTCGACGGGGGCCGACGCGTCGACGGGCGCGGCGTCGGGGCGGTCGGGCGCGAGGACGTCGGCCGGGCGGTCGATGGCGGGGACGTCGGCCGGGCGGTCGGCGGTCGGAGCGTCGATGGCGGGGACGTCACGCGCAGGGGCGTCGGGAGTCGAGGCGTCGCGGGGCGGGTCGACGAGCGGCTCGGTGCCGCAGCCCCAGGCGTACGAGGCGAGGGCGGCGAGGCACAGGCGGCGAAAGAGGAGGGCGGGGGGTGGCATCGGAGGCGCCACCATACAGCCCCCGGCGCCGCGCTCGGGATGTTCAACCCTGCGCGCGTCAGGTCGCGGAGTCCTTCTGTCGCGTGGCCATCACGCCGGTGAGGATCGCCGGGCGCCCGCCGCGATGACGCCGATCGGAGCGAAAGGCGCGCCCTGTCGCCAGTCGGATGGCTGGGCTACAGGAGCTCGATGACCGAAATCTGGGAGTCGATGTTCGCGGCCATGCGGGTGATGTGGGGCGACGGGCCGACGCGCTCGGCGCTGCTCGCGCGTGACCACTTCGTGGCGCGAGGCGCGCACGAGATCCTGATCCCGGGCGTCGGCTACGGACGCAACGCGAAGCCCTTCGTGGAGAGCGGCATGTCGGTGACCGGCATCGAGGTCTCCGCGACGGCGATCGCGCTCGCTCGCTCGGAGCTCGGCCTCCACTTTCCGATCCACCACGGCTCGGTCGAGGCGATGCCCTTCGACGACCACGAGTACGATGGCGTATTCTGCTACGCGCTCGCGCACCTGCTCGACGCGGCGGCGCGCGCGAAGCTCTTCGCCGACTGCTTCCGCCAGCTACGGCCGGGCGGCTCGATGATCTTCACGCTCATCTCCAAGCGCGCGCCCATGTACGGGCAGGGCCCGAAGCTCGGCGAGGACTGGTACGAGCGCGCGCCCGGCGTGCCGATGTTCTTCTACGACGAAGCATCGGTGGCGCGTGAGCTCGGCGCATTTGGGATCACGGACGTGTCCGAGGTCGACGAGCCGGTGGCGGGGGGCTCGTACCCCTTCTACAACGTCACCTGCGAGAAGCGCTGAGCGCCTGCGCGGCGCGGGGTAGCGCGGCGCTCACGCACGCCCCGTGAAAGGTCCGCGCGCCTCGCGGGACCAACAGGTCAGCGAGGCACATGACCGACGTCCCGTACCCAGACACCGCTACCCTCGCGGGCGTGACCGACGAGGAGCGCGCCCGCACCTTCACCGCGTGGATGACCGCGC
>Ga0207969_100115_pt1 | contig 53012 bp, 49 predicted proteins | sample LakWasMet25_LOW6_2_FD_183869 | JGI IMG/M metagenome (GOLD analysis project Ga0207969, IMG submission 183869) | Freshwater sediment methanotrophic microbial communities from Lake Washington under simulated oxygen tension - Sediment Metagenome... | ecosystem: Environmental > Aquatic > Freshwater >...
GGGAGTTCGCCTCCGGTTGCTCTCCACCTCACCTCTCGGCAACGCAGTTACTTTCGGCTACAGGTCTCAAGCGTGGGACCTGGCGGGGTGCTGCCCCCCGCTGACAACGTGCGCTCGAAGGCGCACCCTCCCCCTCACTAACGCTCGGGGTCTGGCTCTGGTCGCCGCCAACCTCCCGGTCGTACCGACGGACTCCCCGCCGACGGCCTCCCGGTCGTACTCCGAGCGCGAGGCCTTCCTCCGCGGCTCGCCCCACCCGCGAATCCCTGGCTCGGGCCGACGCTCTCGTGCGTTGATGGCGATCGTCGATGGCCGCGAGGGGCGATGATGCCCTCCCGTGACGGTGGCCATCGCAGAGGAGTACCCCCCGATGGCCGCACCGAAGCGCAGCAGCTCGAAGCTCATCACCGCCACGAAGCAGGCGGCGCTCACCCAGCGCCGCGCCCGGCTCGCCGCGCTGGAGAAGCTCATCCGCCGGCGGATCGCCAGCATCGTCGAGAGCTTCTATGATATCGGACTCGCGCTCGACGAGGTGCAGAAGAAGAAGCTCTACGCGGGGGGCGGCTTCGCGAGCCTCGACGCCTTCCTGGAGGCGAAGAAGCTGATGTCGCCCGCGCAGGCCGCGAAGCTGATCGCCATCGTGCGCAACGTCCCTCGCGAGCAGGCGCTCTCGGTGGGCCAGGAGGCCGCCTACGCCTTCGTGGCGCTGGCGCGCGCGACGCCGGAGCCCGACAGCGCGGCCGAGCTGATCGCCCACGGCACCGTCGACGGAGGGCCCGCCGCGAAGGCCCCGGTGAGGGCGATCAAGGCGAAGGCGAAGGCCCTGCGCGCGGCGGCGCCGAAGAGCCCGGCGCAACGCGAGCGGGCGAAGGCCGACGCGGCGATCACGAGGGGCCTGAAGGCGCTCTTGAAGGGCGCCGGGGTGACGCCGTCGGGGGTGAGCGTCGTGCGCGACGAGGTGCGCGTGGTGCTCTCTCGCGCCGCAGCCGCGAAGGCCCTCGGCGTCGATTGAGGGGCGGACGCCGGGTCTACACGTGTAGAGCCCGAGGGCTACACGTGTGGACCCGGGAGGGCGTCCCTCGTCGATGGCGCCCCACCGGTCGCATCGGCGCCCGTCCTGTGCTGCACTGCGCGCCCCACCGCCATGAGCACCACCGTACCCGAAGCCGCCGCGCGTCTCCGCGACGCCCTCTCCCTCGCCAGCCGCGGCCTCGTCGAGCGCGAGGCCCTCGTCGAGCTCGTCGCCCTCGCCGCCGTCGCAGGAGAGCACGTCCTGGTCATCGGCCCGCCCGGCACCGCCAAGTCCGAGGCCGTGCGACGCGCCGCCCGCTGCCTCGGGGGCCAGTACTTCGAGTACCTCCTCGGGCGCTTCACCGAGCCCGGCGAGCTCTTCGGTCCGGTCGACCTGCGGCGGCTCCGGGAGGGCGTCATCGAGATCGAGACCGCGGGCATGCTCCCCGAGGCCGAGGTGGCCTTCCTCGACGAGGTCTTCCTCGGCTCGACCGCCATCCTCAACACCCTCCTCACCATCCTCAACGAGCGCACCTTCCGCCGAGGGTCCACCCGCCGCGCCTGCCCCCTGCGCGTCTGCGTCGGCGCCAGCAACGCCCTCCCCGAGGACGACGCCCTCGCCCCCTTCGCCGACCGCTTCCTGGTGCGCGCCTTCCTCGACCCCGTCGCCGACGCCCGCCTCGAAGACCTCCTCGCCGGCGCCTGGGGCCTGCGCGCCGACGCCTCCTCCTCCGCCGCCGCGCCCGCCAGCATGGCCGACGTCGACCTCCTCGCCGTCGCCGCCCGAGGCCTCGACCTCGCCCCGGTGCGACCCGCCCTCGCCCACGCCATCCGCCTCCTGCGCCGCGCCCAGGTGAACCTCTCCGACCGACGCGCCGCCCGCGTGCAGCACCTCGTCGCCGCCGCCGCCGTCCTCGCCGGCCGCACCGCCGCCACCGAGGAGGACCTCTGGCCGCTGCTCACCGCCGTCCCCACCCGGGAGGAGCAGGCCACCGCCCGCGACGTCCTCCGAGACGTGCTCGCCCGCAGCCGCAACGGCGCCCTGCGCGCCGCCGCCGAGGACGCCTCCGCGGGCCCCCTCGCCCGCGCCCGACGCCTCGCCGCCGACGCCGAGACCCTCCTCGCCCGCGGCCCCGACCTCACCCCCGCCGACCTCGCGAGCGACCCCCAGGTGAGCCCCCCCGACCCGAGAGAGGGCTTCCGACTACGGGTCGAGGGAATGCTCCGAGAGATCGACGCGGGCTTCGCTCCAGGGTCGGTCCCGTCCGAGCTGGCGGCGGTGCGACCGAGGCTGGTCGCGGCCCTCGACACCAGAACGTAGCCGCCGTGCTGCCCTACCGCTCGGCCCCCGACGCGCCCTCCTCCGACCGCGACGCCGTCGCCCCCGGCTGGCAGCCCCGCGCCGCGCCCCGCGCCGTCACCGCCCTCGCCGCCGCAGGACCCGTCGCCGCCGCCCTGCGCCTCCGACTTCTCTCTCTCCCCGACGAGGCCCTCTCCGAGCTGCGAGGCGTCGCCTCGGCCGACCAGATCGTCCTCCTCGGCGCGGCCCCGAAGCTCCCCTGGATCGACGGGCTCATCTACCTGGGCCGCTGCCCCGAGGCGCCCACCCTGCTCCTCCCCACGGCCCTCGACGCCACCGTGCCCATCGGGCTGCTGGAGCGCTCCCTCGCCGCCAGGCTCGCCCCCCTCGCCCCTCCCTTCGCCCTCTGGCCCTCCCTCCTCGGCGAGACCCTCGCGTGCTCCCTCGCCGAGGCCCGCCCCCTCGACCGGGCCCTGCTCTCCCGGAGCCTCTCGCCGTGATCGCCCCCGACGGACCGTGGGCCCCGCTGCTGGGCCTCCTCCCCCCGGAGCTCGGGCGCTCGCTCGGCCCGTGGCTCGACAGGCTCGCGCTGGCCATCGGTCCGCTGAGAGCCCGGGCCCGCACCGGGAGCGGCGTCCCCGATGGCTTCGAGGGCCTCTCGCTCCGAGGCCCCTACGACCGCCTGGTGCTCTCCGAGTGGGCCCTTGCCGACGCGCTGCCCGAGGAGTTCATCCGGAGGGCCGCGCAGGGGGAGCACGCGTTCTACCAGCTCGCCCGTCGGGAGGAGGCGAAGGCGAAGACCTCCGTGGCCCTCTTCGACCCGGGGCCGATGCAGCTCGGAGGCCCCCGCATCGGGCAGTTCGCGGCGCTGCTGGTGCTCGCACGCCGGGCTCGCGAGGCGGGGGCGACCTTCGCCTGGTCGACGCTCCAGCAGCCGCCCGAGAAGGGCGACGCGAAGGCCGGGCTGCACCTCGGGCTCGACCCCGCGGGGCTGCGTAGCTTCCTCCTGGGACGCACGGCTTTCGCCCCCACCCCGGCGGACATCGAGGCCTGGTTCGAGCGCGCCCGACGGGCCGACTGGGAAGACCTCTGGGTGATCGGTCCGCCCGGGACGCTGAGCCCCGGCCGACGCATCCCCGGGGTGAAGACCCCGGTGGGCCGCATCGAGCTCAGCGACGTCTTCGAGCCCGGCGCCCGGGCGCTGGACCTCACCGTCGTCCGAGGCGCGCACCGCCGCTCGCTGCGCCTCGAACTCCCTCCCGAGCCCGAGTGCCTCCAGCTGCTGCGCGGCGGCGTCGCTCCTCCGCCGAAGCCCTTCACCCCGGAGCGCCTCGCCCGTACACCCGGCGTCGCTCGCCCCGTGAGCCCGCCGATCCTGCTGGCCGATGGGCGCAAGGTGGCCTTCGTCGACGCGGGCGACAGCGTCACCGTCTACACGGTCCCCGACGCCCCGTCGCCCAAGCGCGGGCGCTACTTCCGCTACGCCATCGAGCGCGGCAGCCTCCCCATCGCCCTGGCCTGGACCCGCCGTCGCCTCGTGATCGTCTCCGAGCGCGCCGGCGAGCTCCATGTGCACGACACCCACGGCGACGTCTTCCGCGCCGGCTCCTCGCGCCGACCCTTCGACGTCGCCTCGGCGTGGCAGCCCTCCACGCGCCCCGCGCTGCTCGCCCGCGCCGAGGTGATCTCCCCGGGCGACGCCACGCAGCCCCCCACGCTGGCCTTCCTCGACGGCGCCTCGCGACTCATCGTCCTTCAGCACCTGCGAGCGACGGTGCTGGCCCAGGGTCCGCTCGCCGCCCTCCAGTCGCTCGCCTCCGCCTCCGTCTCGCTGCGCATCGTGCTCGACCGCATGGCCCGAACCCCCGCCCCGACCCCCCCTCGCTCGGACCCGCCCGCCATGCTCCCTGCCGGCGACACGGCGCTGGGCTTCACCGTCGCCACGCCCCCCGCTCCCCGGCTCGGGCTGCTCACCCTCGCGGCCGACCGCTGCACCCTGCGGTCGGTCACCGGCGCCTCCGTCCATCGGCTCTTCGTCGTCGACCGCCCGGCGCGCTACGCCACCGCCACGCCGCGAGGCGACCGGGTGGCCCTCGTCTCCGACGACGGAACCCTGGAGGTCTGGTCGCTGCCCGCCGCGCAGTGCCTGCTCCGCGTGGTGGCGCCTACATGATCCTCCGCCCCCGACGCCTCGCCCACCGCGGCTTCGTCGACGCCGTCGGCCTGCTGATCGACCGCTCCTCCGACGAGCGAGAGGCCCGCGCCCGGGTGCTCTCCCGGTGGACCCCGGGCACCGCCGTCTACGCCCTCGGCGTCCGCTACGCGGTGATCTTCGCCGGGACCCGCCGGGTGCGCGCGGAGCAGTGCGAGGGCGCCCCCCTGGTGCGCTGCCCGGGCAGCGGATCGGGCGCGTCGCTCTCCTCGACGGCGGCCCTCTCCCTCGCGGAGGTCGACGCCCTCCTCGAAGGCGGAGCCCGCCCTGACCAGCTTGCCATCGTGCGAGCCGGGCTCGTGGACCTCCTCTCGCTCTCCACCGCCAGCCTCGTCGACCCCGGCGCGTGGATCGACCTCGCCGCCATCACGGTCCTCGAGGTGACCTCCCTGGGAGCGCCGCCCCGGGTGGTGGTCGCTCCCCCCGAGGAGGGCGCCCGCCCCGCCCCCTCGGCGCTGCGCCCCAAGGACCCCGCCGCGATGGCCTCGGCGCTCTCCCACGCGCTCGGGGCGATGGTGGCCCGAGGCGAGCTCCCGGCCAGCGCGCTCGGCCACCTCGGCGCCCTCGAAGGCTCCGCGGCGGTCGCGTCGGCTCCCGCCCCTCGCGGCCTCGGCGCGACGCTCAAGGCCCTCTGGTCGTCGCTGCTCTCTCCCCGGCGGAGGAGCGCTCCCTCCGACGAGCTCGTCCGGGCGCTGCCGCCACCCCCGGAGGCAGCGAGCGCCCTGGCGAAGGTCGCGACGGAGCCCCCGAGGAGCACCTGGTGGGATCGTCTCCGCGGCTGGTTTCAGCAGCGTGTGGCGCGCCCCACGGCGCAGCGGGTGCTCGGCGACGCCCAGGCCCGCTACCTCGAGCGGATGATCGAGATGTTTCGCAAGGGAGACCTCGACGAGGCGCTGCGCCACGCGCTCCCCCTGGGCGGAGCCTCACCTCCAGGCGCACCTCCGAAGCCGGTGACCTGGGCGCCGCCGCAGGCCCGCGACGGGCTGACCATCAAGCTCCAGCCCTCCACGCACAGCACCGCGACGGGAGGCAGCTCCCTCCACGCGCTGCTGCGATCGCTCTACCGCGAGGCGGTGACGGCGCTGGAGGCCGAAGGGCGCTTCGAGGAGGCGGCCTTCACCCTGGCCGAGCTGCTGAGGGAGCCCGGCGAGGCCGTGGCGCTGCTCGAACGCCACGGGAGGCTGCGCCTCGCGGCCGAGCTCGCGGACACCGCCGCCCTGTCCCCGGAGCTTCGGGTGCGGCAGTGGCTGCTGGCGGGCGAGCCCGCGAGGGCGCTTGGGGTGGTGCGGCGACACGGGGTCTTCGACGCGGCGCTGACGAAGCTGGCCGACGACCCGGCGCACACGACGGCGCTGCGTCGGCTGTGGGCGAGGCACCTCGCCTCGGTGGGCGACCACGCGGCCGCGGTGGCGGTGGGCTCCTCCGTGGCCGACCTCGCGGACGAGGTCGAGGCGTGGACCGACGCGCTGCTCGCCCTGGGAGGCCCCGCGGCGGTGAGGGTGATGGTGCGCCGCCTGGCCGATCGGCCGGAGCGCTTCGAGGCGCTGCGCTCCCGGCTGGAGGCGCTGGCCGGAGAGGAGGACGTCGGGGCCAGGGCGGAGCGCACGGTGTTCGCCAGGGCGGCCTCCGAGGCGAAGCCCAACGAGGCGCTGTCGCTGGCGGCGAGGCTGCTTGCGAGAGGGCAGGCCAGGGACGCCGCGCGCCACGGCGACCCGGACGACCTGCAGACGCTGCGCGCCCTGGTGATCCTCTCCAGGGATGCGCCGCTGAGGGAGGATGTCCCGACGTGGCCGACCTTCGCGAGGGTGCCGCTCTCGTCCCGCCCCGCGGCGTGGAAGCGCACCATCACCGCGGCCGACACGGGCCCGCGCGCGGTGTACGACGCGGTGTCGCTGAGGGACGGCGGGGCGCTGCTGGCGCTGGGCGAGGCCGGGGCGTCGCTGAGAGACCGCGACGGGAGGGAGCGGGCGAGGCTCGACGAGCCGACGCACCGGATCGTGTGGTCCGACCACGAGAACAGCGCGCTGCTGCTGGGAGCGCGAGGCACGAGCTGGAAGGTGGCGAGGCTCGACGTGGCGCGGGCGACGAGCTCCCCGTGGGGGGAGTGCACGCTCGACTGCTTCGCCCAGGACTACGACGGCGACTCGTGGGTGGTGGGGCAGGAGGGCGAGGTGCTGGCGCTCGACGCGATCGCCGGGGAGATGCGCGCGATGGCGGGCCCCGGGCGCACGCCGCGCACCGACCACGCGAGGGTGCGCTGCGTGGGACGCGACCGCACGGGCGTGGCGGCGGTGCGGGTGCTCTCGGTGATCGAGCGCTGGCGCTGGTCGCTGCCGGGCTGGGTCCTGCAGGAGAAGCCCCTGGAGCCGCTGAGCCCGGCGGACAGGGTGGCCGTCGCGGTGCACCCGTCGGGGATCACCGCGCGCAGCAGCGCCTCCGGGGCCGTGGAGGTCGACCGGGGGAAGTCACTGCCGCTGGTGGAGCTGCCGCACCCCGCAGGGACGCAGTCCGAGGTGACGCACCTGATGAGCGAGCGGGTGGTGGTGGTCCAACGCTCACCGGAGGCGGTGACGGTGCTGCTCTGGAGCCTCTTGGCGGGTCGCTCGCTGGCGGAGCTTCGGCTGGAGGGCGCCACCGCGGCCAGGGCGAGGATCTACGGCGAGGTGCTCACGGCCTGCGACGACCGGGGGAGGGTGCTCTCGCTCGACCTGCGCTCCGGGACGGTGCTGCTCGACCTGCGGGCCTGAGGGACCTCTACTTCGCCAGCCGGGTGTGGAGCATGTCCGCGAAGGCGGTGCACACGTCGACGGTGGTGAAGATGCCGACGACCTTCTGGTTCTGCATCACCACCACCGAGCCGTACTTGTGCTGCGCCATCTCGCGCACCACCTCGTCGACGGGCGTCTCCGGGTCGACGGAGTAGACGTCCGTCACCATCGCGTCTTCGACCGGAACCTTCGCGGGATCGACGTCGCGCAGCGTCTCGATGAAGCGCAGGTCGCGGTCGGTGACCATGCCGACGAGCTTGCCCCCGACCAGCACCGGAAGGTGCCTGATACGGTGCTCCCTCATCACCGCATGGGCGTGCGCGAGCGTCTGATCGGCGCCGATCGAGTGCGGCGTCGTCGTCATGAACTTCTGGATGGCAGGGATGGACTTGGACATGTCCGCAGTCCGTGCAGCGGCCATGCCCGATGGGTTTCCGCGAAGACTCTCGCGCCCTCGCGGCCCTCCTCCCTCCGCGGACCGCGCGCGCTTTGCGCCCCCCTGCGGCGGTTCTTGCGCTCACCTCCCGAGCGCGATCTCCACCCGCCCCGGCAGTAGTCCGGAGCCCTCCGGCACCGGCTCCATCCCGGTCGCCTGGCCGTACACGCAGAGCCCGTTGGCGAGCGGACCCGCGGGCACCTCCAGGCCCAGCGTGTGCAGCCCCGTACGGCGCATCGTGGCGAGCACCTCGGGGGCGTCGCTGGCCAGCTCGATCCACCGCCCGGCGCCGTCGTCCGTGGGCACCTCGACCTCGCCGAGCGCCACGCCGTCCACCGAGATGCGCAGCCTCGACTCGTCCTCCGCGGTGCTCCCCTCGCCCCGCCCTGGCAGCTCCGAGCTCGCCCTCAGCCGCACCCTCACCCGCCCCGCGTCGAGGCCTACCCTCCTCGCCGCCGGGGACACCCTGAAGCGGTACGTGAAGCGCGCCGCCCCGCTGCCATAGACGTGCATCACCGAGAAGCCGTCCCAGCGCCCGACGCTCTCCGCCTCGATGGCCGCGTAGCCCTCCGGGCGCATGGACCACCGCGCCTCCGCTCCCCTCACCGTGGCCGCGCCCACGCTCCCCGGGCCTGGCACCCTGCGCCGCGTCGCCCAGAGCGGGGCCTCTCCCGTCGCCGCTCCGAGCCTGGGGTTGGGGGGCGCGAGCAGCCCTGAGTTCCACCGGGCCGCGGAGCGCGCCAGGACGCCGCGCACGTCGCGCGTGCGGGTGGCCGCGAGGCCGTCGACGTAGAGCCCGTGCTCCTGGGGGTGATCGCCGGCGACGGTGTAGATCCAGGCCAGGGCGCCGTCGACGCCGTCCGCCTCGGAGCGGGAGAGGAAGCGCTCGAACCACCGGGCGCGGCGCTGCCCGTAGTGGATGCGCTGGTTGGTGCTGAAGCCGAACTCGCCCCACACGAAGGGCTTTCCCACCACGTGGTGGGCGAGCTGCACGTGGTCGTCGATGAAGTCGTCGAGGGCCGGGAGCGTGCGCACGCTCCGCAGCAGCGTCGGGTACGCGTGGGCGTCGGCGTAGTCGACCTCCGGGAGCCGCTGCACCGCCAGCCAGGTGTCGCGCTGCTCCTGGCGCGTGTACCCGATGTGCCCCGCGGCCACGAGGTGCGACGGGTCGAGCGAGCGGACGTAGCGGGCCATGGAGCGGGTCCACCCGAGGAGCCCGTCGCGGCCGTGGCGGGAGGCGTCGGACTCGTTGATGAGCTCCCAGGAGAGGATGGTCGGGTCGTCGCGGTAGGCGAGGCCCGTGCGACGGTTGACCCGGGTGACCACGCGCTCGACGTGGGCGCGGTAGAGCTCGTTGGCCGAGGCCTCGCCGAAGAAGCTGCGCAGCACCGTCTCCGGGAGCGCCCCGCGGGTGAGCGGCAGCGAGACGCCCGCCCAGTCGAGGTAGCGTGGGATACCGCCGTAGTCACCCCAGCGGTTGGCCAGCACCACGATCACCCTCAGACCCCGGGAGCGCGCGGCGTCCAGCACCCTGTCGAGGTGCGCGAAGCTCCCCTCCACCCAGCCGTCGCGGCCGATGCGGAAGGCGTAGTCGCGGGTCCATGGCTCGGAGCCCTCGGGCTGCTCCCCGAGGGCCCACACCCTCACCACCTTCAGCCCGTCGGCGGCGATGGCGTCGAGCGTCGACTCCACGGCCGCCCGGTGCGGCGCCCCGTGCATGATCGAGGCGTTGGCCCCGATGAAGCGGAAGGCCCTTCCCTCCAGGACGAAGCGGCTCCCCTCGACCTGCACGAAGCGAGAGCGGTCGACCAGAGCGGGCGCGACCCTGGGAGCGGGGGGACCGGGCTCCTGGGCGAGCGCGGTGCCGACGAGCGCCAGCAGGGAGCCGAGGGCGACGTGGAGGGGTCGGAGGCGGAGCCGCATGGGCGGCGGAAGGTACCCTGGCACGCCGAGCATCGTGACCCACGCTCCGAGGGAGGGCACCCGGGGCCCGTGGCGGGCGTCATGGGAATTCGATGGCCTTCCCTACGCCCCAGGGACTGCGATTCGGGGCCTCGGCGTTTATACTGCCGGGTATGAAAACGGCACTGATCGAGGCGTTGAAGCGATGGTCCGGGGCGGCCTTCGACCGGGGCAAGATCCTCCTCACGGGTGACCGCCTCTTCGACCTGCGCGTCGAGGCATCGACCCTCCGGGGCGCAGCCCGGGGGGTGCGCCAGGCCTGGTACGCCATAGAGCTGGAGCTCGACGAGACCGGCGAAGCACCCAGGCGGGCCCGCTGCACCTGCCCGGCAGGCGCCGACGGCCGGTGCAAGCACGTCCCCGCGCTGGGCCTGGCCTGGGCGACAACACCGGGGCGCTTCACGGTGCTCACCGGCATCGAGGCGAGGCTCCATCGACGCTCCTATGAAGAGCTGGTCTCGATGGTGGCGCTGATGGTGCGCACCCACCCAGAGCTGGAGGCGCTCACGCTGGCGCCCGTCCCCGGCGGGCACCGGGAGGCTCCCTCGGTGACCCGCTGGCGCACCGTGGCCGACGACGTCTTCCGCCGCCACGGCGACGACTGGACCGCCGTGGCAGGACTCATCCGCGAGCTGGAGTCGGTGCGCAGCCTGGGCGACGACTTCAACCGCCAGGGAGAGCGGGCCCACGCCGCGGCGCTCTACGAGGGGCTGATGGACTCGGTGGTGGCCAACGCCTCGCGCTTCCCCTGGCCCGATGTGCGCTCGCGCTTCAGGGCGATGGTCGAGCAGTGCGTGCAGCAGCTCCCAGGGCGCCCGGCGGCGAGGCAGGCGCTGGCGACGCTGGAGTCCCTGCCGCTCCTCACGCCACGGCGCTCCCCGAAGTCGATCGCGGCGGCCTGAGATCCGATGAGCCACGCCCACCGCAGCAAGGACGCTCCCCCGTCCGAGAGCCACCTCTTCTCTCCCCTCCGACTGCGCTCGGTGACCTTCAAGAACCGGGTCTTCGTCTCGCCCATGTGCCAGTACTCCTACGACCACGACGGGCTCGCGGCCCCGTGGCACCAGGTGCACCTCGGGCGCTTCGCCCTCGGCGGCGCGGGGCTGGTCTTCACCGAGGCCACCGCGGTCTCCCCCGAGGGGCGCATCTCCCCCAACGACCTGGGGCTCTGGTCCGACGCGCACGCGAAGGCGCTCCGGCCCATCGCCCACTTCCTCAAGGCCCACGGCGCGGTGCCCGGCATCCAGCTCGCGCACGCGGGGCGCAAGGCCAGCACGCCCGCCCCGTGGGTGGGCGCTCACCGGGTCGACGCCGAGCACGGGGGCTGGGAGCCCGTCGCGCCGAGCCCGCTGGCCTTCTCGCCCACGCACCCGCAGCCCTCGGCCCTCGACGCCATGGGCATCGGCGACGTGGTCAACCAGTTCGTGGCCGCGGCCGCTCGCGCCCACGACGCGGGCTTCGAGGTCATCGAGCTGCACCTCGCGCACGGCTACCTGCTGCACCAGTTCTTGTCGCCGCTCTCCAACCAGCGGGGAGACTCCTGGGGCGGGGACTTCACCCACCGCACCACGCTTCCGCTCGCGGTGGTCGCCGCGGTGCGCGACGCCTGGCCCGCCCACCTCCCGCTCTTCGTCCGCATCTCCGCCACCGACTGGGTCGACGGAGGGTGGGACCTCCCGCAGAGCATCCGCTTCTCGGCCATGCTCCAGGCGCTCGGCGTCGACCTCGTCGACTGCTCTAGCGGAGGCCTCGTCGCCGGGGTGATGCCCCCCCTCGCTCCGGGCTACCAGGTGCCCTTCGCCGAGGCCATCAAGCGCGAGGCGGGCGTCGCCACCGGAGCCGTCGGCCTCATCACCGAGGCCTCGCAGGCCGAGGAGATCATCGCCTCGGGCCGCGCCGACGCGGTGTTCATCGGGCGGGCGATGCTGCGCGACCCCAACTGGGCGCTGCACGCCGCCGAGGCGCTGGGAGCCGACGTCGCCTGGCCGGTGCAGTTCGAGCGCGCGAAGCACCACCCCCACCCGCCGCGGTAGCGCCTCGCCCTGAGGGGGGTGTCGACCTCCCGGTGAGCGGCCCTAAGGTTCAGCGAGTGACGGCGCGGCCCACGGCATGCGGCTGCGGGCGGCGCCACCTTCGTCCACGGAGGAGCTGAGCGATGAACCACACGACGACGGCCTTGATAGCAGCGGCGGTGCGGGCGGAGCGGGAGCGCTGCGCGGCGGTCTGCCGGGCGATCGCAGACGCCTATCCCGACGCCTATGACCAGTCGCGCGACGCGGCCTTCGACTGCGCCGCGGCGATCCTCGCCCGGGGCGACTCGGACGCGGTCGTGACCTTCATGGTGAGCAACTACCGCGACGCCTCGGACAACGTCGCGGTGCGCATCGCCATCCTCGATCGGTAGCTCCCCGGTCGGCTGCTCTAGCGGCCGACCTTCAGCGACCACGCCTCGATCGCCGCCCAGGCGGCCCTCAGCTCGTCGATGCCCGCTCCCTCGGCGAGCGAGCACGCCCCCTCCGCCAGGAACCACACCGCCACCTCGGGCAGCTCTTCTTCGGTCGCGCGCTCATGGCTCCAGGCGATGACCGAGGGCGGCGGGTTGCGCCCGGTGCTTCCCAGCGCGAGGGGAAGGGGCGACGGGTCGCGGGAGTCGACCGCGCGTCGGAGCGCCGCCACCCGCCAGCGCAGCTCTTCGTCGATGCCCACGCGAGCGGCCACCGAGGCCAGCACGTCCACCAGCTCGGAGAGCGTCTGCCAGCCAGTGGGGGAGATGCGGGCCTCGGGCTCGCGGCGCATCAGGTCGGGGTTGCTCAGCCGCGCGACGGCCTCGAACATCTCGTCGCTGTCATCGCCCAGCGAAGGGGCCGCGCTCGGGGCGACGGGGTCGTTGTCGTTGCCCGCGTGCGCCCCGTCGGCGCTCCCCTCGCCGTCGCCGCCGCCGTCTCGCTTCACCCCGGAGGTGTTGCCCATGCGCGCCTGCATGGAGCCCCCGAGCGCCACCCACAAGCGCCCGCCGACCGTCAGTCCCGTACCTCCGCCGCCCACGCCTCCAGCGTGAGCGTGGCCCCCTCCAGGACCTCCACGCCCTCCCCCTCGGCGAGGGAGCACGCGGCCTCGGCCACGGACCAGATCGCGATGTCAGGGAGCTCGTCGTCGACCTCCGTGGGCGCCGCCGTCGCGGAGCCGTCGAGCGCGACCTGGAAGAGGTCGGGGTTGCGCTGCTCCACGGCGCGCTCCAGGGCGCGGATGCGTCGACGGCGCTCGTGGCTGACGCCCGCGCTGTCAGCCAGCGAGGCGAGCGAGTCGACCACGGCAGAGAGGGCGTTCCAGCGATCGTCGGTCATCGACACGGGAGAGACGCTACCAAGAAACCCGGCGCCGCAGTCGACGCCCCGGGCAGTGCCCTGTCCTCTGGACTACGCCCGGGGAGGCCGGAGCTCGCGCACCGCGCCGCCGTCGCCCACCAGCACCAGGCTGGCCATGTCGAGGAAGATGCCCGTGTCGACCACCCCGGGGATCTTCCTCACCTGCGCGTCGACCGCGGCCGGGTCGTCGAGGGGATCGAAGGCCGCGTCGATGATCCAGTTCTGGTTGTCGGTCACGAAGGGCCCCCCTTCGGGCCTGCGACGCAGCACCGGCCTGCCGCCGAGCTCCGCAAGCAGCCTCAGCGCCAGCAGGTTGGCGAAGGGGACCACCTCCACCGGGATGGGCGTCCGCGTGGCGAGCCGGTCGACGAGCTTCTCGGGCGTCACCAGCACCACGAAGCGCTCGGCCTCGAAGGCCACCACCCGCTCCCGCAGCAGCGCCCCTCCGAGGCCCTTGGTGAGCGCGAGCGCGGGCGTCACCTCGTCGGCCCCGTCGAAGGCCACGTCGAGGCGGTCGATGTCCGCGAGGGAGGCCACGTCGAGGTTGAGCCTGCGAGCGAGCTCGTCGGAGCGCGTGGAGGTCACCACGACGCGCACCCGCAGCCCCGCCCTCGCCCGCGCTCCGAGCGCGTGGATGAAGGCCTCCGCGGCGCGCCCGGTGCCGAGCCCGAGCGTCATGCCGTCGGCCACCATCCTCAGAGCGTGGCGGGCGACGAGGTCGAGGTCGCGGGGGTCAGGGGCGAGGGTCATCGGGTCTCCTCATCGGCGGTCGGGGCTCAAGGTACTAGCGCCCCGAGAGGAAGGGCAGCCACTGGAAGACCCGCTCGGGCGTGTGCTTCACCAGGGGCATGATGGCGGCCCACACCGCGGGCACATAGGCCTCCGGGACGCCCCGGTCGATGGCCGCGACGATGCCCCGGGCGACGGGCGCGGGCTGACCGAAGAGGAGGTTCTTGGCGTGGTCGCGGGTCATCGGGGTGTCGACCGGACCGAGCTTGAGCGTGGTGACCTTCACCCCCGCGGGGTGGAGCCGTGAGCGCAGCCCCTGGAGGTAGATGTTGAGCCCCCCCTTGGCCGCGCCGTAGGTGTAGTTGCGCGGCCGTCCCCGGTCGCCGGCCACCGAGGTGATGACCCCGATGCGCCCGCTGCGGCGCGCCTCCATGTGGTTGGCCAGAGGGATCAGCAGCGACACCACGCTGGTGAAGTTGGTGCGGAGGATGGCGTCGGCCTCCTCGAAGGATCGCTCGCTCCGTAGCTGATCGCCGAGGTCTCCGTGGGCGATGAGCACCCGGTCTACGTGGTCGAGCGCGGCGATGGCGCCGGCGATCACGGCCTCGTTGGCGCCGAGCTCGGAGAAGTCGGCCTGCGCGGTGGTCACCTCCCCCAGGGCGCAGCGGCGGGCTACCTCGGCGAGCTTCGCGGGGTCTCTTGCCACGAGGTGGAGCCGGTCCCCGCGGGCAGCGTGGCGGACGCTCACCTCCGTCGCGATGGCCGAGGTGGCGCCGAGGATCAATACGCGTTCCATCGTTGGGGTGAGTCTCCTGTCGAGGTCTGCCGAGGCGGCGTGCGGCGTCGCCGAGACAGCCCTCGGGCCAGCGTAGCCCAGTCGGAGGCTGTCGGGTGCGCTACGCTGGGCGACGGATGCCGCCACGACGCCGACCCGATGAGCCGACGGAGGGGTGGGTCCGCGAGCAGGAGCGTCGGGCGCCGCAGGCCTGGTGCACCGAGGAGTTCGATCGGGTCGACTTCGCGCGGCGGGTGCTCGACGTGCTCAAGCCCCGCGGGGTGCGGGTGCTGCTGCGCGACGGCATGACGGAGTTCGTGATCGAGCAGGGGAGGCTGTGGTCCTCGGGCGACGCGCGCTGGGCGATGGTCGCCATCCCGAAGCAGGCCAGCCGAGAGGAGATCATGTGGAACCTCGTGGAGGTCGTCGGCTACACCCCGGGGCCTTATCGCTTCGATGTGATGCGGGTGATCGGCGCGGCGCTCGCCCAGGAGGAAGAAGCCCTCGCCGCGCGCCGGGGCGAGGACTGAGGCGGGCGGAGCCCCCTTTAGGAGGGGCTCAGCCGACCTTGCGCGCCGGGGCGTCGACCTTCGGCATCACGCCGGAGATGCTCGCGGCCGGGCGCCATGCCCTCGGGGGGACGCTGAAGATGTTCCAGAAGGAGCTGTTGCCCGTGGCGACCCAGAGACCGCCGTCGGAGCGCAGCACGACGCACGACCCGCCGGGCTGATCGGGCCCGACCTCCAGCAGCACGTCGCCCTGCTCGTCGAGGTCAGCCTCGAGGAGGCGCAGCACCCAGGTGTCGAGCCGCACTGCGGTGAAGGGCACCGGGACGCTGCGTTGGAGGTTGGTACCGCGGTGATCGCTGACCATGTTCGGGCTCCTTTGGAGCGACGAGCGCACACCACCCGTTCGACGTGCGTTTCACTCCGATGCGAAGGATCACCTTAGCCGCGTCTATTGAGCCGAGGCAAACCCACATGGCCCCGGCAGAGCGCACAGTCGACACGGGCTCACATGCCAGCGCCGCGGTACACCTTCAATGGATGAACGAGCGACTATGGTCATGGGCACGACGTGGGGGTCTCGCGATCACTGCGTCCGCCGCGGCCTACGTCGTCTTCGGCCGTGAGCCCGCGAGCAGCGTGCGCAACGAGGCGCCCTCATCCCTCGACGCAGGCGCCCCGGTCCGCGACGCTGCCGCGCCCGCTCCCGTCGCTTCTGCAGCTCCCGTCGCTCCCGTCGCTCCCGTCGCTCCCGAAGCGGACCTTCCAGCGATTTCCGCGGACGCTGCCGCCGCGCCTCGCGGCAGCGGGCTCGACGACCCGACCTCCTCCGCGTGGCCCGGGGTCGTTCGCTGGGACGACCGCATGGAGCGCGACTGGTCCGCCTTCGTCGCCCGCCTCGGCCGCGCCGTGGAGTCTCGCCGCTGCAACCGCCTCGACCGCTGCCTCCGCGACCCGGAGGCCAACAGCCTCTGGGACGCGCAGACCGACTCCAGGCTGCGCCTCGACGACATCGACTGCGCCGACCTGCCGTACATCCTCCGCGCCTACTACTCGTACAAGCGTCGGCTGCCCTTCGGCTTCGTCTCCAACGTCCGCGCCGCGCAGCAGACCGACACCCGCTACGCCCTCGGGCTGCGGCCCACGCGCTGGTCGTCCTGGCGCGACTACCGGACGCCGCGCGCGGTGTTCCACAAGGTCGTCGAGCTGGTGCACTCGGGGATGTACCGCACCACCGCCGAGGTGCAGGACGGGGACTTCTACCCCGTGGCGGTGCGCCCCGGAGCGCTGCGCCCGGGGTCGATCTACTACGACCCCAACGGCCACGTGCTGGTGGTCGCCGAGGTGCGCGACGACGGCGTGGTGCACCTCATCGACGGCCACCCCGACGGCGGACTCACCTGGAAGCGCTTCGGCCCGCGCTACGCCATCGGCACCGCGCGCGTCGGCGGCGGCTTCAAGAACTTCCGCCCGCAGCGCATCGACGGCCGCTACGTGGTGCGCGCCCGCGACAGCGAGCTCGCCGACATCGACTCGCGCTCGCAGTGGGACCCGTCGGCCTGGGTGGCCAACAGCCAGCCGGTGAGCTTCCACGACTGGGTGCGCGCCGCGCTCTCCGTCCCCGGGGCGCCGAGAGACCCGGAGAGCGACTACCGCGAGATGGTCGGGTCGCTGTGCCGCGACATCGTCGACCGCGTCGACGCCGTCGACCTCGCTCGCACCGCGGGCCTCCACCTCCGCCCGCACCCCAACTACCTCCCCTGGAACATCTACGGCACCAACGGAGACTGGGAGACCTGGTCGACCCCCTCGCGCGACGCGGCCCTCAAGGTCGTGCTGCGCGACCTTCGCGACACCGCCGCGGCGCAGCCCCCGGGCAGCCCCCTGAGGGCGGCCTTCGCGCGCGCCTGGTCCGAGGAGCTCGCGAAGCCCGGGTGCCAGTTCCGCTACATCAATTCCGCGGGAGCGCCGGTCGAGCTCACCGTCGACGACGTCATCGACCGGCTCTTCACCATGAGCTTCGACCCCTACCACTGCCCCGAGATCCGCTGGGGAGCGCCCGAGGGATCGCCCGAGCGGGCCGCCTGCGTCGACGACCCGACGAGGCGCGCGTGGTTTCGCGCCGAGCAGCGCCTTCGCAACCGCGTCGACCGCGTCTACGGCGTCGCCACGCCCATCACCTTCGGCCCCGAGACCCCGCCCGACGTCGACCCCCGCCCGGTGCTCGGCGTCAGGTAGGGAGAAGAGTCCACAGCCGCGCCACTTGAGACACGGCCCGATTCGAGACTTATGCATGGCCCTCGATGAAAGGCCCACTCTTCTCAGGCCTCGTCGCGCTCGCCGCGGCGTCTTTCACCCACTCCGCCCACGCGCAGCGCCGCCCCCCCGGCGCCAGCGATCGTCCCATGGACGAGTCGTGGCCCGTCACCCGCTCCTGGGACTCCGCCGCCGAGGCCGAGTTCGGCCGCTGGGTGCAGACCATCGGCCGCGCCGTCGAGGCCCGCCGCTGCCGCACCCTCGCCTCCTGCCTCGACAGCCCCGCGATCAATCCCCTCTACGTCTCCGGGCGCCCCTCCACCTTCCGGGCCGACTGCGGCGACGTGCCGTACATCCTCCGCGCGTACTTCGCCTGGCGAAGACAGCTCCCCTTCCTTCACACCGCCTCGGTGCGCGGTGAGAGAGCCAGCCGCGACGGCCGCTACTCGTACACCAACCGCCCCGCCTCCACCCGACGCTGGAGCGACTACGCCACCCCTCGCAGGCTGCTGCACGACATCGGCTCCTCGGTTCACTCGGGCTTCTTCCGGATGCGCCCGGAGCTCGACGACAGCGACACCTACCCCGTCTGCGTCGACCGCCGGGCCATCCACCCGGGCACGGCCTTCTATGACCCCGACGGCCACGTGCTGACCGTCTACGAGGTGCGCCCCGACGGGGAGATACGGCTCATCGACGGGCACCCCGGAGGGAGCTTCACCGCGCGCCGCTTCTCCTCGCAGCTCACCCTCGGCTCGTCGCGCCAGGGCGGCGGCTTTCGCAACTTCCGCCCGATGCTCCTGCGCCGCGGCGCGGTCACCCGGCCCCGCAACGCCGAGCTCGCCGACTACGACGCGATGGTGCAGCACGACCCCTCCCGCTGGGTCGTGCGCGGCCGCCAGCTCGGCTACCACGACTGGGTGCGCGTCCGGCTGGGAGCGCCGCTCCCTCCCGGCGCTCCGCCCGCGACGACGAGCGCGGTCGCCGTGGCCTCCGCCCGAAGGTGAGCCCCGCTGGGGCGCCAGGCGTCCCCCCCGGCCATCGCGGTGATAGCGTCCGCCGCCATGCTCGCCTCCCGAAGCTCGCTGCTGCTCGCCGCCCTCGCCCTCGCCTCGTGTCATCGCTCGCCCTCGCGCCCGACCACCCCCGCGGCGACCGCCGAGCTCACCCCCCGCCGCCCGGTGGTCGACCGCTATCACGGCGTCGAGGTCACCGACGACTACCAGTGGCTCGAGGACACCGACGCCCCCGCCGTGCGCTCGTGGGTCGCCGCGCAGAACCGCCGCGCCCGCGCCGCGCTCGACGCCCTCCCAGGGCGCGAGGCCATCGAGCGGCAGCTCACCGCCATCTACAACGCCGAGGTCGCGAGCTACAGCCGCGCCGTACACCGCGGGGGCAGGCTCTTCGCGATGCGCACCCGCCCGGGGGGACAACAGCCCTTCCTGGTGGTGATGCCCTCCGCGGACGAGCGCTCCGCCGAGCGCGTGGTGCTCGACCCCAACGCCATCGACCCCAGCGGGCAGACCGCCATCGACCTCTTCGCCCCCTCGCACGACGGGCGCCGCGTGGCCGTCGCCCTCGCCCGCAACGGCAGCGAGGTGGGCGAGCTTCACTTCTATGACGTCGAGACCGGCAGGGAGCTCGGCGACATCATCGAGCGGGTGAGCAACCCCACCGGGGGAGGCAGCCTCGCGTGGGCGGCCGACAACGCGGGCGTCTACTACACCCGCTACCCCCGCGCCGGAGAGCGGCCCGCGGAGGACATGGCCTTCTACCAGCAGGTGTACTTCCACGCCCTCGGCACCGACCCCGCGACGGACCGCTACGAGCTCGGCCGCGAGTCGCCGCGCATCGCCGAGACGGAGCTAAGCACCTCGGAGGACGGCCGCTGGGTGCTCGCGGCGGTGGCCAACGGCGACGGCGGCGAGTTCGCCCACTACCTCCGAGGACCGAACGGCGCGTGGCGTCAGCTCACCCGCTTCGAGGACGGCGTCAGCGCGGTGGAGTTCGGCCCCGACGCGCTCTTCCTCACCTCGCACCGCGGCGCTCCCCGAGGCGCCGTGCTGCGCCTCCCGCTCGCCGCCGCCAGCCTCGCCGAGGCCACGGTGGTGGTGCCCCAGGGCGACGCGGTGATCGAGCAGGTGGTCCCGACGCGCAGCCTGCTCTACGTGGTCGACCTCGTCGGCGGCCCCTCGCAGGTGCGGGTCTTCGACCATCAGGGCCACGCCCGGGGGACGCTCTCCCTGGCTCCGGTCTCGTCGGTGCGCTCGATGGTGGGCGCCGGCGGCGACGCGGTGCTCTTCCGCTCGGAGACCTACCTCACCCCGCCCGCGTGGTACCGGGCCTCGCCCGAGGCGAGCGCCCCGGCGCTAACCTCGCTGCGAGACGAGGCCCCGGTGCGCTACGACGACGCCGAGGTGGTGCAGGAGACCGCCACCTCGCGCGACGGGACGAGGGTGCCGGTGATGGTGATCCGCCGGCGGGGGACGGAGCTCAACGGTCGCAACCCGACGCTGCTCGGCGGATACGGAGGCTACGGCGTGAGCATGACGCCCTCGTACTCGCTCACCAACCGCCTCTGGCTCGACCGCGGGGGCGTGGTGGCGGTGGCGATCCTTCGGGGCGGTGGGGAGTTCGGCGAGGACTGGCACCGGGGAGGCAACCTCACCCGCAAGCAGAACGTCTTCGACGACTTCATCGCCTCCGCCGAGCGGCTGATCGCGCTGGGCTACACCGCCCCCGCGCAGCTCGCGATCCGCGGTCGCAGCAACGGGGGGCTGCTCATGGGCGCGGCGCTCACCCAGCGGCCGGAGCTCTTTCGCGCCGTGTACTCCGGCGTCGGCATCTACGACATGCTGCGCGTCGAGCGCGACCCCAACGGGGCCTTCAACGTCACCGAGTTCGGCAGCGTGAGCGACGCCGAGCAGTTTCGCGCCCTCTTCGCCTACTCGCCCTACCACCACGTCACCGACGGCGGGCGTTACCCCGCGGTGCTGCTCACCACAGGCGAGCACGACGGCCGGGTGAACCCCGCGCACTCCCGCAAGATGGCCGCCCGGCTCCAGGCCGCGAGCGCCCCCGGGCGCCCGGTGCTGCTGAGGGTGAGCTCCCGCGCGGGGCACGGGATGGGCAGCTCGCGCAGCGAGGTAATCGCCGAGCAGACCGACGTGTGGGCCTTCCTCTTCGATCAGCTCGGGATGCCCGCGCCGCGCTGAGAGGCGCCGGAAACGCCGCGCGACCGCTGCATAATTTTCGTTTTGAATATCGTGCGAGAGGAGCGATGCGCGGTCGGCGTAACGTGCGCGGAGAGGGAGCCGCAACGGGTGCGGTCTACGGTGACGCGATGCGACGATCGACGGAGAAGATGGTGGCCCTGGTGGTGCTGGCGCTGGGGGGTACCGGCGCCGCGTGCAAGCGGGCGGAGACGGCGACAGCGGCGCCTGTTGCAGCGCCGACACAGCCGCAGCTTCCGATGCAGCCTCCCGCGGCGCCCATCACCTGGGCGGCGAACGCGACGCGCTTCCGGCCGCAGGCGGGCGCGGTGTTGACCTTCCAGTGTCCTCCCAACGGTGCGCCAGGGACGGTGTGGGGCTCGGACACCTACTCCGACGACTCGAGCATCTGCACCGCCGCGGCGCACTCGGGCCGCATCACCCGCGCCGCGGGCGGCGTGGTGCAGATCCAGATCGCGCCGGGGCAGCCCTCGTACCCGGGCACCGTGCGGGCCGGGGAGACGACGCGGCATTTCGGCGCCTACCCGGGCAGCTTCACCATCGTCGGAGGGCCGCAGCCTGGCCTCGTGGCGGTGCCGGTTCCGCAGCTGGTCGGCGGCAGGGTGAACATCGGCGGCCTGCAGATCGGCATCGGCGGCGGCGACGCCGGGGCGCCCAACCCGTGGAGCGCGAAGGCCACCAGCCACCGCGGCAACAACGGCAGCAGCTTCACCCAGGAGTGTCCTCCCAACGGCACGCTGGCGTCGGTCTGGGGCACGGACGTCTACACCGATGACTCGTCCATCTGCTCGGCGGCGGTTCACGTCGGGCAGATCACCCTCGCCCAGGGCGGCAGGGTGACGGTCTTCGTACACCCGGGGCAGCCCAGCTATGCGGGCAGCGCCCGCAGCGGCGTGACCTCGATGTCCTTCGCGTCCTTCCCGGGCAGCTTCGCGTTCACGTCGAGCATCGCGCCGACGGCGAGGGCCCCGGAGGGGGTCGAGGCCATCACCTGGGCGGCGAGCGCGACGCGCTTCCGCACGGCGGGGCGCGCCCGGCAGCAGGTGTGGTGCCCCCCCGGCGGAAGGCCCGGAACGGTCTGGGGACGCGGCCCCTTCACGGATGACTCCAGCATCTGCACGGCGGCCGTGTTCGCAGGGAGGATCACCTTCGAGGAGGGAGGCGTGGTGCGGCTGCGGGCGAAGCCGGGCCGCGCGCACTACGAGGGCGACACCCGCAACGGCGTCACCACCCGCGACTACGCGGTGTTCCCGGGCTCCTTCGACATCACCCGCTGAGGCGCTCCCCGCCCCGGCTCGTCCTCGTTGCTCAGGGCACCGTCCGCAGCGCCCTCACCGCGTGCGGCGGGACCACCACCGACGCCCCTCCGTTCGCCGTCGCCGTCACCGTCGAGCGCGCCACCAGCTCCTCCGAGCGGGGGCCCAGCACGCCCGGCGGAACGGCGATCGTCGCCTCCTCGTCGCCCCAGTTGAAGAGCATCGCCCAGGCCTCGCCCGAGGAGAGCGTGGCGCGCCACACCGACGGCGGCCTCGCGCTCGTCGAGCGGAAGCGGTTGAGGGCCCCGTCGAGGATCGGGCTCAGCGCGAAGCGCGACCCGACGCCCTCATCGAGGGGCGTGGCGGGCCCGGTGAGTCCGTCTCGGAGCCGGGTGAACCACGCCTCGCGGTACACGGCGGACTGCTCCCCGGTGAGCGCGGTGAGGTCGTCGCCGTAGCCGAAGGCCCCGCCGGAGAGGGCCGCCATGGCGAGCGCGGCGCGGCCCTCGTCGGGGGTGTACCCGCGCAGCACGGGCTGGTCGGGGTCGGCCAGCACGCCCCAGCGGATGGACTCCCGGCGCGCCGCGAGGTTGCGCGCCGCGGCCGCGACGGCGGCCCAGAAGGGGGGCGTCCCGGAGAAGGTGAGGTCGGCCCCGACGCGCATCGAGTCCACGTACGGAACCGCCGGGAGGATCACCGCGCCGCAGCCGTTGATGTGCGCGTCGCCGGCCCCCTCGGCGATGGCCGCGAGGCCGAGGCGGTAGGCCTGGAGGCTGGTCACCGAAGGGTCGGAGCGCACCGCGGGGAGCGCCGCGGCGAAGAGGAAGTCGATCTTGAAGAGCGAGACGCCCCTCGCGCGGAGACTGGCGAAGAGCGCCCGGAGGTGCTCCCTCGCGGCGGGGACGGTCATGTCGAGCACCTGGAAGCGCCGCCCCGGGACGAGCTCCGCCAGAAGCGCCGCGCCGCGCTCGTCGCGGACCATCCACTCGGGGTGCTCCGTGGCGAGGGGGGCCGCGGGGTCGACCGCGAAGGGAGCGAGCCAGAGCCCGAGGGTGACGTCGCGGGCGCGCAGGGAGGTGGCGAGCTCGGCGAGGGTTCCACCGAAGGCGTCGCGCTCCCTCCAGTCGCCCCAGGCGCGCTCCCAGCCGTCGTCGATGGTGATGTGGCGGGCGCCCGGGTCGAGCGCCCTCATCGGGTCCACCTGGGCCTCGGCGCGGGCGCGGGTGACGGCTTCGAAGAGGGTGTTCCAGCTCCACCAGCCGCGGGGGAAGGCGGAGGGGGGACGGGTCCTCGCGGGCGGAGGGGCGTCGTCGCTGCACGCGAAGGGATGGCCCGACTGCGCCGGGGAGAGCACCCACGACCCCCGAAGCGCCGCCCCGCTCGGGCCGGGGCTGAGCGTCACGGCCTCGTCGCGCTGCACCCCGGTGGCGATGCGGAGGCTCCACTGCGTCGTGGGGCGCTCGGCGAGCACGGCGGTCCAGCGGTCGTAGGGCGCGTCGGCGCAGAGCGAGAGGCCGCCAGCGCCCCAGGCGAGGTCACCTCGGAAGAAGCCCGTGGTGGCGGTGTCCTGGGTGACGTCCCCCGCGGCCGTGGGCCACGCCACGCGACCCATCGCGTCGCGGGCGCGGAGGGTTCCGGGGGCGGTGGCGAGGGCCCCGGTGAACGACCAGCTCTGCGCTCCATCGAGCATCGCGTGGGCGTCCGTGGGGAGAGTCACCGGGGGCGATCGGAGCTCGACCCCGAGGAGCGATCCGGCGCCCCTCACCTGCCACGCGACGCGAACCGCACGCGCCGCGGAGCCGGCGACGGGAGAGACGTCGAGGGTGACCGACCAGCCATCGGGGCTCTGCCCGACAAGGCCCGACGGCGTGGACCCGGGGCTGAGCGCCATGGACGAGAGGGCCCGCTCGCTGCCGTCGCCGAGGCGCAGCACGAGATCGATGCCCGAGATGGCGACGCGGGTCGACTCGACGCGCAGCCGGGCGTCGGGGCCAAGCGTCACCCTGAAGCCATCGGGAGCGGACTCCACGGGAGCCACGTCCGAGGCGGCCACGTCCGAGGGCGCGACGTCGACGGCGGCGTCCATCGGGGCGGCGGGCTGCGCCCCGTCGCAGGCGGCGAGGAGGAGCGGGGAGAGCGGGAGCGACCAGCGGAGTCGACGGGGCGGCATCGGGCGCGATCGTAGAGCAGGTGCGCGCCCGTCGGAGAGTACATGGCCCTCGTCGCGGAGAGAGCGCACGCTTCGGGGGAGGTGAGCGCATGGGTTGGTCGTGGAAGCTGGGTCGGATGTTCGGGATCGACGTCTACGTCCACGCGACCTTCGCGGTCTTCCTGGGCTGGGTGGCCCTCTCGACCTACCTGCGCACCCACGAGTCCGCCGAGATGGTCGTCGGGGTGCTCTCGATGCTCGCGGTCTTCGGCAGCGTGGTGCTCCATGAGCTCGGCCACGCGCTCACCGCGAGGCGCTTCGGCATCAAGACCCGGGACATCACCCTGCTCCCCATCGGCGGGGTCGCCCGCATGGAGCGGATGCCCGAGAAGCCCTGGCAGGAGTTTCTGGTGGCCCTCGCGGGCCCCGCGGTCAACGTGGTCATCGCGGCGGCGCTGCTCGTCGGCCTGAGCCTCGCGGGCGCCAGTCTGGTGCCCGACCTCGCCAACGCCCGCGGGATGGACTCGTTCTTCCCTCGGCTGCTCTGGGTCAACGTGGGGCTCGCGATCTTCAACCTGGTCCCGGCCTTCCCCATGGACGGCGGGCGCGCCCTCCGCGCGCTGCTCGCCCTTCGCGGCGACTACGTGGCGGCCACGCGGCTCGCGGCCAGGCTGGGCCAGGGCATCGCCCTCCTCTTCGGCGTGCTCGGGGTGCTCTACAACCCGATCCTTGTCTTCATCGCCCTCTTCGTCTGGATCGGCGCCGCCAGCGAGGCCATGGGGGTCGAGATGAAGGCCGCGCTGCACGGCATCCCCACGAGGTCGGCCATGCAGACGGAGTTTCACATCCTCTCGGCGGACGCCACGCTCGGCGACGCGGTGCGCGCGCTCCTCGCGGGCTCGCAGGTCGACTTCCCCGTGGTGGGCCACGACGGCCAGGTGCTCGGGGTGCTCACCCGCTCCGGGCTCATCAAGGGCCTCGCCGACAAGGGCGCCGAGCACCGCGTCTCCGAGGTCATGGACCGTCGCTTCGTCATCGCCCACCCCTACGAGATGCTCGACGTGGCCCTCGCCCGCCTCGAGGACCTGGAGTGCCGCTCGCTCCCGGTGGTCGCCGAGGGCAGGGTCGTCGGGATGCTCACGCCCGACAACGTGAGCGAGCTGATGATGGTCCGCTCGGCGCTGAAGACTCCGCCGTTTCGCGCCGAGGCGTAGCGACTCAGGGCGTGAGCGCGCGGCAGAGGGAGCACCCGCCGGCCGCGTGGGCGAGGTCGCGGCGGTGCGCGTCGAGCACCCTCCTGGCGATCTCCGCGAGCTCCCTTCGCACGGCGCGGCGCTCTCCCTTCACCCTCGCGATCTTCATCGAGTCGTAGGCCGTCGTCTGGTGGCGCATCCACGCGATCACCGCCGACTCCGCGCGCTGCTCCACCGGGATGCGCTGGGTGCGAGCGACGGTGCCGCTGCCCACCGGCGTGGCGTGCGCGGTGACCGCCGACGCGAGCGCCCGCGCCTGCTCCGCCCAGGTGGGCGCGAAGCGGAGGAAGCCGAGCACCTCCTCCTCGAACTCGCGCACGTACTCGCCCTGCGCGGCGTCGCGTCGCTTCGCGTCGGAGGCGAGCCGGCGGGCGTAGGCGGGGGTCGCCCGCTCGGCCTCCAGCGCCCCTCGGGCAGCCTCGATGTGCGCGCCGGGAGCCCACACGCCGCGGGAGAAGTTCTTGTTGCCCCTGCGCTCGATGACCGTCCAGGAGGGGCCGGCGGCCTTCACGCGACGGGTGAGCCCGGCGTCGCCAGGAGGCAGCAGCGCCCACCCCTCGGGGGCCGAGAGCACCGCGCCGTCGGAGGCGCGCACCCGGGTCGGATCAGCAGTGGGAGCGACGGTGAGGGTTCGATCGGAGGGCGTGGCCATGCGCTCCGACGCCTACCACCGCCTCCGGGCGGGCTCCGCCTTTTCGGCCGTCAGGGCGCGGTGACGACCTGCGGTGGGATCGGCCCTCCGGGCGAGGCCGGGGACCGAGGGCGTGAGAGGTCGGAGCGCGCTTCCCCGGTACGACCGCGAGGCTGTCGGCGACCAGAGCCAGACCCTGAGCGTTAGCGAGGGGGAGCGACCTACCACGCTGCCAGCGCGCCCGTCGCGTCGGGCTCTACACCGCAGGCATCTCGCACCTCCTCTCCCACGCCCGCAGCACCCAGCGCTCCGCCCCGTCGTCCTCCACCACGCGCGCCACCCGCTGGGCCACCTGGAGGCACTCCAGCACCATCGCCACGCCCTCCGTCGTCGCGCCGCTGAACCCGTCGGCCACCGCGTCCGCCGTGACGTCCTCGCCCGCGGCCGTCATCGCCGCGAGCACCGCCCCGATCTGGCCCGGTAGGTCCGCCGGCCACTTCGCCGCGCCCGCGGCAGGATGAGGGTACATTGCGCGGAGGGCCATGGAAGTCGTCATCAGGCGGGGGCAGGCGGGGGACGGCGAGCAACTCGCGCGATTGAACGGCATCGTCCAGCAACTGCACGTCGACCGGCGGCCCGACACCTTCGGGCCGACCCGCCTCGACGAGGTTTCGGCGTGGTTCGAGGCGCGCCTCGCGGACCCGGACGCGCGGGTCTGGCTCGCGGAGATCGATGGGCGGCCGGTGGGCTATGTGCTGGCCCTGTTCCATACGCGGGACGCGAGCCGGTTCACCGTGGCCCGTCGCTGGTGTGAGGTCGACCAGATCGCCGTCGACCCGACCGCGCGACGGCGAGGCGTCGCCCGCGCCCTCGTCGCCGCCCTTGCTCGGGAGGCGGAGGCGAGCGGCGTCGCGGAGCTCAAGGCGCAGACGTGGGGGTTCAACGAGGTCGCCCGCCGAACCTTCGAGGAGCTCGGCTTCGAGGTCGAGAGCGTCCGGCTCCGGCGCGACGCGCGGGGCGGATAGGCCCGTTATTGATTCGAGGATCAACCGGCATCCGAGAGGCAAAGCCACGATCGACCCGCCTGCGAGCTCACCCGTTGCTTCCCGACGGACACTCGACCCGCCTGCGAGCTCACCCGTTGCTTCCCGACGGACACTCGACCCGCCTGCGAGTTCGCCAGATGCTCCCCGACGGACACTCGCCGCTCCTGCGAGCTCACCAGATGCTCCTCAGCGCATCTCTCGCCCGTTGCGGAGTTCTCCGAGTGCTCCCCAGCGCATCTCGCGCCCGTTGCGGAGCCCACGGAATGCTCCGCAGCGCATCTCGTGCCCGTTGCGGAGCCCCCGGAATGCTCCCCAACGCATCTCTCGCCCGTTGCGGAGCCCACGGAGTGCTCCCCGGACGTACATCCACCCTCCGGGGAGCACCCCAAATGCTTGCAGGCCCGTGCTTTTCGTCCTCCCGCCCCTCGCGCGTCTGCACCTACGATCGACGCCCAGGAGGGTCCATTCATGGCAAGACCGGTCACATCCACCAGGAAGAAGTCACCCGTTGCCCCGAAGCGTCGCGTCGCGTCGGTGATCGACGCCGAGCCCGACGCCCCCGAGGTCGAGGGCTCCGCCGACGCCGTCGAGCTCTTCCGCACCCGCGCGGACGCGCTGCGCCCCGCCGACGTGCTGCGCTGCCACGCTGATCCGCACCTCGCCTATCACAACGCCGTGTCCGGTCGCGCCGCGCTCCTCGAAGCCCGCGCGGAGATCGACGCCACCGGCCTCCGCGTCGACTGGGCCCGCGTCGAGGGCGTCGAGTCGCTCGCGCTCGCGGTGGTCTACGCCGCCAGCCGCGTGTCGGCGGATCCGCGCATCACCGGCGAGGTCCGCGCGATGCTGCGCGAGGCGCGGCCGCTGCGCGCGCTGCTCCTCTCCAACGCCCGCACGCTCTCGCTCATCGGCCGGTGCTCGCCCGCGGAGGTCGCCCGCATCGAGCGGGGCCTCGGCTCCGTCGACGCCGCCACCGACCTCGTCGACCTCGCCGTGCTCCACACCGACCGCGACCTCCTCGGCACCGGCAGCGCCGTCACCGCGGCGCAGCTCAAGCGCGCCAAGGCGCTCGGAACCGACCTGCTGAAGAAGATCCGCCCCGCGACCGCCAGCCGCGCGCGAACCCGCACGAGCGGACAGGAGGCCATGCTGGCCCTGCGCGACCGCCTCTGGACGCTGCTGGTGCAGACCAACGAGTACTTCGAGCGCATCGCCGGGGCGCGCTGGGGCCGCGACCTCGGGGCGCACGTCCCGCGGCTCCAGGCGCGCTACGTGGCGAAGAAGCGCACGAAGAAGCCCACCGAGAAGCCCGTCGCCCCGACGGGCTGACGCGGCGCCCGCGCGAACTCACCCCGCGCTGCCGCGATGCCCCGGTACGACCGCGAGGCGTCAGCGACTGCTTCCCCGGTACGACCGCGAGGCCGTCAGCGACCAGAGCCAGACCCTGAGCGTTAGCGAGGGGGAGAGACCTACTACGTTGCCAGCGCGGAACTCCGACGCCACCTTTGCCCGGAAGCCGACCACGTTCCCAGACGACGACTGGCAGCGTGGTAGGTCGCTGTCCCTCGCTAACGCTCAGGGTCTGGCTCTGGTCGCTGACGGCCTCGCGGTCGTACCGGGGATATCCTCGCTGACGGCCTCACGGTCGTACCGGGGATATCCCCGCCGACGGCCTCGCGGTCGTCCCGGGGACGATGGTCGTCGCGCCCCCGTCGACGTCTGAACCTCCCCGGATGTCCCCTGCGTGCGGCGGATGCAGCCGCCCCTCGACGGCCGACGCACCAAGGCCCAGCCCCGCTCCGAGCGCGAGCCAGAGCAGCCACCCGACGCGGGGCTCGTCGACCCCTCCCGGCGCGTGCGAGGGAAACTCCAGCGAGTGCACGCGACCGGCGTCGACGTCGACGAGGAGCACGCCGTCCACGTCGAAGGCCACCCGGTACTCCAGCAGCTGCCGTCGCGTGGCGGAGGTCTCCAGCCGGGGAGCGAGACGTCCCGTCTTCACCTCGGCCACGTAGCGTCGGCCGTCTCGCTCCAGCAGGAAGTCCGCGCGAAGGGCGATCTCGAAGGGCTCGCCGTCGACCGCGACGTCGTAGCTGACCGGCGCCTGACGAGCGACGACCGCGTAGCCCTGGGCGCGCAGCAGCGGCTCGGCCCTCAGCTCGCCGTCCGCCCCCGCCGCGCGAGCGACCGCGATGCGATGGCGAGGGAGCCAGCGGGTGAACGCGAGCCTCGCCGTCTGCACGAGCGCGAGCAGCAGCGCCGCGACGCAGACGGCGACCAGCAGCTCGGGAGGGATCGACGAGAGGGACACCGTGCGGTGACCGTCGCCGCCCGAGCGGGAGAGTCCAAGTTTCCAGCGCCATGAGACAGCGTTGACACCCGCCCCCTCCCCATGGCGGCATCCGCGCCATGATCGACGCCCCTGAGATCGTCCAGACCGCCGCGCAGCCCGCGGCCATCATCCACATCACCTGCGCGCGCACGGAGATCGCGGGCGCCATGGACCCTGGCATCCAGGAGCTTCTGGCCGCCGTCACCGCGCAGGGCATCGGGCCCGCCGGTCCGATCTTCTCTCACCACCTCCGGCTGGCCCCCGACCTCTTCGACTTCGAGCTCGGCATCCCCGTCACCGCGCCGGTCACCCCGGTGGGTCGGGTGACGGCGGGCGAGCTGCCGGCCGCGAAGGTGGCCCGCACCGTCTACCACGGCCCCTACGACGGCCTCGGCGACGCCTGGGGGGAGTTCAGCGCCTGGGTCGCCGCCAGCGGTCACAGCCCCGCCCAGGACTTCTGGGAGCGCTACGTCTCGGGCCCCGAGGCCTCGCCCGACCCGGCCAACTGGCGCACCGAGCTCAACCGCGCCCTCATCGCGTAGACCCCTCAGCGGGCGACCACCACCGTCGCGTCGTCGTTGGCGCGGCCGAAGCGATCGAGCAGGTGCTGCGCCACCACCAGCGGGTGGCGAGAGCCCAGGTGCCGCGCGGCCTCCAGGTCGAGGCGAGAGCGCAGCCCGTCGGAGCAGAGCGCGACGAGGTCCCTCGGGCGCAGCGTGAGCCGCTCCTCGAGGGCCCGCTGCGGCCGGAGCGAGCCGGAGCCAAGCACGCTGTGGCCACCCGTGAACGAGCGCCCCTCCTGCCCCCCGCGCACGATGGTGGTGATGTTGCCCACCGCGGCGTGCGCCAGCTCGCCGGTCGCCTCGTCGATGCTCACCACGCCCATCACGGCGCCGCGAGTCCCACGGAGCCCTTCGCCCGCGTCCCTCAGCAGGTCCGCCAGGGGGGCCTCGGGCGACGCCCTCACCACGCCGATCGCCCTGCGCGCAGGCTCCTGCGCCTCGGGCCCGTGGCCCAGCCCGTCGGCCAGCGCGAGCACCAGCGATGCCCCCCGGCGCTCGAAGGTCGCGTCGTCGCCGCTCACCCGCTCCCCCTCGCAGCTACGCCCCAGGATCGCCACCTCCCGGCGGTGCGCCACCCGCGCGGCGAAGCGCCTCGCCTTCACGCAGGTGCCGATGCCCAGGCGCACGTCGAAGTCCAGCTCGTCGGCATGGCGCTGCACCCCGGAGAGCCCGATACCGCCGTCGTCGCTCCCAGGACCGCCGTCGAGCGAGGCGCCCGCGTTGCGTATCCCCTCGCCCCCATCGGCCGCCACGACCTCGACCCCGTCGACGCCGTCGCGCTCCACCGCCCTCACGGCGATCACCCCGTAGCGCGCGTGGCGGAGCTGGTTGGTGGCCAGCTCTCGCACGATGAGGGTCAGCGACCCGATCACCGCCTCCGGGAGGCGCAGCCGCTGCCCCAGGGCGAGCGCGGCCTGCTGGGCGACGGTCACCGCGGCCTCGTCGTGGATGGACGTCCGATCGCCCCCGCCCACCCAGCGCTCGATCAGAAGCGCGTCCATTTGGTGATGACCACCACGGTACCCTCGCCGGGTCGGGTGTCGACGGCGAACTCGTCGACCAGGCGCCTGGTGCCGGAGAGACCGAGGCCCAGAGAGCGCGCGGTGCTGAAGCCCCCGGCCAGCGCCCGCTCCAGGTCCGCCTGGCTCATCCCAGGACCGCTGTCCCGGAAGGTCATCCGCACGCCAGAGCGCTGGCCGTCGGAGAGGTCCTCGACCACCGCCGAGCCGCCTCCCCCGTGGACCCACACGTTGCGAGCGAGCTCCGAGGCGGCCGTCGTCAGCGCCGCCGTCGCGAAGGAGTCGAAGCCCCTCGACTGCGCCAGCGAGCGAGCGCTCCGCCTCACCTCGGCGATGTTCGCCTCGTACCGGATCGGCAGCTCCACCGCGTCGAGCACCCGCAGCCCCATCGTACTACGTTACCGGTCCCCTCTCGGCGACGCGAGCCGCGCGATGCCCCGGTCGACGTCCAGCGCCGTCTCGACCCCCTCCATCCCGTAGCCCATCCGTACGAGCGTCGCGGCCACCTCCGGGCGCATGCCCACCAGCACCGAGCGGGTGCCCATCAGGGCCGCCATGCGGCCGGTGTCGGCGAGCACCCGGGCGACGTAGGTGTCCACCTCCTCCAGCACCGAGATGTCGATCACCAGGCCCCCGGCGCCGGTGCGCTCGATGGCCCGCAGCACGTCCTGCTGGAAGACCTCCGCGATCGAGTCGGTGAGCTCGACATGGATGGTGGTCAGCAGGTTGGGACCCACCTTCAGGATCGGGATCGGGCCGCCCATCTCACACCGCCTTCGGCGCGATGGTCTTGCCGACGATCGAGAGCGCGAGCTCGATGCCGTCCGCGAGGCGCGCCCGGGTGGGCATCGCGGAGATGTCCACCCCGAGCTGGATGATGGTGCGCGCGACCTGCGCGGTGATGCCCGTGAGGATGGTGCGCGCCCCGAGCAGCCGCACCGCCGCGGTGGTCTTGAGCAGGTGGTCGGCGACCTCGGTGTCCACCACCGGCACGCCGGCGATGTCGATGATGATCACCTCGGCCTTCTCCTCGGTGATGCGCATGAGCACCGCCTCCATCACCTGCTCGGCGCGCTGGCTGTCGATGGTGCCGATGAGGGGCAGAAGCAGCACCTGGTCATGCACCCGGATCACCGGGGTCGAGAGCTCCCGGATGGCCGCCTGGTGGCGCCCCAGCGTCTGGAGGTTGGCGTCGATGTACGAGTCCAGCGCGAGGGACATGTCGAAGGCCACCAGCTTCTGCACGCTCTGGTACGCGGCGCGCGCCTCGGCGGGGTCGCCGACCTCCTCGAACACCCGGTCGAGGATCAGCCCGAGGTAGCGCCGGTACGCGCCGATGTACCACTTGGGGGCCATGCCGATGCGCTCGTGCGCGGCGCCGACCCGCAGTCGGTTCTGCGCGTACGCGAGGTCGCAGCGGCCGTCGAAGAGCCCGAGGAAGTACTGCCGCTGCATCGCCTTCACCCGACGGACGGTGGCCTCGTCGGGGAAGAAGCGCCGGGTCTCCAGGTGCCCCAGCAGCAGCTCGTAGAAGGCCTCGGTGATGTCGTCGAGGTGGCGCTCGGCGAAGGGGCGCAGGGCCGCGAGGCGCCGCAGGTCGTCGTCGGTGAGCTCGAAGAACGCGCGCCGACTCTGCAGCTCGCGCTCGTCGACGGAGAATTGGGACGCGTCGTGGGGCATGTCGGCCGACTTGGTACCCCAAAGCCCCACCCGACCGTAAGCCCCCTCTCGGAGGGGGTTGCGCGACCTGCTCCTTCCGCACCTAATAGGCGACGATGCTGCGCTCTCAACAGTCCGACGAGGGGCGGCGCGCCCTCGGCGCTCTCGTCGCCTTCAGTCGGCTGGTCACGCACAGCGCCACGCCCGAGGAGATCCTGGCCGGGCTGGCGAGGGCGGTGGCTGCGGAGGTCGACGTCGCGGCGGCGGCGGTGCTGGAGGTGACCCCCGACGGCGGCTCGCGCCTCGCGGCGGCCACGGGGCTGCCCGATGAGCTCGCAGGCTTCATGGTGAGCGACGAGCTCGTCGGGTCGGAGCTCGGAGACGCGCTGGTGACGGCGCTGAACGGGGCCTTCGAGCGGGCGGAGACGATCCCGCTGGTGAGCGGCGGCGACGTCTTCGGCTCGCTGGTGCTGCTGCACCGCAGCGCTCGGGGCCTCGGGCCGGAGGCCCTGGTGCTGGTCGAGGGCCTGGTCGACCTCGCGGCCTCCGGGCTCGCGAGCGCCGCCCGGTACGCCGAGCTGGCCCGCTCGTACACGCAGCTCCGCGACTCTCGCGCGGCGCTCGAGCGGGGCGAGAGGCTCCGAGCGCTCGGCCAGATGGCCGCCGGCATCTCTCACGACCTGCGCAACATCCTCTATCCCCTGTCGCTGCACCTGCAGTTTCTCCGGCGCTGCGTCTCCAAGGAGGCCGTCGACGCGCAGGACTCCATCGCGCAGATGCAGGGCGTGCTCAAGCGCGGCCTGGAGACCCTGGAGGCGCTGCGGTCGTTCAGCCACCAGGCGCCGTCGGGCCGCCCCGAGGCGGTCGGGCTCGACCAGATGGTGCGCGAGGCCATCGGCATCGGGAGGGCGAGGGCGAAGGCGAGCGTGAGCTACCGCATCGTCGAAGACCTCCACGCCCCGCCCCCGGTGACCGTCGCGGCCAGCGAGTGCGTCTCGGCGCTGGTGAACCTCCTGGTCAACGCCATCGACGCGATGCCCTCGGGAGGAACCATCACGGTCTCCACGGGCGAGTCCGACGGCGCCTCGTGGGTGCGCGTGGCCGACGACGGCCCCGGGATGCCCCCGGAGGTGCAGCACAAGGTGTTCGAGCCCTTCTTCACGACCAAGGGCGACGAGGGCACCGGTCTCGGGCTCGCGATGGTCTACGCCTTCGCGCGAAGAAGCGGCGGGCGCGTCGACCTGGAGACCGCCCCGGGAGCGGGCGCGGCGTTCACGCTCTGGTTTCCCCGGGCGGCCCCGTAGGCGCCGACTCGTCGGCTCCCCTTGTCGGGCGCCCACCCGGCTCCTATCGGTCCGCGATGAACGAGACGACCCGCGAGCTGGATGTTGGTGACCTGAGCCTCCCCGATCGCCACGCGCAGGCCCGGGCGGCCATCGACGCGATGTCCCCCGGAGACTCGCTGATGCTGGTCGGCGCGAGGGTTCCGCGCGAGCTGCTTCACGAGCTGCTGGGAGAGTTCCCAGGGCGCTACGAGTGGAGCCGCCTCGAAGGGGGTCCCGAGCGGGCTCGCGTCGCGCTTCGCCGCCGAAAGAGCGAGGGGCCGCGCAGCGTGACGCTCTACCTCCAGTCCGACCACGAGCGCCTCGACGCGATCGTCCCTGAGGTGGTGCGCCTCGCCAACGAGGGCTCCTTCGCCGAGGCCCGGCGGCGCTTCGGGGAGTTCGCCTGCGGCCTCGGGTGGCACATCGACGTCGAGGAGCAGGTGCTCTTCCCCGCCTTCGAGGGCCTCACGGGCATGACCCGCGGTCCCACGACGGTGATGCGCGTGGAGCACGTGGAGATCCGAGAGCGCATGCAGCACGTCACCGCCGCGCTCGCCGCAGGAGACACCGCGGCGACCGTCGCGGGGCTCGGCGCGCTCACCGGGGCGCTCGGCGCGCACAACGTCAAGGAGGAGCAGATGCTCTACCCGATGACCGACCGCGCGCTGGGCACCCCCGACGCGCAGGAGAAGCTGGTGCGGAAGATCGAGGCGTTCTGAGCTGAGCCCTACCGGGCCCGGGGGCCGAGGCTCACCCGCCGGAGCTGCGAGCGCACGGTCTCCATGGCGGTCCAGGTCCAGCGCATGTGTTCGGCGTCGCAGCGGCCCTCGATGCGACCGGCGGGCGCGCAGGTGCCCGGGTTGTGCGTATAGACCTCGGTCCAGGTGACCACGTCCCCGCGGCGGCGGCATCCAACGAGGTAGCCGCCGCAGCCGAGGGAGGGGTACTCGATGGTCCCGCAGCGGGCCCCCTGCTCGGCGGTGACGACCATGTCGATGCTCCACGGCGAGCCGCTGCCCCCGCGGCCGGTGCCCTGCCAGCGCCCGAGGCACGACGCCCCGGGGGCGGGCGTGGGGCGCGGCGGCGAAGGGTGATCCGCGAGGGCGGCGGCGGGGAGCGCGAGCGCGAGGGCGAAGGCCAGGGGGTGCGGTCGGCGAATGCGGCTCATCGGGGTAGATGCTCCTTGGCGTGAACGATGGACGCCGCCGAGGCCGGAGGGTTCCCGGGCGCAGGGGATCACCCTGTCAGGCGCACATCGCACGGAGCGCCTGGATTTCAAGCGGATGGGTGCGATGTGTGCCGTACGGCCCCGCGCATCATGCGTGGGGCTCGTGCACGACGAGCACCGGGCAGCGCACGGCGCGGATCACCGCCGACGCGCTGCTGCCCAGCAGTCGGGTGATCATCCTGGGGAGGCTGGTGCCGACGACGACCATCTCGGCGCCGGTCTCGGTCACCAGCTCGGCGATCGCCTCGGAGAGCTCGCCGTCGAGGAGCCGGGTGGTGATGTTCACCCCCGTCGCGCGATGCTGCGCCTCGGCGATGCGGTCGAGGTCGCGCTGGAGGTTCTCCGTGTGCTCCGCCTGGAAGCTGCCGGGGACGATGACCGTCGTGTCGATCACCGTGATCTCCGCGGGCCGCCATGCATGCACCAGCAGCACCTCCGCGCGGAGGTCGCGTGCGAGGCCGACGCCATACGAGACGGCGTTCTGAGAGGTCTGCCCGAGGTCGGTGGCGATGATCAGGGTTCTCATCGGGTGATTGGGTATCACGGCCCTGCGGCCGGTGGGAGCGCGCTCCCTCGCGGCGAGTAAGGGGGCTTCCGCTTCGGGCGCCGCGGCCTATAGGCTCCCCCGGTCTGCATCCGACCGGAGGGAACCCAATGACCACCAAGATCATCGCAGTGACCGGCGCCACGGGCGCCCAGGGCGGCGGCCTCGCCCGCGCCATCCTCAACGACCGCAGCGGCGGCTTCACCGTCCGGGCCATCACCCGCAAGCCCGACAGCGACCACGCCCGCGCGCTCGCGAAGCTCGGGGCCGAGGTCGTCGCGGCCAACCTCGATGATCGTCAGAGCCTCGAGAGGGCCTTCCAGGGCGCCCACGGGGCGTTCTGCGTGACCAACTTCTGGGAGCACTTCTCGGGCGAGAAGGAGGTCGCCCAGGCCCACGCGCTCGCCGACGCGGCGAAGGCGGCGGGCGTGGCCCACGTGATCTGGTCGACGCTCGAAGACACCCGCAAGCGAGTGCCGCTCAGCGACGACCGGATGCCCACGCTGCACGGCAAGTACAAGGTCCCTCACTTCGACGCGAAGGGAGAGTCGGACGGGTACTTCGCCTCCATCGGCGTGCCGACGACCTGCCTCCAGACGTCGTTCTACTGGGACAACATGGTGGGCTTCGGGATGGGCCCCAAGAAGGGCCCCGACGGCAAGCTCGCGTTCGTGCTCCCGATGGCCAACAAGAAGCTCGCGGGCATCGCCTCCGAGGACATCGGCAAGTGCGCCTACGGGATCTTCAAGCGCGGCAACGAGCTCATCGGCAAGACCGTGGGCATCGCCGGGGAGCACCTCACCGGAGAGCAGATGGCCGCGGCCATGAGCCGCGCGCTCGAGCAGCCCGTGGCGTACAGCTACGTCCCCCCGGAGGTCTATCGCACCTTCGGGTTCCCGGGCGCCGACGACCTGGCCAACATGTTCCAGTACTACCGCGACTTCGAGGAGGAGTTCTGCGCGGCGCGGAGCGTCGAGTTCAGCCGCTCGCTCAACCCCGAGCTCCAGTCCTTCGCGACCTGGCTCTCGGCCAACAAGTCGAAGATCCCGCTGGGCTGACCGCAGCGCCTGCGCGACGGCTCCCCAAAGGGGGGGGAGGTGTCCGTGCCGCCTTGCGCTTTCCCGGTTCGCTCTCGACAGTGGGGCACCGCCCGGGTTCATCCCCCCGGTTGCCGGGCCCATGGAAGACCGCGAGAAGACCATCGAAGAATTGACCCAGGAGGTCGCCGCGCTGCGCCTTCAAGACCAGCGCCTGCGGCTCATCCTCGACGGGGTCCGCGACCACGCGATCACGATGCTCGACCCCGAGGGGCGCGTCGAGACCTTCAACGCGCCCGCCGCACGCATCAAGGGCTACTCCCTGGAGGAGGTGCGGGGGCGGTACTACGGGATGTTCTTCACGCCCGACGACCTGGAGGCAGGGCTGCCCGAGACGGAGCTCGAGGTCGCCCGCAGCCTCGGCCGCTACGAGGGCGAAGGGTGGCGGCTGCGCAAGGACGGCACCCGCTTCTACGCGATGGTCTCGCTCTCCGCCCTTCGCGACGGCTCCGGTGAGCTGGTCGGCTTCGTGAAGGTCACCCAGGACATCACCGAGCGCAGGGCCCTCGCCGACGAGGCCCGCCGCGCCAGGGAGGAGTCCAGCGAGGAGCTCGAGGTGGTGCTCCAGGGCATCACCGACGGCGTCACCATGCAGGACGCGGCGGGCAAGATCGTCTACGCCAACGCGGCGGCGGCCCGCATCCTCGGCCTGGGCTCGCCCGCTGAGCTGCTGGCGAAGCCCGTCGGGGAGCTCATGCTGCGCTTCGCGCTGCTCGACGCCGAGGACCGGCCCCTGATGCCCGAGCGCCTGCCCTCCCGGCGGGCCCTGCGGGGCGAGCGGGTGAGCGAGGAGCTGGTCTGCCTCCGCGACGAGTCCGCGCGAGATCGCTTCAGCGTCGTGTCGTCGACGCCGATGTTCGACCCGGCCGGGCGGGTGCGCTTCGTCATCACGGTCTTCAAGGACGTCACCGAGCGGCGGCAGGCCGAGCGGGCGATGAAGTTCCTGGCCGAGGCGTCCGCCACGCTGGCGAGCTCGCTCGACTACCGGCGCACCCTGGCCACGCTGGCGAGGCTCTGCGTCCCCGCCATCGCCGACTGGGCCGCCGTCGACATGCTCGACGCCGAGCGCGCCCTGCACCGCCTCGCGGTCTTCCACGTCGACCCCGCGAAGGTCGAGCTCGCGCACGAGATCTACCGCCGCTGGCCGCCGCAGCTCGACGCCCCCATCGGCGTCCCCCACGTCCTGCGCACCGGCCGCCCGGAGGTCATCTACGAGATCAGCGACGCGGTGCTCACGGCGTCGATCCCCGACCCTGAGCTGCGCGCCATGCTCCGCACGCTCGGGCTCTCGTCGTCGATGTGCGTGCCGCTCACGGTGCGGGGTCGCGTGGTCGGCGCCATCACCCTGGTCGCCGCGGAGTCGGGCCGGCGCTTCGCCGCCGACAGCCTCGCCGTCGCCGAGGAGCTGGCGCTGCGGGCCAGCATCGCCATCGAGCACGCCTCGCTCTACAGGGAGGCCACCGAGGCGTCGAAGCTGAAGGACGAGTTCCTGGCCACGGTCTCGCACGAGGTGCGCACCCCGCTCACGGCCATCCTCGGGTGGGCGAACATCCTCCGCACCCGGCAGAACGACCCGGCCTACGTGAGCAAGGGGCTAGAGACCATCGAGCGCAACGCGAGGGTGCAGGCGCAGCTCATCGAAGACCTGCTCGACCTCTCCCGGATCATCACGGGCAAGCTGCGCCTGGAGGTGCAGCCCACCGAGGCGGGGCCCCTTGTGGAGACGGCGCTGGACTCCATCCGCCCTGCGGCGGCGGCCAAGGACATCAAGCTACGCCCGGTGATCGACCCCAGGGCGGGGCTCGTCATGGGCGACCCGGGGCGCCTCGTGCAGGTCTTCAACAACCTGCTGACCAACGCGACGAAGTTCACCCCCCGGGGAGGGACGATTCGGGTCTACGTCCACCGCTCGCAGAGCTCGGTCGAGGTCGTGGTGCAGGACGACGGGGCGGGCATCGAGCCTGACTTCCTCCCCTACGTCTTCGAGCGCTTTCGCCAGGGCGACGGCAGCATCACCCGCGCCCAGGGGGGCCTCGGCCTGGGGCTCGCCATTTGCCGATCGCTGGTCGAGCTGCACGGCGGAACCATCACCGCCGACAGCGCCGGACGCGGCAAGGGGGCCACCTTCACGGTGCGCCTCCCGGTGGCCCCGGTCCGGGCGACCCCCACCATCCCGGCGCCCGAGCCGGTGAGCAGCGAGGAGCAGCCGCTGCCCGAGGAGGGCTCCACCTCGCTCGACGGGGTGCGGGTGCTGGTGGTGGATGACGAGCCCGACACGAGGGAGCTGCTGGTCGCGGTGATCGAGCGCTGCGGGGCCGAGGTGAGCTCCGCCTCGTCCGCCGCCGAGGCGATGGAGATGCTCCGTCGCTCGCCCCCCGACGTGCTGGTCTCCGACGTCGGGATGCCCGGCGAGGACGGGCTGACCTTCATGCGCAAGGTGCGCGCGCTCCCCCCGGCCGAGGGCGGCCGCGTCCCTGCGATCGCGCTCACCGCCTTCGCCTCGAGCGGCGACCGCACCCGCGCCCTGCTCGCGGGCTTCAACCAGTTCGTCTCCAAGCCCATCGAGAACCAGGAGCTGGTCATCGTCATCGCCACCGTGATCGGGCGCTTCTCGGGCTGAGCCGTGCCTGGCGCGGTGGGCTCTCCCCATTGGGACACGCTCGCTGATCTCTCCCCCGCGGCCGGCGCGAAGGGATAGGGCCTGCGCCGCCCGCCGAGCGGGAGCGCACGAGGTCGACGCTGAAGATCACGAGCGCCAGCCAGATGAAGCCGAAGGCCGCCCAGCGCGCCGAGGGCATCGGCTCGCCGAGCACCAGCACCGCGATCAGGAACTGTAGCGTCGGCGCCACGTACTGGACGATGCCGAGGGTGCTGAGGGGCAGCGCCCTCGCGGCCCTCGCGAACCACACCAGCGGCAGCGCCGTGAGCGGCCCGGAGAGCGCCAGCAGGCTGAGCGTCGAGGGGCCGCGGGCGAAGGCCCCGGCGTGCGAGGACGCCAGGTGCCCGAGGTACGTGAGCGCGAGCGGGGAGAGCACCAGCGTCTCCACCAGCAGGCCCACCGCCGAGGGCACCGGGGCCAGCTTGCGGATCAGCCCGTAGGCCGCGAAGGTCGACGCGAGGGCGAGGGCGATCCAGGGGAAGGAGCGGTTGAAGGCCACGAGGATGACGACGCCCACGAGCGCCGAGGCGATGCTCGCGCCCTGCCCCGGCCGGAGCCGCTCCCGGAACACCGCCACGCCGAGGGCCACGTTGACCAGCGGGTTGATGAAATAGCCGAGGCTCGCCTCGCTGAGCCGGTGCATCTGGATCGAGGCGATGAAGACCACCCAGTTGACGCCGATGAGCAGGCTGGAGGCGCCGAGCAGCGCCCGGGTGCGGCGGTCGCGCAGCGCGGCTCGCAGGCTGTCGCGGTCGCCCATCGCGAGCACCGCGGCGCCCACGAAGACCAGCGACCACGCCACGCGGTGCGCGAGGATCTCCACCGGCGAGAGCGCCGACAGCAGTCGCCAGTAGAGTGGAATCACGCCCCAGGCGCCGTAGGCCCCGAGCGCAAAGGCGAGCCCGGAGCGGTCCTTCACGACGGGGCGGGAGGGTAGCCGGAGAGGAGCGCGCCCGGCGAGCGGAAGCGTCACGCGGAGGAGCGGCGCCGCGGCGGAGCGGGATATAACCGCCGCCATGCAGCGATGGACGCTTCTCGTGGCGACGCTCCTCCTGGCCGCCTGCACGGACGACGCGGGGGTGATCTCCCTCGACGCGGGACCGGCGCCCGATCGAGGCGCGGTCGTAGACGTCGCCCCCGTCGACCCAGGCCACGACGCGGGCAGCGACCTCGGCGAGGACGTCCCCGTGGCGGCGGATGTGCCCGTCGACAGCGGTCCTGCGTGCGGCGTGCTGGGGGCTTCGTGCTGCGAGGCGGGGGAGGCGTGCGCCGACGGGGCGGCCTGCCGAGAGGGCCGCTGCGTGGCGTGCGGCGAGCGAGGGGCGCCGTGCTGCAACCGCGCGACGCGTTGCCTCGGGGTGTTTCTCTGCGTGGAGGGGAGCTGCGTGGCGTGCGGCACCCGGGGCGCTCCTTGCTGCGCGGGCGACCGCTGCAGCGGCGCCGGGGACGTGTGCGCCGACGGTCGATGCGCTCCCTGCGGCCACGCGGGCGAGCGCTGCTGCGCCGGGTCGTCGTGCTTCGACGGCGCGACCTGCGGCAGCACCGGCTTCTGCCGCGGGTGCGGCGACCTCGGCCAGGCGTGCTGCCCGGGAGGAGCGTGCTCCGCCGCGGGCTCGGCCTGCGACGCCACGGGCACCTGCTCGCCCTGCGGTGCGGCGGGCCAGCGCTGCTGCGGCGGGACGACCTGCGCCGCGGGCAGCGTGTGCCGCGCCTCGGGCTGCGCGGCCTGCGGAGGCCCCGGCCAGGCGTGCTGCGCCGGGTCGACGTGCGCCGGAGGGACGACCTGCCTCTCGGGCACCTGCGGCACCTGCGGAGCCGCCGGGCAGGCGTGCTGCGAGGGCGACCGCTGCGCCGCGGGGGGCGTGTGCTCGCTGGGCCGCTGCGTGGCGTGCGGCAGCGCCGGGAGCGCTTGCTGCGCGGGTGGCGGGTGCGACGTCGGCGCGGTCTGCGAGGGCTCGGCCTGCGTGGGCTGCGGCACCCAGGGGGCGCGGTGCTGCTCGGGCGACCGCTGCGGCGCGGGGCTCTCGTGCGCGGCGGGGCGCTGCGCCCCGTGCGGTGGCGCCGGGCAGGCGTGCTGCGGGGGAGCGAGCTGCGACCCTGGCGCCTCCTGCGTCGGAGGCTCTTGCCAGCGCTGCGGCGCGGTGGACCAGGCGTGCTGCGGCGGATCGACCTGCGCCGAGGGGGCGGTGTGCTCGGGCGGGCGCTGCCGCGCGTGCGGTAGCCCGGGACAGCCCTGCTGCGCCTCGGAGACCTGCCTCTCGGGCAACACCTGCGCGGGCGGCACCTGCGCGGCGTGCGGGGCGCGGGACGGCATCTGCTGCACCGACCCGCTCCAGTTTCCCTACCCCTGCGAGAACCCCAACAGCTGCGTGGCCGGGCGCTGCGTGGCCTGCGGCTACGCCAACGAGCGCTGCTGCGCCGGGTCGTCGTGCGGCACGGGCTACACCTGCGACGCGCGCACCAACGTCTGCGTGCGGCGGCTGATGCCGTAGCCGAGCGGAGCGCCGGGCTTCGCTCCCTTCGGCGAGGAGTCCGACGGTACGACCGCGAGGCCGTCGGCGAGGAGTCCGACGGTACGACCGCGAGGCCGTCGGCGACCAGAGCCAGACCGCGACCGTGAGGGAGCGGGTGCGACCTACCACGCCAGCCCAGCGCGGAATTCTGACGCCGCCTCTGCCCGGAAACCGACCACGTTCCCAGACGACGACTGGCAGCGTGGTAGGTCGCTCTCCCTCGCTAACGCTCAGGGTCTGGCTCTGGTCGCCGACGGCCTCGCGGTCGTACCGTCGGACTCCTCGCCGACGGCCTCGCGGTCGTACCGTCGGACTCCTCGCCGACGGCCTCGCGGTCGTACCGGGGAAGCGATGGGGAGTTCAAACCCGCGGGCTCAGTGGACGGAGCGCCGGGACGGGGGCGCAGGGCTCGCCGCCCCCGTCAGCCGTGGCAGCCGCTCAGGGGCCGCTGCAGGCGCCGCTGCCGGTGGTGTACGTGTTGATCGGGGTGACGGTGCAGGTCGTGGCCGAGGTCATGGTCACCCGGGCCACGCGCCAGAAGTCGTTGTTGGCGCAGTTGCCCGAACCGCCCAGGGTGAAGGCCCGGCTCATGAGCGTCGCCGTGGGGGTGGTGCTCGTGGTGCTGCCGCAGAAGATCTGCACGGTCGCGATGCGCCCCGCCGCGCGGGCGTAGTTGTGTACGCCGATGGTGTAGGTCGCGCCCACCGCGGGGGAGTCGAGGCGGGTGTTCTCAGGGCCGACGTTCGAGGTGTTGTCGAAGTCGAGCACCGCGCCCCAGGCAGGGCGGAGGTTGCCGTAGTAGCAGTCGTCGCCGTTGAACCACGCCGTGCGGTTGGCGTTGTGGACGTGCAGGTCGACGTCTCCGGTGCCGTTCCAGGAGAGCTGCACCCGGAGGCCGTGAGGCAGCGCGGTGACGGTGAACATGCAGGTGATCACCCGGCCGGAGACGTCGGTGCCGCTCACCCGCAGCACGTAGGCTCCGACGATGAAGGGCGTGAAGGTCTCCGTGAGCGCCGTGGGCGGCGCAGGCGCCCAGACCACCGACCCTGCACCGCCCGTGGGCGCCGAGACCAGCGTCCAGGTGACGTTGCGCAGCCCTACCCCCATCGCCGTGAGCGCGATCGGCGACCCCGCCGGGACCGTCTGGTCGCCAGGGCAGGTCAGCGTCCCGCCGCAGCCCTCGTCGACCGCCCCGTTGCAGTTGTCGTCGACCCGGTTGCTGCAGACCTCCGTCGCCGGAAGCGCCTCGCCCGAGCACGCCGTGGCCCAGGTCGAGCGGCCCCCGGCGACCACGCACGACTGCGTCCCGTCCCGGCAGGCCCCGACCCCGCGGGTGCCCGCGGCGCCCGAGTAGCACGGCCTCGTGGCCCCCGCCGCGCACTCGCAGCCCTCCGTCGCGCTCCCGGTACACGCGCGGTCGATGCCGTCGCAGAGGTTCATCGCAGGGAGCACCTCACCCGTGCAGGGGCCCCACTCCGAGCCGGCTCCGCCGGTGACCGCGACGCAGCGGGAGACTCCCTCGCGGCAGGTGCCGACCCCGGCGGTCGCCATCGGTCCCGTGTAGCACCCGCGGCTCGTGCCCACCGCGCAGCCGCAGCCCGTGAGCGCGTTGCCGTCGCAGTCGCGGTCGAAGCCGTCGCACTGGTCGGGCTCCGGGGTCACCTCGCCCACGCAGGACGACCACGCCGCCACGCCCTTGGTCACCCTGCACGACTGCGTTCCGCCGACGCAGGCGCCCACGCCCCGGGTGCCCATCGGGCCGCCGTAGCAGGGCCGCGTCGCGCCCGCGGCGCACGCGCACCCGTCGTCGACCACCCCGGTGCAGGCGAAGTCGAGCCCCTCGCCGCAGCGCATCGGCTGCGGCTGCCCGGAGCCCGTGCACGCGCCCCAGCGGCCGAACTCTCCGTCGCCCTCGCAGCGCTGCGTGCCGAGGTTGCACACCCCGACGCCCGCCCTCGTCGTCGGCCCGTCGTAGCAGGGGCTCGTCGCTCCGGGGATGCAGACGCAGTCCTCGTCGATGCGTCCGTTGCAGTTGTCGTCGAGCCCGTTGTTGCAGACCTCGCGGGTGCCGCACGGCGCCGCCACCGAGCCGTCGGCGCGCGATGCGTCCGCCACCGCCCCGTCGGCCTCGGCCCCTCCGTCGCCCTCGACCGGCGAGCCGTCGAGCGTCGTCGCGTCGCCGCCCGTCGCCGACCCGGCGTCGCCCTCGGCGTCCGCCGCCATCGGCCGGTCGAGCTCCACCAGCGGACCGAGCTCGTCCGTCGGAGCGCGGTCGCCCGGGGCGCCGTCCAGCGTCCGCGCGCCGTCGGCTCTGCCCGAGGCGTCGACCCCGTAGACGAGCCCGTCGGTCGCGGAGCAGCCCACGGCGATCGTGAGCAGGCAGACGAGAACACCTCGCGAGAGACCAGGCATCGTGAAGTCCTCTCCGATCGGCCGAAGCAGCCGACGACCCCATGGTCTGTATCACGACCGCCCTCCTCCCCACCCGACACTGACGTTGCGCGCCTCGACAACAGGGTGACGGAAATCTCCCGCCGGGCCTTGCCCTGATTTGGGCGAGCGCCTAAACCTTCTGCCCAAGGGACGAGGCGCGACGATGAGACCCGAGGAGACCAGGGCGAAGATCCTCGACGCGACGGACCATCTGTTCGGCGCGCTCGGCTTCGACGCGACGACGACGCGCGACATCGCGGAGCGCTCCGGGGTCAACAAGGCCCTCATCCACTATCACTTCGGCAGCAAGGACGAGCTGCTCTCGGCCCTGCTCGACGGCTACTACGACCGGCTGAGCGCGACGCTCGTCGAGGCGCTCCAGAAGAGCGACGAGCCCGAGCGCCAGGCCGGGGACGTGATCGACGCCTACGCGGACTTCCTGGCTCGCAACCGCACCTTCTGCAGCGTGGTGCAGCGCGAGGTCGCGAGCGGACGCCACGTCGAGGCGATCGTGGCGCGCACGCTGCCCTTCTTCCGGCTGGGCTCGACCTGGCTGAGGGAGATCGCGCCTCACGCTCCCCCGGAGCTGGAGCTCACCCAGGTGCTCACCAGCGTCTACGGGATGGTCGTGACCTGGTTCACCTACGGCCGGGTGATCGAGCGGCTCACCGGCGAGGACCCCTTCTCGCCCGAGGCGCTGGAGGCGCGCAGACGCCACGTGCGCCACGTGGTCGCGCTGCTGTTTCGAGAGCTCAACGGCGGCGCGACACCGAAGGAGAGGGAGAAGACATGGCAACGCTCCACCCGAAGAACGCCGCGCAGAAAGAGCGGCTCCTGACGGCGACGCACTGGCTCTGCATCGAGCGCGCTCGCTACTACACCGAGGCGCACCGGGAGACCGAGGGGATGCACCCGTCGCTGCGCGCCGCGAGGGCGCTCCAGCGGGTGCTGGAGAAGATGACCGTGCGCATCGAGGCCGACGAGCTGCTGGTGGGCAACCGCTCGTCGAAGCTCATCGCCCCTCCCATCGCCCCGGAGCGCGGCGACTTCAGCTTCGTCTTCGAGCACCTCCTCGGCGAAATGAAGCGCTTCGGCTACCGCATCGAGGCCGACGACGAGCGGGTGCTGCTCGACGAGCTCATCCCCTATTGGAAGGGCAGGACGGTGCGCGACGCGAAGATCTCCGCGCTCCGCGCCCACGGGCTGACGAGCGAGCTCGACCTCTCCCCGAGCGAGCTCCGCCGCAAGCTGCGCGCCTTCGGCCCGGGCCCGCTGCTGCGCCTCGTCGCAGAGGACGAGGTGCCCGGCAGCACCCTGCTCGACCGCGCGCTCCGAGGAGGGAGGCTTGCGGCGCGCCTCCCGGGGCTGCTCAAGGCCGTGCGCGCTGGCGCCGGGGACAACGTCAGGGGCCGAGGCCGCTGCACGGACACGCAGGCGCACATCGTCGTCGGGCACAAGAACGTGCTGCGGCTGGGCTTCTCGGGCATCCAGGCCGAGGCCATGGCGAGGCTCGAGGGCGCGCAGACCGAGGAGGAGCGAGCCTTCCTCCGGGGCGTCGCGCTGAGCTGCGACGCGATGCGGGCCTTCTCCGAGCGCTTCGCCTCGCTGGCGAGGGCGCAGTCCGAGGAGACCCGCGACCCCGGGCGCCGGGCGGAGCTCGAGCTCATCGCGGAGCGCTGCGGGCGCGTCCCGTGGCTGCCTCCGAGGAGCTTCGTCGAGGCCGTGCAGTCGCTCTGGTTCACGCAGAACGCCGCGATCATCAGCTACGGCGCGGGCAGCGGCATCACCCCGGGGCGCGTCGACCAGCTTCTCTTCCCCTACTACGAGGCCGACCTCGCCCGGGGGGAGCTCACCCGGGAGCACGCGCTGCGGCTGCTGGAGGAGCTCATCATCAAGCTCAACAACAACGTCATCATCTGGCCCAACCTGGGAGGGGTGAGGCTCAACCACCTGGGCTCGGACGTGGAGAACATCACCCTCGGCGGCCTCGACGCCGAGGGCAACGACGCGACCAACGAGCTCTCGTCGCTCTTCATCGAGGCCATCACCCACACCAGCCTGGCGACCACGGCGTCGTTTCGCATCTCCAAGAAGAGCCCGAAGGAGTTCGTGCGCAGGGTGGTGGCGATCCACCGGGAGACGAGCTCTCCGGCCTTCCTCAACGACGAGACGGCCATCGCCGCGATGGTGCGAGACGGCTACAGCGTCGAGGCCGCGAGGGAGTACTGCCTCGTCGGCTGCGTGGAGCCGAGCGGCAACGGCGACTCCTACGGCGCCACCGGGGGGTCGAAGGTGTACTTCCCGACCGCCCTCGACCTGGTGTTCAACCGCGGGCGGACGACCTTCTTCGGGGCGCAGGACGGCGTGGACACCGGCGATCCGTCGCGCTTCGAGAGCTTCGAGGCGCTGCTCTCGGCCTTCTACCGCCAGCTCGAGTCGATGGTGGGCTGGGTCACCGAGGCGACCGACCTGCGCGACGCGATCTGGGCCGAGCGCTTTCACAACCCGCTGATCTCCAGCACCATCGACGGCTGCATCGAGCGCGGCAGGGACATGACCGCCGGGGGCGCCCGCTACAACTTCGGCTCCGTGGGCGGCGGCGGCCTCGGCACGGCGGTGGACTCGCTCGCCGCGATTCGCGCCTTCGTCTTCGAGCGCAGGCAGGTGTCGATGGGCGAGCTCTGCGAGGCGCTCTCCACGGACTTCCGCGGCCGAGAGGACCTGCGCCGGACCCTGCTCGGGGGCCCGCGCTTCGGCAACGACCTGCCGGAGGTCGACGCGCTCGCGAGGGAGCTCGTCGCCCGCTTCTGCGCCATGGTGACCGCGCGCAAGACCGCCTTCGGCGGCCACTACAAGGCCAGCCTCATCTCCTATGGATTGAACGTCTACGAGGGCGCGCTGGAGCCCGCGACGCCCGACGGCCGCCGCGCCGGGGAGCCGCTCTCCAACAGCATGTCGCCCAGCAACGGGGCCGAGCGACGGGGACCTACCGCCGCCATGAGCTCGGTCGCGAGGATCGATCACACCCTCATCGGCTATGGCAACTCGCTCAACATGCGATTGCCGCTGGGGATCTTGAAGACGGAGAAGGGGGTCGAGAGCGTGGCGCACCTGGTGCGGGGCTATTTCGACAAGGGCGGCTTCCACGTGCAGTTCAACGCCGTCGACACGGCGACGCTGCTCGCCGCGCAGCAGCGACCGCAGGACTACGGAGACCTCATCGTGAGGGTGTCGGGCTACTCGGCCTACTTCACCCGGCTGGGGAGGCGCATCCAGGACGACATCATCGGGCGCTCGGAGCTCGCGCCATGTCGCTGAGCGCTGCTACGGCGTGCCGCGTCTTCGACATGCAGCGATTCTCCATTGACGACGGTCCGGGCATACGCACCACGGTCTTCCTGGAGGGTTGTCCGCTGCGCTGCGCCTGGTGCCAGAACCCGGAGGCCTTCCAGAGCGGGGCAGCGGCCGAGCTCTCGCCAGAGGCCGTCCTCGCCGAGGTGCTCAAGGACCGCGATTTCTACGCGGTGAGCGGCGGGGGAATGACCGTGTCGGGAGGCGAGCCGTTGCTTCACCTCGCTCCGGTGAGGGCGCTGCTGGAGGAGGCGAAGCGGCACGGGATCGACACCTGCGTGCAGACCTCGGGGGCTGTTCCGGAGGGGCACCTCGAGGCGGTGCTCGGGCTGGTGGACCTCTTCCATTTCGACCTGAAGCACATGAGCCCTGCGAGGCACCGGGCGCTCACCGCAGCGGGCAACGAGCGCATCCTCCAGAACGCGGCCTTCCTCATGGAGCGCGGGGCGGCGGTGCAGTTTCGGATGCCGCTGCTGCCAGGGCTCAACGACGACCCTGAGCACCTCGCCGAGCTCGCCCGCTTCGTGCGCGGCATCGGCGCGAAGGAGCTTCGGGTGCTCCCCTACCACCGGCTCTACCTGGACAAGTACGCGGCGCTCGGGCTGGTGGCGCCGCTGCGAGGCACCGAAGCCCCCTCCGCCGAGAGCCTGCAGCGGGCCGCGGCGGAGCTGGGCCGCCACGACGTCGCGGTCGTGCTGGAGGGCTGAGCGCGGCGCTACCGCTTCGTGACGTAGCGAGCGCCTGCGAGGGAGAGCACGAAGAGCCCCAGGGCGACCGCGTTGGCGACCGCGCCGTACTGTCGCAGCGAGTCCGAGCCGGCGAGGTCTCCCGCCATGCGCGCGGCGAGCCCGAGGTGCAGCACCGAGAGGGGAAGGTAGTAGAGCGGGCTGAAGGGCACGCTCACCCTCGCGACCGCCGGGAAGATGATCGGCGCGTGGGCGAACACCATCGAGAGCACGTAGCCCACGAAGATCCCGTGGAGCGCGGCGTCGTAGAGCGGCCCCGCGGGGACCCATCCCCTCCACGAGAGGAGCACGCCCGTGAGCAGGAGCCACCCTGCGCCGAGGAGCACACCCGTCGCTGCGAAGCGTGGGAGGCCGGGCCTGCGCAGCGTGCGGCGAGCGAGGTCGTAGCGTAGCTGCCACGCGGCGGTGAGGGCCATGGTGAGCCCGAGGGCGCGCATCGAGGGCTCCAGGCCCAGGGCGCCGGCGAGGGAGAAGAGCGCGAGAAGGGAGGCCAGCACCACCAGCGCGACGGTGGCCTGGCGGGGCGTCGGAGCGAGGCGAGAAAGCTCCAGGCGTTCGGCGACGATGGTCAATACGAAGAAGCCGATCCAGGTGGGGGCCGCGCGGGAGACGGGCCAGCCGAGAGCCCAGCCCGTGTTGCCCAGGGCCAGCACCGCCGAGCCAAGGAGCATCAGCCAGGTGAAGGCCACGGCCTGCTTGCGGACGATGGCGGCGTTGAGGGCGACCAGCGCCAGCGCCGAGGCGGTCGCCGCCCATGGGGCCCACGAGAGCCCGGCGAGGGTGGCCACCGCGCCGACCGCGCCAAAGACCGGCGCGAGGAAGCCCCATGGGCGAGCGAGGGCGACGGCGCGCTCCAGGGCGATGACCGTCCCGAAGGTTCCGAGCACCAGCAGCGGACCATGGTCGAAGGCGTAGGTGGGCCCCCAGCCGACCAGCACCCCGAGGCGCCCGAGGCCCGCCAGAACCCCGGTGAGCGCCGAGGCCGCGACCACCAGAAGGAGCCCCCGGCGGAGGGCGAGCTCACGGTCGGGAGCTACATGGCCCACCCGAGGGCCTCCTTCGCGGAGGGCAGCATCCGCGAGGCGTCCCAGGGAGGCTCCCAGACCAGCTCGACCTCGGCCTCACCGACGCCCTCGCAGGCGAGGATGCGCTCCCTGGCGTCGCGGACGATCTGCTCCCCCAGTGGGCACGCGGGGGTGGTCATGGTGAGCTGCACCCTCACCCGCCCGTCGTCCGCCTGGACGCCGTACACGAGCCCGAGCTCCACCACGTTGAGTCCGAGCTCCGGGTCGATGACCTCTCGCAGCGCGTCGAGGACGGCCGCGCCGAGGCCCGTCGGCTCCGAAGCATCGTCGCTCATGGGCGGAACTCCGAGTGGCAGCCCTGGCAGCCCCGCAGCACCACGCCGAGCGCCTCCGCGGTGGCGGCGACGTCGTTGCGTCGGCTCGCCTGCACCAGTGCCCCGAGGCCGCCGTGGAAGGCCTCGTCAAGCTCGTGGAAGCGGGCGACCCGATCGGGGTTCTTTGGGAGGCGGTAGGAGCCGCTGCGGATGGCGGCCTCGGTGGTCTCCTTCGCGGCGTGAAGCCGGTGCAGCTCATGCTCCACCGAGCGGACATCGCCCGCGCCTATGCCCCGCACCGCGGACTGGAGCGTCGCGCTGAGCAGCCGCATCTCGGCCTGCACCGGGTTGGCGGGAGGAGCCGAGGGCGCGGCGGGCGGTGAGTGGTGGGAGTGCTGGGAGTGCTCGGTGCACCCCGCGACGAACAACAACAGCAGCAGCGAGAGCGGCTTCATCAATGGAGTACTGGGCTCCTTTCAAGGATGCTTCGCGACGGCCTGGAGCTGGCGATCGAGCAAAGGGGGGCGTCGCCCGATGCCAAGAAGGCGAAGAGCACGGCGCGGGCCACAGGCGTCGCCGCCGCTCGAAGCCGGGTGAACGTGGGAGCAGGGGCGATGGGGACGTTCCAGCGGGTGTTCCAGATTGGAGCAGGTGGAACGGTAACCGTTCAGCAGGGATCCGGGGAGACGACGATCTACCGTCAGCGTACTTGCTTCCCAGCAGTTTCAGCACGTCACGCGCGGCGAAGGCATCGATGTCCTCATCCGACGACCCGTTGCAGTCGTGGGCCCCCTTCCCCGCTGCCGCGCGCCCTGCACCCCCTGAACGGTTACAGTGTTTCAACACGCGGCATCGGGCCCGTCAAAGCGGCCAAACTGACATAAAATCAGTATCATGGGATCGAGTACGCCGTGTAGTTGTTGCCAGTACCGCCGCCCCAACCGTCTTGATAGAAGGCTCGGATGCCGGGGCCCGTATTGACGCCTACCGACAAGGAAGACCGTAGGCCGCAGGAGTCGTCATTGCACGCGGCGCCTCCGCTGGTGCCATCGAAGTACTCCAGCGCGGTGTCGTAGTTGGTGTAGCCGGAGCAGGTGTTGGCCGAGAAGGTTCCGCCGCCGACGCCGGGGCAGAGCGCCCAGACGAAGGTGATGTCGCCTCCGGTGGCGTTGCAGCCGAGGTTCACCCTGTTGGCCCGACCCGCGGTGCTGTAATAAGCGACCTGACCGCCGCCCCGGCCCACCCGGATCACCGAGTCGGAAGCGGGGACCGCCTGGACGCGGAGGGTGAAGTTGCCGCAGCCCCCGCCGAAGCCGCCCACGGCGATGTAGTAATAACCGGGATTGACCACGAAGGGCGATCCCGGCGCGATCTGGCTCTGCAGCGTTCCGCACGAGTCGTCGTTGCACGCGTAGCTGTCATAGCCGTTGCTGCTGACGTTGATGACGGTGTCGAAGGTGCTGCCGAAGGTGTCGACATAGAGCACCGAGCGCTGGGTGACATAGACGTAGTAGTAGATCTCCGCCTGGCCGTTGCACCACGCGGAGGGCTGCGTCGTCGCGCCGCAGGTGTTGCCCGAGGTGACACGCTGGCCGCCCGGGAGGGCCCCGAGGTACGTCGCGTTCTCCGGGCGGTCGTTCGAGAGTCGACAGGTTCCGGCGCCGTCGCAGCGCCCCACCGAGCAGCCCGTCCCAGCGGGCGAGTTGCCGCTCCATGCGCACAGGGTCGAGGAGCCGGAGCAGTAGGTGTACCCGGTCCTGCACTCGCCAGGGCTGCAGGCCGAGGAGGCGATGTTGTCGACGGTCCAATCGCAGTTGTCGTCGACGCCGTTGCAGACCTCCGTCGCCGGCGCGCTGTTGCGGTTGCAGACCAGGGTGCCGCCGGAGCAGAGCCTCGTGCCCGCCGAGCAGAGGCCGGGCTGGCCCGTGGTGCAGGCGCCGCCGCCGCCGGGGTTGCCCTCGTCGATGGCGCCGCTGCAGTTGTCATCGACGCCGTTGCAGACCTCCGTCGTCGGAGCGCGGGTGATCACGTTCGTCGGGCACAGCGCCGACGAGCCGGTGCAGCTCTCCGCCGGGTCGCAGGCCGCGATCGAGCTCGACGCGCGGCACACCGTGCTCGAAGGCCGGAAGGCGTCCGCAGGACAAGCCGAGCTCGCGCCGTTGCAGGTCTCGGCCACGTCGCAGACGCCCGCCGACCCGCGGCACACGGTGCCCGCCGCGGTGAGCGTGTTGCCAGGGCAGGCCGCCGCCGAGCCCGTGCAACTCTCGGCCGGATCGCAGGGGCCCGCGGAGCCGCGACACACCGTGCCCGCCGCCGTGAAGGCGTTACCCGGACACGCCGCCGCGCTACCGGTGCAGCTCTCGGCCGGATCGCAGGGGCCCGCGGAGCCGCGACACAGCGTTCCAGCGGTGGTGAACCCGTCCGCCGGGCACGCTGCCGAGGAGCCCGTGCAGTTCTCGGCCACGTCGCAGCCAGCGCCGCTGTTGGCGCGGCACACCGTGCTCGAAGGCCGGAAGGCGTCCGCAGGACACGCCGAGCTCGCGCCGTTGCAGGTCTCGGCCACGTCGCAGACGCCCGCCGACCCGCGGCACACGGTGCCCGCCGCCGTGAGCGTGTTGCCAGGGCAGGCCGCCGCCGAGCCAGTGCAACTCTCGGCCGGATCGCAGGGGCCCGCGGAGCCGCGACACACCGTGCCCGCCGCCGTGAAGGCGTTGCCAGGACACGCCGAGCTCGACCCGTTGCAGGTCTCCTGCGGATCGCACACCCCCGCCGACCCGCGGCACACCGTGCCCGCCGCCAGGGCGCTGTCCGCCGGGCAGGCCGCCGATGCTCCCGTGCAGTTCTCCGCCACGTCGCAGCCGCCGCCGTTGTTGGCGCGGCACACCGTGCTCGATGGAGAGAAGCCATCCGTCGGACACGCCGCCGATGCTCCCGTGCAGCTCTCCGCCACATCGCAGACACCCGCCGACCCGCGGCACACCGTGCTCGACGCGACGAACACGTTCGCCGGGCACGCGCTGCTGGTGCCATTGCACAGCTCCGCGACATCGCACGCGCCCGCCGAGGGCCGACACGTCGTGCCGCCCGACGTTCCCGCGTACGTGATGACCACGCGCCCGGCGCCGGCCTGCACACCCGCCGTGTTGGTCTGCGAGGCGCCCGAGTTGTACGAGCCGCCGCCGCCGCCGTAGGTCGAATAGCTCGACCAGCCCCCGGCCGACGCACCGCCGGAGTAGCCACCGCCGGCGCCGGGACCACCGAGCTGACCGCCACCGCCGCCGCCGTACCCGCCGTAGTTGGTCGTGTTGTAGCAGGTGTT
>Ga0207969_100116_pt1 | contig 52880 bp, 43 predicted proteins | sample LakWasMet25_LOW6_2_FD_183869 | JGI IMG/M metagenome (GOLD analysis project Ga0207969, IMG submission 183869) | Freshwater sediment methanotrophic microbial communities from Lake Washington under simulated oxygen tension - Sediment Metagenome... | ecosystem: Environmental > Aquatic > Freshwater >...
GACCGCATCATCCAGCTCCGTGCACTCGCACTCTCGGATCGATGGGGCGACGCCATCGAACTCACGCTCGGGCACCAGCGGCGGGAGGTGAAATTGGCGGCATGATCAGGATGAGAGGCAGACCCGTCGGCGTCCCCCCATCGGGGGCGCGATTGCTGGTAATGCTCGCGGCGTGGAACCCGATCCCGCACCTGGAGAGTTCTCATGATGCTGCCTCGTCGAATCGCGCTGGTCCTCGCCTCGGTCTCCTTCGGTCTCGCGGGCTGCGGGGACAGCGCTGCGCCGGTGGACGCCGGCCCCTCCGACAGCGGCGTCGCGGACGTGGTCGACGTGCCCGTGACCCCGGCCGACGTCCCGATGGTGGACGCGGGCTCTCCGCTGATGTTGACGGCGACGCTCAGCGGTCGGCAGGCGGTTCCGCCTGCGTATGGCACCACCGCGAGCGGGACGGTGACCTTCACGCTCAGCCCCGACCGGATGCTGCTCTCGTACTCGGTGACGCACACCATCCTGCTGCCGCTCGCGACGCGGCTTCACATCGGGCTCGCCGGGGAGGCCGGGGCGATGGCCCTCTCGCTCACCAACGCCGGCGGCACCACCATCGGCACCTCCGGGCTCACGGCCGAGCAGTCGCGCGCCATCATGGAGGGCCGCGCCTACGTGAACATCACCAGCTCGGCCTTCCCCGAGGGGGAGCTTCGGGGGCAGATCGTGCAGCCCGGGGAGACGGTGTACACGGCGAGGCTCTCGGGCGATCAGGAGAACCCTCCGGTCACCTCGACCGGCAGCGGCATCGCGGAGTTTCTCGTCGACACGACGGCCAACCGGCTGCGCTACGTGGTGAACGTCACGGGGATGGCGATGCCCTCGACGGGCTGGCACATCCACACCGGCGGGGCGGGCTTCAACGGCGGCGTGCTCATCGACCTCTCCGACCCGGGGCCCGTGCCTGCCAGCGCCGTCAGCGGGACGCGCCCCATCACCGCCGCGAGCGTGGCCGACCTCGAGGCGGGGCGCTGGTACGTCAACATGCACAGCGCGGCGAACCCGGCGGGGGAGATCCGGGGACAGATCATGCGGCCGGGCGAGCGGCTCTTCATCGCGCGCATGAACGGGATGGAGGAGCTGCCGCCGGTGACGACCATGGCCACCGGCACGCTCGGGGCGATCATGAGCGCCGACCGCGACAGCCTCGCCTATGACGGCGTGGTGATGGGCGTGACCCCGATGGCGGCGCACCTCCACCGTGGCGCCCTCGGGGTGGGCGGCGACGTGGTGACTCCGCTCACCATCATGGGCAGCAACCTCCGCGGCGTCGCGGCGCTCACGCCCTCGAGCCCGCTGCTCACGGCGCTCCCCATGGGGGGCATCTACGTCAACGTGCACTCGACGATGTATCCGGCGGGTGAGATCCGGGGCCAGCTCCTCGCGGCTCCCTCGACGCCCTGAGCGGGGCCACTGGGGTCTGCAGACCCCAGCGCGACAGGTGTTTCCCATCACTTGAGAGCGGCACGAGCGGCGCAGTGGGTGGCGGCGAGGAGATCGTCGCCATGCACATCGAGAGCGCTTCGTGCACCCACGTGGGTCGTCGCAGCAACAACGAGGACAGCTTCTGCGCGGTGGAGCCCATCGGCTTCTTCGCGGTGGCGGACGGGATGGGGGGCTACGAGGGCGGCGAGGTCGCGAGCCGGGTGGCGATCGAGACGCTGGAGCGCTTCTACCGTCGCAACGCGGCGGACGACGACGTGACGTGGCCCTACTCCATCGACCCGTCGATCGACCTGGAGAGCAACATGGTGGCGACGGGGGTGAGGCTCGCGGACGCCAGCATCGCGGCGCAGCGCAGCGGGAGGCTCGGGTCGATGGGGTCCACGGTCGCCACCCTGGTGGTGAGGGAGGGGAGGGTGGTGGTCGGGCACGTCGGCGACTCGCGGGTGTACCGGGCGCGCGGAGGTCGGCTGGAGCCGCTCACCCGGGACCACTCGCTGTACGAAGAGATGCTGGCGATGGGCACGAAGGTGGGGCCGAGGAGCGAGTTTCCGCACGCCAACGTGATCACCCGGGCGCTGGGGATGAAGCCTCCGGTGAAGGTGGACACCCGCGTCGAGAGGGCGCGCTCGGGGGACGTGTTCCTGCTGTGCACGGACGGGCTCTACGACGGGGTGAGCGTCGAGCGGATGGCCGCGGTGCTCTCGACCATGAGGGCGAAGGCGGCGGCGGAGACGCTGGTGCGGGAGGCCTTCGAGAACGGCTCGAAGGACAACATCACCGCGGTGGTGGTGGCCCTGGTGGAGTGAGCGGGGCGTCAGTCGGCGGCGGCGGTGATGCCGTGTCGGCGGAGCAGCGCGCGGAGGTGCTTGCGGTCGACGCCGGACTGGCGAGAGGCGGCCGAGAGGTTGCCCTGGCAGGCGTCCATGAGGGCGCGGAGGTAGCGGCGCTCGAAGGCGTGGAGCACCAGGGATTTGCTCTCGTCCCAGGGGAGCTGCGGGGAGACGGTGGGCCATGGCTCTTCGGCTGCGGCGAGGCCGTCGATCTCGATGCGGAGGTCGGCGAAGGAGCGGGCGCGGGGGCAGAGGGCGATGGCGCGGTCGAGGACGTTGCGGAGCTCGCGCACGTTGCCGGGCCAGTCGTGACCCATCAGCGCGTCGAGGCCGGGACCCTCGATGGGACCGGGTTCGAGGCCGCGGCGGCGGAGCATCTCGGCGACGAGGAGGGGGAGGTCCTCGCGGCGGGAGCGAAGGGGGGAGAGGGTCACCCGGACGACGGAGAGGCGGTAGTAGAGGTCGGGGCGGAAGGTTCCGTCGGCGACCTGGGCGACGAGGTCGTGGCGCGAGGCGGCGAGGAGGCGCACGTCGGCGGGGCGCTCGTCGTCGGCGCCGACGGGGCGCACCCGGCGGGTCTCGACGGCGCGCAGCAGGCGGGCCTGCACGGCCGCGGAGACGCCGCCGAGCTCGTCGAGGAAGAGGGTTCCGCCGTGGGCGCGGACGAAGGCTCCGGCGCGGGCGGAGTTCGCCCCGGTGAAGGCGCCCTTCACGTGTCCGAAGAGCTCGCTCTCGAGCAGGGACTCCGGGAGGGCGCCGCAGTCGATGGCGATGAAGGGCTTGTTGCGCCGCGGGGAGAGGTCGTGCACGGCGCGGGCGGCGAGCTCCTTGCCGGTGCCGGTCTCGCCTTCGAGGAGCACCGTGACGTCGCTGTCGGCGGCGAGCTCGAGCACGGCGAAGGCCTCTCGCATCACCAGGCTCTCTCCCACGAGCTCGCCGCAGCGGCGCGAGCGCGAGGGGGCGACCTGCAGCGGGCGGGCGACGGGGATGATGCGCACGAAGCTGCGGCCGAGCTTGAGCGTGGCCCCGAGCGGGACGCTGGCCTCGTGGACGTCGGAGCCCTCGTAGAGGGTCCCGTTGGTGGAGTCGTGGTCGGTGAGGGTGAAGCGCCCGGCGGAGGCCCTCACGGTGACGTGGCGGCGGGAGACGCGGTCGTCGGTGAGGCAGAGCTCGCAGGCGGGGTCGGTGCCGATGGTGACGGCGCCGTCGGGGAGGGAGAGCGGGGCGGCCCGGCCCGCGTCGGGGCCTTCGATGACCACGAGCTGACAGCGGGGAGAGACGGTGAGTCCAGGGAGCGACTCGCTGTGGACGGTGGCCGCCGGGTCGCTCATGGGATGGGCGTAGGATACGCGCTGTGAGCGAGCTGCCGCGACAGATCGGGCCCTTTCGGGTGGTGCGGAGGCTTGGGGTCGGAGGCGTCGGGGAGGTGCTGCTGGCGGTGGCGCACGGCGCGGGGGGCTTCGAGAAGCGGGTGGCGCTGAAGGTGCTGCGCGAGGAGCTGCGAGGCGACGCGGAGTACGAGCGGCTGCTGCTGGAGGAGGCGAAGATGGCCGCGAGGTTCGATCACCCCAACCTGGTGGGGGTGCACGACGTCGGGTTGTCGAATGGCGTCTACTGGGTGCGAATGGACTGGGTCGACGGGGGTGATCTCGGGGCGCTGATGGGGAGCGGGGAGGAGCGGGCGGTGGTTCCGGAGGGGGTGGCGCTGGCGGTGGCGCATGGGGTGAGCGAGGCGCTGGCGTACCTGCATGGCTTGAAGGATGAAGCGGGCCGGTCGTACGGGCTGGTGCACCGGGACGTGTCACCGACCAACGTATTGATCGGGAAGAATGGCGCGGTGAAGCTGGGGGACTTCGGGCTGGCCAAGGCGACGAGGCACCGGGAGGACACCAGGGCGGGCGTGCGCAAGGGGAAGTACGCGTACATGAGCCCGGAGCAGGTGAGGGGCGGAGTGCTGGGCGGGGCGAGCGATCAGTGGGCGGTGGGGGTGCTGCTGGCGGAGATGATCACGGGGCGGAGGCCGTTTGATGGGGACGGTCCATTGGAGACGATGGAGCGGATAAGGGAGGCCGCGGAGCCGGGGCTTGCGGGCATGGCGGAGGACGTGGCGGCGGTGGTCAAGCGGTGTGTGAAGAGGGAGGCGGGGGAGAGATATGGCAAGACGGAGGAGATGAGCGCGGCGCTGGGCGCGCTGAGGGCGAGGCGGGCGGGGAGCGACGGGCGCGCGGTGGCGGAGTGGGTGGGGGGGAGGCTACGGGATGGTGAATGAGTGAGCTGGGCCCCATGGATCCTCATCTGATATGATGTAGGATCCTGCCTGGGCCACTTTGAAGGGAACGTGGCTGGCGATCTTGTCGTCGAATTGAGCATCGTAGAACGTGCAGTTGGTGAACTCCAATGATTCTAGGAAGGATCCTCTCCAGGATGACTCATCGAGTTCGCATTTGGTGAATGTGGACTTCTCGATGACGCATTCGCTGAAGGTTGCAGTGCTGAAATCGCACTGGTTGAACGATGATAGTATGATATAAAGATCGTGGAATAATGTGTGCCTGAATGTTACGTTCTTGGCGTGAACACGGCGCCAGTCGGATCGGCCCAGATGCATGTTGGAGAGGTCGGAGCCTTCAGCAAGGCCAACGAATGAGGTCCGAGCAGTGATTCGACTCCAATGGGCTTTCGATGGGGAGTGGTGCATCGCGTGGTAGGCACCTGCGTAGCCCCCCGGGCTGTGCTGTTCTGGAGCAAAAGTCGCTGATTGACGTGCGCGAAGGGCGGCAATGAGAAACAGATTGCCAGTGGCAATTCCTGTTATATCACTTGGGCGAAGCGACCACGCTCGCGCCACCCGGAGCGTCGTCTCGGCCTCGACCTCATCGAGCAAGGCGCCGTAGATGCTCCCGAGCCTTCCAGCCAGCGTCACAAGGTCCCGGTCTGCGTCCCTCGCGACACCCAGTTCGACGAACGCCGACCAGTCGCCTGCCATCCTCTTCAGGAAGCGCTCCACCCCCACCGGAACCACCGCGACGCCGAAGCGCTCGATCCAGCGTCGGCACAGCGCGCTGTCCGACAGCCTGAACGTCGTCTCGCCGAACTCGTCCCTCTCCTGCGCGACCATCGCCGCGATCTCGACCGAGAGAAACTCCGCGGCGAGGTACTCCCCCAGAGACTTGTGCAGAAACTCCCAGGCCCGCTCGTCCTCGTCGCTTCGCCGCTGCGAGATGGCGAGGATCAACTGCGTCGCCTTCGATCCGGTCTTGTCGGTCTCGATCTGTAGCCCGAGCGCGGTCAGGGCCCTCTGGAGATCCTCCCGGCGGATCACCTCCTGGCCGCTCTGCATCACGGCGAAGCCGATGACCCGCAGCAGGCGCCGCAGGTCCGCCGCCGTGAAGTCTCCGCGCTCCTTCTGGTGCCGCGCGCAGGTCTCCGAGATCACATGGCGATAGATCCGGGCCAGATCCAACCCGCCGTCTTCCGAGAAGATGGGGATGCCCTCCAGATCCAAGAGCGCGAGGAGCCTCAGCGTAAGCGGCTCATGGATCAACGAGTGAAAAACCTCAGCATCTGCTCGTTCGTCGCGTTTCCACCGACGCTTCCAGTCGAAGGACTTCCCCGTCGCCTCACTCCACCGCTCGCACCACTGCGCCACCTGCGCGTCGTCGAAGGGAAGCAGCGTCACCACCGTCGCGTCCTCGGGGATCGACGTGTCATCGCGGCTGAACACCGTGTCGCGCCCGAAGCAGACGATGCCCTGCACCCGCTGGTCGCGGAGCAGATTCTGCAGCCGCAGGAAGAAGCTCCCCAGCCCGGTGCGAGACGCCTGGATCAGCTCGTCGTAACCATCCAGCAACAGCACCAGCCGCGGCGCCCGACTGAACACCTGAGCGAGCCCGACGCCTAGCCCATCCGGCAGGGGCATCTCCCGCAGCACCCGGGTGACCTCATCGAACACATCGCGCTCCGGCGACACGTCCCGCAGTCGGATGAGCAAGGGCTGCAACAGCGGATCTCCGGCCAGATCGGCCGCCAGCATGGTCGCCAGCGTGCTCTTGCCAGAGCCGGGACCGCCGACGACGTACACCAATCGCGGGTGCCCGCCGCTGGAGTCGCTCATCCATTGGCGCAAGGCGGGTCGAGGGTCGAGCTCGATGGGCCGCTCGTCCTTGTCAGTCGCCGTACGACCCGCTCGGCTCATCACATCGCGCGGAGAGCCACCGCCCCTGGACAGCTCCGTCCGATATCGGCTCGGAACATAGATCTTCCCCAGCAGCACCCGGTGCGGCTCCGGGATGCCCCAGATCGGCTGCTCGGGCAGCGCCCGAAGCTCCGCCCGGTACTGCTCCCACCAATGCCCGCCCGCCGGCGTGAACGAGTATGGATGCACATGAGCCATCGCCCGATGCAGGCGAGGCGTCCGTCGCATCATCTCCAGTAGACCACCCAGCTCCCTCTGCACCACGATGTCCGGTGTCGCCGCCGACAGCAGCGCGTGGAGTTCCTGCTCCGTGACCCGGTCGAGGACGCCGAACACGCGCACCTCGGGCACGTCCGTCGACAGCGAGAACGCCCGCTCTCGCGCGCCGTGGAGGTCCGCCGTCGCCACGATCGCCAGGAAGCCCGTCCGGACTTCGTCCATCCGGTGCACCAGGCGTCGCAGCTCACCCAGCGCTGCCGCGACCTCGTTGACGTCGAGGGTGTCGCTCATGGCGCCTGCTGCGACCGGATCGCGTCCACGTAGAGTGGCGCAATCGAGTACGTCGCCTTCTTCCCTACGATCGGCGCCAGCAGCCGCAAAAGCAACGGGTTCGGCGGAAGTTCATCATCGAAGGCCACCTGCTGGCGCCCGGCACGCACCTCGGTGTCCACCTGCTGAATGATGAACATCAGCTCAGGGTCGCGACGCCACTCCAGTAACTGCTCATTGAGCCTTGACCGCACCCGAGCGAGGGTGATCGGAAGCTCGGCCCGCGAGACCTTCTGGCGGATCTCCAGGCAGTGCTGAAGGAACATCCCGACCCGCCCCTCCACCTTGTTGGCCAGCCACTTCAGCGCCTCGGCGTCGTACACGACCTCGCCGTCATTGAAGCATTCGATGCGCTTCTGATAGACAGCCAGGAGCGCCTCCGAGCTCTCCCAGGTTCCGATCTCCGCGAGGGGCTTCAGCTCGTTGTGACGACCGTTGTACGAGTGCGGTCGAACCGTCACCACCACCACGCAGCGCCCCTGCGCTGCCAGCTCGCCGAGCTTGTCGAGCAGCACGCGGCACGCATCCCCGTTCTCGCGCTGGGGGTCGAGGAGGTCGAGGTCATCGACGAGGAAGAGCACCCGGCGGTCGGCGTCCACCCGCCTCCGGAACTCCAACAGGCGCTGTATCCATGAGACGACGTGGTCGTCCGTCGGCAGCGCGAGCGTCCCTTTGACCTTTTGCGTCTCGCTCTGAGACTCGTCCTTCGAGCGAGAAGCCTCCAGCTTCCCTTCGAACTTCGGCTCGCCCACCAGACCCCCCGACGGGACCGGTGCCTTCAGCGTGACCGATGGCGCAAAGCTGAACCCGAACTTGATGGACTGTTGCCGCGACTCCGCGAGCGAATACTCGATCTCCAGCTTCCCCGACGGGTCATCGATCAGCGGGCGGACGTCGTGAAACTCCTTGATGTCACGATCCCAGGAGTCCCGCGCCTCTTGAGTCTTGAAGGCCTCAGGGAAGCTCGGAAGGGACTTCAACAGACCCGTGTACATCTTCGCGAGCACCCTGCGCGCCGTGCTCTTGTCACTCGCCTGTACGATGAGCGCCTCGAACTTCGCGCCCTGGGCGATGGCCTCCATCACCAGATAGCGCGCGAAGTGCGACTTGCCCGACCGGGTGGGCCCGTGCACCGCGAGCGGCAGCGTGGGGATCGCGCCCGACAGCAGGATCTCCAGGCCGTTCTCCAGCTCGACCTCGCGGTTGTAGAACAGCCTCCGAAGGTCGCCCTCATCGTCCGGCGGATTGGGGTGAAACAGGAGCGCTGGGTTCTTGCTCATCGGGTTCGCCGGGCGGACCTTACGCCAGCCCACCGGGGCGAACCAGACGCCTCGCGCCACTCCATCCTGTTGCTCCCACCACCGTCCATGAACCGCGTCGTCGTCATAGGCACCACCGGCTCGGGCAAGACCACCCTGGCCCGCGCGCTCTCGGTCGCGCTCTCCGTCCCCCGCGCGGAGCAGGACGCCTTCTTCCACGAGGCCCACTGGCAGCCCGCTCCGCCCGAGCGCTTCCTCGCCCGCGTCGACGCGTTCACCGCGCAGCCCCGCTGGGTCATCGACGGCAACTACCACCTCGTGCGCGAGCTCATCTGGTCGCGCGCCGACACCGTCGTCTGGCTCGACTACCCCGGTCCCATCGTCTTCCGCCAGCTCCTCGTTCGCACCGTCCGCCGCTCCCTCACCCGCGAAGAACTCTGGAACGGCAACCGCGACCGCCTCCTCGCCAACCTCTTCACCCCGGAGGGGCTCATCCCCTGGTTCTTCCGCACGCACTGGCGCCGCCGCCGGGAGACGCCGCCGCTCCTCGCAGCCCACCCCCACCTTCGCGTCCACCACCTGCGACACCCCCGCGATGCCACCGCCCTGGTCACCGCCGCCTCCTCCATCGGGTAGTGTCGCCGCCACCATGGAAGCCGCATCCTCCCTCGTGCTCGTCGAGGTCGTCGATCAGGTCGCGACCATCACCCTCAACGATCCTCGCCGCCGCAACGCGATGACCCCCGAGCTCGGCGACGCCCTCGCCGCGGCGGTCGCCGCGCTGCGCTCCGAGGCCGACGTGCGCGCGGTGGTGCTCACCGGCGCGGGCGAGAGCTTCTCCGGCGGAGGCGACCTCAAGATGCTCGAGAGCCTCCGCGCCGCGCGCTTCATGGAGGCCCGCGCCTTCATGCTCGACTTCTATGCGCGCTACCTCTCGGTCACCGGCATCGCGGTCCCGACCATCGCCGCGGTGCGGGGCGCGGCCATCGGGGCGGGGCTCTGCGTGGCCCTCGCCTGCGACCTCTGCGTGGTCGACGCCGACGCCAAGCTGGCCCTCAACTTCTCCCAGCTCGGCCTCCATCCCGGGATGGGCGCGACCTACCTCCTCCCTCGTCGCGTGGGGGCGCAGCGCGCCTCGGAGCTGCTGCTCACCGGGCGGCGCTTCCACGGCGTCGAGGCCGCGCAGATGGGCGTCGCGCTCGAGGCCGTGGCCGCCGACGAGGTGCTGCCGAGGGCGAAGGCGCTTGCGGCGCAGATCGCCCGCAACGCCCCGCTCGCCGTGCGCGCGCTGAAGGCCTCGCTCTCTCCCGACCCGGCCGCGCTGAGGGCCGCGCTGGAGAACGAGGCGATGCGCCAGGCCGAGAGCTACGCGAGCGACGACCTCGGCGAGGGGCTCGCGGCGGCGCTCGAGCGGCGCCCCGCGGTCTTTCGAGGGCGCTGAACGACAGAGGGGCTTTGACGCGCCCGGTGGGGCCACCCCAGGTTCCAGGGCACCATGAGCGTGCACCGCGTCCGACTCGACGTCCCCACCACCGGCCGAGGAACCTACGAGATCACCGACCAGGTGCAGTCCGCGGTGGCCGCCTCGGGGCTGCGCGACGGGCTGTGCAGCGTGTTCGTGCACCACACCAGCGCGTCGCTGCTGCTCTGCGAGCGCGCCGACCCGGAGGTGCGAGGCGACCTGGAGCGCTTCTTCCGGGAGCTGGTTCCGGACGGCGACCCCAGGTATGTGCATCGGGAGGAGGGCGACGACGACATGCCCGCCCACGTGCGAAGCGTGCTCACCGAGTCGTCGCTCACCATGCCCGTGGCGGACGGCCGCTGCGACCTCGGCACCTGGCAGGGCGTCTACCTCTGGGAGCACCGCCACGCGCCCCACCAGCGGCGCATCACCGTCACCGTGATGGGGTAGCCAGCAGCCCCGTGTGATCGACGAAGGCCGTGCGGCAGGGCGGTCCTCCCGCGAAGAGGTAGCGGGCGACCCCGGAGGGCGTGACCGCGAGCAGCGTGGCCGAGACGGTGCCGTAGCCCGGGGTGTGGACGCACAGCGCCTGGAGCCTTCGCGCGTAGGCCGCGGGCATCAGCGAGCCCCGCGGCGGCGGCGGGATCGCCCTCGGGATGGAGTGGTCGCCCAGCACCGGGAGCATCGCCGCGAAGACGCCGTCGAGGTCCATCGAGGGCACCGCGTCGAGCCCGATTCTGGCGCCAGGGAGGGCAGCCTTGGGAAACCAGGGAGAGCCCATGCGGTCGTTGGTGAGCACGTGCATCCCGGCCGGGAGGCGCTCCACCGTCACCTCCGGGGCGTCGTCCCTCACGTACGCCACGGCCAGCGAGGCGGCGTCTCCGAAGAGCAGGTTGAAGGGGTTGAAGGTGCGAGGGGCCAGCGCCTCGAGGTGCGACGCCACCGCGTCGACGGAGCCCAGCCTCAGGGCGTCGAGCACCAGGGCCCCCCGTGAGCGCCTCGTCGTGTCGGGCATCCCCCAGGTGCGCTGGTTGGTGATCCCCACGAAGAAGCCTCCTTCGGTCACCCCGAGCCACGTGCCCTGGCCCTGCCGGTCGAGGCCTCCCGCCACCCTCGGCGACTCCGAGAGCACCACCGGCCCGGTCGCCCTGCGGCTGGTGAACTCGTCGCGGTTGGCCGCGACGATCAGCGGATACCCCGGGTGTACCCCGCGCAGGGCGATGATGGTGCACATACCTTCGCGGGTACCTATACCCCGCCGTTTCGCTGCGGTAGAGCGCCGCCGCGACGACGCCCGGCACGGTGACACGCTCCCCGCACTCGACGGGCCCCGCGGGTCTGCACTACCGTCGCGCCGTTAGCTTCGCCGGCACCCAAACGTCTCTTCACCCCATATCGTGAGGCCTCATCGATGATCGCCCCGGGCAGGTTACAGCGCTCCCTCTTCTCGTTCTGCGCGGCGGTCGCGGTGGTCGCGGCGGCGACGGAGGCCCAGGCCATCCCGCTGCTCAACGGCTTCGGCGGGCCCAACGGGTACGGGACGTCGGACCACTGCGTGCAGCCCAACGACGACGGCGGGTACGGCCGACCCATCGACCTGCGCCCCGCGTTTCCGGGCGGCCTCGGGTTCTTCGGCCGCTCGTACAACAGCTTCTATCTCAACACCAACGGCAACATCACCTTCAACGATGACCTGAGCCAGTACACGCCCGACGCCTTCCCGGTGGCCGATCAGCCGATGATCGCGCCCTGGTGGGCCGACGTGGACACCCGCGGCGGAGGCCAGCCGACCAACAACTCCATCTGCTTCCACGTCGAGCCCAACCGCGTGGTCGTGACCTGGCACAACGTCGGCTACTACAGCTCGCACAACGACCGGCTCAACGACTTCCAGATGATCCTGTCGACCTCGGGCTCGTGCACCACCGGCGGCGACTTCGACGTGGAGTTTCGCTACAACCGCTGCGAGTGGATCACCGGCGACGCCTCCGGCGGCATGGGAGGCTTCGGAGGGACGCCCGCCCAGGTGGGCTTCGACGCGGGCAACCGCCGCAACTTCGTGGCGCTCCCGGAGTCGCGGATGCCCACGATCATCAACGTCTGCCGTAGCACCAACGTGTCCGGCGGGGCGCCCGGGCTCTACCGCTTCCAGATTCGCGGCGGCATCGTCGGCGGCGGCTGCACCGGCGCGGGCATGCCCTGCACCGTCCCCGGCCAGATGGGCGCCTGCGGCATGGGCGTGACCATCTGCTCGGGGATGGGCACCACCTGCCAGCAGGTCAACATGCCCCGCGCCCGCGCCTGCAACGGCTTCGACAACGACTGCGACGGCGCCATCGACGACAGCAACGACCTCTGCCCGACCAACCGCGTCTGCGACCGCGGCCAGTGCGTCGACCGCTGCCAGCCCGAGCTCGGCTGCCTCACCGGTCGCACCTGCTCCGACCGCGGCACCTGCGTCGAGACCTCCTGCCTCAACATGACCTGCCCGGTCAGCCAGCGCTGCTCCGACGGCCGCTGCGTGGGCCTCTGCGACGGGGTCAACTGCCCGTGGGCGCAGAGCTGCCGCGCGGGCCGATGCGTCAACCCCTGCGCGGGCATCGTCTGCGACGGCGCGGACGTCTGCGACAGCGACCCGAGCTCCCCGACGGTGGGCCAGTGCATCGGCGGTTGCCAGTGCCACCCCTGCGGTCCGGGCCACACCTGCCAGCCGGACGGCTACTGCACCGAGGACGCGTGCACCGGCGTCACCTGCCCGACGGGCCGCCACTGCGAGCGGGGGATGTGCGTCGACTCCTGCGCCACCGGGCCGGACACCATCCTCTGCCCCGCGGGCGAGACCTGCCGCCTCGGTGAGTGCGTGGGCGGAGCCGCCGCGAGGCCCGACGCGGGCGCCAACGCGGCCACGGACGGCGGCCGCGCCGACGCGGGCACGCGCGCCGACGGCAGCGGGACGGGCGGCTTCTCGTACCGCCCGGCCGACCGTGGATGCACCTGCCGCGCTGGCGTGACCGACGCCGACCCCCGCTGGAGCCTCGGGGCGCTCGCCCTGGGCGCCGCGATGGTGATTCGCCGCCGCCGCCGCCACGCGCGCGGCTGAGCTCCCCCGCCTTCCCCGCTCCCTACCTCCCAAAGCACCTCGCGAGCTCTCGGACGAGGTCCATCAGGGACGATGCCGCGTCGGGCTCCCCGGCTGGACGCGCGCCCCGTGGAGGGCCGTCACATCCGGTAGCGGTCGCCGATCCACGCCGCCCAGCGACGGGTCCACGGCGGCGGGTTCGCGGCGCCGCGCACGTGCGCGACCCACGCCTGATGGGTGAACGTCGCGAACCCTGCCACGCCCGCGGCGAGCGGCTTCCAGTCGGTGCGAACGTCCGCGATGCCCGACGCGCGCAGCGAGCGCATCAGGTCGGGGTTGTCGCGGTGCCACGCCACGGCCGACACCACGCGGCCGTAGTGGTTGGTGTTCGCCAGGGCCTCGGCGAGCGCCTGCTGCCGCATGAGCTGGTAGCCGCCGCGCGCCGCCGGACAGAGCGAGAGCGTCTTGTGGGCACCGTGGGCGCGCAGCACCGGGCCGACGTGGTGGAGGTATCTCCGTTGAAGCAGCCGGTGCTGCGCACACCCGGTGTCGGGCGTCGCGAGCACCCCGCCGCTGCGCCAGTCGAGCTCGCACTGCGCGACCCGCTGCGCGGGGTCGAGCAGCCGGCGGGCCGAGCAGTCATAGAACGAGTGCTCGGTGAACTTCGACTCCGTGAGCACGACGCCATGGCGCTCGTCCGACGAGAGGCGTACCCGGAACGCGACGTCCGGGGAGGTCTGGTGGCTGCCGCGGCTGCCTCCGGTCTCACCGAGGAGGTCCGCGGCGGTGCGCGGTGGGTCGTCGACCCACTCGAGCTGCACGTCGGTGACCTCCGCGATGTCGGCGGCGACGGCCGTTCGCAGGAACGCGGCGAGCGTCGCGAGCCCGAAGGGGTCCGCGCGAAACGGGTAGTAGAGGTTGGCGCAGAGCACCCAGGACGACAGGAGGTTGTGCGATCCCGTGTGGCGCTGGATCTTCTTCTCGGTGAGGTATAGGGGAAGCGCGTCCGGGGTGCCGGTGCGGATGCCTTCCCAAAGCCCCTCCTCCCAGCTCTCCGCAGGCAGGACGTGGTCGTACTCGCCGCCGTTCTGTCGACCGCGTCGGGTGAGCCCCGGGAGAGCGCGTCGCCTCCAGGCGATCTGTTCATCGCGCATCAGCGCGTCGAAGTCGGACATCAACGCCCAGGGTGCATCGCGACGCCGCCCGATGGCCAGCACGGCGTCGTGAATACGGCCATGGTCACAAACCCGGCCACGAGGGTGTCGTAGGGGCGTTAGGGCGGTTCCCATCTGGGTGTGGGACCCGGCGGTGCGCCGGAGAGGCCCCGCGTTGGTGACCGTCGAGGCCCCGGTGGGGCGGCCGCCGGTGTTCAGCCGCGCGGCGCGGTCCGACCTCGCGGCGATCCGTTGACGGGCTGAATCACGGCTCTCGCTCCCGACTCAGTCGCGCTTCGTCGCCACCTGCGTGAGCCAGGTGCTCATCCCCCAGCACACCGCGCTCACGATCAGCCACAGCGGCTGCTGCGCCCAGGCCGCGAGGCCCAGCGCCGAAGCGCCCAGCACCAGCAGCCGGGCGCGCTCCGAGGTCACCGCCCACCCGCGGCGCTCGGTGAGTCCGCCGACGTTGGTGAGCGCCCACACGGTCATCGCGGTGAGCGCCCACTGCGCCGGGGCGGCCATCGGGACCACCAGGGGGAGGGTGCCCGGGGCCATGGCCAGCACGAAGGCCGCGACCACGAAGCGACGCCGCGGAGGGGAGACCGTCACGGCGTACTTCGGGGTGTGCAATCTCTCGGCGGCGAGGGCGTCGAGGTCGACCGCAGGCACCCCCGCGGGAACCCACCCCGGAGAGCGAAACACGGTCTGGATGCCGTCCCACACGGTCGGCATCGAGGCGGCCTTGCGGGCGAGCTTCACCCCGTAGGTGAGGTGGGCCCACGAGGGGTTCCAGCTCGCGAGGGGCTCGATGGTGCCGTAGGTGGGCGACTCCTCCTCGGGCTGGAAGGTGCCGAACATACGGTCCCAGATGATGAAGACGCCCGCGTAGTTCTTGTCGAGGTACTTGGGGTCGACCCCGTGGTGAACCCGGTGATGCGACGGGGTGTTGAACACCCACTCCAATGGGCCCATCCGCCCGATGAGCCGGGTGTGGATCCAGTACTGGTAGACGATGACCAGCCCATAGGCCGTGGCGAAGGTCGCGGGGCTGAGTCCCAGCAGGGCGAGCGGCAGGTAGAACCACATGGAGAAGAGCGGCTGCCAGGCGTCCTGCCGCAGTGCGACGGAGAGGTTGTACTCCTCGCTCTGGTGGTGGACGACGTGGCTGAACCACCCGATGGCGCTCTCGTGGCTCCATCGATGAAACCAGTAGTAGAAGAAGTCCGAGAGCACGAAGGCGGCGACCCAGGAGATCACCGGGTGCGCGTCGAACCAGTGGGTGAGCCGGGCGTGCTGGTAGATCCAGTAGTAGGGCGCCATCAGCGCCGCGGCGGCGAGCACCGTGAGGAGCTGCTGGTAGAGCCCGCAGGCGAGGTTGTTGAGCGTGTCGTCGACCGTGTAGAGCCCCGCGCGGAGCTTGCGATCGATGGCCGCCTCGACGCCCATCCCGATGAAGTAGAAGGGAACCGCCAGCACGATCGGGTTGAGCGCCATATGGGGGTGCGGGAGGCTATCCCGACCGACCGGTCAGGTAAAACAACGCCACGGAAGAGAGGGGCTTCTCACCGGGCTCGACGGGCGTAGGTTGGCGGGCACCATGAGCACGACCCTCGGCTTCGCTGCCTCCGACGCCACCGCTCCCTTCGCTCCCTTCCGCTTCGAGCGCCGCGCTCCCGGCGACGGCGACGTGGAGATCGACATCCTCTACTGCGGCGTGTGCCACTCCGACCTTCACACCGCGCGAGGCGAGTGGGAGGGCACCGTCTACCCGTGCGTTCCTGGCCACGAGATCGTCGGTCGGGTGACCCGTGTCGGGGCCTCGGTGGAGGGCTTCGAGGTCGGCGGCCTCGCCGCGGTGGGGTGCATGGTCGACTCCTGCGGCGCGTGCCCGAGCTGCCGAGAGGCCATGGAGCAGTACTGCGACCGCGGCGACGTCACGTGGACGTACAACAGCCCCGACAAGCACGGCGCGGCGCCGGTGACCTACGGCGGCTACTCGACGCGCATCGTGGTCGACCAGCGCTTCTGCCTGAAGGTCTCGGACAAGCTGCACCTCGCCGCCGTGGCGCCGCTGCTCTGCGCGGGCATCACCACGTACTCGCCGCTGAAGCACTGGGGCGCCGGCAAGGGCAAGAAGGTCGGCGTCGTGGGCCTCGGGGGCCTCGGTCACATGGGGGTGAAGTTCGCGCACGCCTTCGGGGCGCACACGGTGCTCTTCACCACCTCACCCGGTAAGGCCGAGGACGCGCGGCGGCTCGGGGCCGACGAGGTGGTGATCTCCAGGGACGCCAACGCCATGGCCCGCCACGCGAGGAGCTTCGACATCATCCTCGACACGGTCGCGGTGCCTCACGACCTCGACGCGTACACCTCGCTGCTACGCCGCGACGGATCGCTGGTGCTGGTGGGCGTCCCAGAGCTTCCTCACCCTTCGCCGTCGGTGGGCAAGCTCATCGGCGGGCGCCGCAGCATCGCGGGCTCGCTCATCGGCGGCATCCGAGAGACCCAGGAGATGCTCGATTTCTGCGCCGAGCGGGGCATCGTGTCGGAGGTCGAGGTGATCCCGATGCAGCGCATCGACGAGGCCTACGCGCGGATGCTGCGCAGCGACGTGAAGTACCGCTTCGTGATCGACATGGCCTCGCTGCGGTAGCTCCCTAGAGCGCCGCCTCGCGCCACAGCCCGTGGACGTGCAGCAGGCTGCGCTCGGCGGGCACCCCGATGCGCAGCGGGAAGCCGTAGTGCCCGGTGCCCCGGTGCACGTAGAGCCTCGCGGTGCCCAGCGCCCACTGCCCGTGATCGGGCACCTGCGAGAGCGCCGAGACCACCGTGCCCCGGAGGCCCAGGCGTAGCAGCCCGAGCTGACCCCCGTGGGTGTGCCCGGAGAGCACCAGGTCGGCGCTCCCGGCGGGCAGGTGGTGGAAGGCGCCCGGGTCGTGGAGCATCGCCACCCGGGGCGCTCCCTCGGTGCGGGGGAAGCGAGCGGCCACCGACTGCATGTGCGCCGCGCGGTCTCGCCAGACGAAGTCGTAGCCGACGATCTCCACCGGGCCCGCGGCGGTCTCGGCGACGGCCATGTCGTCGACCAGCAGCGTGATGCCGTTGACCGCGAGGGCGGTCTTCACCGTGTTTAGGGCCTCATGGTCGTGGTTGCCGAGGCACGCGTAGCAGCGGCCCTCGATGGCCTTGAGCGGAGCGAGCGCGGCGGCCAGCCACGCCGGGTCGCGCTGCGACTCCATGGTGAGCAGGTCGCCGGTGAGCAGCACGAGGTCGGGGTCGCGGGCGACCGCGCGGGCGCAGATGGCCTGGAGGCTCGCGACGGACATGAAGGCCCCGATGTGGGGATCGGTGATCTGCACGATGCGCAGCGGGCGCGGGTCGTGGGCGCCGCGGGCCTCGTGGCGCTGAAGCGAGGGGACGACGGCGCCGTCGAGCCAGAGGTGGCGCTCGTCCTCGGAGGCCCAGAGCGAGTCGACGAGGCCGACGGTGGCGAGCGCGAAGGGCAGCCACGCGCCCCACGGGTGGAAGCCCATCGCCCTCGCGATGGACCACGGCACCGAGAGGAAGACCACCGCCACGAACCACGAGCCAGGGACGCTGATCGCCGCGCGGTAGAGCGAGCCTCGGAGGCTCGGGCGGATGAGCGCCGCGAAGTGCACGAACACCGCGAGCTGGAGGTAGGCGAAGAGCGGCCAGGCGGCCCCGGTGGCGGGGAAGACCGAGAGCGAGGACAGCGCGTGGATGCCGAGGAGCACCGCGAGGAAGACCGCGTAGGGGCCCCCCCGGAGGGTGCGCGCGGCGCCCACGACGGTGAGCCAGGAGAGCGCGCTGAGGAGCGCGAAGAGGGTCGTCGGAGGAGGAGGGATCACGTGGGAGCCGTGAGGGTGTGATCGCGCATGGGGCGGGTCAAGGCGCGCGGCGCGGGAGAGCGATCGCCGGTATGGTGCCGCCGCCCCGACCATGGAAGCGACCCATTGGCGACTGCCGACCGTCCGCGCCCTCTTCGCGCTTGCGTGGCCGATGATCCTAGGGCGCGCGGCGCAGTCCGTGGTGGGCTTCACCGACGCGGTGATGGTCGCCCCGCTGGGGCCTGACGCGCTCGCGGCCACCGGCAACGGCGCCCTCAACGCCTTCGCGGTGTTCATGCTGCCGCTGGGCGTCGTGTTCATCGTGCAGAGCTTCGCGGCGCAGCTCTCCGGTCGCCACGACCCCGCTCGCCTCCGCCGCTACGGCTGGTACGGCCTCGGCGTGGCGCTGCTCGCGGAGGCGGTCGCGCTCGCGCTGATCCCGGCGGTGCCGTGGCTGCTCGCGAGGGCTGACTACACCCCGGCGGTGAGCGCCCTGATGAGCGACTACATCGCGCTGCGCCTCGTCGGCGTCGGCGCCGCGGTGGGCATCGAGGCCATCGCCAACTGGTTCGGGGGCCAAGGGGACACGCGCGTCGGGCTCGCGGCGAGCGTGCTGGTGATGGCGCTGAACGTGCCGCTCGCGTGGGTGCTCATCCACGGGCTCGGCCCCGTCCCGGCGATGGGCGTGCGGGGCGCCGCGCTGGCGTCCATCGTCGCCACGCTCGCTGGATTCGCCTACGCCCTGGGGGCCTTCGCGGCCGCCGGCAGGGGGGTGGATCGCCCCGGGTGGCGGTGGGAGGAGTTCCGCCGGGTGCTGCGCTTCGGCTTACCCAACGGGGTCAACTGGTTCCTGGAGTTCGCGGCCTTCCTGTTCTTCATCGACGTGGTCTTCGCGGGCATGGGCACCGCCGCCCTCGCGGCCCTCATGGCGGTGCTCCAGCTCAACTCCATCGCCTTCATGCCCGCGTTCGGGCTCGCCAACGCCGGGGCCATCCACGTGGGCCAGGCCATCGGGGCCGGCTCCGCCGACTCGGTGCGGCCGCTGGTCCGCCGCACCCTCCTGGCCGCCGCGGCGTGGATGGGCCTCGTCGGCGTCGGCTACGCGCTCGCACCCCGGCTGCTGCTGGCGCCCTTCTCCCCGGGCAGCCTCGCCGAGCGGACGGCCTTCCTCGCGGTGGCGGTCCCGCTGCTTCGGGTGGCGGTGGCGTGGCAGCTCTTCGACGCCGCCACGATGGTCTACAGCGAGACGCTGCGCGCGGCGGGCGACACCGCGTGGCCCATGCGGGTGCGCATCGCGATCTCCTGGGGGGCCTTCGTCCCGGTGACCGTGCTCACGGCGCGCTGGGGCGGCGGCCCGGTCGTCGCGCTGTCGTGGGTGGTGCTCTACATGGCCGCGCTGGCGGCGCTGATGGCGTGGCGCTTCCGGCGAGGCGCGTGGCGCACGATGCGGCTCACCGGCGACGAGGCCGAGGCGCCGGAGCCCTGAAGGGGCGAACGAAGCGGGCGATACGGGAGGTGGCGATCGGTCGGCCGCGGACCTATCTAGCCATCACGGCGGCAGAGCCCTTCGCGCTCGCGTCGCAGGCACCTGACGGTCGGTCCGTCGCCCAACGCAGGAGAGAATCAATGAGTGACGAGCTCGTCCCGATCGTGGTGGCCATCGACTTCGACGACACCGCGGACGATGTGCTGCGCGAGGCCTGCCGGTTGTCCGGTTGGCGCCGCGGCGTCGTCCTTCACCTGGTGCACGTGCTGCCCGCGCTACACGGCGGCCAGCAGGGCCAGGGAAGCATCACCGAGGAGACCGAGAAGCTGGAGTCCGTCCCGGCCCGGCTGCTCTCGTGGGTGCGGGAGCGATGCGCGGCCGACGAGACGCTGGGCAACCCCCGAGTGGTCACCCACGTCCGCACCGGCGCGCCCGCCGAGGCGCTCGCGCAGCTCTGCGTCGACATCAACGCCCAGCTCCTGGTGGTGGGCACCCATCAGCGCACCAGCGTGAAGCGCCTCGCGCTCGGCTCGGTCGCCGAGCAGATCATCCGCCACGCCCGCTGCCCGGTGCTCGTGGCGCGCGCGATCGACTACGCCGGGCTCTCCCCGACGCCGCAGCCCGACCCGGTATGCCCCGAGTGCGCTGCGGTGCGCGCGTCGTCCGACGGGGCGCAGCAGTGGTGCGAGCAGCACTCGAAGCCCCACCTCCAGCTTCACGTCTACGAGCCCTCGGATGTGTTCCCGGTCGGCACCGCGCGACCCGGCAGCATCTGACCCGCGAGCACCGCTCTCGAGGGACGGAAAGTTGTCCGCAGCGCGCCGGTGGCCGATAGGAGCTCGCATGAGCGGTCGGCGTCATGCGGCGGGAGGGTGGTGCCCCGGGGCTCCCACGGGCGCGGCTCGCCTCGGCCTCGCGGCCTCCCTCGCGCTGGCCGCGCTCTCCCTGCCGGCCAGCGCCATCGCGCAGGTGCGCCTCCACGTAGACGCCTACGGGGCGATACCCGCCACGGGCTGGCAGTCCGATCGCTACGGCGTGGGGGGCGGGCTCGCCCTCGGCCTCGAGTGGGCCCCGCTCTCCGCCCTCGGGGTCACCGCCAGCATCGGCTGGACGGGCCTCACCTCTCGCTCTTCGCAACCCCAGTCGGGCATCCCCGCGCTCTCCGCCGGGGCTTACGGCTGGATCGACCTGGGCCTCCGGCTCCGCCCCCTCGGGCGCTCCCCCTCCGGCGCCGAGCGCCTCTTCGTGGAGCTCGATGGCGGCCTCGCCCGCACGGGCTCCGTCTCCGCTCCCGTGATGCGAGCCCGGGTGGGTTGGTCCTTCGCGGCGGGGCCTGTGGATGTGGGGCCGTGGGTGGGCTGGGCCTGGCTCCCGCAGACCGACTCGCTGGCCTATCCCGGCGACGCCCACCTCGCCCTTCTGGGCGTCGGCCTCACCCTGCTCCCTGATCGTCCTCCGCCGCCTCCTCCACCGCCGCCTCCTCCTCCACCGCCGCTGCCACCTCCGCCGCCGCCGTGCCCGACGATCACTGGGCCTTCGCTGCCCGACGTCGACGGCGACGGCTGCCGCGAGCCCGACCGCGACGACGACCGGGTGCGCGACGCCGTCGACCGCTGCCCCGACGCGCCGGAAGACCGCGACGGCTTCGAGGACGACGACGGCTGCGTCGACCCCGACAACGACCGCGACGGGATCATCGACCCCGACGACCGCTGCCCCGATGTGCCTGAGGTGGTGAACGGCGTCGACGACCACGACGGCTGCCCCGACGAGGGGGTGGTGGAGGTGCGGGAGGGCCGCATCGTCGTGGCCGAGGCGGTCTTCTTCGACACCGACTCGTTCCGCATCCGCGAGCGCTCCCGCCCGGTGCTCGCGGCCATCGCGACCATCGTGCGCGACCTCCCCCCGCGGCGCGTGGTGCTCATCGAGGGCCACGCCGACCAGCGCGGGGACGACCGCTACAACTTCACCCTCTCCTTCATGCGGGCCCTCGCGGTGCATCGCGAGCTCTCGGCCCTCGGCCTCTCCCCGGCGAGGCTCCGGCCGCTGGGCTTCGGCCGACGGGTCCCCCGCTCGACGGGAAGCTCCCCCGACGAGCTCGCCGCCAACCGCCGCGTAGAGATCATCGTCTCCGGCGTCGGATCGGCAGGCGACGCGCAGACCATCGGAGGCTGGGTGCACCTCGACGCCGAAGGCCACTCCCGCCGCATCCCAGAGCCCTCGCCATGAAGCGCCCCCTCGCCTCGCTCCTCCTCGCGACCGCGCTCCTCGGATGCGATCCGCTGCTGGGCGGCCGCTGCTCCGAGGGCTGGATCCCGTCCCCAGGCGCCTGCGACGCGGGCCTCGCCCGTGACGCCACCGTCCCCGATGCCTCCGACGATCGCCCCGACGCCTCGGCCCTCGACGACGTCTCCGACGCGGGCGCCGCCGACGCCACGCTCACCGACGGCGCTCCCTCCGACGGCGCTCTCACCGACGCCGCGCTCACCGACGGCGCTCCCTCGGACGCTTCGCTCCGCGATGGCTCGACCGCGGACTCCGGGTGCACTCCCCCGCAGACCCTCTGCGGGAGCGTCTGCGTCGACACGGCGTCGAGCTTCTCCCACTGCGGCGGCTGCGGCCGGGCCTGCGCGCTCGGCGAGGTCTGCGCCTCGGGGGTGTGCAGCGCGGTCTGCCGGGCGCCGCTGCTGCTCTGCGACGGGGTCTGCCTCGACCCGCAGACCGACCCGGAGAACTGCGGCGGCTGCGGGGTGGTGTGCTCGACGGGCATCTGCAACGGGGGCCGCTGCCGCGACGCGCGCGCCGGTCACCTGGTGCTCATCGGGCACGACTACCAGACCACTCGCCCCGATCAGAACCGCGTGGTGGGCAACGCGGTCTTCCTGAGCGCAGCGGCGGCGCCGAGGGTGGCGACGTACTCCGTCGGGGCGCTTCCTGCGAGCGTGTCCAGCGTGCGCGACGCGGTACGCCAGGTGGCCGGGCTGCGGGCGTGGAGGGAGACCGAGGTCGCCTCGCCGGACGAGCTGGCCCCGGTCTTCTCCATCGACAGCACCGACGTGGTGCTCATCCACCATCAGCCCACGGCCACGGACGCGGCGATCGACGCCCTCGCGGTGCGCATCGCGAGCCCCGCGGTGGGCTTCCTCCGCGCCGGAGGCGTGGTGGTGGTGCTCGACGGCGAAGGAAGCTCCCGCGGCACGTGGCCGCTCGCCAGGTCCACCGGGCTGCTCACGGTGACCGGTCATCGCGCGGTGAGCGGCAGCGCGGCGGAGGTGGTCTCCGGGGCCGACGCGGTGGCCATCGGGCTCCCAGTGGCCTACCGCGCCGAGCGTGGCTCGGTGACCTTCCTCGGAACCGACGGGGCGGGCGAGGTGATCCGCGTGGGCCAGCTGCCGCTGGTGCTTCACCGGGTGGTGTTCGGGCGGTAGCGCCGTCGCGGACCGTGCTCGGCTGGCAGTACGATGGCGGCGATGATGCCATCGACGCCGAGGGTCTTGCTGGTCGCCAATCCCACCGCGCAGAGCGGGCGCAACGCCGAGCGCATCGCCAGGGCGGGGCAGCTCCTCGACGCCGCAGGCCTGCGCCACACGCTGCTCCCGACGCTGCCATCGGGAGGTACCATCGCCGCCGTGCGCGACGCCCTCTCCCGGGGTGACTGGTCGATGGTGGTGGCCATGGGCGGCGACGGGACCTTCTCCGAGGTCGCTCGCGGGCTACACGCTTCGGGTCGCGCGGAGCAGGTCCCGCTCGGGATGCTCCCCACCGGGACCGCCAACGACCAGGGCAAGAGCTTCGGTCTGTCGAGCGATCCGGCGGACCTCGGTCGCAACGTGCAGGTGCTCTCGGCGGGCCACGAGACGCGCCTCGACGCGGGCCGGCTCACGGCGCTCGACGCCCACGGCACGGTGGTCACCGAAGCGCTCTTCTTCGACAGCGCCGGCTGGGGGCTGAGCCCCCGGGTGCTCGCCCTCCGCAACGAGGACCGTCGCGCCATCGAGCAGATGCCCGTCGTGCGGGACGTCTTCCGCGACCACCTGGTGTACGCCGGGGCGCTGATGCGCACCTTCGCGGCCTCCTACGTGGAGGACGACCGCTTCGCCGCGAGGGTGGAGACGGAGGACGGCGTGCAGCGCTGGGAGGAGCTCAGCGACCTTGTGGTGAAGGGCACTCGGATCTACGGCGGGATGTGGGTCGTCGATCCGACGTCGAGGCACGACGACGGGCTCTTCGAGGTGGTCCCCTTCGCGGGGAGGCGCGACTGGCTCTCGAAGGCGATGGTGCACCTCGAGCCCACCGGGGCGCTCTCGTCGGCGCTGGAGGGCGTCGGGGTCACGCACAGCCGCGGGGTGCGCGCGGGCCGCATCACCCTGCGCTTCGACTCGAGGGCGGGCGCCCTGCCGCTCGCCGCGCAGATCGACGGCGAGGAGTTTCCCGCGACCGCCGAGGCGCGCATCGAGGTGCTGCCGAGGGCGCTCCGGCTGGTGGTCCCCGCGGGCGCATGAGGGCGCTGCTCGGCGACACGCTGCGGACCTTCTCTCGCAACGACGGTCGGATGCTCGCGGGGGCGACGGCCTTCTTCGCGCTGGTGAGCGTGGCGCCGATGTTCCTGATCGCGCTGGTGCTGGCGGGGGCGCTCACCGGCGAGGCGAGGGCGCACGACGAGCTGCTCCGAGGGGTGCGGCTCTGGGTGGGCCGCGACGCCGCGCACGCGCTGGGCTCGATGCTCGACAACGTGCGGGAGAGCCAGTCGGGCTCCGAGGTGACGGCGCTGAGCGTGCTGGTGATCGCGTGGGGCGCGACGCGGCTCTTCAGCCATCTCCAGCGGGCGCTCGACCACCTGTGGGGGGTGCGTCTGCGCCGCGACCCGGAGCTGCGCCGCAACGCCCTCATCCAGGCGCGGCGGAGGCTGGTGTCCTTCAGCCTGGTGCTGGTGTGCAGCGTGGGGCTGCTGGCCTCGGTGGCGCTGCGCACGGCCATCGTGGCCACGGGGCACCTCTTCGGGGTGGGCGCCCGGCTGCACTGGAGGGTGACCGACCACGTGCTGTCCTTCGGGGTGGTGACGCTGCTCTTCGGGCTGATCTTCCGGGTGCTGCCCTCGGTGCAGATCCGCTGGCGCCAGGCGGCGGAGGGGGCGCTGGTGACCTCGGGGCTGTTCACTGTAGGGCGCCTCGCGGTGGCCGCGTGGCTGGGGCGCAAGTCGCTGGACTCGACCTTCGGCGCCGCGGGCAGCGTCGTGCTGCTGATGCTCTGGGCGTACTATTCGGCGCAGATCTTCTTCCTGGGCGCGGCCTTCATCGCGGCGAGGGCGAGGCACCGGGGCGAGCCGCTGATGCCCGACGAGGACGCCGTCGCCGTGGGAGAGATCGGGTGAGGGGAGGGCGCGCCCTTCCACGCATCGCCCAGGTCGGCTTCGCCTACGGCGCACTCCCGTCGGCGCAGAGGTCCTCCGGCGCCCGCCCGGCGAACATCGCGTAGAACTGCCGCAGCGAGGCCGCGTCCACGCAGCTCGCCTCGTACACGGCGCCCCACGCCGAGGCGGCGATGGGCGTCGTGATCTCCCGGTCGTTGGTGATCACCACGCGCACCCTCGCTGGTGACGCGTCCACCGGGCCGCACGCCGGGTCGCCAGGGAAGCTCGCCGCCGCGGCCACCAGGGCGTCTCGGGTGGCCTCGCAGGCGCCGCTCGGGCACTGGTAGAGCAGCGCGACGCCGCCGTGCTCGAGGTTGTGCACCCAGGTTCCGCGGGCGAGGTCGGGCCAGGCGCCCCAGCGGGCCCACGACCCGTAGTGGTTGCCCGAGGACGGCGGGTTGGTGAGCCACTGGATGGGCCCGCTCGACGGGTCGACGTGCACCCCGGAGAGCGTGGGGACCCGGCGCGCCCGGGCGCCGCAGGTGCCGTCGCCGAGGGGCATCCACGGCAGCGGGGCGAGCAGCGCGTCGGTGGAGGCGTCGCTGGCGTTGTTGGACTCACCGCAGCCGAGGAGGGTCAGGGCGAGGAGGAGGCAGGTAGGGAGTCGCACGATGGGCGGAAGGTATCCGCGGCGCTCGCGGCGAGGTCAATCGTCGATCACGGGTGGAGCGAGAGGCCGACGGCGGCGGTCAGGCCGCTGGAGTCGCTGGCCTCCAGCGACTGCACGTAGGCCGCTCGAACCTCCAGGTCGAGGAAGGGCAGCGTGTGGAAGACCAGTCCCCCGCCGACCTGGAGCACCGCGCCGCGCTCCCAGCTCTCTCCCGGGGTGCGCTGGTAGCCGAGGCTGACGAAGGCCATCGGGTCGATGCTGGTTCCCGGGATGCCAGGCCGCAGCGCCGCCAGGCCGCCCACGGAGTAGCCGGAGCCGGACTGCTCCAGCGCGCTCAGCGAGGTGGCGTACGCGCCGACGTGCAGCCACGGGATCGGCGACAAGGTGCCCTCCGCGCGCAGCGACAGGGAGGTCGGAGCGCGGTGCATCCAGTCGACGCCCGCGAGGCCGGTGACCCGCACCTGCGCCCCCGCCGTCGCGGGGATCGCCATACCCATCAACACCGCCGTGGCTCCGAGGAGGCTTCGAATCTTCATGCAGCACCTCTTGTTGTTGTGCCTTGAAGCCTCAGCACTCCCCATGCCCATCGCGCAATACCGCGCTTCTCGCAGGGCAATTCCCTGCGCTGTAGCCTCGCGTTCACGCCACAGTGGGGTCGGGATGTACTGCGGTGTTCCCTCCGGAGGGGCGTTGGCACTATGACCTGCCGCATGAGCGTCTCTGCGATCTTCGATGAGTCGTCGTGGCGTCCGGTGGAGGGCTTCGCCTTCGAGGACATCACCTATCACCGCGCCCTCGACGTGGGCTGCGTGCGCATCGCCTTCAACCGCCCGGAGGTGCGCAACGCCTTCCGCCCTCGCACCGTCGACGAGCTCTACCTCGCCCTCGACCACGCGCGGCAGTGGAGCGACGTGGGCTGCGTGCTCCTCACCGGCAACGGACCGTCCCCCAAGGACGGCGGCTGGGCCTTCTGCTCGGGCGGCGACCAGCGCATCCGAGGCAAGGACGGCTACAAGTACGAGGGCGCCGAAGGGGTGGTCGACCCGGCGCGCCTCGGGAGGCTTCACATCCTGGAGGTGCAGCGGCTGATCCGCTTCATGCCCAAGGTGGTGATCGCGGTGGTGCCGGGCTGGGCCGCGGGCGGCGGGCACAGCCTCCACGTGGTGGCCGACCTTACGCTGGCCAGTAAAGAGCACGCGCGCTTCAAGCAGACCGACGCCGACGTGGCGAGCTTCGACGGGGGCTACGGCTCGGCCTACCTCGCGAAGATGGTGGGCCAGAAGCGGGCGAGGGAGATCTTCTTCCTGGGCCGCGAGTACACCGCCGACGAGGCGATGGCGATGGGCATGGTGAACGCGAGCGTGCCCCACGCGGAGCTGGAGAAGGAGGCGCTCCAGTGGGCGAGGGAGATCACCGCCAAGAGCCCGACGGCGCAGCGGATGCTGAAGTACGCGATGAACCTCACCGACGACGGGATGGTGGGGCAGCAGCTCTTCGCGGGCGAGGCGACGCGGCTCGCGTACGGCAGCGAAGAGGCGAAGGAGGGAAGGGACGCCTTCCTGGAGAAGCGCCCGCAGGACTACAAGAAGTTCCCGTGGCAGTACTGAGCTACTGCGGCGCCGCGGGGGGGAGGCAGTAGCGCGCGCTCGGGAGCGTGGTCGACCCGGTGCAGGTCCATCCCTGGCGGCAGTCGGGGAGAGCCGTACCGCAGGCGGCGGTGGCGAAGAGCTTCACCTCCGGGTCGATCACCACGCTGGTCGGGGTGAAGGGCGTCGCCACCGTCGCGGTGCTCTCCCGCCCGGTGACCTCCACCGTGACCCGGTGGGTCATCGCGCCATTGCGGAGCTCGAGCTCCAAGGGATATCGGAATCCCTCCGAGGGGCCCACGGTCTGCACCTGTCGCACGGTGACCGCGACCATTCCCCCTTCGGCCGCCCTGGTGGTCACGGTCATCACCGGGTGAAACACCCCGTACACCCATTGATCGAAGAAGGCCCGCAGCTCGCGGCGCGTGGCCGACTCCAGCTCGGTGCGCAGGGCCTCGGTGGTGACCGACCCGTAGGCGTGACGGTCGAACCACCCTCTCAGGAAGGTCGTCAGCGCCTCGCGTCCCACGGCCGCTTCGAGCATCCGCAGCGCGAAGGCTCCGTGCTTGTAGACGATGAGCGTGAACATCCGCAGCGGGTCGGCCTCCGGGTCCGCCGGGCGCAGCGCGAGGAGCGCGTCGTTGCGCATCGCGTGCTCGGTGAGAAGCCCCTGGCGGAGGATCTCCTGCCACTGCACGAGGCCCCCGGCGGCGCCGTCGTGGGACTCGATGTACCTCCCGGTGAGGTAGTCGCTGAAGCCCTCGGAGAGCCAGAGGTCGTTCCAGGTGGCGACGCGCACGAGGTTGCCCGACCAGTGGTGGGCGAGCTCGTGGATGGCCACCACGCGGGCCACGCGAGCCCGGGTGAACATGGTCTCCTCCATGCTCACCACCGTGGCGTGCTCCATCCCTCCGCCGATGGCGGGCTCCTGCAGGAAGGACATCGGCCCCCATCGATAGGGACCAAAGGTGTCGGTATAGAAATTCATCGCCTCATGGATGTCGGCATAGGCCGCGCTGCCCTGCTCCACCATGGATCGATAGTCGTAATGGTGGATCGTCACCCCGTTGGCCGCGGCGGGCGTCTGCTGCTCGACCCACTGGTCATAGGCCCCGATGTGGAGGTCGTAGATGGGCATCGGGGTGAGGGCCTCGTACTCCCAGGTGCGCGTCTCGTCGGCGTTCTCGGTGACGCCCACGCGGCGGCCGTTGGAGAGCACCGTGAGGGCGGCGGGGAAGGTCAGCCGGGCGGCCACCATGGCCCCGTCGCGGGGGTGGTCGCGCACCGGCAGCCACCGTCGGGTGCGCCCCGGCCAGTCGAGGGACATGAACACCCGGCGGCCCTCCCGGTTGCGCTGCACGGCCATGAGGCCGCCGTTGGTGTTGAAGCCCGCGGCGCCGGTGCGGCCCTGGAGGAAGGCGCCGTGATATCGGATGGACACCACGAAACCCTCACCATCGGCGACGGGGCGAGGGAGGGCCACGTCGAGCCGGTCGCCGGTGCGGGTGAAGGTGGTGATCGCGCCGTCGACGGTGACCTCGTCGACCTCGTTGCCCTCCAGGTCGAGCGCGACGGAGCTGAGCGGTCGGGTGGCGAGGAAGGTTCCTCGGAGGGTGGCGCGGAAGGTCTCGGCGCCGGGGGTGGCGTCGGCCACGGCGAGGTCGAGCTCGTAGCCGATGGCGTCCACATCGGGGATCGTGCGGTCGGGCGCTCCGAGGGGCTGGCCGCGGAAGGTGAGGGCGGCGGGCGCATCCGCGGGCGCGTCGGCGGTGGCCGCATCGACGGTGGGCGCGGGGACGGGCGCGGCGGTCTTGCAGGAGGAGAGCGCGAGGGCGAGCAGCGCGGCGCGGGAGAGGGCGGTGGTCACCGGCGGGAGCATCGCCGCGGGGGGAGGGCGGCGTCCAGCGACGGGGCGCCTGGCGATGCGATGGTGGAGGGGAGGCGCGGGCAGCCGCTCGCGGGGGTCATTTCGGGTCGGCGAACTGCGCTCGGATGGACGGCTCGCTCCCCACGGTGCCGGGTTCCTCGTTCGCGATCGCGTTCCAGCACTGGTCGTTCCACCAGCAGAACTCGAAGGTCTGATGGAAGTCGTGATCGCCGCGGCGCCACGCCCGATCCATCGCCCAGAAGATCGGGCGCTGCGTGGGGCTCCAGTGCTCCATCGCGTGCTGCGCGGTATACGCGGCGCACTCGAGCGAGTCGGCGACCATCAGGAATCCCCAGCCGTAGTTCCCTCCCCAGAGCCGGTACCGCGGCGTGCCGTCGCGGTCGACGACGAGCGCGACCTCGACGTCCAACGAGGATTCGTCCTCTTCGCCCAGAGGCTCGCCGGCGAGGAGCTTCTCGGGATCGTGCGGCGCCGCGATGCGCTCGAGCTGCAGGCGCTCGATCTCGTCGAGCTCCGCCATCGACCTCGGCTGCCTCCGACGCGTGATGAACAGCTCGATGGGCGCGTCAGGCACGTACTCCGACCCGCGCGACCTCGCGGCGATCGAGGCTGCGACTTGTCTCTGGTACTCGCGATCCGCGTCGTCCGACATGCGACGAGCGTAGCCGACGCGACGTCGCGGCGAGCAGCGCTCATGCGTCGTCGCTCACGAGGTGCGCCCTGTTTCATGGCGTTCGACCCGGCGCCCCGATTGCTGGGACGAAGCGTGAACGGACGCTCCCGCACCCGATGGCGGACCGGCGACCGGCGACGTGCCGGAGGGCGGCGTCCAGGCGACCGCCGGGGAGGCCCATGTTATGCGGTTGACCATCACGGCCCGCCCGCGATGCACTGACGACGATCGGAGCGAAGAACCACCCAATGTCCAACCAGAACGGCTGGCCTCCCGGCAACGGCTGGCCCCCTGCTCCCGGAGCGCCCACACCCCCCTCGCAGCCGCAGTCCACCCCGGGTGGCTTCGGCCAGTCCCCTCCGGCCCCTGGAGGCTTCGCGCCGCCTCCCCAGCCGGGCTACGGCCAGGGCTATCCGCCTCCCCAGCAGGGCTATCCGCCCCCTCAGCCGGGCTACGGCCAGGGCTACCCGCCTCCTCAACCGGGCTACGGCCAGGCCCCGGGCTATGGACACCCGATGCCGCCCGGCCCTCCTGCCCATGGCGGCAGCAGCGGGATGTCGCGCGTCGCCGGGTGGGGCGGCGTGGTGCTCACGATCGTCGTGGTGCTCGCCGTGAAGATCGCGGCGCGAGGCGCGGTTCGGGGCGTCTTCGACCGCACCAGCAACCGGCCCGTGCTCTCCGGCGTCACCGCGCCGCTCGGCGCCGTCACGCCGCGCACGCTCCCGCCCGACGAGCAGGTGAGCGCCAAGCTCGACCCCTACATCACCCAGTGCCTCAACCGCTTCTCGTCCTCGGTGCTCCGCTCTCGGCGCCGCTACCTGAGCTGGACCACCGCCGTCGAAGGCCCGACCGGCCGTGAGCGCAACGTCTTCGGCCTCTTCCAGGTGTCGGGCAACCCGGCGGACTGCGCGGCGGCGGCGCAGCGCTCGGCCCAGATGCCGCCCTCCCTTCCGGACGTCGAGGCGGCGGCGCAGCGCTACATCGCAGCCCTCCAGACCGTGCAGCCCGCGATCGAGCAGGCCCACGCGTACTACTCCCGCAACAACTACCGCGACGACCAGATGGCGCAGGGCCGGGCCATGCACACGCCGCTGATGCAGGCCTTCGGCTCCTTCGAGGAGGCCAACCGGCAGCTCTCGGCGGCCGTCGAGCACCACCAGGACCTGGCCACCACGCAGCTCCTCGCCCGGCTGCAGAGCGACCCGTCGCGGCAGTTCGAGTACCGCCTCCGCAGCAACCAGCGCCTCGCACGACAGCTCGTCAACCTCGTCGACAAGGCGCAGGTCTCCAACGAAGGCTTCATCGAGGGCATCGACCCCGCGGCGCTGCTCGCCCTCACCGGCGCCTACGAGGCAGGCATCGACGCCATGGCCCGGGACGCCGCGGCGCGGCCCTCGGAGGCCGCGGCGGTGCGGATGTACTCCAGCTACGCCAGGGCGTCGGACGAGTACCTCACGGCCGCGAAGTCCTTCGCGCGCCGACTGAGGGACCACGTCGCGTACAACCCGCGCGACCTCGAGGGCCCCTTCGCCGACAGCCGTGACGGCACCCCCCAGAAGGTCGTCCGCGAGTTCAACGACCTCGTCCGCGCGTACAACTTCCTCTTCTGAACGCCGTCCGCTGCTCCCGTTGCCTGACCCGCGCTCAGTAGCGCGGCACGGCCGGGTCCATCGTCGCCCACCCGTCGATGCCGCCGACCACGTACCAGACGTTGCTGAACCCCCGGTCGTAGTACGACCGCGCCTCCGCCTGCGCGCCGCTGCCGTGGTGAGCCAGGAAGACGAGCTTCGCGTCCTTCGCGAGCGCGTCGAGCTCCGATCGATACGCGGGATCGAGCCGCCGGGCGACCCCGACCCTGGCCCTGGCCAGCTCTGCCTCGGGCCGCACGTCGATGAGCTGCAGCCTCTCGCCCTTCTCCAGCCAGCGCACCAGGTCGGCCGGGTGGACGCCCTTGATCGGGCTCCCCTTGTTGGGGTTCTCGATCTTGAACCCCACGCCGTGGGCGCCTTCGACGAAGTCGATCCTCACCCCGTTCGCCCGCCGCGCCGTGCGAGGGTCCATCGCCAGCTCGAGCCCGCTGGCGGCGATGACGACGTCGCCCGGCTCGACGGCGCCGAAGCACAGGTCGTACTGAAAGCTCGCGTCGATCGCCAGCCGCAGCACCTCCCCCTTCAGTGCCTCACGCGCGGCCTCGCGAAACGCACCCAGCGCGGCCTCCGTGATGGCCACCTCCGGCGGGGTCATCGCGCTCGCTCCTCCGCGCCCGCAGACCCGATGGCGCGCGACGCACACAATCTCTCGTTGGCCATACGCCAGGGCTTCAGCCAGGGTCATGCCAGCCAGAGCCGGGATCTCCTCGATGGGCGCCGGAACCCCGATGTGCCATATCTGTCACTGTCAGGGTGTCGCCAATGGCACCCGTGGCAGTGAAGGCCTCCCCCCACGATGCTCCTCCAGATCCGGAAGCAGGCCCCGTCCATCGGCGCTGGCCTGCGCGCCATGCTCGACGAGGTCCCCGAGCCCGCGATCCTCATCGCGATGGATCATCAGATCCTCGCGGCGAACCCGGCCTATCGGGAGAAATACGGCGAGGTCGGCCGGACCTGCTACGCGGCCTCGCGGGAGTTCGACTCGCCCTGCGACCACAACGGCGACCCCTGCCCGCTGCGAGCGACGGTGGAGACCGGCCGGCGGCAGCGCGTCTTCCACATCCAGCACGGCGCGAGCGGGCCCCGCTACGTCGACGTCGAGGTCGAGCCCATCCTCGATGACCGCGGCCGGATCACCTGCTTCCTTGAGCGGATCCACGAGATCCGCGAGGCGCGGGCCGAGGAGGGGCAGTTCGTCGGGCGCTCCCCGACCTTCCTCCGGGCGCTCGGTCTCCTGCAGCGGGCCGCCCCGAGCGAGGTGCCGGTGCTCCTCCTCGGCGAATCCGGGACCGGCAAGGAGCTCGCCGCCCATGCGCTCCACCAGATGAGCGGGCGAAGGCAGCGCCCGTTCATGCCCGTGGAGTGCAGCGGCCTGCCCGAGACGCTCTTCGAGTCCGAGCTCTTCGGCTACGAGCAGGGCGCCTTCACGGGCGCGAACAAGGCGAAGCGAGGCCTCGTGGACGCGGCCGCGGGAGGCACGCTCTTCCTCGACGAGATCGGCGACGTCCCGCTCGCGGCGCAGGTGAAGCTGCTGCGGCTGCTCGAGTCCGGGACCTTCCGCAAGGTCGGAGGCACGGAGCCGCATCGGGCGGACTTTCGCCTCGTATGCGCGACCCACCGCGACCTCGCCGCGATGGTCCGCGAGGGCACGTTTCGGCAGGACCTCTACTACCGGATCAACGCCTTCCCCGTGGTGCTCCCGCCGCTTCGCGAGAGGACGGGCGACGTCGCGGTGCTCTGCGGAGCGCTCCTGGCGAAGAAGCAGCCCGCGAAGCGGCTCGACCCCGAGGCGCTGGCGCAGCTCGTACGGCACGACTGGCCGGGAAACGTGCGAGAGCTCAGGAACGTCCTCGATCGCATGGCGCTGCTCGCGGACGGCGAGGAGCTGCGCATCGAGCACCTGCCGCCCGGCCTCGCGGGGGGCGGGTCGCCGGTCCCTCGCGGGGGCCTCTGCGCCGAAGGGTCCTTCGCGGTCTCCGAGGTGCGCCCGCTCGATCAGATCGAGGCCGACTACCTGCGGTGGGCCGAGACCCGCGTGGGCGACCGCGCGAGCCTGGCGCGGGCGCTGGGGGTCTCCGCGCGCACGCTCTACCGCAAGCTTGATAGCACCCGCCGAAGAGGCTGAGCTCCGCTCTGGCACCCCCCGTGCAGTCGGCGTGGGCAGCCATGCTCCCGACCACCGCCGGCGTCTTGACGATGAGAGCCTCGCGCGCAGCGGCCCCCGCGGCCGGCTTCGCGCCCTCCAAGCTGGTCCCTCCATGGCTCCCGGGGCAGCACTTCGTCGCCGCGCTCGTCTTCTACGCGCTCGGGGCCCTCGGGCTCGTCGTCGCGGCGCCCGACCTCGCGCACGGGTACTTCTTCCTGCCGCGCGTCATCGCGCTAGTGCACCTCTTCACCCTCGGCTGGATCGTCTCGTCCATCTTCGGCGCGCTCTGCCAGTTCCTGCCGGTCGCCGTCGGCAGCTCGATCCGATTTCCCCGGCTCGTCTACCTGTCCTTCGCGTCGCTCACGCTCGGGGTCGCGACCTTCGTCGCCGCGCTGGTCGCCTCCAACCGCTCGCTGCTGCTCTTCGGCGCGTTCAGCCTCTCGCTCGCGTTCACGGTCTTCGCGGCGAACCTTGCCGCCACGCTCATTCCGGTCCGTGAGCGCAGCCTCACCTGGTGGGCCCTGGCCGGCGCGTCGGTCTTCCTGCTCGCGACGCCCGCCTACGGCGTCGTGCTCGCGTTCGACCTGCACGACGGCGGGCTCGCCGACCGCTTCGGCACCGTCGGCCAGCACGCCCACATCGCGCTCATCGGCTTCGTGCTCATGGTCGTCGTCGGCGTCGCCCACCGGCTGCTGCCGATGTTCCTGCTCAGCCACGGAGCCAGCGAGCGCGCGGCGTGGGTCGCCGTCGCCCTCCTGTTCGGCAGCGCGGCGCTGCTCACCGTCCCATGGGGCGGCGGGCCTCGCGTCGCCGTCGCGGGAGCGCTCGGCTCCGCGGGCGTCGTCGCGCTCCTCGTGCAGGTCGCGACCTTCTTCAAGCACAGGCAGCGCAAGGCGATCGATCCGGGGATGAGCCTCGCCGCGTCCGGCGTCCTAGGGCTCGCGGTCGCGCTCGTGCTCGCTCCCTTCGCGCTCACCCGAGGGATGGCCGACCTCCGCCTGCTCACGACGTACTTCGTCGTGGTGCTCGGGGCCCTCACGCTCTTCGTCGCCGGCCACTACTACAAGATCATCCCGTTCCTGGTCTGGAACCATCGCTACGGGCCGCTGCTCGGCAAGCGCAAGGTGCCGAAGGTCTCGGAGCTGTACTCCGAGCGGGTGGCGCTCCTCGACGCCGCGCTGCTGGCGTCCGGCCTCGCGGGCCTGAGCCTGGGCACCTTCCTCGAGTCGGAGGCGCTCGCGCGGGTCGCTGCGGTCGTGTTCGCGGCGGGGGCGTGGCTGCAGGTCATCGTCATTGCGCGCGTCGCGCTGAGGAAGGTTGCATGAACGACATCGCACTCTCTACGACCGAGCCCATCTACTCCGCGCTGCGCGAGGTCATCGACCCGGAGATCGGCCTGGACATCGTGACCCTGGGGCTCGTCTACGACGTCGAGATCCACGGCGACTCGGTCGACGTGACCTTCTCGCTCACGACGCGAGGGTGCCCCATGGAGCGGGTCATCACCGACGGCATCGTGAGCGCCGTGGGCGCCGAGCCGGGCGTCCGAGAGGTGGTGCCGAACCTGGTCTGGGAGCCGCCCTGGCACCCCGGCCTCGCGAAGCGGGGGTCGCTGTGATCCGCGCCACCGACAGGCTGTCGACCGTGCTCGCGCGCGACGAGCGGCTCATCGAGGTGCTCGCGGTCGCCGCGCCGCCGCTCGAGGGCCTGCGAAGCCCTTCGCTGCGCAAGAACATGGCGCCGCGGGTCACCGTCGCGCAGGCGGCGCAGATCGCTGGGCTCGACGCGACGGTGCTGGTCGAGCGGCTCAACCGCGCGCTCGACGAGCAGCCCCCGACGCCGACTGCACCGACGCCCCTGGCGTTCACGCCGACGCCGGTCCCGGCTGAGCTCCTCGCCGTGCCGCCTTCGGCCCTGGTCGACCTCGACGTGCGCGACGATCTACGGTCCGGCGTCGAGCCCTTCGCGCGGATCATGAGCGCCGCTCGCACCTTGCCCCCGGAGTCGATCCTGCGCGTCCGCGCCATCTTCGAGCCGGCCCCGCTCTACGGGGTGTTCGCGAAGAAGGGCCTCGCGCACTTCACCGAGCGGCTCGCGGCCGACGACTGGCGGGTGTGGTTCTTCCGCGCGGAGGGCGAGCGCTCGCCCGAGCGGGTGAGCGCCCCGGCGGAGCCCGCAGAGGACGACGTGATCGTGCTCGACGTGCGCGGCCTCGAGCCCCCCGAGCCGATGATCCGCACCTTCGAGGTGCTCGCGACGATGCCGCGCGGCAAGACCCTCGTGCAGCTCAACGTCCGCGTGCCCCAGTTCCTGCTGCCCAAGCTGGACGAGCAGGGCTTCGTCTACGAAATCCGCGAGCAGTCGGCCGACCTCGTACGGCTGTTCATCCACCACAGGCCCGATTGAGAAGAGAGAGACCAGACCAACAATGTCCACCATCGAGCTCGACATCCGCATCGTTCCCCCGCGCGAGAAGCACCCCGCCATCTTCCGCACCTTCGACGCGCTCGGCGAGGGCGAGGCGTTCACGCTGATCAACGACCACGACCCCTTCCCGCTGCGCCGGCAGTTCGAGGCAACGCGCCCCGGGCAGTTCCAGTGGACCTACGTCGAAGTGGGCCCCGTGGTCTGGCGCGTCCTCATCGCGAAGAGCGCGGCATGAAGCTGTCCCTGAGCGCGGCGGCGGCGCCCGGCCTCGAGCTCGAAGCCCTCGACGCCGCGTGTCGGGCGAGGGGGCTCGACGGCATCGAGCTCGTCGTCGCACCCGCAGGGGATGGCCCCACCCTGGCTGCGCGGGTCCGTGCGTCCAGGGTGCGGGTCGTCGCGCTCCGCGCCGAGCGCCTCGACGACTCCACGGCGGGGTCGCTCGCCCACCTGTCCGGCGAGCTCGGGGTGCCCGCGTCCGCCCCGCTCGACGAGGTGACCAGGGGCTCTCTGCCGAAGCTCGTTCGGGTGTTCGCGGACGCCGGGGGCACGCTCCTCGCCGGCTTCGGCACCGACCTCGAGCAGGTCATCGCGGCGACCGCGGCGCTGGAGCGCGCCGGCGTTCCTCCCTCCGTCGGGCTCGCGTGGGACCTGCGCCCGAGCTCGGAGGACCTCTCCTCGTCCGGCGCGGTCCTCCTCGCCGCACGCAGGCACCTGCGCCTGGTGCGCCTCTACGGCGGCGGCCCGGAGCAGCACCAGCAGGACGGGCGCGGCATCGGTCCGCTGCTGGTCGATCTCGCGATCTCCGGATACGGCGGTCCGATTGTCCTCACGCCGAGTGCGCCCGCGGAGCTGCCGCGCTGGCTCGCCTGGCTCGCCTCGCGGAAGAGCGCCGGCTGCGGCTCGGCGCATCCCTCGGGCGAGCATGAGGTCGACGTGCGCGACGTCGAGCCGAAGGATCGACTGGGAACCATCCTCGGCGCGTTTCGAGCGCTACCGCTCGGCGCGACGCTGCGAATCACGCTCGACCACGACCCGAGCTGCATGTACTACGCGCTCGAGGAGAGCGAGCCCGCGGGGACCTTCTCGTTCCGGAAGATCGGCGATGGCCCCGAGGTGTGGGGCGCCGAGGTCACGAGGAGGGCACCGGGCGCCGCGGCGTCCTGACGGAGGAGCCCGCCCGCCCGTTGCGCCCTCGCGCTCCTCGCGCGTATCACCCGGCGCCATGACCTCCCCGTGGACCACCGCGCAGATCCCCGACCAGTCCGGTCGCGTCATCGTCATCACCGGCGCCAACTCGGGCATCGGCTTCGAGGCCGCCCGGGTGCTCGTCGCCAGGGGCGCCCACGTCGTCCTCGCCTGCCGCAACCCCGCCCGCGCCTCGGAGGCCGAAGCCCTCCTGCGCGCCGAGACCCCGAAGGCCTCCGTCGAGTCGATGACCCTCGACACCTCCCGCCTCGCCAGCGTCCGCGCCTTCGCGGAGAGCTTTCGCGCCACGCACCCGAAGCTCGACGTGCTCTGCAACAACGCCGGCGTCATGGCCCTGCCGCCCTCGCTCACCGAGGACGGGCTCGACATCCAGATGGCCACCAACCACTTCGGCCATTTCGCCCTCACCGGGCTGCTCATCGAGCTGCTGAAGTCGAGCGCCCCCTCGCGGGTCGTCAACGTCAGCAGCGCCGCCCATCGCCTGGGCGGAGACCGCTACGACGCCATGATGGCCGGCAAGAGGTTCAACCCCTGGATCGTCTACGGCCAGAGCAAGCTGGCCAACATCCTCTTCACCATGGAGCTCAACCGCCGGGTGCAGTCGAGGGGCGTCGACCTCCGCGCCATCGTCTGCCACCCGGGCTACGCCGCCACCAACCTCCAGGCCACCAGCGCCAGCTCCGGGGCGACCGCCGGGTACAGCGAGGCCGTCGCTCGCCTCGGCAACCGCCTCCTGGCGCAGCCCGCCGCCGCGGGCGCCTGGCCGACGCTCTACGCCATCGCCGAGCCCGACGCGCAGGGCGGAGACTTCATCGGTCCCAGCGGGATCGCCGAGGCCTCGGGCCCGCCGAAGAAGGTGCGCCCCTCCAAGGCCGCGTGCGACCCCGACCTGGCAGCTCGCCTCTGGGCCCTCTCCGTGAAGGCCACGGGCGTCGATTACTCCGCCCTGTAAGCCCGCCTCCGCCGTCGCAGCGCCACCGCCGCCAGCCCCGCCGCCACCCACCACCCGCCGCTGCCACGGCTCGCGTCCACCGAGCAGCCGCCCGGCCCCGCCGCCACCGTCGTCCCCGAGTCCGCCGTCCCCGAGTCCATCGGCGAGCCCGCGTCGGGCAGCGACCCGAAGCCCGACTGCACCGTCGGCCAGGTCGGGGCGCACACGTCCCTCACCGCCGTCCCCACGGCGCATCCCGTGGGCGGCCCCAGCCTTCGGAAGTCCACCAGCGGCACCATGGTCCGGCCGCCGTCGTCCGAGCGCGCCAGGTTGAAGCCGTCGATCACGTGGTTGCCGCACACGTAGAGCGCCCCGGCGTGCCACCGGAGGCACTGCACCTGAACTCCCGAGACCCGCTCGAAGGCAGCGCCGTCCACCGAGCGAAGGAGCCCGTCGTCGGGCCCTCCCACCCAGACCGTGCGGCCGTCACCCGAGAGCGCGAAGCCTCGCATCGCCCCCGTGGTGCGGGTGATCTCCGTGAAGCGAGCTCCCCCGTCCGAGGAGCGCAGCAGCAGCGTGGCGCCAGGGTCGCGGGCGCGCAGCGGATCGTCCGCGAAGGAGCGCACATACACCACGTCGGGGTCGGTCGGATCGACCGCGGAGATCCACCCCTCGGCCCCGCCGTGAAGGTCGAGCGGCGACTCCGTGAGGGTCATGGCGCCGTCGTCGGAGCGGTAGAGCAGGTCGCGCGTGGGGTTCTCCGCGCGGGCCGTGAGGTACACCCTCCGAGGGTCGGACGGCGCCGCCTCCATGGTGAGGAAGAGCACCCCGGGGGAGCCCTGGTACACCGTGCGAAACGAGCGCCCGCCGTCGTCCGAGCGGCGCACCCGGTTGACGAGCCCTCGCGTCGACGGGTCGAGGAAGGAGCCCACCCAGTGGACGGTGCGCCCGTCGCCTGTGGCGCTCAGGTCGGCGGTGTAGTCCGATCCCACCTCCGGCACGGCGGTGGAGCCGCAGGCGTCCGTGGTGCGGCGCAGCCCTCCGGGGATGCCCAGCAGCAGCGGCACGCCGTCGGGCCCCGGGGAGCCGAAGGCCACGGGTGGGTCCCAGACGTCGGGGCGGCCGTAGCCGAAGGCGTCCTCGCACATCCACGACCAGCGGCGGCCGTCGTCCTCGCCCACGAGCACGCCGAAGGTGGTGCGCAGCACGATGCGGGCGGGGTGTGCTCCGGCGCTGAGCTGCACCATCTGCGCGGTGGGGAAGCGCCCGTTGGCGAGCGAGGCGCTGGCGAAGAGGGCGACGGCGAGCCCGAGGGCGAGGGCGGGGGCGCGACGCCGCGGGGCGATCATCGCGGCAGTGTACCTGACCCGGGCACTTCACCAGGAAGGGTGTTTCCCGGGGAGGGTTGTGTAGTATCCGCGCCCGAATCAGCGGCTCCGGGGTCTCGGGTCCCTCCGACCAGCGACCCCAAGGAGCGAAGGAGCACCCAACCCGTCATGGCTACCGCGGCAACCATCGGCCCCGTCGAGATCCTGCGCGTCGAACTCGAGCGCCTCTACGACCTCGACGCCTTGCAGAAGCTCTCTCGCGACCTCCTCGGCCTCGAACCCGACGACGTCGCCGCAGAGTCCAACCGCCCGGCCTTCGCGCGGGCGCTCGCCGAGAGGGCCCTGCGCGACGACCTGCACGAGGCCCTCGCCGACGCCATCGTGCTCACCGACCGCAACTCCGAGACCCGGCTGCGTCCCGTCTACGAGGGCCGCGCCTCGGACGACCTCGCCGTCGGACAGATGGTGGTCGGGTACAAGATCCTGAAGAAGACCCACGACGAGGGCTTTGGCACCGTCTACCTCGCCGTCGGCCCGGAGAACCACCAGGCGACCTTCAAGGTCATGCGCGAGGGCCGGGCCCGCGACCGCCGCGCGCTCCAGCGCTTCCTGCTCGCCCAGCGCGCCCTGAAGCAGGTGCACAACCCCGCCGTGCAGCGCATCATCGCCGCGGGCCTGCTCCCCGACGGCCGCCCCTTCGTCGCCGCCGAGCACATCGACGGCCAGCTCCTCTCGGCCCGCATCGGCCGCGCCGGGGCCATGCACATCAACGAGGCGCGCGGGGTGTTCCAGTCGATTTGCGAGGGCCTCGACGCGGTGCACGCCGCCGGGCTGGCGCACGGTGACCTGCGCACCGACCACGTGGTGCTGGTGCGCCGCGAGGGCGGCCTCGGCGCGGTGCTGGTGGACTTCGGCATCGACCGCCTGGGAAGCGCCCGCCACGGCGCCCAGGACGCCGCCAGCTTCATGGTGCTCCTCGGCGGCGCCCGGGGTCTCGCCCCGGAGCGCGCCCGCTTCGGCACGGCGGCGGACGCGAAGTCGGACGTCTACGGCCTCGGGGCGCTGGCCTTCGAGGTGCTCACTGGAAAGCCCCCCTTCGCGGCGACCTCGCTGGCCGACCTGGTGGTGGCGCACATCACCCAGGACCCTGAGGCGCCCAGCAAGGTCGCCCCGAGGGGGTGGGTGACGAAGGAGGTCGACGCGGTGGTGCTCAAGGCCCTCGCGAAGGACCCGGAGGCCCGCTACGCGAGCGCGGGGGCCTTCCTCGCGGCGCTCTTCGAGGCGTCGAAGGCGAAGCGCGGCGCGGAGGTGAGCAAGGACGATTTCGCCGCGCGCAAGGCGGCCCTCGCCGAGGCGCCCACGGACGACGACAAGGCGCTCGCGCTGGAGGCGGCGGGCGGCAACGGCGCGACCTGGGCGGAGGTGGCCGCGGCCTTCGCCGAGGTGGCCGACGCGACGGAGGACGCGGCGGCGAAGAAGGCCCTGCGGTTCCGCGCGGCGAGGGTGCTCGAGGCGGAGGTGAAGGACCTCCCGGCGGCCAAGGCGGCCTACGAGGCGATCGCGGCGATGGAGGGCGGCGACGAGCTGGCCTCGGCGCGGGCCAAGGAGATCCGCCGGTCGACGGCGACCGCCGAGGAGCGCGCGGAGATCTATCTTGAGGACATCGAGAGCGAGGAGCTGGCGACCGAGAAGGCGCGGCTCTGGGCGGAGCTCGGTCGGCACTACGAGCGCGAGCTGGCCGACAGCGAGAACGCGCTGGTGGCCTTCACCGAGGCGGTGAGCGCGTCGCCCGCGGACGACGACCTGGCGGCGGAGGTCTCTCGCCTCGTCGGCGACGACGCCGCGAAGTGGAACGAGGTCACCGCGCACATCTCCGAGTCGGCCAAGGGCCGCGAGCCCGCCGAGCAGGTGGCGCTCTACCTCCGGGCGGGCCGCTGGTACCTCGACCGGGTGAAGCGCACGGACTACGCGCTGGCGTGCTTCAACCAGGCGATCGCGGCGAACCCCGGGAGCGACGAGGCCCTGGAGGGGGCGGCGTCGATCTACCGCAAGGCGCAGCAGTGGCCCGAGCTGGTGGGCACGCTGCTGAAGCGGGCCGACGCGCAGGGGCAGGCGGCGAGGGCGCGCGACCTGCGGGCCGAGGCGGCGGACATCGCGGAGTCCAAGCTCGACGAGCGCACCAAGAGCCGAGAGCTGGTGGAGAAGGTGCTGACCGAGGACGCGGCGCACGAGACGGCGTCGCGGGTGCTGGAGCGGCTGCTGCTGCGCGCGGAGGACTGGGCCGGGGTCGCGAGGCTGCTTGAGCGCAAGGCCGAGGCGCAGTCGGGCGAGAAGCGGGCGGAGTCGTACTGCGAGATCGCGGAGGTCTACGAAGACCGGCTGAGCGACGTAGGCAAGGCGGCGGACTGGTTCGAGAAGGCGCTCACCGCCGACGCTCGCAACATGGCGGCTCTGAAGGGCCTGGAGCGGCTCTACGCCCGCGAGGGCAAGACCGAGGGGCTGCTGAAGGTGCTGGAGGCGCAGGTCGACGCCGTCGCCACGCCGCGGCAGAAGGTGGAGCTGCACAACCGCATCGGGGCGCTGGTGGAGGAGGAGTTCGTCGACCACGCGAGGGCCTCGTCGGCCTTCGAGTCGGCGCTGGCGATCGACCCCGCCAACGACCTCGCGCTGCGGGGCCTCGGGCGGCTCTACCGGGTGCTCGGGCGCTGGGAGGAGCTCGCGACGCTGCTCGACCGGCACGCCACGCTGGTCGACGACCCGACGAAGAAGGCCGAGCTGCTGCTGAGCGCGGGGCGGCTGTTCCTCGACCCGATCGGGAGCGTGGAGCGGGCGGGCAAGTGCTTCGAGCGGGCGCTGGAGATCGACCCCGGCAACGGCGCGGCGCTGGAGCTCAACGCCCGCGTGGCGGGGCTGCAGGGCGACGTGCGCGCGGCCACGGAGGCCTACGACAAGCTGGCGGCGGCGGCGAAGAGCCCCGCGGAGAAGGTCGAGGTGCTCCTCAAGGCGGGCAAGCTGCTGGAGGACAAGGGCGACCGCGACGGCGCCATCGACCGGTACAAGCAGGCGCTGGACGTCGACCCGGAGAGCGCGTCGGCGACGGCGCGGCTGCGGGAGCTGTACGCCTCGCGGGGCGACTCGCAGGGGGCCATCGAGCTGCTGCAGCGGGAGATCGAGGCCGCGGAGGGCAACAACCAGCGCGCGGCGCTCTGGGCGCAGGTGGCGCGCATCTACCGCGACCGGGTGAAGGACGCCACGAAGGCCCGCGACGCGGTGGAGAAGTCGGTGCTGCTCGACGCGACCAACGAGGACGCGGCGGTGATGCTGGGCGAGCTGCACTTCGAGGCGGGCGCCTGGGGCGACGCGGCGAAGCACCTCGCGGGCAGGGCGAGCCGGGCCAGGGAGCTCGGCCGCGAGGAGGGCCTCGGGCTGGCGCTGAAGTACGGCGAGGCGCTGGCGAAGTCGGGCGACTCGGCGAAGGCGCTGGAGGCGTTCCGCGCGGCGGCGGAGGTGGCGCCGGACGACCGCGACGCGCTGCTGGCGGTGGCGAAGGCGACCTACGCGGCGGACGCGTGGTCGGAGGCGAAGACCCGCTACGAGGCGCTGCTGAAGACCCACGGCAAGGACCTCGACGAGGCCACGCGGGCGGCGGCGCTCTACGAGCTCGCGGACGCCACGCGGCGGGGCGGCGACAACGCGGCGGCGATCGCGTCGCTCAACGAGGCGGCGGAGCTGGCCCCGGGCTCGGTGCGCACCGTCGAGCTGCTGGCGACGCTGCACGCGGCGGAGGGCCGCTGGGACGAGGTGGCGCGGGCGAAGCGCCGGCTGCTGGAGCTGGCGGAGACGGACGCCCAGCGCTTCACGCTGCACATGGAGCTGGGCGAGCTGCTGGCGACGAGGCTCGGCGACAAGGCGAAGGCCGCGCGCTCCTTCGTGGCGGCGCTGGAGCTGCGCCCGGCGGAGCGGCGCATCCTGATGCGGCTGATGCAGCTCTACTCCGACGAGAAGGACTGGGGCCGGCTGGTCGAGATCATCCTGAAGTTCGCCGACCTGGTGGACGACAAGGCCCAGCTCTCCCGGTACTACGCGACCGCGGCGCAGCTCTGCGAGATCCACCTCAACCGCCCGGAGGAGGCGATCGACTACTACGAGCAGGCGCTGGAGCACGACCCGTCGCACGCGGCGGCGCTCGAGGGCCTCGCGGGCCTGCGCGGCGCCCGGAAGGACTGGGCCGGCCTGGAGCAGAGCTACCGCAAGGTGCTCGCTCGGCTGGGCGAGGGGGCGAGCGCGTCGGCGAGGGCGAAGCTCTACGCGCTGCTGGGCGGGCTCTACGAGAGGGAGCTGAAGCAGCCCTCGGAGGCCGTGGCGGCCTACGAGCGCGCGCAGGAGCTGTGCCCCGCGGAGCAGGACCACAACGAGAAGCTGGCGGAGCTGTACCTCTCGGACACCAAGCGCTTCTTCGACCGCGCGGTGACGACGCACCGGGCGCTGCTGGCGAAGAACCCGCTGCGGGTGGAGTCGATGCACGCGCTGCGCAGGGCCTTCACCGAGGCGCGCAAGCCCGACGAGGCCTGGTGCATGTGCCAGGCGCTGGTGAGCGTGAAGGGCGCCGAGCCGGAGGAGGAGAGCTTCTTCAAGAAGTTCCGCACCGACCGGCCGGCGGCGGCGCAGGAGAAGATGAACGAGGAGCGCTGGCGCTCGGAGCTCGCGCACCCCTCGCTCGACCCGCTGCTGACGAGCGTGTTCGCGACCATCCTCCCGGCGGTGCTCAAGGTGCGCGGCGTGCCGCTCTCCGACTACGAGCTGTCGGACAAGGACCTGATCGACCCGGCGACGGACGACGGGCAGATGGCGCAGACGATCCACTACGCGGCGGGCGTGCTGGGGCTTAAGACGCCGCCGGTGTACACGCGCCCGTCGGACGACTCGGGCCTCAACCTCGCGCTCACCCAGAACCCCGGGCTCTACCTGGGGGCGACCGCGCTTGCGGGAGGTCCCACCAAGGCGCTGGCCTTCCTGGCGGGCGTGCGGCTCTCGTACTTCCGCGCGGGGCATTTCGTGCGGCAGATCGTGGCGACGGGCACCGGGCTGCGGGCGTGGCTCTTCGCGGCGATCCGCGCGGTGCAGCCGACCTTCCCGGTGGGCGATGAGCTCATGGGCCCGGTGAACGACAACCTCGCGGCCATCAAGGCGCACCTGCCGGCCGCGGCGATGGAGCAGCTCGCCTCGCTGGTGACCAAGATCATCGCGAGCGACACCTCGCTCGACCTCAAGCGCTGGACCCTCGCCGTCGACCTCACGGCCGACCGCGCGGGCTTCGTGCTGGCCAACGACCTGGCGGTCTCGCTGGCGGTGATCAAGGCGACGCCGGACGACCAGTCGGCGGTGTCCCAGGCCGACCGCATCCGGGAGCTGCGGCTCTACGCCGTGAGCGAGGAGTACCTGCGGCTGCGCCAGCGGCTGGGGATCGCCATCGGCGTCGCGGGCTGAACCCCCGGAGGTTTCACCTGCGCGGGTGAATGGTTTCACCTGCGCGGGTGAGTGGGAGCTCGCACGGCGCGCTTCCGCTCGCCCGCCGATCGATGCGACGATGCCCACCATGATGGTGGGTATGGACCGGCGGGCCTGGTGCCTCGTGGCGATGTTCGCGCTGGCGGCGTGTACCGACCGCGTGAGCCGTGGCGAGCAGTGCTCCTTCAACGACGACTGCGAGGAGCCGCTCGTCTGCTCGGCGGCGCGATGCCGGCTGCAGTGCCGCAGCGACCGCGACTGCCCCGCGAACCATCTCTGCGCTCCGTCGGAGTCGCCCCGCAAGCGGGTGTGCGTCGCCCGCACGGAGGAGGCCCTCTGCGCGTCGGACAGCGCTTGCCCCGCGGGGAGCGTGTGCGCGGGCAACGCGTGCTGGTGGCGATGCAGCGGTGACCCCGACTGCGCCGCGCGCAACGCGATGACCTGCATGCCCGCCGAGCGCCTCTGCGTCACGCCGGTGACCTCGCTTCAGCAGCGCGAACTCCCGCCGGACCTCTTCACCCCCGCGGACGCCGGCGCTCCCGAGGACGCCGCCGTCGACGCGGGCGCGCCAGACGCCGCGGACGCAGGGACGAGCGAGGACGTGGTGACCGCGCCCGACGTGGTGACCGCAACGGACGTGGTGACCGCAACGGACGTGGTGACCGCAGCGGACGCGGTCGATGCGCCCCCGGCGGTCGATGTTCCCTCCGCTGCGTGCGCGGGGGACGGGGACTGCTTCTTCGCCAACGCCTCGGGCCGCTGCGTCTCAGGGCGCTGCGCCCTGGGCGCGTGCAACGCGGGCTTCGCGGACTGCGACCGCAGCGCCACCAACGGCTGCGAGGCGGCGACGCAGAGCGACCCGCTCCACTGCGGCGCCTGCGGGCGCGTATGCAACGTCGCGCCGAACGTCACTTCCACGGCGTGCGTCGCGGGGGCGTGCGTCCGCGCGGCCTGCGCCGCGGGCTTCGGCGACTGCAACGGTCAGGCGTCGGACGGCTGCGAGACGAACCTGCGCAGCGCCACCGCGCACTGCGGCGCCTGCGGAGCGGCGTGCCCGGACTACGCCAGCGCGGCCCTCGGGGCGCTCGGGACGGCGTGCGCCGCGGGCGCGTGCGGCTACACCATGTGCTCGTCCAGCCGCGCGGACTGCGACGGCGACGTCACCAACGGCTGCGAGGTCGACCTGCTCACGTCGCTCGCGCACTGCGGCGCGTGCCGTAGCGCGTGTACTGCGGGCCAGAGCGCCGACGCGACCTGCGCCGCGCGACGCTGCGTGCGCACCTGCCGCGCGGGCTTCGGGGACTGCGACGCCGACCCCGCCAACGGCTGCGAGCGGGACCTCAACGCCGACCCCGAGAACTGCGGCGCCTGCGGCCTGCGCTGCGGCGGCGGCGAGGTCTGCGCCAACGGGACCTGCGCGGCGGCGCCGTACACCGCCGGGGCGGCCACGGAGGTCCTCGCCCCGACCATGGACATCACGCTGCCCTCCGGGACCCATCGGTACGCCTCGGTGAACATCCCTCGCGGGGTGACGGTGCGCGTGGGGAGCCCCGGGGTGCTCGAGATCTATGCGCGCGGCGAGATTCGCGTCGAAGGCACCGTCGACCTCTCCGGCGGCGACGGGGGCAACGGCTCCATCGCCAACGTCACGGACTGCGTCGGCGGCAACGGCAACGGCGGCGGGACCGGCACGACCATCGCGGGCACGAACGGCGAGGGCGGCCGTCGCGGCACCGGCGGCGCGAGCGGCACCGGGAGCGAGGGCGGCGTCGGCGCTGGGGGCCTGAGCGGCGACGGCGGAAGCTACGGCGGCGGCGCGGGGGGACAGCCCACCGGCGCGGGCGCCGGAGGAGGCGGCGGCGGCTGGGCGGGCGGCGGCGGCGGCGGCGGCGGCGCGGGCTGCACCTTCTGCGCGGGGGGACAGGGCGGCGGGACGACCGGCGGATCGACCGGCGGCGGCGGCGGCAACGGCGGCAGCGGCGGGGGCGGCGGGCGCGCCGGAACCGGGACGGAGGTCTACTGGGGCGCGGACGGGGGCAACTCGCCCTTCACGACACCGAGAGGCGGCGGCGGGGGAGGCGGCGGGTGCATCGGGAGCGCGGCGGCGGGTGATCCCATCGTCGTGCGAGACTCGTTTCGCCCGGGCTCCGGAGGCGGCGGCGGCGGCGCGCCTGCGGCCAGCGCCTCGGGGACGTGCGCCGGCGCGAGCGCGAACGGAGGCGGAGGCGGAGGCGGCGGCGGCGGCGCGCTGCGCCTCGCCAGCGCGACACGCATCGTCGTGGGCAGCGCCGGCGCCGTGCGCGCCGACGGCGGGCGCGGCGGCGCGGGGGCGATCAACGCCGCCACCCCGTCGGGCGGCGGCGGCGGCGGATCGGGCGGGGTGATCCACCTCTGGGCCCCCGCGGTGCAGGTGCTGGGGAGGGTGTCCGCCGGCGGCGGCGCGGGCGGCGTGACCGCGGGCACCGCGAGCGTCGGCGGCGCTGGGGGCCTCGGGCGCGTCGCGGTGAGCGCCAGCGCCACGCGCTGCTCCCTGGGCGGCGTCTTCGTCCCGCAGCTCCTCAACGGCTGCGCCCTCTCCATCGGGCCGGCTCGCACGGGGATTCGCAGCTTCCCCTGAGCGCCGCGCTCAGCGAACCAGCGCGAGCCCCAGCGCGCAGAGCGCCAGCACCACCGGCATCGCGACCAGCCGCCATGACAGCTCCGGCTGCTTCGGGATCAGCGCCACCACGCTCGCCGAGGCGTCGTCGCGGTAGCCCGCCCCCTCGGCGGGGCCAACGAGCGCGACCATCGCCTCGCGGTGGCTCGTCGCGAAGGACACGGCGCCGCTCGCGTCCGCTCCATCGAGAGCGATCACCCGATGGTCGCCGAGCTGACCCGAGTGCGCCCGCGCGATGATCCGTCGCAGCCGCAGGTCGAGGAGCAACACCGCGGCGGCGAGCGCCATCGCGGCCACGGCGAAGGCGAGGTCGAGGTGGTGCACGGCCCGGACGAAGTCGAGGTCGGCGCAGTGCGCGGACCCCGCGGGGGAGTTCATGCACAGCCGCGTGGAGCGATCGAGGCCTGTCGGCCGGGTCACCGCGAAGGCCGCCGCGCAGCACGAGAGCGTCGCCCACGCGTCCAGCGCCCGCCGGGGTGAGGGCTCGGCCCTCCAGCGCTCGACCGCGAGGCTCAAGGGGGTCGCCACCATCGCCCCGAGGAGGCCGCACAGGGCCCCGCCGAGGAGCATCACCACGACGCTCCAGTGCGCGTTGCCGAGGGGGGTGGAGCGGGCGAGGGCGACGGGCAGCGAGAGCGAGCCGAAGTGCAGCGAGGTCGCCACGACGAGCGCCAGCGTGGGCCCGCGGCGCAGCCACGCGACCTTCCGTGGCGCTAGGAGCACCGTGGTCAGCACGATCAGGTTGGGCGCCGCCAGGACGAGGGGGAGCCATGCGCCCGATCCCGGGGTCCACCACAGCGAGTGGAGGAAGGCCCAGTGCGCGAGCGCCGCGAAGGCAAGCAGTGCGAGGCGAGCGCCGAGCCGGGGCCTGCTCGCGGAGATCCAGCGGCGCAGCGTCTGGTTCATCGAGACTCGATCGTATAGGGCATCGGTAGCGGGGCCGTCACTGCGGCGGAGGTGACACGCCGCGGCTGCTCAGCCTCCCTCCAGCTCGTCGATAACTTGCTCCGGGCTTCGCCCGCGGGGTTCAACCCTGCTTCATGCCCTACCTCCTCGCCCTGCTCGTTCCGATCGGGCTCTTCGCGCTCTACGTCGCCTCCCGCCCGGGGGCGTTTCGCATCGCCCGAGCGCTCACCATCCCCGCCAGCCCGGAGCTGCTCTTCGGGCTCATCAACGACTTCCACGAGTGGTCGCTGTGGTCGCCCTGGGAGAAGCACGACCCCACCATGACCAGGACCTTCGAGGGCCCCTCCTCGGGCAAGGGAGCGATCTACCGCTGGCGGGGCAACAACAAGGTCGGCGAGGGGTCGATGACCATCCTGGAGAGCGCCCCCGGGAAGATCGAGATCGCGCTGGTCTTCCTCAAGCCCTTCGCCGCGAGCAACAAGGCCATCTTCACGCTCGACCGCGAGGGCGAGGTCACCCGGGTCACCTGGGCGATGGAGGGAGAGAACGCCTTCATGGCCAAGGCCTTCGGGGTCTTCATGAACATGGACGAGCTCGTCGGCAAGGACTTCACCTCGGGCCTGGAGTCGCTCAAGGCCGTCGCCGCGGAGCGCGCTACTCAATCTTGAGGAAGGTGCGGATGCGCTGGAAGAGGTCCTTCTCGACGACCTCCTGGCGGCGCTGGGCGGCCTCGGCGTCGAGGCCCTCGCGCGCCGACTGGAGGCCCGCGCTGCGCATCGAGAGCACCTCCGCGAAGTGCGCCGCGAGCTCCGGCCGCCGCGCCACCACCCGCTGGAAGGCCGAGCTGTCGAGGCGGAAGCACTCCACGTCCGTCACCGCGGTCACCGTGGCCGCGCGCGGCGCGCCGGTGAGCAGGGACATCTCCCCGAAGACCGTCGGCGCCACCAGCTTCGCCACCTCTCGCACGGTGTCTCCCTCCCTGATCTGCACCGCCGCGGTGCCCTCCTCCACGAGGTAGAGCCAGTGGGCCTCGGCCCCCTGGCGGGTGAGCACCTCGCCCGCGGTGAAGGGCGCGTAGCGAAGCGAGCAGGCAAGCTCGTCGAACTCCGACTCCTCCAGGGTGTTGAAGAAGCCGACGGCCTTGAGCGCCGCCTTGCGACGCTCGGTCTGCCGCGCGGTCTTCACCTGCGGAACCTCCGCGGGTTCCTGAGCCACCGTCACCGAGCGCGACGGCACCGCCAGCTTGATGTCAGCCCGCTGGAGCGCGAAGTAGATCCGGGTGCGAACGTCGGAGTCCGTGAGGTCGTCCGCGGCGAGGTCCGTGAGCCAGTAGCGCACGGCGTATTTGCCGTAGGTGTCGGCCATGTCGAGGAGCACGCAGTTGGGCGGAGGATCATTGGCCACGCGCGGCAGCTCGGCGCCTCGCACTGCGGACTGCACCGCCTCGATGACCTCCGAGGGCTGGTGGTGCCAGTCGACGTGGAAGTGTACCCAGCGGCGCCAGAGCCTGGGCTGCCCCACGCGTCGGCCCAGCACCGTCACCGGGCTGCGCAGCAGTTGCAGGTTGGGCACCAGGATGGTCTCCCAGTTGCGGGTCTCGATCGCGGTGTAGCGCCAGCTCACCTCGACGACGCGGCCGGAGAGGTCGTTGACCTTGATCCAGTCGTCGACGTCGATGGAGGTGTCGAGCTGCAGCGCGAGGCCGCTGGCGACGTTGCCGATCACGTCCTGGAGGGAGAAGCCCAGCACGGCGGTGATCACCGCGCTGGTGGCGATGATGCCCGAGAGGTTGGCCCCCGCGCGGCTGGCCACTGTCACCGCGGCGACCACCGAGAGCAGGCCCACCAGCACGTCCTCGACGATGCGAGGCAGCGAGACTCGCGCCCTCGGCAGCAGGCCGTGGAAGAGCACGGACATCGACGCGCCCACGAAGGCCACCGCGCCGAAGACCCAGGCCACGGTGCGAAACTCGTTGCCCGCGCTGTGCTCCCGGGCGCGCAGCGCGGCGTCGACGCCCAGCGCCACGAGGTGCCCCACCACCCAGAACGACAGCACCCGGAGGCGGTGCGGGTGCGGCGCGGCGCGGCGGGTGAGCAGGGCCACGGCGCACATCGCCAGCAGCCACAGGGTGTTCGCGGCCCGCGCCTCCAGCCACAGTGCCTCGAAGAAGCTCACGCGCCCTGCACGTTAACGGAACTCACCTCCTCCGTGGGCGCCGTTGCCCTCGGCGGCGTTTGCGCGGATTCTCCGCTCCCCTCGCGGCACCCCCCCTCCCCCCCTCCCATGACCGACCCATCCCATCGAACGAGCGAAACCCCCACCGCCCCGGACCTCTCCCTCCGCGACGTCCGCAAGCGCTACCCCGGAGGGCGCGCGGCGCTCGACGGGGTGACGGTCTCCATTGCGGCGGGCGAGCTGGTGGCCGTCACCGGGCGCTCGGGCTCGGGGAAGAGCACCCTGCTCCACGTGGCGGGCGCCCTCGACCGGGACTTCGAGGGCGAGGTGAAGGTGCTCGGCCGCTCGCTGGCCGCGCTCTCCGACGCGGAGGCCGCGGCGCTCCGGCACGCGCACATCGGCTACGTCTTCCAGGCCTTCCACCTGGTGGCGTCTTGGACGGTGCGCCAGAACGTCGCGCTGCCCGCCAGCTTCGCCCCGTCGCCCGTCGCCGACCTGCCGGCGCGCGTCGACCGCTGGATCGAGCGGGTGGGCCTCGCGGGCCGGGGCGACGACCTGCCCACCGCCCTCTCCGGGGGGCAGCGGCAGCGGGTGGCCATCGCCCGAGCGCTGCTGATGGAGCCAAGGATCCTGCTCTGCGACGAGCCCACCGGGAGCCTCGACGCGGAGACCGGGGCGTCGATCCTGGGGTTGTTCCAGTCGCTGCACGAGGAGCGGGCGATGACGGTGCTGCTGGTGACCCACGAGGCCCGGGCGACGGCCATCGCCACGAGGGTGCTCACCCTCTCCGAGGGCCGGCTGGTCGACGACGTGGTGCAGGCCCGGGGGGTCGAGTGAGGCTCGGGGCGCAGATCTCCTTCGTCGCCCGCGACCTGCGGCGCTCGATGCGAACCTTCTGGGTCGCCGGCCTCGGCATCGCCGCGGGCGTGGCCACGCTGGCCTTCTTCCTCGCGCTCTCCGCGGGGATGCGCGCGGTGGTCTTCGGGAAGATCCTGCCCCTCGACCAGGTGGAGGTGATCCCCCCGGAGAGCAGCTTCGGGTCGGTGTTCTCGATGCTGGGCGGGCGTCCGCCGGGGATCGACGACGCCCAGGCGCAGGCCCTCCGCCGCGCCGACGGGGTACGGATGGCGCTCCCGCGCCTGCGGCTGGCCTTTCCCACCTCGGGCCGCGGGGGGAGGGCGATGTTCGGCCGGGACATCGGCTCCGGGGAGATTCCCGCCGACGGGGTCGACCCCTCGATGGTGCGCGCCGACCTGCGCCCCGGGGCGGACTTCGACGACCCCATCGGCCGGGCGAGCAACCGCGCCTGCGCGACGGACGCCGACTGCGGCGCAGCGAGCGGGGAGTACTGCGACCTGGTGGCGCTGCCGCAGCAGGGGCAGCCGAGGCCCGGCGGGCGCTGCTCTCCGCCGATCCCCGCGGTGGTGTCGCCCTACCTGGTGGAGGTCTTCAACGGGGCCATCGCCCCGGCGCACGGGCTGCCGCGGCTGGGTGACGTGCTGCTGCGCCAGGCCGAGGGGCTGGTGCTGGAGTGGGACCTCGGCCGCGCGGGCCTCGGGTCGGCGAGGCAGGGGACTCCGCGGAGGGTGCACGCGAAGCTGGTGGGCGTCTCTCCGCGCGCGATGGACCTCGGGGTGACCGTACCCATGGCCGTCGCCCGGAGGTTGAACCGCGAGTACGCCGGCGAGGACGCGGCGACCCGCTACTCCTCGGTGGTGGTGTACCTGCGTGACCCCTCGGAGATGACCACCGTGGCGGCGCAGGTGAGGGCCCAGGGCCTTGAGGTGCAGACGCGAGGGGCCGAGCAGATGGGGCTGCTGGCGACGGCGGTGACGGTGATCCTGTCGCTGGCGAGCGTGGTGACGGTGCTGGTGGCGGCGCTCAACATCGCGCACGGCTTCGCGGCGATGATCAGCGAGCGGCGAGGGGAGCTGGGGCTCCTGAGGGCGCTCGGAGCGACCCGGCGCGACGTGCGGCTGATGCTGATGCTGGAGGCGGCGGCGATCGGAGCGAGCGCCACGCTGCTGGGCCTCGCGCTGGCTCGCATCGCGGCCTGGGGCTGCGACGTGGCGGCGCGCACCCGGCTGCCGGACTTCCCCTTCAAGCCGGACACATGGTTCGTGTTCGGGTGGAGGGCGGTGCTCGGGGTGCTGCTCTTCGGGGTGGCGGCGTGCGTGCTGGCGGTGATGCGGCCCGCGTGGCGCGCGGCGAAGACCGACCCCGCGGCGGCCCTCTCCGGCGGCGTGGGGTAGCGGAGGGCTCAGACCCACCCCATTCAAGTTGCCGATGCGGCCGTCGCCGCGCCCTGAAGGACTATCGCTTCTACACATCTCGTGGCCTGGGGTACGGCGTGGGGCCTCTGCATCGGAGTGCAGCGCCTGACCCCAGGCAACATCAGGTGGCCACCTTCGCGCGACGCGAAGGT
>Ga0207969_100119_pt1 | contig 51324 bp, 33 predicted proteins | sample LakWasMet25_LOW6_2_FD_183869 | JGI IMG/M metagenome (GOLD analysis project Ga0207969, IMG submission 183869) | Freshwater sediment methanotrophic microbial communities from Lake Washington under simulated oxygen tension - Sediment Metagenome... | ecosystem: Environmental > Aquatic > Freshwater >...
ACCGGCCAAAACGGACCGGAGGAAGACAGCTACAAGGGTCCGGAAGGACCGGAGGAAGGCAGGGCCTTTCCTCACTTGACGACCATGCCGCTTCAGAGTTGGGGTACGGCGTGGGGCCTCTGCATCGGAGTGCAGCGCCTGACCCCAGGCAACATCAGGTGGTCACCTTCGCGCGACGCGAAGGTTGCAAGGGGAACGGGGAAGCACGGCGACGGCCACGGTGAGGTGCGGGCGCGGCGACGGTGAGGGCGGGCGCGACGGTGAGGGAGGGCGCGACGGTGAGGGAGGGCGCTGCCGTGCAAGGACGGCGATAGCGCCTTTCCCTTGCAACCTTCGCGTCGCGCGAAGGTGACCACCTGATGTTGCCTGGGGTCAGGCGCTGCACGACGATGCAGAGGCCGCACGCCGTACCCCAGGCAAGCGATAGGGTTTTTCAACCTGCGGACCCGGGGCGACCGGACAACATCTACGGCCGCCTGAATCAGGCGCTCACGCCAGCTTGGCGAGCGAGGTGGCGCCGGGGAGCATGATCCAGCCCTCGCGCTCGGCGACCGCCTGGTGCGCCGCGGGGATCGGGTCGCAGCGCTTGATCTGGAAGGCCCTCGCCGAGAGCGAGGCGATGAAGGCGTCGAAGAGGTGCTCGCTGCGGGTGAGCGCCGACTGCTGGGCCTCGTCGGAGACCCAGCGCAGCCCCCTGGCCTCGAGCTCCAGCAGCAGCTTCTTTCGCGTGGGCTCGGACTGCTTGTACCCCTGCGCTCCGAGGCCCCAGCTCGCCATGGAGGCGCCCGGGTAGACCTCGACCACGGTCGGCCCGAGGCGGGAGGCGGGCGCCCCCTCGAAGAAGCGGGTGAGCAGCCGGGCGCAGCGCCAGGCCACGTAGGCGATGCGGTCGGACGACACGCTGAGGGGCTGCTTCTTCGCGAGGTACTCCTTGCGATCGGTGAGGCGAAACGCGAGCTCCTTGGAGTCGGTGGGAGGGAAGCGCCCCTCCTCGCGCCAGGAGGTCATCGCGGCCAGGTAGGCCTCGGGCCAGCCGAAGGGAGCGTCGATGCCGATGCACCCGCCGACGTCGCGCACCGCGCGCATCCGCGCCACCAGCTCGTCGTCGCTGCCGCGGTCGAGCAGCTCCCGGAGGATCACCTCGTCGCCGCTCCACTCCACGAGACAGGCGGCGGTGTTTTCGTTCTGCGAGGCGAGGTCGATCCCGAGGGTGAGCATCGCGGCCCCTCTAGCACGCTTTCCCGCGTGCCGAGGGCGCGCCTCTCAGCCGTTCTCGATGACCGTGCCGACGTCTTCGCCGCGCAGCACCCGCTCGACGTTGCCGTGCTCGGCCAGCTTGAACACCCGGATCGGGAGCTTGTTGTCCCGGCAGAGCGTCACGGCGGTGGTGTCCATCACCCCGATCTTCTGGGTGATGAACTCGTCGAAGGTCATGCGAGGGAAGAACTTCGCCTCGGGGTTCTTCTTGGGGTCGCTGTCATAGACCCCGTCGACCTTGGTGGCCTTGCAGAGCGCGTCGGCGTGGATCTCCATCGCCCGGAGCGCCGCCGCCGTGTCCGTGGAGAAATAGGGGTTGCCCGTGCCCGCGGCGAAGATCACCACGCGGCCCTTCTCCAGGTGCCGGATCGCTCGCCGGCGGATGTACGGCTCGGCCACCTTGGGCATCTCGATGGCGGTCTGCACCCGCGTCGGGACGCCCCGCTTCTCCAGCGCGTCTTGAAGCGCCAGGGCGTTCATCACCGTGGCCAGCATGCCCATGGAGTCGGCCGTCGAGCGGTCCATCCCCGAGGCGCTGCCGCGCAGTCCCCGGAAGATGTTGCCGCCGCCGACCACCAGCGCGAGCTGCACCCCGAGGGTGCGCCAGACGTGGGCGAGCTCGTCGGCCAGCAGGCCGATGGCCTCGGGGTCGAGGCCGAAGCCGCCCTCCTGCGAGCAGAGCGCCTCTCCCGACATCTTCAGGAGGATGCGACGGTACTTCACCCCCGGCGCGGGAGGGGGTGGCGCGATGGTGCGGAGATCCGTGGGCTTCATCGGGCGGAGACGACTACTCCACCCGCTGGAGGGTCACAAGCGCCGATCGGGGCAGCGATCAGGCCGAGCGCACGATCTCCACCCGGTTGGGGTAGACCCGCGCCACCAGCTTCGCGCTGGCGTCGAAGATGCCCATGAGCCCGCGAGGGATGTGCAGCAGCGAGGGGTGCTCGTACTCCAGCACGGCGGCCGTGGCGCTGGCGGTCTCAGCGCCCGTCGGGGTGGTGAGCGTGAGCTTGCCGGGCGAGGCCTGGCCCACCGCGGAGACCTCCTCGGAGACGATGCCGGCGTTCATCAGCAGCTGGCGGGCGATGCGGGCGCGGCCGTCGCGGCCCACCAGCACCGGGGCCTCGGTGGAGTGCGACGAGAGGTTGCCCTCGCCGCTCGCGTCGGTGCTGGTGCTCACCGGGGGGATGGAGAGCTGGTTGCGCATCGAGTCGTCGTAGAGGTCTACGTCGTGCTCGGGCAGGTGATAGAGGTAGGCCTGCACGGGCTTGTGGCCGTCGGCGAGGACGTCGATGAGGTCTTGCCGGTAGTCGCCCATGGCGCCGCGCTCGTAGAGGTCGCGCACGATGGGCGCCACCTCCCGATGACGGATGTCGGGCAGGGTGCCCTTCACCGCGTTGGACACGTCGAGCGCCGTGAAGAGCGCCCCCTGTGCCGTGAAGGAGTCCATCACCCGCTGCGTCACCGCGCGGAGCACCTTGTCCGTCGTCTTGGCCGTCATGGGCGTTAGGAATCGCGCTCCCCCGCCAGATGGTCAAGAGGCGGTTGGAAATAGGCTGTCACTGCGGGAGGGCGGCGATTACAGGCCGTCAGCAACCCGAACCAGACCGCGACCGTCAGGGAGCGGGTGCGACCTACCACGTTGCCAGTCGTCGTGATGGTTGACCTCATCTGGGAGGGCGACCGCGGCGCCAACCCAATGCGCCTCACCGGAGCGAAGCGACGGGGCGACCGCGAGGCCCACCCAGCGCGCCTCACCGGAGCGAAGCGACGGGGCGACCGCGACGTCAGCCCAATGCGCCCTCGTAGCAGCGGGCTCCACCCCGACCGAGCTCGACTGGGCTTGGGCTCGGGCTCGGAGCGTAGGACCGCTGGACCGCATTGGGTTGGCGTCGCGGTCGCCCCGTCGCTTCGCTCCGGTGAGGCGCATTGGGTTGGCGCCGCGGTCGCCCTCCCAGATGAGGTCAACCATCAGCGCCCTTACGGGCTGGGGTCTGGCTCGGGTTGCTGACGGCCTCGCGGTCGTACCGGGGAAGCGCGTCCCGTCGGCCTCGCGGTCGTACCGTCGGACTCCTCGCCGCCGACCTCGCGGTCGTACCGGAGCCCGGAGCCTGCGGCGCTGTAGGTGACCGGGAGCCCCGCCCCGAATACATGCCCATGTTGGCGCGAATACATGCCCATGTTGTGGCCGCTGGGGCGAGGGCGGTGAGCACGGCCTGCGGAAGCCCCTTCCCCGGCGGCATGGGGTGCGACGAATATGCGCCGCGATGCCCCTCACCCTCGCCCAGCTCGAACGTCACCTCTTCGCCGCCGCGGACATCCTGCGCGGGAAGATGGATGCCTCGGAGTTCAAGGAATACATCTTCGGCGCGCTGTTCCTGAAGCGCTGCTCGGACGTCTTCGAGGCCCGCTTCGAGGAGATCGTCGCCGAAGGGCAGGCGAAGGGGCGCTCCCTCGCCGAGGCGACGAAGCGGGCCAACCACCGGGGCTACTACGCGGAGACCTTCTTCGTTCCCCCAGCGGCGCGGTGGTCGTACCTGCGCGACGAGGTGCACAAGAACGTCGGCGACGGGCTCAACAAGGCCCTCGCCGCCCTCGAGCACGAGAACGCCAGCCTCGATGGGGTGTTCGGGCACATCGACTTCGCGAAGAAGGTCGGGCAGTCGACCATCCCCGACAAGAAGCTCCGCGACCTCGTCATGCACTTCTCCGAGGTGCGGCTGCGCAACGAGGACTTCGAGTTCCCTGACCTGCTCGGCGCGGCCTACGAGTACCTCATCAGCGAGTTCGCCGACTCGGCGGGCAAGAAGGGCGGGGAGTTCTACACGCCCCGCTCGGTGGTGCGCATGATGGTGCGCCTCGTCGAGCCGCAGGAGGGCATGCGCATCTACGACCCCTGCGCGGGGTCGGGCGGAATGCTGGTGCTCGCCAAGGAGTACCTCGACGAGCACGGGCTCAACTCGAAGAACCTCGGGCTCTACGGGCAGGAATCCAACGGCGGGGTGTGGTCCATCTGCAAGATGAACATGCTGCTCCATGGGATTCCGGACGCGGACATCCGCAACGACGACACCCTCGCGGCGCCGGCGCACACCGAGGGGGGTGAGCTCACGCGCTTCGACCGGGTGATCACCAACCCCCCGTTCTCGCAGAACTACGAGCGCCAGGGGCTGGCGTTTCCAGAGAGGTTCCGTTTCGGCTGGTGCCCCGAAGGGGGGAAGAAGGCCGACCTGATGTTCGTGCAGCACATGCTCTCGGTGCTGCGACCGGGCGGGCTCATCGCGACGGTGATGCCCCACGGGGTGCTCTTCCGCGGCGGCGCCGAGCGCGACATCCGCACCGGCATCCTCAACGAGGACCTCCTCGACGCCGTCATCGGCCTCGGCCCCAACCTCTTCTACGGAACGGGCATCCCCGCGTGCATCCTGGTGCTGCGCGCGCCGGGCGCGAAGCCGAAGGCGCGCAAGGGGAAGGTGCTCTTCATCAACGCCGATCGGGAGTTCTCCGAGGGTCGCGCGCAGAACTACCTCTACGCCGAGCACGTCGAGAAGATCGTCAGCGCGTGGAGGGCCTTCGAGGACGTCGACGGCTTCGCGCGGGTGGTCTCGCGCAGCGAGCTCAAGGACAACGACGACAACCTCAACATCCGGCGGTACGCCGACAACGCGCCGCCGCCCGAACCGCAGGACGTGCGGGCGCACCTGCGGGGCGGGGTTCCGGCGGCGGAGGTCGAGGGGAAGCGGGCGATCTTCGAGGCGCACGGCTTCGACGCAGGGCGGCTGCTGACGAAGCGCGCGGACGGGTACTACGACCTCATCGCCGAGGTGACCGGGCGGGCGCAGTTGAAGGCGCGCATCGAGGCCGATAAGGGGGTGGTCGCGAAGGAGCGCGCGCTCGCGGAGGCGGTCGAGGGCTGGTGGCAGAAGCAGCAGCGGGCGCTCGCGGGGTTGCCCGAGAAGCAGGAGCTGATGAAGGCCCGGGGGGCGTTGCTGGCGACCTTCGAGAAGTCGGTGGCGCCGGTCGGGCTGCTCGATCGGTTCCAGGTGACGGGGGTGGTGGCGACGTGGTGGGCGGAGGTGCAGAACGACCTGCGCACCGTGGCGGCGCGGGGCTTCGAGGGGCTCGTCGAGGCCTGGGAGACCAGCATCGTGACCGCGATGGACGATGAGAAGAGCAAGGAGGATCCGCTCGATCATCGGCTGGTGAAGCGGCTGCTGCCGGAGTACCTCGCGGAGCTGGCGGAGCTGGAGGCGAAGAAGGCGGAGCTCGACGCGACGGTGAAGGGCGCGGCGGGCAGCGCGGAGGACGAGGACGCGGAGAGCGAGGAGGGCGCGGGGGAGGAGGACGCGATGTCGGCGGAGGAGCTCGCGAAGGTGAAGGGCGAGCTGGCCGCGGTGAAGAAGGCGCTGAAGGCGAAGCGGGAGGGCTTCAAGCAGCGGCTGAAGACGGCGTGCGCGGCATTGGGGGAGAAGGCGGCGCGCGAGCTGGTGTTGGGGATCCTGCGGGCGGAGCTCGATGGGATCCTGGGGCGGTACGTGGCGGGGCAGCGGCGGCAGGTGGTCGCGGCGTACGAGACGTGGTGGGACAAGTACCGGGTGCCGCTGGTGAGCATCGAGGCCGAGCGGGATGCGGCGGCGGCGCGGCTGCGGGGGTTCCTGGGGGGGCTGGGGTATGGGGTCTGAGAGCGACTGGCAGGAGACAACACTCGGGGAATTGGTAGACATAAACCCGGAGAATCTCGGCGCGGCTACTCCCGCAGACTTCCGCTTTCGATACGTCGATCTGAGTTCTGCATGTCGAGGCGCAATCAACTGGAACGCAATCCGCGAACTTTCGTTCCATGAGGCACCGAGCCGAGCCCGTCGCGTGACGCGCTCTGGCGATATCCTTTATGGCACCGTGCGCCCGGCACTCCAGTCACATGCCTTGGTTGATCAGGCTTACGAGGCGATCGTCGCATCCACAGGTTTCGCGGCGTTGCGTGTTCGGCACGGGGTCAGCGACTCGCGATTTTTCGCCCACTACTGCCTTAGTCAATTTGCAACGAGCGAGGCTCGTCGGTTTGAGGTCGGCTCAAGTTACCCGGCCGTGAACGAGAGTGACGTTCGTCTGTTCCGCGTCTACTCGCCACCTCTCCCCGAACAACGTCAGATCGCCGCGATCCTCGACACCATCGACGACACCATCCGCAAGACCGAGCAGATCATCGCCAAGCTGAAGCAGGTCAAGCAGGGCCTACTCCACGACCTGCTCACGCGCGGCATCGACGAGAACGGCGAACTGCGCGACCCCGAGCGGCATCCTGAGCAGTTCAAGGACTCGGCGCTGGGGAGGATTCCGAGGAAGTGGGAGGTCCGATCATTACGAGCACTCGCAGATATTCTCGATCCAAATCCCAGCCATCGCTACCCAGCAGCAGTAGAGTCTGGAGTTCCGATCGCCTCAACCGAGAACTTCGACGAGGAAGACGGCTTTGATCTAAGCGGCGCTACTCTCGTTCCTGTTCGGACATTTGAAGCGCAGTACGCGAGGTGCAAGTTTAAATCGCAGGACGTCGTTTTTGCACGAAAAGGGCGGATCGGGTTCGCGAGACCGTATGGGTCAGAGCACAAGGTTTTCAGTCACACTGTCGTTCTGATGAAGCCCAATACCGATCTGGCTCTGCACAGGTTCCTCCTCTGGACCGTTCGTGCCGATAGCTTTTTCGGGCACATCCGAGATCGAATGAACTTCAATGTCGGAGTTCCCACATTGGGCGTCGGCTTCCTCGGGACCGTTCCCATTCTTGCTCCGCCCATGAGCGAGCAGGAAGCGATTGCGAAAGTCCTGGATGATGCCGCTGGGAAGATCGACCGTGAGCGGACTGCCCTCTCCAAACTCCGCCTCCTCAAGTCCGCCCTGATGGACGACCTCCTCACCGGCCGCGTCCGCACCACGGCGTTGATCGAGCGAGGCCCGACATGATCCGCCTCGTCCTTGCGCTCGGCCGCGACGCCCACAGAATGCCCGCCATGCGCGAACGTCCGGCCCAACCATGACGCCGCAGCAGCGACAGGAAGAGATCAGCAAGGCGTACCTTCACGCGGTGGCGGCGAGCTGCGGCTTCACCGTCGGCACGTGGTCGCAGGATCACGGCTGCATCGACGCCACGGTCGGCGCCGCGAGCCCCATCGGCGCCGGGCACCTCTCGCGTCCGAAGGTCGACATCCAGCTCAAGGCCACGACGCAGGCCGACCTCGAACGCGACGACTACGTCTCGTGGACCCTGGAGATCGACCACTACGACTCGCTCCGCGCGGAGGCCCACGTCCCGCACCTGCTGGTCGTCCTCCTGCTGCCGGAGGATGTCGACCAGAGCGTGGAGCACACGGTCGATCACCTCCTGATTCGCCGCTGCGCCTATTGGGTGAAGATGACCGGCATGGGCGCGGAGACCGGGAGGTCGAAGACCGTGCGGCTCCCGAAGGCCAACGTCTTCTCACCGCAGGCGCTGAAGACCATCCTGGACGCCATCAGCCGAGGAGCCTTCTGATGAGCAACGACGTGCGACGCGACGCCCGGGCGCTCAAGCCGGTGCTCATTCAGGAGTACCTGCGCAGCCACGGCTGGGCGATCGCGACCGGGACGGCCGACCACTCGCGGGTCGTGGTCTATCGCCGGGATGGGAACGAGGTCGAGATCCCCCTGCGAACCGAGCTCATCGACTACCCGAGGCGCGTGGTGGAGGCGCTCGAGCTCGTCGCCGACGTCGAGGGCACCGACGTGCCCGCCCTCGTGCAGGAGCTCACCCAGCCGGTCGGGGACACGCTCGCGGTCCGGCTCGCGTCGGAGAGCGTGGCGTCGGGCACCGTCCCCCTCGTCGACGCGATTCGCCTCCGCGACGCCACCAGGAACCTGCTCCTGGCCGCGGCGCACAGCACCGTCTCTCCGCTGGCGTACTTCCCGCGGCTGTCACGGGCCGACGCGGTGGCGCTGCTACAGACCGTGCGGGAGGGACAGAGCCAGCGCGGGAGCTACGTCGCGCGCTTCATCGTCCCGGTTGATCCGGCCGTTGGGGGTCAGGCCGAGCTGGCGGAGCCGTTCGGCCGGCGCGTGGTCTGCACGCTGATGCGGGCGCTCGATGAGGTGCGGCAGGTGCGCTCGCTCGGCGCCTACGACGACCTGCTCTCCCGGGAGCAGCAGGGAGTGAGCGGCAACCTGCTCGGCGCGCTCGCCTCGCTGGACCAGACCGTGGGCGCGGGGCTCCTCGAGTTCTCGGTGTCGTGGTCGTACAACCGCGCGCAGCCGACCGGCGGAGTGACCTCGGTGGCCTTCCCCGAAGGCGCCCTCCGCGGACTCCACGCCGTGGCGGAGGCGATGCGCGGCCGCGCGCAGACCAAAGGCTTCGAGGTCGTCGGCTACGTGACCCACCTCACCCGCGAGGTCTCCGACGGTGACGCCGAGGGCGACGTCGTGATCGTCCCGACCGGTGACGTGCGCGAGCTCAGTCGCCTGCACGTACACCTCGATGCGAGCTCGTATCGAGAGGCGATCAACGCCCATGAGAAGGGGCGAATGGTTCGCGTCGTCGGAACCCTCCACAAGACGGGGAGGCGCTGGGCGCTCGCGGAGCCGTCGGGCTTCGAGATGCTGCCGATGAGCGCCGACGACTCGCCGACCCTCTCGGGCATCGAGTGAGCCGTTCGGCGGGGTCGCAGCCCGACGGGACCACCCGACACGACGTGACAGGATATGTCCCACGGGCCTCGTCCTGCCCGCGCTCCATGCATCCCGCCGCGTTATGCTCCCCAACACCATGACACCCTCCACGAAGGCCGACGACAACCACCACGACGAGGTCGAAGTGCTCTTCGAAGGATCGCTAGTGGGCGTGCTCCCCGCGAGCCGGGAGTTCGAGTTCAAGCTCTCCAACGGGGGACAGGTTCTGCTGGGGATGGTGGGCCCCGCCGTGGAGGACATCGACGCGCTCAATGCCATGCTCCACCGGCCGATGAACCTGCGGGTGATGGTCACCCGAGTCGGTCAGGGCCGCCCGCGCTACCTGCTGCTGGAGACGCCGACCCCGGAGCCCTCGGCACCATGAGCGGCCCCGAGTACACCCTGGTCGAGCAGCCCTTCCTCGATCAGCTCGCCTCGATGGACTGGCGCGTCGTCACCGGCAGCGTCGATGAGCCCTCGGTCACGGGGCGCGAGACCTTCCGCGAGGTGCTGATTCGCGACGACCTGCGGAGTGCGCTGCGTCGCATCAACCTCCGCGACGGTCAGCCCTGGCTCGACGACGCCCGCATCGCGCAGGCCATCGCGGCGCTCGAGCACCTTCCCCACCCGAAGCTGATGGAGGCCAACCAGGCGGCGACGGCGCTGCTGCTCCAAGGCGTCACGGTCGACGGCCTCGCGGGTTGGGACCACGGCCGCACGCAGACCGTCCACTTCATCGACTGGAACACCCCGGCCAACAACACCTTCACGGCGATCAACCAGTTTCGGGTCGACTGCCCCGGTCTGGCGAAGGAGTCCATCCGACCGGACATCACCCTGTTCATCAACGGGGTCCCGGTGGTGGTGGTGGAGTGCAAGAGTCCGTCGAGCACGGAGCCCCTCGCGAGCGCCGTCGACCAGCTCCGCCGATACCACAACGCCCGCAAGGCCGCGGGCGAGGTCGAGGACGACGAGGGCCACGAGGGCCTCTTCCATACCAACCAGTTTCTCGTCGCCACCAGCTACGACGAGGCCCGCGTCGGGACCATCGGCGCGGAGGGCGTTCACTACCTGGAGTGGAAGGACACCGCCCCGGTCGCGCTCGCCGCCGTGCAGGCCGAGCTCGCGAAGCCGACGCTCTCCAGCCAGAACAAGCTCATCGCGGGCATGCTCCGCCCGGCGCACCTGCTCGACCTGATTCGCCACTTCACGATCTGCCAGCCGGCGGGCGGGCGCACCGTGAAGGTGGTCGCCCGATACCAGCAGTTTCGCGCCGTGCACCGCGCCGTCGAGCGGATGCGCACCGGGAAGACCCGCGCGCAGGACGGCGAGCACGACCGCCGCGGCGGGATCATCTGGCACACGCAGGGCTCGGGGAAGAGCCTGACGATGGTGTTCCTGGTGCGGAAGATGCGGTCGGACGAGGCGCTGCGACGCTTCAAGGTCGTCGTCGTCACCGACCGGAAGGACCTGCAGCGCCAGCTCTCGGACACGGCGGCGCTCATCGGCGAGTCGGTGAGGGTCGGCGCCCACATCGGCGAGGTGAAGAAGCTCCTGGCGAGGAAGGGGCCGGAGGTCGTGTTCGCGACGATCCAGAAGTACGTGGACCGCGACGTGGCGGCGCTCGGCCCCGACGACGCCGTCGGCGACCTCGGCCTGCTCAACGACGACGAGAGCATCCTGGTGATGGTCGACGAGGCGCACCGCAGCCACTCGAGCGCGCTGCACGCCCGGCTGCTCCAGGCGCTGCCCAACTGCGCGCGCGTGGGCTTCACCGGGACGCCCATCATCATGGGCACCAGCAAGCGCACCCACGAGATCTTCGGGGAGTTCATCGACCGCTACACCATCAAGGAGTCCGAGGCCGACGGCGCGACGGTGCCGATTCTCTATGAGGGGCGCTACGCCAAGGGGGCGGTCGCCGACGGGAGCAGCCTCGACGAGGAGCTCGCGGACCTGTTTCCCGAGTTCACCGCCGAGCAACGCGATGCGCTCCAGCGCAAGCACGGGACGCTCGCCGCGATCCTCGAAGCCAACGAGGTGCTGGCCGACAAGGCCGCCGACATGCTGCGCCACTACGTCGAGAACATCCTCCCCAACGGGCTCAAGGCCCAGGTGGTCGCCATCAGCCGGAGGGCCGCGGTGCGCTACCAGGCCGCGCTCGCGGCGGCGCGCGACGCGCTGGTGGCCGAGGCCGAGGCGCTCGACGAGTCGACGCGGAGCCTCGACGACCTGGAGCTGCTACCGAAGCCGTCGAAGGTGCGCTCGGCGGTGCGGGCGTGGCGCTCGCTCGATCGGCTGAAGAGCCTCGAATTCGCCGCGATCATCTCCCCCGACAACAACGACCCGCCGGAGTGGAGCGAGTGGAGCGACGGCCCGAAGATCGAGGCGCGCATCGCCCGCTTCAAGAGGCCCTTCGCGCACGAAGACCCGGAGAAGCGCGACCCGCTGGCGTTCTTGATCGTGAAGTCGATGCTGCTGACGGGCTTCGACGCGCCGATCGAGGGGGTGATGTACCTCGACCGGCCCATCCGCGAGGCCGAGCTGCTCCAGGCCATCGCGCGCGTCAACCGCACGGGCCCCGGCAAGACCGCGGGCATCGTGGTCGACTACTTCGGCATCGCCCAGCACCTCAAGGACGCCCTCAAGGAGTACTCCGTCGAGCAGATCGACGGCGCGCTCCAGAGCCTCGCCGACGAGATCCCGAAGCTCCGCGACCGCCACGAGCGCGTGATGGCGATCTTCGGCTCGCGGGATGTCGACGTGCTCCGCGACGAGGACGCGGCGATCTTCCTGCTGGCCGACGAGCGCGTGCGGGCGGAGTTCACGGTCAAGCTGAAGCAGTTCCTGGCGACGCTCGATCTGGTGCTGCCGCGACCGGAGGCGCTGCCCTTCGTGCGCGACGCGGGCGTCCTCGGCCGGGTGTACGTGCGGGCGCAGCAGCTCTACGCCGGAACGAACCCGTCGCTGGACAAGTCCGTCGGTCGCAAGGTGCAGGCGCTCATCGACGCGCACATCGTGTCGCTGGGCATCGACCCGCGCATCCCGCCCATCGCCATCACCGACGCGAAGTTCGACGATCAGGTCGCACGGCAGTCCTCGCCCCGCGCGAAGGCCTCGGAGATGGAGCACGCGATCAGGCACCACATCAAGAAGCGCCTCGACGAGGACCCGGTCTACTGCCAGAAGCTCTCGGAGCGCCTGACAGAGATTCTCAGCAAGTTCGGCGAAGACTGGGAGCAGCTCGCGCTGGCCCTGAAGGACCTCGTCGACGATGTCCGGAGGGGCCGCACCGAGAGCGACAGCGTCGCGGGGCTCGACCCGCACATCCACGCGCCCTTCTTCGACGTGCTGAAGCAGGAGCGGAGCAAGCAGGCGCCCGTGCATGGCGCCGAAGTGAAGTGGCTCGCCGAGCTCGCGGTCGACATGGTCGAAGGCATCCTGCGCGAGGCCGTGAGCAACGTCGGGTTCTGGAAGAGCGCGCCCCGCCAGCAGATGCTCCAGGGCGAGCTGGTGATGTTCCTCGATGACAACAATATCGTGGAGCTGGATCGCGCCGACGCGGTGGCCGACCGCCTCATGGAGCTGGCGAAGGCGAACCACTCGCGGCTCTTGAAGGGCTGATGGAGTCGCTGGTCGTCGGCGACCTCTCCTTCGAGGTGCGACGGAGCGCGCAGCGGCGGTCGATGCAGATCACCGTCGACCGCGGCGGCGAGCTGGTGCTCACGGCGCCGGAGGGGTGCCCGGCGGCGACGATGGAGGGCTTCGTGCGGGAGAAGCGCTTCTGGATCTACACGAAGCTCGCGGAGAAGGAGGCGCTGCGAGATACGGGTCCAGGCAAGCAGTACGTGAGCGGCGAGGGCTTCCCCTACCTGGGGCGCAACTACCGGCTGCTGCTGGTCGCGACGCAGGAGGCGCCGGTGAAGCTGGAGCAGGGGCGCTTCAAGATGGCGCGCGATGCGGCGGAGCAGGGGCGCGAGCACATGGTGCGCTGGTACAGCGAGCACGCGCGGCCGTGGCTGGCGGGGCGGGTAGAGCGGTGGCAGCAGCGCGTCGGCGTCGAACCGACGGGCGTACAGGTGCGGGAGCTGGGCTTTCGCTGGGGGTCGTGCGGCGCTGGGGGAAGGCTGAACTTCCACTGGCGGACGATCCTGCTGCCGCCCCGCGTCGTCGAGTACGTCGTGGTGCACGAGCTGGTGCACCTGGTAGAGGCCCACCATGCGCCGACGTTCTGGGCGCGGGTCGAGCGGGCGATGCCGGACTACGCCACGCGGAAGGATTGGCTCGCAGAGCATGGCGCGGGGATCGCGAAGCTCTAAGCGACGGGCCTCCGGACCCCCTGAATACATGCCCATGTTGGCGCGGTTACATGCCCATGTTGGCGCGGTTACATGCCCATGTTGAGCGGTGCCCCCCCGCCGCATCGCCAGGGCCCCTCGGGCCGTGCTAACCGGAGCGCCGCCATGAAGGAGACCACCGACGGCGCGCCGAGGCGATCGCTCCGCAACCTCGACCAGGTGCCTCTGCTCGGCGGCATGATCGCCTACCTGCGAGACCCGCTCGGGTTTCTCATCCGCACCCGCAAGCGCGAGGGCGACGTGGCGACCTTCCGGCTGCTCGACCGGAAGTTTCTCTTCGTGAGCGACCCGGCGCTCATCGAGCAGGTGCTGGTGAAGCAGTCGGCGCGCTTCTCCAAGGACTGGTTCGCCCGCGACCTGAAGCGCGTGCTCGGCGAGGGGCTGCTCACCAGCGAAGGGGACTTCTGGAAGCGACAGCGCCGGCTGATGAGCCCGGCCTTCCACCGAGAGCGCCTCGCGGAGTACGCGGGCGTCATGGTCGAGCGCGCCGAGCGCGCCGTCGCGGAGTGGTCCGTCGGGGCCGAGCGGGACATCCACCATGACTTCATGGAGCTCACCCTCGACATCGTGGCGCGCACGCTCTTCAGCGCCGACGTGGAGGGCGTCGGCGCGGTGATCGGCCCGGCCCTCGACGCCGTGCTCGACTGGTACAGCAACCCCATCCTGGTCTCCAACCCGTGGCTGATGAGCACCCCCCTCCCGGCGGCGAGGCGGCACCGCGAGGCCATCGCGGCGATGCGAGGCATCATCGACGGGATCATCCGACAGCGCAGGGCGGCGCCCGACCCGGACAACCACGACCTGCTGGCGATGCTGCTCGCGGCGCAGGACGAGGACGGCGAGCGCATGACCGACGCCCAGGTGCGCGACGAGGTGCTGACGCTCTTCCTCGCGGGCCACGAGACCACCGCCCTCACCCTCTCCTGGACCATCCTGCTGCTCTGCCAGCACCCCGAGGTGACGACCCGGCTGCGCGAGGAGGCCGAGGCGGTGGCGCCGGGACGCCCGCTCGCCTACGGGGATGTCCCGAAGCTGGTGTACGCCGAGGCAGTGGTGCAGGAGTCGATGCGGCTGCACCCGCCGGCGTGGGCCATCGGCCGAGAGGCGCTCGAGGACTTCGAGCTGGGAGGCCGCCGCTACCCCAAGGGCCTCGCCATCTTCCTGAGCCCCTGGTCGGTGCACCGCGATGAGCGGTGGTTCAGCGAGCCCGAGCGCTTCCACCCCGACCGCTGGCTCGACGGGCTCTCGAAGCGGCTCCACAAGTTTCAGTACTTCCCCTTCGGGGGCGGTCCCCGCATCTGCATCGGCAACGCCTTCGCCATGATGGAGTCGGTGCTACTGCTCTCGACCTTCGCCCGGCGCTTCGAGGTCACCCTCGGCCCGAGCGCCCGCATCGCCGCGAGGCCCGCGATCACCCTCCGCCCCGCCCACGGGGTGCGGGTGGTGCTGCGCGCCGCCCCGAGGCCCGACCACGACCCCGCCCACGACCCCGCTCCCACGACACCGTGACCCCACTCCCGCCGCTGCGCTTCCGCGATCTCCAGGCCCACTGGCGACCGACCTTCCGACTGGCCTGGCCGGTGGTCATCGGCCAGCTCGGGGTGATGCTGATGTCCCTGGTCGACACCGCCATGGTGGGCGTCCTGGGGCGCAACGTCGTCGGCGCCGTGGGCCTCGGCTCCTCGCTCTTCGGCCTCGCCTTCATCGTCGGCATCGGGCTCTTGATGGGCCTCGACCACGAGGTCTCCGTCGCCTACGGGGCGGGGCGCGAGGAGGACGTCGCCCGCTACGCCGTGCAGGGCCTGTGGCTCGCCGCGGCGATCTCGGTGCCCCTCACCGGGGCGCTGCTCCTCGCGAGCGGGCAGATGCACCGGCTGGGGGCGGCGCCGGAGCTGGTTCCGCTGGCGGGGAGGTACCTGAAGACCGTGGCCTGGAGCCTCCCCCCGGCGCTGCTCTTCATCGCGCTGCGACAGACCCTCCAGGCCGTCGGCGCCACCGGGCCCGGCACCGTGGTGCTGCTCATGGCCAACGTCATCAACGCCCTTGGCTGCTACGCGCTGATCCAGGGGAGGCTCGGCGCCCCGGCCCTCGGCATCGTCGGGTCGGCCTGGGCCACCAACCTCTCCCGGATCTTCATGCTGGTGGTGCTGCTCTCCTGGACGGTGAGCTCCCACCCAGGGTGGTGGAGGTCGTTCGCCCCGCACTCCCGAAGCCTCCGCGCGCTGCTGCGCCTCGGGGTGCCCGCGGGGCTGCATCTCCTCTTCGAGGGGGGAGTGTTCTCGCTGGCGACGGTGCTTGCCGCGAGGCTGGGGGCGGTCCCTGCGGCGGCCCACCAGGTGGTGCTCCAGATCGCGAGCTTCGCGTTCATGGTGCCGATGGGCATCTCGGCCGCGGGGACGGTGCGCGTGGGTCAGGCCATCGGCCGGGGCGACGCGGAGGGCGCGAGGCTCGCCGGGTGGAGCGCGGTGGGCCTCGGGGTCGGCTGCATGGCGACCTCGGCGGTGGCGATGGTGCTGGGGTGGAGGCTGATCCTGGCGGCCTTCCAGCTCGACCCGGAGGTGACGGCGCTGGCGAGGCAGCTGCTGCTGGTGGCGGGCTTCTTCCAGCTCTTCGACGGGGCCCAGGTCACGCTCGCCGGCGTGCTGCGGGGCCTCGGCGAGACCGTGAGCTCGCTGGTGGCCAACCTGGTGGGCCACTGGGCGGTGGGCCTGCCCGTCGGCTGCGCGCTGGCCTTCGGGCTCGGTTGGGGAGCCGTCGGGCTGTGGATCGGCCTCGCCACGGGCCTCGCCGCGACGGCGGTGGGGCTCCTCTGGCGGTGGCAGTCGCGCTCGCGGAGGGCGCTCGCGACGCACTGAGCCCCGCTGGCTCAGCGACGCTTGATGGCCTCGTAGCCGCGCTCGGGGTCGGGGCCCGCGGCGCTGGGCAGGCCCGCCCCAGACCAGCCGGGCTCGATCAGTCGGCCGAAGGTGTCCTTCGCTCCACCCCAGCCCGCGCGCTGCTCGGTGAGCCCGGTGTAGCCCGCGGCCTCCAGCGCCGCGCACGCCCTCATGCTGCGCACCCCCGAGAGGCACCCGAGCACCAGCTTCGCGTCCTTCGGGAAGGCCCTCTCCATCACCGCGCCGAAGGCCCCGTTGGCGACCATCCCCGAGGGCCCCACGTCCATGAAGGGGACGTTGTACGCCCCCTCGGGGTGGCCCCCCTCGAACTCCGCGACGGAGCGCACGTCGACGTAGACATATCCCTGCGCCTCGACCAGCTCGCGCGCCTCGTGTGGAGAGATCCGCCTGACCATGGCGCTGCGTCTGCTACGGCTCTCGCCGGACTGTCAACCGCCGCGGTGCCAACGCGCGGTGCGCACGATCGCCTCGTCGAGCCCCACCGTCACCGAGAGCCCGAGCTCGCTCCTCGCCCTCTCCACGCTCGGCACGTACCGATGCCTCGCCGCCGTCGGGTCGCTCTTCCCCCGGATCTCCACCGGCACCCCGAGCAGCGCCCCGACGCGCTCGGCGACCTCGCCCAGCCGTCGGTCGTCGTCGCTGCCGAGGTTGTAGGGGCGCGACCCGACGCCTCGCGCGAGCATCACCCAGAGCCACGCCGCGAGGTCGCTGCCGTGGAGGTAGGAGCGCATCGGGCTGCCGTCGCTCGACACCACGACGGGTCTGCCCGCGAGGGCGTCTCGGAGGAAGTTGCCGATGGCGAAGTGCGCGTCGAGCGGCAGGTGCGGACCCACGAAGGCGAAGCCCCGGGCGATCACAGCGTCGAGCCCGCGGGCCTGCGCGCAGAGGTGCTCCGCGAGGCGCTTGGCGTGGCCGTAGGCGCTGCGGAGGTCCATGGTGTCGGGGGCGCCGGGGAAGTCTTCGGGCAGGTGGGTGACCCCATCGGGCTGCCGCCCGTACACGGCCCCCGAGCTGGTGAAGAGCAGCCGACGGACGCCCTTCTCCCGGGCCATGGAGAGCGCCCGCCGGGTGCCCTCGACCACCACGTCGATGGTGTCGAGCGGGTCTTCGACCACGCCCGGGGCAAGGCTCGTGGAGGTCGCCGCGTGGACGATGTGGGAGAAGCTCCCGTCGGGCGTCGCGAAGTCGCGCGCGTCGCCCTGGTGGAAGCGAAGCCACGGGTGCGCGCCGAGGTGCGGGAGGCGGGCGACGACGCGGGAGGGGTCGCGGGAGAGCACCACCGCGTCGATGTGGAGGTCGAGCGCCCGGCGGGCGTGGGCGAGCGTCTCCAGCAGCCACACCCCGTAGAAGCCTGTGGCGCCGGTGAGGAAGATCCGCGCGCCGTCGAGGGCGACGAAGGCGTCTCGCGCCTGGTCGAGAGTGGCGTCGAGGTCGGCCGTGTCCAGGGGGCGCATCGCGTGGACGATACCGCGGGCGGAGGGCACACTGCGCGCCCCGCATGAAGCTCGTCGTCGGCCTCGGCAACCCCGGAACCCAGTACCGCTACCACCGTCACAACGTGGGCTTCATGGCGCTCGACGCGCTGCACGACCGGCAGCTCGGGAGCGAGTGGCGGGAGAAGAACTCCGGCCTGCTGTCGCGCGCCATGATCGCCGGCCGGGACGTGGCGCTGCTCAAGCCGCAGTCGTTCATGAACCTCTCGGGGCGCGCGGTGCTGAAGACCGTGCAGTCGATGGGGCTCAAGCCCGCGGACATCCTGGTGGTGCACGACGAGCTGGAGCTTCCCTACGCAGAGCTGCGCGCCAAGCAGGGCGGCGGCCACGGTGGGCACAACGGGCTGAGGGACATCACCGCCAGCATCGGCGCGGACTACGCCCGGCTGCGCATCGGCATCGGCCGCCCCGCCGCCGGTCCGGTGGACGCCTACGTGCTCAGCGGCTTCAACAAGGAGGAGGGCGCCACGCTCGACGCGCTGCTCTCCCGGGCCGCGGAGGTCATCGAGCTCGCGGTGGGCCAAGGCATCCAGGCGGCCATCGACCTCACCACGAAGCCGCAGCGGAAGAAGTAGAGACTCGGGCGCCGCCCCTCGCGCCGTGCGAAGGTAAGGCCCCATCCAATGGCCACCTCCCCGAGCGCGTTCTCCGACTTCGACCTCATCGCCTCCCTGCAAGCGTCCTTGAAGGAGCAGGGCTTCGTGACCCCGACGGAGATCCAGCGCCGGGCGCTGCCGCTGCTGCTCTCGGGGCGTTCGGTGGTGGGCGTGGCCGAGACCGGCGGTGGCAAGACCCTGGCCTACGTGCTGCCCGTGCTCAACGCGCTCAAGTCCCTGGAGGACGGCGGCCAGCCCGTGGCGGGCGACGCGAGGCCCCGGGCCGTCGTGATCGTCCCCACGAGGGAGCTCGGGGAGCAGGTCACCAGGGTCTTCAAGCGCTTCACCCACACCACCCGGCTGAGGGTGCGCTCGCTGCTCGGCGGCACCACCATGGAGGTCGCCCGGCGCAACATCCACGGGGCCTTCGAGGTGCTGGTGGCCACGCCGGGCCGTCTGCTCAAGCTCCTCGACCGGGAGCTCGTCGACCTCGGCGACGTGCGCGTGCTGGTCTTCGACGAGGTCGACCAGATGCTCGACCCGGGCTTCCTCCCCGACGCGGAGCGCATCGTCGGGGCGTGCCCCGGGCAGCACCAGCTCGCGCTCTTCTCCGCCACCGTCCCTCCCGCGGTGCAGGACCTCATCGGCCGGCTCTTCGCCGACGCGGTGGTGCTGCGGAGCGAGGGCAGCCACCGGGTGGTGCCCAGCCTCACCACGGTGAACCGCACGGTCGTCGGCGGGAAGCGTCACCCCATCCTAAGGGCGCTGCTGGCGGAGAAGGTCACCGGGGGGACGCTGATCTTCGCCAACACCCGCAAGCAGTGCGACCAGCTCGTCGAGGACCTCCGAGAGATGGGCCGCGAGTGCGCGGTCTACCGGGGCGAGATGGACAAGGTCGAGCGGCGCGCCAACCTCAAGGCCTTCCGCGACGGGACGGTCGACCTGCTGGTCTCCACCGACCTCGCGGCGCGGGGCCTGGACGTCGAGCACGTCGGGCGGGTGATCAACTACCACCTCCCCGAGGAGCTCGACGCCTACCTCCACCGCGTAGGGCGCACGGCCCGCGCCGGGCGGCCGGGCGTGGTGATCAACCTGGTGACCGAGCGGGACCAGGGCCTGATGGAGAAGATCGAGCGCGCCGGGGCGGCCCCTCGCAGGGGGTGAGTCTCCCCCCGGTCTAAGGGGGGCTGCGATTGTGCAGGTGGGGTCGTTGACGCTCCCTCGGGCTTCACCGATAGCTGCGCGCGGGAGAGCCACCGCAGCCATGAACCTCGAGCTCCGCGCTTCGCGTCACGGGTCCGTCTTCGCCCGGTGGGCCGTCTTCGTAGCCGCCCTCGCGGGCTTGTCGGGGGCGGGCTGTACCTCGCGGGAACTCCCGCCCAACCGCTGCGTCTTCACCTCCGACTGCGCCGACGGCAACGTCTGCCTCGGCGACTACTGCCGGCCGGTGTGCACCAACAACACCGACTGCCCCGCCGGCACCCGCTGCCGCCAGGGCGAGCCGGGCACGGCCTCGGCCTGCGTCCCGGTCGACGCGCCCCGGAGCTGCCTCTTCGCCAGCGACTGCCCCGCCGGGTCGTTCTGCACCCGCGACGGCACCTGCCAGGCGCAGTGCCGCACGGACTACGACTGCCAGGTCACCAACCCCTACCAGACCTGCGTCGAGGGGGTCTGCGCCCTCGTCTGCGCGGCGCGCACCGCGGACTGCAACGCCAGCCCACGCGACGGCTGCGAGGCCGAGCTCGACCGCTCCGTCGAGCACTGCGGCCGCTGCGACGAGCGCTGCGCCGCGGCGCCCCACGCCCGCGCCGCCTGCGCCGCCGGGGCCTGCTCGGTGGCCTGCGACGAGGGCTTCGCCGACTGCGACGGCGACCGGGCCAACGGCTGCGAGACCGACCTCTCCGAGCCCGCCCACTGCGGCGCCTGCGAGACCCGCTGCGAGGGCGCCTCCGCCCTCTGCGAAGTGCGCATGACCGGAGGGCGGCGCTCCTTCGCGTGCGCCACCGCCTGCGGCGAGCCGTCGCCCCTGCGCTGCGCGGACTCCTGCGTCGACCCGCAGGCCGACCCACTCCACTGCGGCGGGTGCGGGCGCGCCTGCGAGGCCGGACCCAACGGCGAGGCCGTCTGCAACGCCGGGGTCTGCGCCGTCACGTGCCGCGACCTGGCCCGCTACGCCGACTGCGACCGCCAGCCGAACAACGGCTGCGAGGCCGAGCTCGCCCGAGACCCGGCCCACTGCGGCGCCTGCGGCACCGCCTGCGCCGACGGGCCGCACGCCCGGGGCGCCTGCCTCTCCGGCGCCTGCGGAGTCACCTGCGACACCGGCTTCGGCAACTGCGACGGCGCCGCGGGCAACGGCTGCGAGGCCGAGCTCCTGACCTCCCCGGCCTCCTGCGGGCACTGCGGCAACGCCTGCCCAGCGGTCGCCAACGCGATGCCCACCTGCGCCGAGGGGCGCTGCGGGTTCCAGTGCTCGCCGGGCTACGGCGACTGCGACGGCATGGCCGCCAACGGCTGCGAGACCGACCTGCAGGGCGACCGCGACCACTGCGGCACCTGCGAGACCCGCTGCACCGCGGCCTCGGGCGCGGCGGCCTCGTGCGCCATGGGCTCCTGCGCCTCGCGCTGCGGCAACGGGCTCGCCGACTGCGACGGCAACCCCGCCAACGGCTGCGAGACCGACACCCGCACCAGCGCCGCCCGCTGCGGATCGTGCTCGACCCCCTGCGCCCCGCCCAACGCCACCGGGGCCTGCGCCGCGGGCGTCTGCGGCGTAGGGAGCTGCAACCCAGGCTTCGCCAACTGCGACGGCGACCCCGGCAACGGCTGCGAGACCGACACCCGCACCAACGCCCTCCACTGCGGCGCCTGCGCCACCGTCTGCCGCTTCGAGGGCGCCGGAGCGCGCTGCAGCGCCGGGGTGTGCGAGCGCACCGCCTGCGGCCCCGGCCTCGGCGACTGCGACGGCTCGACCGCCAACGGCTGCGAGACCACCCTCGCCAGCAGCGTCTCCCACTGCGGCGCCTGCGGCAACGCGTGCCGCCTCGCCAACGCGACGGCGACCTGCGGCTCCGGGCGCTGCGCCGTCCTCGCCTGCAACCCGGGCTACGCCGACTGCGACGCCAACCCCACCAACGGCTGCGAGGTCGACACCCGCACCAGCGTCGGGAGCTGCGGCCGCTGCGGCAACGCCTGCAACGCCACCAACGGCGCCGCGACCTGCGCCGGGGGCGTCTGCGGCATCGCCTGCTCGGCCGGCTTCGGCGACTGCGACGGCATGGCCGCCAACGGCTGCGAGACCAACCTCAACACCACCGCGGCGCGCTGCGGGTCGTGCTCCGTGGCCTGCGCCCCGGCCAACGCGACCGGGGCGTGCACCTCCGGCCGCTGCGCCATCGGGAGCTGCAACCCGGGCTACGCCGACTGCGACGGCAGCCCCGCCAACGGCTGCGAGGTGAACCTCGGCACCGACCCCCGGCACTGCGGCGCCTGCCCCACCGTGTGCAGCAGCACCAACGGCGCGCCCTCGTGCGCGGCCGGGGTCTGCCGCATCACCTGCGCGCCGGGCTTCGCCGACTGCGACGGCGCCCTCGGCAACGGCTGCGAGACCAACGTCACCACCAGCGCGACGAGCTGCGGCGCCTGCGGCAGCGTGTGCCGCCCCGCCAACGCCGCCCCCGCCTGCGTGGCCGGCGCCTGCCGAGTGGCCTCCTGCAACGCGGGCTTCGCCGACTGCGACGGCGTCCCCTCCAACGGCTGCGAGGTCGACACCCGCGCCAGCGCCAGCCACTGCGGCTCCTGCGGCCGGGCCTGCTCCGCGGCCAACGCCTCGTCGACCTGCGCCGCGGGCGCCTGCGCCTACACCTGCAACGGAGCTTACGGCGACTGCGACGGCATGGGCTCCAACGGCTGCGAGACCAACCTCGGCACCACGCCCTCGAGCTGCGGCCGCTGCGGCGCGGCCTGCAGCGCGACCAACGGCGCGGCGACCTGCGCCGGGGGCGTCTGCGGCATCACCTGCTCGGCGGGCTTCGCCAACTGCAACGGCAGCGCGACCGACGGCTGCGAGGTCAACCTCGGCACCAGCACCGCCCACTGCGGGCGCTGCGGCGGGGCCTGCGCTCCCGCCAACGCCACGCCCGGCTGCGCCTCGGGCGCCTGCACCGTCGCGGCCTGCAGCGCGGGCTACGGCGACTGCAACGGGCTCGCCGCGGACGGCTGCGAGACCGCCCTCGCCAGCGCCAACGCGCACTGCGGGCGCTGCGGCAACGCCTGCGCCGCGGGCTCGGTCTGCTCGGCCGGCGCGTGCCTCTCCACCTGCGGCGCGGGGCTCACCTTCTGCGGTGGACGCTGCGTGAGCGTCGCGACCGACGCGGCCCACTGCAGCCGCTGCGGCAACGCCTGCCCGGCCCCGGCCAACGCGAGCGCGACCTGCGCCGCCGGGGCTTGCGGCTACGCCTGCCTCGCGGGCTTCGGCGACTGCGACGGCAGCGCCGCCAACGGGTGCGAGACCGCCCTCGGGACGAGCGTGGCCCACTGCGGGCGCTGCGGCGCGGCGTGCAGCGCGACCAACGGCGCGGCGAGCTGCTCCGCGGGAGCGTGCGGCATCACCTGCAACGCGGGCTTCGGCAACTGCGACGGCAACGTCGCCAACGGATGCGAGACCAACACCAGCACCACGCCCTCGAGCTGCGGGCGCTGCGGCGCGGCGTGCTCGCTCCCCAACGCGACGGCCGGGTGCGCGGGCGGGGCGTGCACCGTCGCGAGCTGCAGCACGGGCTTCGGCAACTGCGACGGCAGCGCCGCCAACGGCTGCGAGGCGAGCCTGGGGAGCGTCGGCAGCTGCGGCGCCTGCGGGGTGGTCTGCGGCAGCGCCAACGGCTCGGCGCTCTGCAGCGGCGGGCGCTGCACCATCGCGTGCTCGCCGGGCTTCGGCGACTGCAACGGGGTGAACGCCGACGGCTGCGAGACCAGCCTGAGCACCAGCGCGGCCCACTGCGGGGCGTGCGGCAACGTGTGCAGCAGCGTCAACGGCTCGCCGAGCTGCGCGGCGGGCGGGTGCCGCATCGCGTGCTCCGCGGGCTACGGCGACTGCGACGGCTCGGTCGCCAACGGGTGCGAGACCGCGACCAGCACCAGCGTGTCCAACTGCGGCGCCTGCGGGAGGGCGTGCTCGCTCGCCAACGCCACGGCGGGCTGCTCGGCCGGGCAGTGCACCGTGGCGGCCTGCCGGGCGGGCTTCGGCGACTGCGACGGGACGGCCTCCAACGGCTGCGAGACCAACCTCGGGACCACCCCGGCGCACTGCGGCGCCTGCGGGGCGACGTGCTCGCTGGCCAACGCGAGCGCGGGCTGCTCGGCCGGGGCGTGCACCGTGGCGAGCTGCAGCCCGGGCTACGGCAACTGCGATGGCATGGCCGCCAACGGCTGCGAGACCAACGTCACGGTCACCCCGGCGCACTGCGGGCGCTGCGGGGCGGCCTGCTCGCTGGCCAACGCCACGGCGGGCTGCGCGGCGGGGGCGTGCACGGTGGCGAGCTGCAACGCGGGCTACGGCAACTGCGACGGCATGGCGGCCAACGGCTGCGAGACCAACCTCAACACCAGCAACGCGAGCTGCGGGGCCTGCGGGCGGGCCTGCGCCGCGGGGCAGGTGTGCTCCGCCGGAGCGTGTACCAACGTGTGCTCGGCGCCCACCAGCTACTGCTCGGGGAGCTGCGTCAACCTCGGCAGCGACCCCTCCAACTGCCGCACCTGCGGGACCATCTGCGCGGCCCCGCCCAACGCGACGGCCCTCTGCCTGGCGGGGGTCTGCGGCGGCGCGTGCCGCTCGGGCTTCGGCGACTGCAACGGCACGATGACCGACGGGTGCGAGGCCAACCTCGGCACCTCGCTCATGCACTGCGGCGGGTGCGGCAGGTTCTGCGCCCCGGCCAACGCCACGGCGGCGTGCTCCGGCGGCGCCTGCGGCATCGCGAGCTGCAACGCGTACTACGGCGACTGCAACCGCAGCGCGGCGGACGGCTGCGAGGTGGCGCTGCTCTCCAGCACCTCGAACTGCGGCGGCTGCGGCAACGCCTGCTCCCTCCCCAACGCGACGGCGGCGTGCAGCGGCGGGGCCTGCGCCATCGCGGCCTGCAACGCGGCATACCAGGACTGCGACCGGGTGGTCTCCAACGGCTGCGAGACCGCGGTGACCTCCGACGTCAACCACTGCGGGGCCTGCGGGTCGGCGTGCCCGTCGACGAACGGCGTGCCCCGCTGCGGCGGCGGCGTGTGCTCCCTCGCCTGCAACCCGGGCTTCGGCGACTGCGACGGCGTGGCGGCCAACGGCTGCGAGACCGACACCAACGGCTCGCTCACCCACTGCGGCGGCTGCAACCTCGCGTGCAGGCCGCCCAACGCCACCGGCGCCTGCAGCGGCGGCGCGTGCCTGGTGGCGCGCTGCGCGAGCGGCTTCCTCGACTGCAACGGCGCGGCGGCCGACGGCTGCGAGGTCTCGGCGCAGACCGACAGCGCCAACTGCGGCGCCTGCGGCCGCGCCTGCGCCGGCGGGACGGCCTGCTCCGCGGGGCTCTGCGTGCCGACCAACGACGACTGCCTCAGCGCGACGCCCATCGACCTCGGCGCGGCGACGCACCTCGATGTGCCCTTCACTGTGGTCAACGCCGGTCACACCACCGACGCGCCCACGCCGTGCACCAGCGCCGGCGGCGCGGACGTGTTCTTCTCGTTCACGCTCACGCAGACCGAGATGGTCTACGTCGACACCTTCGGCACGGGCTTCGACACCATGCTGTTCTTCGCCCGCGACGGCCGCCCCCGCGGCACCGCGTGCCAGTCGTACAGCATCTTCGGCCTTGAGGGGCAGGTGTGGTGCAACGACGACGCGACCCTCCCGGAGACCAGCGGCGGCCCGGGCTGCGCCACCGCGGGCAACACCTCGCAGGTGGTCGGGCGCTTCGGCCCCGGAACCTACTTCATCGTGGTCTCGGGCTTCGCCTCGTCCCAGGGCGCCGGGACGCTCCACGTCGAGCACCTCCCGATCACCGCCTCGGGGACGCTGGCCTACACCCCGCAGGCCCGCGACAACTCCTTCTACGGCTTCTCCCAGAGCCTGGTCGGGACGAGCACGGTGAGCACGAGCTGCGGCGGAGGCGGCGCCGGCCCCGAGCACAGCCTGTGGTGGCGGAGCTGCCCCTCGACGGCGAGCAGCCCGCTGCGGGTCTCCACCTGCGTGGCCTCGACCAACCCGATCTTCGACACCGTCCTCGACCTGCGCCACGCGAGCGGCGTGGTCGGCCTCTGCAACGACGACGTCGGCGCCACCGCGTGCCCTCGCTCGGGCAACGCGTCGATCCTTAACGTGACGGTGCCGGCCGGAGCCGGACTCCACGTCATCACCGCGGACAGCTACAGCGCCACCCAGACCGGGATCTACGAGCTCCAGCTCAACTACTACCCGCCGCGCTGAGCGGAGGGGGTCAACGTCGGGTCAGAACCGTACGCTGTAGGCGCGCGTCACCGCGGCCGCGCCCATGGCCGCGAGGCGGCCGCCTTCGGCCGGAGCTTCGTCGATGCGCTCGATAGGGAGCCCCTGGTAGTGGCGTCGCAGCTCCGCCTCGGGCACGGAGAAGGGAGGGCCCTCCATGGCCTCCTGCGGGTACTCGACGGTGATGACGAGCCCGTCGGACCCGGCGGGCAGCAGCGCCCTCAGGTGGGCGACGTAGCGGGCCCGCATCGCCTCCGGGAGCGCGATGAGGGCGGCGCGATCGTAGAGGGCGTCGACGGGCCCGAGGAGCTCGCGCGTGGTGGCGAAGAAGTCGCCGGCGAAGAGGGTGATCGGGCCGTGGGAGTACCCGGTGAGGGCGCCGTGAGGGGTGACGGTGGGGGTCAGCGCGTGCTCGGCGAAGAAGGCGCGGACGGCGTCCTCCACCAGCTCGACGCCCACCACGGTGTGCCCGCGGGCGGCGAGGAAGGCGAGGTCCTCGGACTTGCCGCAGAGCGGGACCAGCACCCTCCGCGAGGCGCCGAGCATCGCCACGTGCTGGTTCAGGAAGGCGTTGGGCGCGCCCTCGTGAAACCCGATCTGTCCCTCACGCCAACGGCTCTCCCAGAAGTCAGGGTTCATGGCCGACGGTGATAGCAGCGATGGGCGCCCGCTTCAGCTACGGCACGGGCGGAGGGGGGCCTACTCGCCGGGGATTCCGCGCGCATACTCCCCGGTAGAGGTGGTCGATGGGTGCAATGAACATCGTGCTGATGGTGCTGGGCATCCTGGCGGTCGTGGCGAGCGTCCTCATGCTCGCGTTGATCCCGATCTCTCGGCGGTTGAAGACCATCGCCGGGGAGATGGAGCGCGAGCTGGCGGCCTCGGGAGAGCGGGTGATCGTCGCGCCCGAGCAGGCGGTCTACCGCGGGGCGACCTCGGGCTACGGACGGGTGAAGGGCAACGGCATCGTGGCCCTCACCGACCAGCGGGTGGTCTTCCGCAAGGTGATCGGCGAGCCGGTGGAGATCCACGTCGACCAGATCGCCGGGGTGCGGACGGAGAAGTGGTTCCTGAGGGCCTACGGGAGCGGGGAGCCGGTGGTGGTCCTGACGACGCGCTCGGGCGTGGAGGTGGGGTTCATCTTCTCCGACGCGGTGGCCTGGACCGAGCGGCTGCGGGCCATCGAGGGCGTCGCCCACAGCCCCTGACGGCCAGAGCGCCGCAACCTCCCTCCCCCGGGCCCGCGATACGCGCCGCGGCGGCCCTCTTCGCACTCCCCACGTAGGGTCCGCCGGGAGGCGTCACCCACCATGCTGCGTGTCCAGATCGCCCGAGGAGCTTCGCTCTCCCTCACCCGCCGCGTCGACGGCCCGCTCTGCATCCCCGTCGATGGCGAAGACCGCGACCTCCCCGAGGCGTGGTCCCTCCCATGGTTCGTCGTGCCCGACGAGGGCGGCGCCGCGGTGCTGCTCCATGGGGAGCACCACCAGCCCATCGCCCGCCTGGAGCCCGGCGACGTCTTCCGCCACGGCGAGCTCACCGTGCGCCTCGACGTCGAGTCCGACGACGACCCCCGCACCGACCCGGTCTTCACCCTCCACCGCCCCTCCCGCCTCGCGCTCGCCTTCCCCGACGGGCGGCGCGTCCCCCTCGGCGCACGCCCGCTGGTCATCGGGACCTCCCCCGCCAGCGACGTGGTGCTCACCGACCCCGCGGTGAGCGCCCGCCACGGGCAGGTGCACCGCGTCGGCAACGCGTGGATGCTCACCGACCTCGCCAGCACCAACGGCGTCTGGATCGGCGGCGCCCGCGTCGCCTCCGCCGCCCTCGGCCCCGGAGTGACGCTCACCCTCGGCCGCACCCGCGTCGAGTGCGTCCCCGAGGTGGAGCCCCCCGCCGCCCTCGTCGCCCCCAGCCTCGTCGGCGCCTCGCCCGCCATGGACCGGGTGCGCGCCGCCATCGCCCGCTACGCCCCGGCGCCCTACCCCGTGCTCGTCGAGGGAGAGAGCGGCGTCGGCAAGGAGCTCGTCGCCAGGGAGATCCACCGCCTCGGCCCCCACCGCGACGGCCCGCTGGTCACGGTGAACTGCGCGGCCATCGCCCCCGACGTGATCGAGAGCGAGCTCTTCGGCCACGAGCGAGGGGCCTTCACCGGCGCCGTCGGCCGCCGCCGCGGGCTCTTCGAGGAGGCCCACCAGGGGACCCTCTTCCTCGACGAGATCGGCGACCTCCCTTTACCCCTCCAGGTAAAGCTATTGCGCGTGCTGGAGACCGGCGAGCTGAGGCGCGTGGGCGGCGAGCAGACGATCCGCGCGCGGCCCCGGGTGGTGAGCGCCACGCTGCGCGACCTCAACGCCATGGTCGCCGACGGCCGCTTCCGCGAGGACCTCTTCTTCCGCCTCGCCGATCTGCGGGTGACGGTTCCGCCGCTGAGGGAGCGCCAGGGGGACATCCCCGCGCTCATCGACGCGCTGCTCTCCCGCATCGGCGCCGACACGGGCCGCCACTGCCGCATCGAGGAGCGGGCCGTCGGGCGCATGGTGATGCACCCCTGGGCGGGCAACGTGCGCGAGCTGCTGATGGTGCTGAAGCGCGCGGTGTTCCTTTGTGAGGGGGAGGTGATCGGGCTGCGCGAGCTGCGCTTCGAGCCCGCCGGGCGCTCGGCCTCGCTGCGCTCGAGGAGCGAGCCCCCTGCGCCGATGCCCCCGTCGCTGCCAGGGCGCTGGCCCGACGAGGTGGCGAGGGGCGACCTCCCGGCGCTGCACCGCTGGTGCGACGGCAACCTGAGCCGCATGGCCGCCATCACGGGCATGGCGCGCTCGACGCTGCGGGAGCGCATCCGCCGCCACGGCGCCTACGCCGGGGCCGCCGAGGAGGCGCGATTGACCGCCGCGAGCCTCGATCCAAGAATGGCTCGACGATGATCCCCATCCGAGACCTCAACCCGACGCGCAACACCCCGTGGGTCACCTGGACGTTGCTGCTGCTCTGCGGGCTGGTGTTCACCTGGCAGGCGGTGCTTCCCGTCGGGGCCGATCGGGACTTCGTCTTCTCCTACGGGCTCGTGCCTCGACGGCTGATGTTCGGGCATGACCCGGCCGCCATCGTCACCCTGCTCACGTCGATGTTCATGCACGGCGGGCTCATGCACATCCTCGGCAACCTGTGGTTCCTTCGGATGTTCGGCGACAACGTCGAAGACAACATGGGCCCGGTGCGCTTCGCCCTCTTCTACGTGCTCTGCGGCCTCGCCGCGGCGGCCGCCCAGATCGCCATGAACCCGGCATCCGGCGTCCCGATGGTGGGCGCCTCGGGGGCCATCGCCGGGGTGCTCGCGGCCTACCTGGTGCTCTACCCCCACGCCCGCGTCGTGGCCCTGGTGCCGATCTTCATCTTCATCCAGTTCATGGAGATCCCGGCCTTCGTGTTCATCGCGCTCTGGTTCGCGCTGCAATTCTTCTCCGGCGTCGGGTCGCTCGGCGCGGTCGGCGGCGGCGTCGCCTACTGGGCCCACATCGGCGGCTTCGTGGCGGGCCTCGTGCTGGTGTTCCTCTTCCGCACCCCGAGGCCCCCGGCGCCGCGCATCGCCTTCGAGCGCCCGCAGATGCCCTGGCGCAGCGACCGGGGGTGGTGAGCGGTGCCGCTCAGGGTGTCGGGGCGGCCGCGGGCGTCGAGCGAGACACGTCGACGTCGATGCCCCGCACCGTCTCCACCAGGCGCACGCGGCGCTCGCCCATCTGGGTGTCGAGCTCCACGATGCGCCGGGTGAGCTGATCGAGCTGCGTGGCGCCTCGGCCGAGGCGGGCCGTGAGCTGCGCCCGGAGGTCCGCGGCCTGGGCGTTGCGCTGGATCGCAAGGAGGTTCTGCCGGGTCTCGGCGACGCTCGTCTGGAGGTCGTCGCGGCGCTGCTCGACGTCCGCGCGCTCCCGGGTGAGCGCGTCGAGCTGGCGCCGCAGGTCGAGCGCGGTGCGCAGCGCGAGGGCCACGTCGGCGGCGGGGCGGCCGTCCCGGAGGTACTGCTCGATCGCCGTGGCGGCCTGCTCGTCGCTGAGCTCGGCGCGGTCGGTGAAGGCGCTGCGGGTCGTGACGACCACCTCGCCGCGGGAGCGAGCGGCCACCTCGACGGGGACCAGGGCGTTGCCGCCGGACTGCTCGGTCCCGGCGGGCGGCTCATGGATCTGGGCGCCGCGCAGGGCGTGGCGAAGCATCACCCGGACGGGGCGCTCGACGCCGTTGCGCACCCGGTAGGTGGTGCGCTGCACGTTGAAGCGCTCGATGGTGAGCTCGCCGCGCAGCATCGTGAGCAGCCTGGCGCCCTCGACCGCGGCGGTGGCCGAGTGGTCCACCGCGAGCCCGCGCTCCAGCGCGAAGGGGATCGTGGTGGTGGCCGCGTCGGGCAGCGCCTCCAGCAGCCCCTGGCCCAGGTACGCCCCGGCCTCGAAGATGGCGATGGGACCGCGCTCCAGCAGGGCTCCGGTGCGGTTCTCGAAGCGGGCGACGTGGAAGGGGTGGGCGCTGGAGTCGGGCACCCCGGGGTCGGGGGCGAAGAGGTACATCTGCGACCCGGGGACCTCCCTCGCGGCGAGCATCACCATGGTGGCGCTGCGGTCGGGGATGGTGACCCGCTGCGGGAGGTCGTAGCGGGTGACGCCGCCCTGCACCGCGAGGGCCGCGAGGGCGCTCACGTTGCGCGGCGCCGAGGTGGCCGCGACGGCGTCCCCGGCGCGGGTGTCGTCGAGGTCGCCCTCCGCGGGCTGGAGGTTGAAGGGGTAGTTCACGCTCACCACGCCGCCGCCCTCGGGCGAAGGAAACTGCCAGCGGCGCACGGCGCTGGCGATGCACTGCGCCGCCGAGGCGTTCGGGTACGAGCTGGCCGCCACGGCGGAGCCCTGCACGGCGCCGGTGGGGCCGATGAGGAAGCGGACGGTCACCCGGCCCGAGGCGCCCGGGTGGCTGGCGAGCGCCTGCTCGTGGCAGTGCGCGACCTGCCCGAGGTTGCGCAGCACCACCCGGCGGATCACCTCGGGAGACAGCGATCCCGACACCGTGGGCGGGGAGACGCGCACCCTCGGGCCCGCCGCGCGGCGCTCGCTCAGCCCTCGTCCCCCGCCGGAGCCGTAGCCCTGTCCCGATCCCGTCCCTGCCCCGCGGCCCATGGTGCCGATGTTGCCGAGCCCGATGGTGCCCTCGCCCGTCCCACCGCCGCCCACGCCGCTGCCCCGGAGGCCGAGGCCACCGTAGCCGGCAGCGTCCTGGGACGGCTGCTGCGAAGGCTCTGGGGACGGCGCGTCGCCCGGCTGCTCCTGCGCGAGGGTGGTGTCGCTCTGAGGCACCGCGTCGATGACCGCGCCCTGGTCGGTCACCGTCGGCCGCAGCGGCACCGTGGGCCTCGAGAGCTGCGAGCGAAACGACACCGGAGCCCCGGCGACCAGCGAGAGGTTCACGTCCGACCAGTCCTCGCCGGAGACGTTCTGCACGATGCCCCAGGCCTGCACCTGCGCGGCGCCCTCGCTGAACACCAGCCGGTACGACGGCCGCCAGATGGGGGTCTCCACGGTGTAGCCCACCAGCAGGTCGTGCTCCCGGCCGTCGAGGGTGAGGCGCACGGTGCGGCGCGCGTCCGCGGGCGGGGCGTCGCTCGCGGGGTGCTCCTCCGGGAGGGGGAAGGCCGCCGAGCGCACGGAGCTCCCGCCCCGCTCCATCACCGCCAGCGTGGCGAGGAAGTCGTCGACCTCGCCCTGGGTCACCCGGAAGCGCACCTCGCCTTCGCTCACATGGCCCTGCCGCTCGAAGTAGCCGACGCCGTTGCGGTAGACCACCACCCGGCGCAGCGGGAGCGACGAGCTGGTCTGCACCGCGGCGCTGCGGCCACAGCCGGTGACGGCGAGCAGGGTCACCAGCAGGGCGCCGGAGACGAGCGGACGAGGACGGGCGAGAGAGTGATTGGCCATGGCGGGGGAGACACCTCCGTCGCCTCGGGGGTTCCACGAGCCTTTGCGTGGATGCAGCCCGCGAGGCGGCGGTCGGGTGGTTCGCCGGTCGGGCGCGCGGAGTCAAAACGCTGGCTGGAGTTGGTGCCCGGGGCGGCGTCCTCAATACGGCTTGATTTCCCCGTTCTGCAGGATGACCCCCTATCGCTTCTACCCATCTCGCGGCCTGGGGTACGGCGTGGGGCCTCTGCATCGTCGTGCAGCGCCTGACCCCAGGCAACATCAGGTGGTCACCTTCGCGCGACGCGAAGGTTGCAGGGGAACGGGGAGGCGCGACGTGGGTGTGGAGCGAGCGCGGCGACGGTGAGGGCGGGCGCGACGGTCTACCAGACGGGCCGTGCGAAGACGGCGACAGTGCCTCTCCCGTGCAACCTTCGCGTCGCGCGAAGGTGACCACCTGATGTTGCCTGGGGTCAGGCGCTGCACGACGATGCAGAGGCCCCACGCCGTACCCCAGGCCGCGAGATGGGTAGAAGCGATAGGGATGAATCCCGCGGAACGGGGGCGACGATCAGGGCAGGACGGAGACCGTGAGCCGGTACTGCGGCACGGGCGTGCCGGCGCGGCTCACGCAGACGGCGTAGGCGCCCCCGGGGAGGCCGCGGGCCTGAGGGAAGGTCCACGGCGCGAAGGTGCTGCAGAGCCCGCGGCCGGGGCTGTCGTCGTCGCGAGCGATCTCCGCGCCCGACGGGCCGAAGACCGAGAGCATCGGGTCGCCCCCGGCGAGCGCGCACACCCGCTCGTCGCCGGTGAAGGTCTCCGCCACCATCGACCCGCCCTCCGGGACCGTCACCCGAATACAATCCATCGTATCCGTCCCGGCGAGGGCGCCGCTCACCGACACGCCCGTCGCGCTGATCGCCGTCGCCATCGCGGGGGCGTCGTTGGGCTCGGTCTCCGGCGTGTCGGTGCGGCAGATGGCGGAGGTCACTGCCTCCCTCACGCAGCCGCCGCCGGTGCAGCGGGTCGAGCCGGTGCGCAGGTCGCACTCCGCGCCCGGCGACAGCGCGCGCTGGCACCTCCCCGGGCCGGTGGCCACCGAGCAGCTGAGCCCCGCCTCGCAGCGCGGCTCGACCGCCTGGCAGGGCGCCCCCGCGGCCCGGCCGGGCGCCACGCAGGTGCCGCTGATGAAGGTCGAGTCGGCGGCGCAGTCGGTGTTGGTGGTGCACCGGGTGGTCGCGTTCAGCGGGTCGCACGCCGCGCCGGGGGCGACCGGGCGCACGCAGACCTCGTTCTCCCGGTCGGGGCCGAGGATGCACTCCAGGCCCGCGGCGCAGCGCGTGGGCGACGGGGCGCACGGGGCGCCCGCGACGCTGCCCGCGGCGACGCAGGTGCCGCCGGTGGCGGTGAAGGCGCAGACCGAGCCCGCCGCGCAGGCGTCTCGGAGGCCCCACGGGTCGCAGGTCGCGCCGATGGGGACGGCCGTGCGGCAGCTGTCGCCGAAGCGGGTGTGGACGCACGCGAGGGTGGCGTCGCAGGGGGTGCCCTCGTCGCGGCAGTCGGCGCCTCGGGTGCCGGTGCGGAGGCAGGTGTTGCCGCCGTCGACCCACTGGCAGACCGATCCTTCGGGGCACACCCCGTTGGTGCTGGGGCCGCAGGGCGCGCCGATGGTGAGGGAGGTGCGGCAGAAGCCGAGGGCGCAGCGCAGGCCGACGTCGCAGTCGGGGTCCATGTCGACGCGGCAGCGGGTGTCGCGCAGCCCGTCGGCCACGCAGCGGGGCATCGCGGGCGTGCCGGTGGCGATGCACGAGGAGCCGAGGGCGCAGGCGTTGGCGCGTACGGCGAGGTCGCAGCCGGCGCCGAGGGCGACCTCCGGGAGCTCGGTGATGGAGAGGGCGTAGGTGCCCTGCGGCACGATCGGGTCTTCGTTGAAGTTGCCCGACACGATGATGAACGCCGGGGTGCCCGCGGTGACGCGCGCGGTGAGGATCTCCGAGGCGCGAGGGCGCATGGCGGCGCTGCGCTCGACGTTGTTGTTGCACCCGAGCGAGCGCTCTCCGGGGAGCAGCGCGAAGCACTCGGACTGCGCCGAGAGCACGGTGTCGAAGTTGGCGTCGGTGCCCTGGTCGTCGAGGCTCACCCGCATCCGGCCGGAGATGCGCGGGACGTAGCGGTGCACCACCTGGTACTGGCCCTCGTTGATCTTGCTGGAGACGCAGGTGGGAGGGAGCGACGGGGTGCGCAGCGCGCTGCGGTTGTCGCCTACATAGCGGAGCACCCCTCCGTCGGCGGCCCCTCTCGCGTTGAGGTCGACGACGGCGGAGACCATGCACGCGACCGGGACGGGCCGGTCGGCCGGGACCTCCACCATGGGGACATCGATGCGGAGCTGGACGTCGGCGTCTGGGCCGAGGGCGTCCATGGAGCCGTCGGAGTGGACGGTGGCGTCGTCTTCGACGCCGGTGTCCTCGTCGCCGGCGTCGAGGGGGCTGGTGCTGGGGCAGCCGGCGAGCATCGCCGCGAGCGCGAGGAAGGAGCCGAGGCGAAGGAGGAGGATCATCGGGGTGCTTGTAAGGGTCATTGCTCTTCCGAGTGGGGAAGGCTGAGGCGCGCGTCAATCTCCTCCCACGGATCGGATGCCGCGCGTCGTGCGAGAGGCGACGGCTCGACGATCGCACGGGCCGGGCTCTATAGGAGATCTACGGAGGGGGAGGAGGGGCTTTATGGGCGACGCGACGAGGCTCTGGCTGGTGCTGTCGATGGGTTCGCTGGGCTGCGCGACGGCGCGGCCACCGGAGGCGGCGACGGCTCCGTCGGCGGGCGCCTCGGCGGCGATCGCGTGCGCGGGCCCGGGGCAGCCCACCTGCGCGTCGATGGCGGCGAGGCTGCGGAGGGAGGGCGCGGGCGACGACCCGGAGACCGCCATCCGGGTGCTGGAGTACGGGTGCGGGCTGCGCGAGGCGAGGGCCTGCTACAACGCCGGGCTCCAGTGGGTGAACGGCGACGGCGTGGCGCACGACACCACCCGGGCCGCGCGGCTCTTCGGCCTGGCCTGCGACGGGGGCATGGCGCCCGGGTGCACCGACCTCGGGATGATGTTCGTCAACGCCGAGGGCATGACCCGGGACGACGTGAGGGCGCGGGGGCTCTACACCCGCGCGTGCGAGGGCGGCCACATGCGCGGCTGCTCCGAGCTGGCGGTGATGCTGCTCAACGGAGAGGGCGGGGCGCGCGACCCGGTGCAGGGGCTGCAGCTGATGTGGCGGGCCTGCCAGGGAGCCCACGCCAGGGCGTGCAGCCAGATCGGGGTGCTGGTCTCGCGGGGGGCGCCGTCGCCCATCCCCGGGCGCTCTCCGGGGTACTGGCTCTCGGAGGGCTGCCAGCGAGGCGACGCCCTGGGGTGCAGCATGATCGCGGAGATGGGGAGCCAGGGCCCGACGATGCAGATGGAGCCCTCGGGCAGCGACGGCAGCGGCGCGGTGCGGATTCCGTAGGAGGGCGGAGCGAGTTGGGATTCGGAGTACGAGCGCGAGGCCATCAGCGAGCGCTCCCCGCGGCGCCCCGCGACGCTACGCCGCGCTCGCCGGCCCGCCCGCGGCCTCGGCCTCGCGCCGCGGGTTGATCACGTTGCGCAGCGCGAGGATGCCCACCGGACCCACGAGGGTCGTGAGCCCGATGATCACCCACATGATGCCCGGGTGGCGCGGGCCGGTGGGCGGGCAGTACGCGGTGAGCAGCCGACCGGCGGTCATGGCGACGAAGAACTTCGCGAGGAAGTACGGCAGCACCGCGAGGCTCACGTAGGTCGCCTCCCGGCCCGGCGGCGCGATGGAGACGTTGTACTCGTAGCTGCGCGGCGACCAGAGCGCCTCGCCGATGGTGAGCACGACGATGGCCGTCACCTGGATGGCCGTCGACGAGCCGAGCGCGAAGATGAACGGGCTCGCGGCGGTGACGAAGGCCCCGATCACGATGACCTTGAAGGCCGGCAGGTGGCGGGTGAACGCCGTGGTCACCGGGACGAAGAGCAGGATCAGCACCGAGTTGAGCGCCCAGAGCCCGCCCCAGTCGAAGTCCTCGCCGCGCTCGCGGGTGATGAACTTCGGCCACGTGGCGTGCATGTGCACGAAGATCGCCTTCACCAGCACCAGGAAGGCGATGAGCAGCATGAAGCGCCAGAAGGCGCGGTCGCGCACCACCTCGCCGAGCACCGCCAGCGGGCTCTTCTTCGCGCCGCCCTCGGCGGGGGCCTCCGGGCGAGACGCCACGCCCGCGCGCTCTAGGGCCGCGTCGGAGCGCACGAAGAGCGTCGCCACGAAGGCGAACATGGCGGTGATGGTGCCGAGGCCGATGATGGCGCGGTAGGCGCTCATCGGCGTCGCGCCGACCAATGGCAGCTCGATGGTGCGCATCACCAGGTGGCGCGTGGCCGGGTCGACGAAGAAGGCCTTGGTGCGGTCGATGAGCTGGCCCGACAGCACGCCGCCGACGTTGAGCGCGATGTAGAAGAACGAGAACGCGATCGCGACGGTGCGCTTGTTGGAGTACTTGTGCACCGCCGTCTGGAGCACCGGCGAGCCGCTCGCGAGCGCGAAGGCGTAGGCGATGAGCGCGGGGAGCGCGATCACCGCGGAGGGCGACACGGACATCACCGCGCGGGTGAGCATCGCGGCGCCGAAGGAGAAGATGAGCGTGCGGCGGGTGCCCACCACGTCGGCGATGGAGCCGACCATGAACGCGAAGAGCGAGAGCAGCGCGCTGAAGACGCCGAACCACCCGCTCGCCCGGTCGTCGTCGAAGCGGAAGTCGCTCGTGAGCCAGAGCGAGAGCACCGACATGAACGAATACAGACCGATGTACTCGAAGATGATCGCAACGTAGGTGAGCCAGAGCTCGCGCGGGCACTTCATGAGCTCGCGCAGGTCGTCCCAGTAGGAGCGTCGTTCTTCAGCGGAAACCGTCGTCGCAGGGCTGCTCACGGCGCGCACCGTAGCCTATCGGGCGTCCGGCCCGCGAGCGCCTCTGCACGATGAGGGGGGAGGCGATCAGGCCAGGGCGAAGGTCATCGCGGAGAAGAGAGCGCGCGCCGTGTCGCGGTCGGGCATCCCGGCCACCGCCACCAGGGAGGGGTCGACCGGCGCGTCGAGCTCGGCCCAGAGCGACGCCGCCGCCTGCGCCCTCGCGGCGCGGACCCTCGCCCTGGCACCCTCGTCGAGCACCCCGTCGACCCAGCGCTGCAGGTCCCAGGAGAACTCCGCGTGCCGGGTCTCGTCCTCGGCGATGTCGCGCAGGGCGCGGGCGATGCCCTCGTCGCGCGCGGCCTGCGACTGCCACGTCGCCACCAGCGCGCCGAAGGTCTCCCGCACGCACCCCTCGACGGCGTTCTCCATCGCGATCGACTCCAGCGAGCGCCTACCGACCTCGGTAAACTCCGGCGCCCGCACCGGCGCCCCGAAGCGCTCGGCCACCGCGCCCATCGCCAGGGTGTGGCGCCGCTCGTCGTCCGCCGACCGGCGCGCCTCGGCCACCAGCTCGTCCGGCGCGCCGCAGCCGGCGAGCTCGTCAGCGAGGCGCTCGAAGGCCGTCACCGACGCCCACTCCAGCGTCGCCACGCGGGCGAAGAAATCCCCCAGCGGCCCGGACTCCCGAGCGCCCTCGACGGGCATCAGCCCCTCGCTCCGCCGGCCGACCGCGCAGGTCGTGCAGGCCACCTGCTCGGTGCCATCGGCGAGCGGATCGAGGCGGCGACACCCTGCCCCGCCCCCGCCGATGCTGGTCGGGGCGCAGAGGCTCGCGCAGAGCTCGCTCGAGATGTAGCTCCCGGCGTCGACCTGGGCCGCCGGGGGAATGCCGCAGGGGTGGAACACCAGCTCTTCGCAGGTTCCGGGGAGCGGAGGGCCCAGCCTGGGGGTGCAGTCGCGCGCGTCGACGGGCCCTGTGTCGATGGGTCCGGCGTCGAGGGGGCCGGTGTCGAGGGGGCCGGTGTCGAGGGGCACGAAGCGATCGACCGGCGCCACGACGTCCACGCCGCCGTCCGTCGCGGCGTCCGTCTCGCCCCCCACCGTCACCGAGCTCCCGCAGCCCGCGACCGGCACCGCCAGCATCCACACGATGCGGTGAAACAGGTCGCCCAGGTGTCGTGATCGTTGGTTCATGTGAAGCATCCCTTCGCAATCGGGGTGCCACAGCCGTAGCCCTCGAATCAACGGGAGCGAGGCCCCCCGATGCCCTGTGCCGAGCTGCGCCAGGAGCGAACTCAGCGCCTCAGGAAGATCGGGTTGCTCACCGCGAAGGCCATCCGCCCAGGGAACACCGGCTCCAGCGCTTGCCCGTGCGCTGCCACCACCACCCAGCTCCCGCCCGCGGCCACCGGCACCCGCACCGTGCCGCGGTAGCGCACCACCGGGTCACCCGGATCGCGCGCCGCGTCGTCGAGCGCGAGGGTCGGCATCGCCGTCCCGTCCACGAAGACCTGGAGCCGGTCGGCGCGCACCCATGTCGGGGCCCGGGCGACGATCTCCACCCTCGCCTCCGCCCCGACGCCGGTGAGCTCCTGCCCCGGCCCCGCGGCGCCCGCCTCGCCCGTCGCAGGGAGCGCTCGCACGTCGAGGAAGATGCCGCCCGAGATGGTCGACCGACCCGCCCCGACGGCCGTCCCGATGGCCTGCGGCGACACCGCCGAAGGGTCGCTCGTGCCCAGGAACATGCAGGTCCTCGGGTAGCCGACGGGCGACGAGCTGAGGTGATGGCTGTCCGAGGAGCCCACCGCGAAGACCCGACGACCGCGCCGCAGAAAGGAGAACCAGTCCGTCACCAGCGTGGCGTTCTGCTCGAAGGAGCTGCCGTTGAAGAACTCCACCGCGGTGAAGCCCTCGTCCCACATCGCAGGGTTGGCCGTACCGTCCGCGGCGCTGTAGCCCGCGGCGTCGAAATACGCCCCAGGGGGAGCGCCCCGAGGGTGGTTGATCACCAGCGTCGGGCGCTCGGGCCGGGCCCGAACGTCCGCAAAGACCGCAGAAGGGAGCCGGTTGGCCCAGGCGAAGTCGCCGTTGTTGTGCCGCGACGGATCGGGGTTGAGGGGAAACACCCCGAAGTGCCCGAAGGTGAAGGTCGTCATCTCGATCGAGCCCACTCCCCGGACGTATCGGCTCAGGCCCATCTCCTCGATCAAGGGCTGGAAGTCCATCACCCACTCGTGGTCGGAGCGGGCCATCACCGCCAGGTCGTCGGCCACCCCGGAGGCCAGCTTGAGCCGCGCGTCGTCGTCGGAGTCGGGAGAGCGGATCGTGTGGACGTGGAAGTCTCCGCAGAGGATGCCCGGCGTGGTGACCACCCGACGCAGCGACACCGGCACCCGCGCGGTCATGCCCGCGGCGACGGTCACCCGGGTGTCGGAGAGGTCGTAGAAGGGCCCTCGCGAGACCACCACCCGATAGACCCCCGGCGGCGCAGGGAGGGTCACCCTGCCGTCCGTGGGCCAGGCCACATGCAGCCGGCCTGACTGCGTCGCGGGCTCGCCGTGGCTCGCAGGCAGCGAGCGCGGCGACGCCCCCACCGGGATCACCTGCACCCTCACCGGCAGCGCCTCGCCGGAGAGCGCGTCCGTGGCCTCGACGGCGATCGATCCGTCGAGCGGAAACACCAGCGCGGCCTCGCTGGAGTCGCCGGCCACCTCGACCGCTGGCGTCGGCGCGCTGCCGGGCCTCCACGCCACGAGCCTCACCGGCCCCGCCGGGACATGCACCCCGAAGCGCCCCGCCTCGTCGGCCGTGACCCGGTCGAGGTAGCGGGTTCCATCCACCGAGGTGACGTGCACCCTCGCCCCGGGAGCGGGCCGCCCCGCGGTGTCGGCGACCGTCCCGTCGACCCTCCGGAGCGTCACGCCGCCGGACGCGGCGATGGTGCGCTGCAGCCCGTCGAGCCCGGGGCCGCCCAGGGCGATGCGGCCGAAGTGAACCCTCGTCTGGCTGCACGGGGGGAAGTTGAGCGTGGGCGCGGTGAACATGTCGAAGCCCGCCACGGAGATGATCGGCGTGAGGTTGCCTCGCGTCGGGGGAAGCATCCACGCCCAGCTCATGGCGCGGTCGTCGACCCAGCCCACCAGCGACGTCGCCGCCATGGAGCCGGTGCCGTCCATGAAGCCGCGCTCGGGCACGAAGCGCCCCATCCGGTTGCCTTGGAAGAACCCGTTGAGCACCATGCGCACGGTGGTCGCGCTCAGCCTCGGCACGTCGAAGGTGATGAACACCTCCGCCACGTCGCTGTCGCCGCGGAGCTCGTAGTCGATCGCCGCCGTGATGTCGGCGTAGTCCGCCGGGGCGAGCGCGTAGCCGAACTGCGCGATGAAGGGGATCGCCCTCATCGGCCCCGTCGCTCGCACCACCGCGGCCGCCCCGTCGCTCCCGTCGTGGGTCACCGTCACCGAGGAAGGATGCATGGTGAAGCGCCCGAGGCCGATGGCGACCTCGCCGAAGTCCCCGGCGTCGACGAGGCGACCGTCGCGCACCGCCGTCACCCCCACCGGCAGTCCCCCGGAGGGCATGTAGCCCGAGGAGGGCCGAGCGGACTCGATGAGCAGCGCCACGCGGCTGTTGGCCAGCACGTAGTCACCCGCCTGCCAGGTTCCGAGCCCGGTGCGGTCGAGCGGGAGCTGCGCCGCGGTCAGTCGGCCCGCGCGCGCCTGCCCCGGGGGCACCCTCGCCGGGTCGGCCGCGCCCTGCTCCGAGCCCGTCGCGAAGGCCGCCCCCGCCGGGCACTCGCTCGGTCCGCTGTCCTCGGGCGACCCCACCTCGACGTCGGCGATCGCGTCCATCGACGAGTCGCTGTGCTCCCGGTCGGTGGTCGCGCCCGCGTCCCTCGGCGGCTCCGTCGGATCGCTGCACGAGACCAGCGCCACCACGCACGCCCTACCGACCCACGAAGCTCGCATGGCGCGAGTTGACACCACTCCGTCAGCCACTGAAAGGGCGCCGCGTCATCCTGGAGTACGAACGCGAGGCTGTCGTCGGGGAGTCCCCGGTACGAGCGCGAGGGCCCTGTCCTCTAGGCTCATTTCTCACGGTGGAGGCCGTTGGCTTCTGGGCCCCCTTCCCCGCTGCCTCGCGCTCGTACTCCGAGCCTCAGCCTCATCGCCCGAGCGGAGTGACCGTCCCGGTCTTGCCCTCGCGCACCGTGATGCGGATCTCGTTGTGCTCGCTCGCTGCGGTGGGCGGCAGGTCGACGTGCATGTCCATGGTCATCTCCATGGTGCTCGACAGCGTCGGGGTCGTCGGCGCCACGGGGAACATCCCCCGCATCGTCACGTGCATCGTCCCAGAGCGCACCGACGAGCGCGGCGGCAGGTCGGCCATGGCCGTGATGGTGCCGTTCATCTCCGCGGACACGTCGAGGCAGGGCGTGCGCTGCACCGTCGCGACGGCGTTGATGCGGGTCTGCCCGCTGAGGGTGGCGGTCACGTTGGCGGTGCGCAGCAGGTCTCGCTGGGCCACCTCGGCGTTGAGGGGCCACGCGGCGCCCACGGCCTGCCGCTGCGTCGTCCCGAAGACCTCGTCGTCGTTGACGCCCCCGATGGACAGCGAGACCACCACGCCGAGCGCCTCGCGCACCGGCCGGTCGACCGGGCGCCCCGCGACGGTCACCCTCGCCTCGGCGCCCCGAGGAGCGCGCGTCACGGTGACCACCTGGCGCGGGCGGAGCAGCACATGGGACCCGGTGGCGTCGTCGGCCTCGAGGCGCTCGATGATGTACTCCGACGACAGCGCCTTGCCCTCCGGCGAGACCGTGAGCACACGCTCGACGGCGCGGAGGTGCACCCGGAGGTTCTCCACCCGGTCGGTCGGGGGGCGGCCGTTGGCGCTGATGTGCGTCGTCTGCTGCTTATGGGCTTCGACGGTGACGCGGGCGCGCTGGCCCACCGTCGCCGGGCGGTGGAGCCTCACCTCGTAGGTGCTCGCGACGCCCGGCGGGGTCTGCGCGGCGCCGCGGTGGGCGTAGCTGAGCGGCACCCCCGCAACGGCGAAGGCGACGGCGAGCGCGGCGCCGCGGAGGAGGGACGAGGGTCGGAGCGGAGCGGTCGAGGGCTTCATCGTGGCGGGCACGATCGCACGGGGGCCCCAGCGAGGGCGAGACGCCAGGCGCTACCGCTCGCAGGTGAGCGGCACGGCGACCATGAGGTTGGGGTAGCTCCCCGGGTCGGTGGTGTAGAGCACCAGCGCTCCCGATGGCGTGGCGACGAGGCGCACCCGCTCGACGCGCGTCGCGCCGGGGGGAATGGGGATCGGCAGGGCGTCGCCGCGCGACGACCCGTTCGGCGAGAGCGGGGTCACCACCGGCCGCAGCACCCCGGAGCCGAAGATGCCCGCCGCCAGGACGTCGCCGCTCGCCCAGGTCGCCGCGAGGCCGCCCTGGTAGAAGCCCGGCGAGGTGAGCGGGCGCACCGCTCCACGGGGGCTCCCGTCGGCGCCGAGCGCTCTCACGACGACCTGGTAGGGCGCCGCGCTGCCTTCGGCTTCTTCCCAGAGCGCCATGAGCGCATCGACCCCGCCGGCCACCGTGAAGGCGCGGACGGCCCTGAGGGTCTCCAGCGGGGTCTGCACTTCTCCGAGGGCCATGCCCTGCTCGTCGTAGCGCCGGAGGTGCAGCAGGGTGCGGCGGGGCAGCGGCTCTAGCGTCTCCTTCGAGGTCAGCACGAAGGAGCGGTCGGGCAGACCGACGCGGGCGAAGAGCACCTCGGGGAAGCCGTCGAGCACCGAGGGCGCGAGCTGCGCGGGGGTCTGCCCCTCGGCGTCGAGCTGCACCACCGACACGCCCCACAGCGCGCGGATCTGCTCGGCGAGGAAGGTGTACCCGGCCCCGTTCGCCAGCAGGTCGCGGCAGCCCGAGAGCGAGAAGCCCCCGGTCGGGAAGGCGATCGTTCGGGCCGGCGAGGGGTTGCCCCGCGCGTCGAGCACGGTCAGCCCGCAGTGCGCGCCCCGCAGCGCGCGCACCTCTTCGAGCACGGCGCGTCGGCCGAGCGGCTCATCCACCGCCAGCGAGGCGCTGGTGGGCGAGTACCCCGAGGGGAAGCGCACTGCGCCGTCTGCCCTGCGGTTGCCGGACGCGTCCACCCGCTCGAGCGCGACGTCCGGCAGGCGGTCGCCCCCGGCGTCGTCGGAGGTGAGCACCCAGGCGCCGCCCTCGGCGGGCCGGGCATCGAGGATGGTGCGGTGGGGGGCGGAGCTGGTGAAGGCCGGGAGCACCACGGCCGCGCCCACCCGCCAGCGACAGGGACCCGTCGGGACGTCCAGCGTTGGGGCCGAGTCGACGGGGGGACGGAGGCCGACATCGGGCCCACCGTCGGCCATGGTTCCGCCGATGGTCGCGGGACACGCCGAGGTGAGCATCGCGGCGACGAGCAGGGGTCGGGTGTCAGACATCGGACACATCGGGTCTTCCCCCATTACTGCACCAGCAGAGGGTCATCCGTAACCGTCGTCCACGCAGCTCCCGCCCGGATGTGCCCCCTGTCAGATCGTTGACATCACAGGGGCGGCGGACGAGGGAGCTTCGCTCGGTCACGCGTCGGGCCGAGGCACCACGTCTTCGGGCTTCAGCGCCCCTTCGCGCTTCAAGACCCAGAAGTCGTTCAGCGGCACGAACACGGGGCCCATCTTGAAGACCTCCCAGCCCAGCAGGAGCTCGCTGTCGCCCGCGTTCACCGAGACCAGGGGGCAGTAGCCCAGCGCCGCCGGGTCGAGCGCGGGGTTTCCCGCGTGGCCGTAGTCCAGGTAGTGCTCGCCCTGCCATGCCCTCGGGAACTTCAGCCCGCGCGCGGAGCGCACCTCGTAGTGGCCGAAGGAGAGGGCGCGGCCGCGCTTGTCCCGGCGAGGCTCCGGGGGGGTGTCCCAGCCGGTCTGCTGGACCTTCACGTTCCAGCCGCGAAGCACCCCGGTGACGGGGTCGCGGTGGAAGGTCTTCCGAAACGACTTCCAGAGGAGCGCGTGCATCCACGAAGGCAGCGACAGGTCGATGCCCGTGTACGTGGTGTCGGCGATCGCGTCGAGGTCGAGCGGCGCGGCGGCGCGCACGACCCCGAACAGCTCCGCGGAGTTCATCTTCAGGATCGCGTCGAGGGTGATGGTCATGAGGGTCTCCGCCTGCGGGCCGGTGGGGGGGAGCGCGCGGCGGCGACGGTATCCCGGCGACGGGGAAGGAGGCTACGACGGGGACGCCTCGCGCAGGATCGAGGCGGCCATCGCCAGCACTGGGTCGTGGGCGCGGCTCGCCAGGTGCGCGAACAGCACCCGCACCGGGGTGGGGGCCTCGAAGAGGAGCTCGACCTCCCCTCGGGCTCGGGCCTCCCTTGCTGTGTCGGTGTGCAGCAGGCCGACCCCGGTGCCGCTGGCGATCAGCGTGCGGGTGACGCTCTCGCGGTCGACGCTGATGATTCGCCGGGGACGGATCTGGTGCGCCGTGAACAGGCTCTCCGCGACCCGACCGCAGCAGGCGCTCGAGGCGGGATAGATCCATGGGAGGTCGGCGAGAGCGCTCCATTCCGGGGGCTGCGACGCGGCGACGAGCCGCGGAGGCGCGACGACGTAGATGCCGAAGCGAGACACCTCGACGGCCGAGAGCGCCGCATCGGGCTCGCCCGCTTCATTGTAGAAGCCCGCGTCCATGCTGCCGTTGCGGATGCCCTGGAGGATGTCGAGCGAGGTGCCGTGTCGGAGCACCACCTCGACCTCGGGGTAGCGCTCCGAGAAGGTCGAGAGGAGCCTCCGGGTCGCGTCGTCGTCGGAGTTGCTGCCCGCTCCGAGGCGGAGCGTGCCGGTGAGGCGCCCCTTGATGCGGGTGGCCTCCTCCAGCAGCGCCTGGTGGGCGATGAGCGTCTGTTGCGCCCTGGCGAGGAGGCGCTGCCCCTCGGGGGTCAGGCTCATTCCCCGGGGGGTGCGCTCGAAGAGGCTGAGGCCGAGCGTGTCTTCCATCGCCTTGATGTGCGCGCTCACCGCGGGCTGACTCAGGTGGAGCAGCTCCGAGGCGCGCGTGATGCTGCCCTCACGAGCCACGGTGACGAAGGTCTTGAGCTGATAGATGTCCATCGCTTCGGGGCCCCCCACTGCAGGCGCGCATCCTTCGGTCGGGCGCGGCGACGAGCATAGCCGTTCAGAGGGGGGAGAGAGCGTCGGGCGGGGTGCGGCGCTCAGCGCGCGGCGGGGAGGAGCGAGCTCGTCGAGAGCGCGGAGAGGTACATTCCGAGCCCGAAGACCGTGTGCGTGGCGACGCTCTTCATGCTGTTGAAGAGCGGGGCCGCGGTCCTGGAGGAGGCGATCCCGGCCCCGAGCGCGGGCTGAAGGATGAACAGCGGCGCCACCACCGTCACGAGGCCGATGGCGAGCGCGGGGAGCAGGGAGGGCGAGCGCGCCCACCTCAAGCCGAAGGTCGAGAGCATGAGCGCGCTGAAGGTGATGCCGATCGCGTAGTGCGCGCCCCAGCCGATCAGCGCCTCGCCTCGAACCGGCGCCGCCCGCGCGATGCTCTCGTGCATCCACCGCCCGTCGGGGAGGTGGCCGATCCAGCGCCCCAGGAGCGCGAAGTCGAGGGACGGGACCCCGAGGCGTCTAAGCAGGAAGGCCCACGCGTCCATCACCAGGGTGGCGCCGACGCCGATCGAGAGGGTGCGGAGTACGAATTCGGTCTTCTCGTTCACGGTAGACCTGCCTTGTGAAGGTTTCTCTGTGTCGACGAAGAACGTTGGCTCCGAGGCTCCGACGATCCAATCGTATTTCCCGAGGTCAGCCCTCGGCTACGCCGATGGATCAGTGGGGGGGGGCGGGGTGGGGGGGAGCCCTCGAGCTACGAGGGCGGGAGGGAGTCGGTGGCGGGGGGAGAGCCGTCGAGGGACTACGGGCAGGTGGCGGCTGCGCAGACCGACGAGGGAGCGGCCGGGCACGGGCCCTCGAGGAGCTGGATCTGGTCGAAGTCCGCCGAGCTCCCGGCGGGGCCCGAGAAGAGCTGGAACCGCAGGAGCACGTGGGTCCAGCCCGCCGGCATGGTCACCTGCTTGGGGTACCAGCGCCACGTGTTGTCCGAGACCATCGGCGTGATGGTGCCGCCCAGGTAGTCGCTGTCGCCGCAGCCGCCGAGGCCCCAGAACTGCTCGTAGTAGCTCAGGTAGCCGGACGCGTTGGAGCGGTTGAAGCCCACATAGGGGACGGCGCCCGGGGTGCCGCGAACCCACGCCGAGAGGCAGTACGTGCCACCCGCGACCACCGGGGTGGGCTGGACGGTGAAGACCCGCCCGCCGCCCTGCGGAAGGATGGCCGTCTCGTGGAAGTAGGTCCCCGCGCACTGCGGGCTCGACGACGCGAGGGTCAGCGGGCGCCCGTCGAGCGGGTACCAGGCGCCGGTGCCCGACTCCCAGTTCTCGGAGAACGCGACCCGCGAGCACAGCGGGCAGGCCGCGCCGGAGCAGCGGGGCGGCGGCGTGCAGATGGTGTTGACGCACGAGCCGGCTGAGCACGCCTGGCTGTAGCCGCAGACGTTGCCGCAGGCGCCGCAGTTGGCCGTGGTGGTGGTGCTGGTGCACACGCCGCCGCAGCTGGCGTAGCCCGGGCTGCACGCGCAGGTGAAGCCGCCCGCGGTGTTGGTGCAGGTCGCGTTGACGCCGCAGCCGCCGTTGTTGGTGAGGCACTCGTTGACGTCGGCGCAGGTCACGCCGTTGCCCGAGTAGCCCGCCGCGCAGGCGCAGGTGCGGCCGCCGGCGGTGTTGGTGCAGATCGCGTTGGCCGAGCAGCCGCCGTTGTTGGCCGCGCACTCGTTGACGTCCACGCAGGCGCCGCCGCTGAGGGCGTAGCCGGTGTTGCAGGCCGCGACGCCGCAGGCGCCCGAGTAGCAGGCCGAGGTGCCGTTCGCGACCGCGCAGGTGTTGCCGCAGGCGCCGCAGCTCGTGGCGGTGCTGCTGGTGTTGGTCTCGCAGCCGTCGACCGAGCTGGCGTTGCAGTTGGCGAAGCCCGCGCTGCAGGACGCGAGCGAGCACGAGCCCGCGATGCAGGCCCCCGCGCCGTTGGCGTAGGCGCAGGCGACGCCGCAGCCGCCGCAGTGGGCGGCGCTGGAGTCGAGCGTCACCTCGCAGCCGTTGGCCGCGTCGTGGTCGCAGTCGCCGGTGCCCGCGGCGCAGACCGCCGTCGAGCAGGAGCCCGACACGCAGGTGCGGCCCTGGGTGCACGCGACCCCGCAGGCGCCGCAGTTGGCGCTGTCGGCGTTGGCGTCGACCTCGCAGCCGTTGGCGGCCGCGCCGTCGCAGTCGCGCTGCCCCGGGGCGCACGCGTAGCCGCAGGCGCTGGCGGCGCAGGTCGCGACCGCCGAGGGGCGCGTCGGGCACACGGCGCCGCAGCCGCCGCAGTTGCCGGTGTCGGTCGAGGAGGAGACCTCGCAGCCGTTGACCGCGAGGTGGTCGCAGTCACCGAAGCCCGGGTCGCAGGACCCGACCCCGCAGGCGCCGCTCACGCACGCCGGCGTGCCGTGGTCGGTCGCGCAGGCGGTCTCGCAGGCGCCGCAGTGGGAGGCGTCGGCGGAGAGGTCGACCTCGCAGCCGTTGGCCGCGACGCCGTCGCAGTCGGCGAAGCCCTGAGCGCAGCTCCCCATCACGCAGGCTCCGGCCGAGCAGGAGGCGCCCGCGTGGGCGAAGGAGCAGGCGTGGCCGCAGGCGCCGCAGTTCACGGCGTCCGTGGAGGTGGCGACCTCGCAGCCGTTGGTCTCGACGCCGTCGCAGTTGGCGAGCGGGGCGACGCAGGCCGAGGCCGAGCAGGCGCCCGCGACGCAGGTGCGGCCCGCGGTGCAGACGACGCCGCAGGCGCCGCAGTGGTCGAGGGCCGAGCGGGTGTCGACCTCGCAGCCGTTGGAGGCGACGCCGTCGCAGTCGGCGTGCGCCGCGTCGCAGGTGTAGCCGCAGCTGCCGCCGCAGGTCGCGGTGGCGTGGGGGGCGGCGGCGCAGGCCGTCGCGCAGGATCCGCAGTGGGCGAGGTCGGAGGTCAGGGAGACCTCGCAGCCGTTGGCGGGGTTGCCGTCGCAGTCGGCCCAGCCCGCGTCGCAGGCGCCGAGCGCGCACACGCTGCTGCCGCACACCCCGGTGGCGTGGGCGTAGGAGCAGCGCGTCCCGCAGCCGCCGCAGTTGCCCGCGTCGGTGCCGAGCGCGACCTCGCAGCCGTTGGTCGGCTGTCCGTCGCAGTCGGCGTAGCCCATGTCGCACACCGAGAAGCCGCAGGCGCCTTCGACGCACTGGGGCGCCGCGTTGGCGAAGGAGCAGGCGATTCCGCAGGCGCCGCAGTTGCCCATGTCGGTGGCGGGCGAGGTCTCGCAGCCGTCCGCCGGGAGGCCGTTGCAGTCGGCGAAGCCGCTCGCGCAGACCGCGGTCGAGCAGGAGCCCGACTGGCAGGTCGTGGCGTTGCCGCACGCCGTCGAGCAGGAGCCGCAGTGGCTGCCGTCGCTGGTGGTGTCGACCTCGCAGCCGTTGGCGGCGTCGCCGTCGCAGTCGCTCCAGCCGACCTCGCAGCTCAGGCCGCAGGCGCCCGCGCCGCAGGTCGGCACCGAGTGGGGACCCGACGCGCAGCTCACGCCGCAGGCGCCGCAGGAGGTGACCGAGGAGAGGTCCGTCTCACACCCGGCGTCGGCGGTGCAGTCGGCGAAGCCCGCGGCGCAGGAGCCGATGGCGCAGGCGCCCGCGGCGCACGCCGGAGAGGCGTGCGGGAGCTCGCAGGCGTTGCCGCACGCTCCGCAGCTGGTGACGCTGGCGAGGTCGACCTCGCAGCCGTCCGCCGCGAGCCCGTTGCAGTCGGCGAAGCCCTCGGCGCATGAGCCGACGGCGCAGGCGCCCGCGGCGCACACCGGAGAGGCGTGGGGCAGCGAGCAGGCCTGGCCGCAGCCGCCGCAGTTCGCGACGTCCGAGGCGGGGGTGGTCTCGCAGCCGTTGGCCGCGTCGGTGTCGCAGTCGAGGTAGCCGGCGTTGCAGGTGCCGAGGCCGCAGCGGCCCGCGACGCACGAGGGCGAGGCGTTGGCGACGACGCAGGCGTGGCCGCAGGCGCCGCAGTTGGCAACATCACCCGCGAGCGAGACCTCGCAGCCGTCGCCGACCGCGGTGTTGCAGTTGGCGAGGTCCGCGGTGCAGGCGATGGTGGAGCAGGCGCCGCCCACGCAGGTGCTGGTGTCGCCGAGGCTCGAGACGCAGGCGTTGCCGGGGGCGCCGCAGTTGGCGTCCGTGGTGACGTCGAGCTCGCAGCCGTCGGCGCGGTCGCCGTTGGCGTCGGCCCAGCCGGCGTCACAGCTGATCGCGCATGCGCCGGTGCCGCAGCTCGGCGTCGAGTGCGCGACCGTGGAGCACGCCACGCCGCAGGCTCCGCAGTTGGCGAGGGTGTTGAGCGGGGCCTCGCAGCCGTCCGAGGCGAGGCCGTTGCAGTCGGCGCTCCCGGCGGCGCAGGAGGTGACGCCGCAGGCGCCGGCCGTACAGGCCGCGGTGGCGTTGGAGAGGGAGCACGAGGTGCCGTCGGTGGCGTTGGGGTTGGAGCAGCGCCCGCTGGCGGGGCTGCAGCGGCCCGCGGTGTGACAGGCGTCGGTGGCCACGCAGGTCACGCCGACGCACTCGCAGACGTCGCCCTTGCCGTCGCGGTCGGAGTCGCGCTGGTCGGCGTTCGCCACCGTCGGGCAGTTGTCGACCCAGTCGAAGGCGCCGTCGTTGTCTCCGTCCACCGCGGGCCGGTCGATGCGGAACTTGATCTCCAGCACGCCGCCCAGGAGCAGCGGGGTGAAGTTGACCGTGTCGACGGAGCGGAACTCCGACCTGTCGCGCACGACGTCGACGTCGGCGAAGCCCAGCTCGCGGGTTCCGCCTGCGGCCGTCGGGACCAGGACGCGCACCCGGTAGCGGCCGGTGGTCGAGAGGCGCTCGTTGCGGGTCTCCCAGTTGATGAAGAAGTAGCCCTCGGGGTCGGTGTCGGTGACGGGCCGGCGTTCGACCTGATTCTGGGGACGGCGGGGGCCAGGGCCGGCGCCGGGGCCACGACCAGGAGGGCTCAACGGCGCCCTCGCCGTGTAGGTCTCGATGGTGAGGAAGGTCGCGAGCGTGCGGATGGTGTTGCCACGCCTGTCGAGCTCGTCGATGCGCACGGTCGGGTTCACCGTCGGCACGTAGTCCCCCGTCAGCCCGGGCGACCGGGGGACCATCGGCGGAAGGAAGAAGAAGCCCGGCGTTCCGCCGTTGTGGAGCTCGTCGGAGATCACCGCCTGGGCTGCCCGGCGGGTTCCTTCGTGGGCGGATGAGCCGCCGGGACTGCAGCCTGAAGCCAGTAGCAGCGGAGCGCAGAGCGCCGCCAGCGTGGCTCGTCGGAGCCTTCGATTGGGCATTGGGATCCTCCCGATGGTTGGCCGAGGACCCTCGCGACGCGCGAACGCACACTGCCAGCGGCGACTCTGGCAGAAGGAGGGCCCGATCTCCGATAGCAGAGCGGTGGCGCTGCCGCAGGCAGAGCACGGAAGGAGAGCGCTGGACCAGGGCGTGGCCGCCGGGGTAGCGGAGCATCGGTGATGGAAACGCTGGGTAGAGAGACGATCGGGGACGGGCCGACGCGGGTCATCGTGCTTCACGACTGGATGGGCGACCACCGCAACTACGACCCGGTGCTGCCCTACCTCGACCGCGCGGCGTTCACGTGGGCGCTCACCGACCTGCGGGGCTACGGGCTGTCCCGCGACCTGCCGGGACGCTACGACCTGCGCGAGGCGGCGGACGACGTGCTGGCGCTCGCCGCGCACCTGGGGTGGTCGCGCTTCCACCTGGTGGGGCACTCGATGTCGACCATGGTGGCGCAGCAGGTGTGCCGCGACGCGCCCGGGCGGGTGGCGGCGATGGTGCTGCTGACGCCCGTTCCTCCGTCGGGGCTGCGGGCGCCCGAGGCGGTGCTGGGCTTCCTCGAGCGCATGGCTGTGGACGAGGCGGTGCGGCGGGAGACCTTCACGCAGCGGGGCGGCGGTCGGCTGTCGGCGGGGTGGACGGAGTTCAAGCTGCGGCGCTGGTGGGAGTCGGCGCGGCCCGAGGCGTCGAGGGCCTACGTGCGTATGTTCGCGGCGGCGGCGGTGGAGGGCAGCGAGGGCGTCGGGCTGCCGGTGCTCGCGGTGGCGGGCGAGCACGACGCCGAGCACTTCCGCGAGGCCGCGGTGCGCGCGGCGCTGGGGCCGGTGTACCCGCGCCTGGAGGTGGCGACGTGCGGCAACGCGGGGCACTACCCGATGCAGGAGACGCCAGCCGCGCTGGCGACGGTGGTCGAGCGCTTCCTGGGCCGACACCCGATCGGCGCGACGGACGCCGCCGGGTAAGGGGGGGGAGGCCTCCGCGAGCCCCCCCTTCGGGCTCCGTTCGGCACACAAGTCACGATTCGCCTTCAATTCAAGCCGATGCGCGCGATGGATGGCGGTGCCCGCGGTGCCCGCGGTGCCCGCGGGTTGGAAACCCTATCGCTTCTACACATCTCGCGGCCTGGGGTACGGCGTGCGGCCTCTTCATCAGCGTGCAGCGCCTGACCCCAGGCAACATGCAGGTGGTCACCTTCGCGCGACGCGAAGGTTGCAAGGGTAGTCG